>JAABUN010002363.1_pt1 | contig 34001 bp, 36 predicted proteins | sample 5559311 | NCBI WGS metagenome assembly JAABUN01 (sample SAMN10711877, study PRJNA513370) | rock metagenome | isolation source: Antarctica rocks | place: Antarctica: Victoria Land, Siegfried Peak sud | reverse complement strand
CCAACGCCGCTTAGCTTTGCCGGAGCCCGAGCATCAGACCGACCGTGTGCCAGCGTGCCCGATCGATCTCCGCGACCATGCCGCCGTGGCCGAGATGCGCCAGTTCAAAGTCGGTGGCGCCCGCGGCCTCGGGGGGCTCCGGGACACGCGCCGCCGGTGACGGCGAGACGCGATCGAGAGTGAGAATGAGCCGGCGTCGGCCAAAGGGAATAGTCATAAGTGTCCTCCTGCTGCGTCCCTCCGTGAAGCGAGCAATGGCTCGCCACGGCGGCGTTCTCGTCGTTCTCGATTGCCATCCTGCTCTGCGAGCGTTCGTGCGATGGCACGAAGGACGACCCGTGCTGAACGGTGAACCCGGATCGCGATTGATGCGCTGGAGCCGGCGTTCCCGGCGCATCGTGGGTTCTGCATGTAGGACGCATGACGGAACCCGATGTGAGATAGAACGAGGGGGCAATTTTTCGGAGTACGGTGGCGGTTCTGTGGCACAATCGGCGGCAGCAACGTCGCCGGAAACAGCAGGCGGTGGGTCGGACGTCGACGCCCCGTGAGGAGCGTGTGGGAACGTCAACGATTCAGGCCGCCCGAGCTGACCAGTTCCCGATTGCGAAGGAGCTGAGCGTCGCGCGGATCGCGCTGACGGTTATCTTCTTCGCCAACGGATTTGGGCTGAGCAGCTGGTTTCCCCGGATCCCCGACGTGCGAAACCGGCTCGATCTCTCGGATGGCGTGCTCGGTCTGGCCCTGCTCTGCCCGGCGATCGGGGCGATGCTGGCGATGCCGCTGACCGGCTGGCTGATCGGTCGCCTCGGAAGTCGCCGCGTCACCACCCTGGCCGCCTTCGTCTATTGCCTGGCGCTGCCGCTGCCGGCACTCTCACCATCGCTTGCGATGCTCGCGATCGCCCTCTTTCTGATCGGCGTCGGCAACGGCGCGCTCGATGTCTCGATGAACGCCCAGGGTGTCGCGATCGAGGGGCGGTATGGCCGCCCGATCTTGGCCTCGTTCCACGCCGCCTTTAGCTTTGGCGGGCTGGCCGGCGCGGTCGTCGCCGGGTTCGTCGCGCAGCTGGGTGTCGCGGTCGGGCTCCATCTGGTGCTGGTGGCGGCGGGGCTGGCGTTGGTGGTCTTGGCCGCGACCCGGCGCCTGCTGCCAACCCCGGTCGGCCGCGGCGCCGGCAGCGACCATCATGGACCCGCCTTTGTCCGGCCCTCCGGGCGCCTGGCCCTGATCGGGGCGGTTGCCTTTTGCTGCCTGGTCGGCGAGGGGGCGGTCGCTGATTGGAGCGCCCTCTACCTGAGCGGACCGCTCGCCGCCGGAGCCGGGCTCGCCGCGGCCGGCTACGCCGCCTTCTCCCTGATGATGGCGTTTGGACGGCTGTTTGGCGATCACTTCGCGGCTGCCTGGGGACCGGTCGCGGTGGCGCGGCGGGGCGGGCTGTTGACCGCGGTTGGGCTGGCGGTGGCCCTCGCCATCGATCATCCCCTGGCCGCGATCGCGGGGTTCGCCGCCGTCGGCGCCGGGCTGGCCAATATCGTGCCGGTCGCCTTCAGCGCGGGAGGACGGGTGCGTGGCGTTCCCGCCGCGACCGGGATCGCCGCCGTCTCCACCGCTGGCTATGCCGGATTCCTCGCCGGTCCACCGGTGATCGGGGTGGTGTCGGAAGCCGTCGGCTTGCGAGTCGCGCTGGCCCTCGTCGCGGCGATGGCAGTGGTGATCGTCCGTCTCGCCGGCAGCCTCTCTCCGGAGCCGGTGTCAGAGGTGGTCGCCTAAACAAACGAGGGCTGTCGTCCTCAGGATGTGGACGGTGAACGGGGTGGCCGGGGAGCCTCCGGTTGGACGGAGACCGGTCGGGAGTCAGAGACGGTCAGACCCGCGGTCGATGGCTTACCAGTGGATCTCGATGCGGGTGCCGAGCTCGACGAAGCTGTAAATGTGAGCGGCCTCCTCCGGGACGGTCGCCACGCAGCCCCAGGTCGACCCGCTGCCGCCGGGGATCACGTTCCCGAGGTGATCCATCGTCCAGCCATGAAAGCCGTTGTCGCGACTGGGGTCGAACCCCGCCCAGTACATAATGTAGGCCTTAGCATAGGGCGTATAAGTCAGCGAGGCGGTTTTGCTGTAGATGGCGTAATGGCCGACCGCGGTCGCGTAGAAACCGTTGTCGTTGTCCGCGCTCATCGAGGCGTTGAACTCTTTGACGGCTGTTCCCCCAACCATTAGCTTCACGGTCTTGCTTGAGCGGTCGACGTCAACCCAGCGCTCACCGGTCGGCTGACCCAGCACCTCGATCGCGGCGACGGTGGGTCGCCCGGCACTCGCCCGGAACCGCAGATCGAGCACCCCATCGTCGACCTCGATCTCGAAGCTCTTCGCGACGGCGGCCATCGTACCCGCCTCCGCAAAGAGATCCAGATCGTCGATCTCCAGCGCGCCCCCTTCGGCATTGACATCGAAGACCCGCTTGCCAGCGCCCCCGGGAACTCCGTTCGTCGCGCCGATCGAGAGCTCCGCGAAGTAGAGTTTCACGGTGTATTGCCCGGCCGCGGGTACCGGGATGTGATAGCCGAAGGCACCCTTCTCCTTCTTGGAGCGGCGCTCGGTCAGGAAGAGCTCGTCGTAGCGGGTGTGCCCGATATCGTTTGATGCCGCGCGGTCCATCGCGACCCCGGTGTCCTTGCCGGTCTCATACCCCTGATCGGCAGCCCAGGTCTTCTCGCCGGTCGTCAGACCATCGCCACCGGCATCGATCCGAGCCACAACCGCGCGCGTGGCCCGCGGCACCACGAACGGCTCCAGCACCGGTGCCGGACCCATCGCCGGTTCGGGCCCCGGCTCCCAGGCCGGCTGCTCCCCTTCACGTTCTGCCGGGGGCGTCGCGGTCGACGATGGCGCGGGTGTCGCGCGGCGGGCGGCTCGTCGTGGCTTCTTCGGCGTAGGTGCATCGGTGGCGGGCGTCTCGGTCGAGGTAGCGGTGCTCGTCGCTGGAGGGTCAGTCGCTGGAACCGTGGCGTCAGCGCAGGCGTCGCCCACGCCATCGCCGTCAGTGTCGGTCTGGTCGGGATTGGCGACATTCGGGCAGGTGTCGGAGGCATCAGGGACGCCATCGCCGTCGATGTCGGCTGGAGGGGGGCGGCCGGGCTCAGGGGCGCGGGGACCTCGCGACAGGCATCGCCGATGCCATCGCCATCAAGATCGGTCTGATCGGCGTTGACGACATCGACGCAGTTATCGACATCGTCCGGCACGCCGTCGCCGTCGGTGTCGGGTGGCGCATCGCAGGCGTCGCCGATCCCGTCGCCATCGACATCGAGCTGATCCCGGTTGGGCACGTCAGGGCAGTTGTCGTAGACATTGAGGATCTGATCGTCATCGGTGTCGGTATTGGCCACCCGGTCGGGGGTGCGATCGCCGGTCTCCTCCTGCGCCTGGGCGGAGCGGAGTGGCTGACCGATCGACAGCAGCGACATGAGCAGGACGACGAGGAGCGCGAAGCGCCCGGAGAAGATCGTGCGCCGCATCGTGATGGGTCCCCTTGAGCAACCGGATGCTGATGCCATGCGAAGGCCGTGGGTGCGTGCTCTGAGCGACCGTGCCCCGGGAGCAGAGAGTGCCGTGGTGATCCCGGATGCAAGGGCGTGAGCGCCAGAGATCAATCGGCCTGGTTGGAAGAATGCTCTACGGGCAGTGTAGGGGGGGTAGGGGGACGGCGCAAGGCGCGGGCGCATGTCGCTTGACGCCCTCCGGTTCCTGCCCCACCATCGCCGGGTGCAGGTCGTCGTGAACCGGGAATGGAGAGGTGGAGGCAGTATCGTGGCGTCAGCGCAACAGACGATCGTGCGATACCGGCGAGACGGTCAGGACGCCTACGGGCTGATCCAGGACGGTGCGGTCTACGCCGCCGAGGGGGACATCTTCGGCGGGGCAAGCGCCGGGGCGGAGGTCGGCGGTCTGGACGATGTCGAGCTCCTGGCGACGGTGACGCCGGGCAAGATTCTCGCGGTCGGGCTCAACTATCTCGACCATATCACCGAGGACGCTGGCGACTTCACCGCCCCGGAAACGCCGATCCTCTTTCTCAAGCCGCCTTCCTCGCTGGTCGGGAGCGGCGTGCCGATCGTGCTGCCCCGCGGCGCCGAGCAGGTCGAAGCGGAAGCGGAGCTGACCGTCGTGATCGGTCGCACCGCGCGCTACGTCCGGGCAGAGGATGCCGACCAGTACATCCTCGGCTTCGCCGCCGGGAATGATGTCTCCGCTCGCGACTACCAGTTCAAGGACAACCAGTGGATGCGCGCGAAGGGTTTTGACACCTTTTGCCCGATCGGTCCGATCGTGACCGGGGTGCGCGCCGATGACCTCGCGATCGCTTCCCGGGTCAATGGCGAGGCGCGTCAGGACTCCCACACCCGCCACCTCCTGTTCGACGTCCCGACCCTGGTCGCCTTCTGCAGCCGGGTGATGACCCTGCACCCCGGCGACCTGATCATGACCGGCACCCCAGCCCACCCGCCGCACATCGTCCCAGGCGACACCGTCGAGATCGAGATCGAAGGTTTGCCCGTTCTCCGCAACCCCTGCATCGCCGAAGATCTTCCCAGGGGCATCGCCGCGCGGGCGATCAACGATGTCGAGGGATAAAGACGTGCCAGTGGACCGGGAACCCGGCATAGTCCCCATCGCTCCCGGTCGGCAGAGCCATCGGATCGGCAGCGGGGATGACTTCATTGAATGAACGCCAGACAAACATCCTGTTGGGGCACCCTGCCGATGCTCGGCTCCTGATCATCAACGCGGATGACTTCGGGATGTGCCATGCGGTGAACGAGGCGATCCTCCGTGCGTTGACGGATGGGGTCGCGACGTCGACCAGCCTGATGGCGCCCTGTCCCTGGGCGCCGCAGGCGATGCAGATGCTCCGGGAGCACCCGGAGATTCCCTTCGGCGTTCACCTCACCCTCATCAGTGACTTTGGGATCTACCGGTGGGGACCGCTCGCCTCCAGGGGAAGCGTGCCGACGTTGATCGACGACGCGGGATTCTTCCATCGGTACGAGCAGATCCCCGAGTTCCTCGCCCAGGCGCGGCTCGACGAACTCGACATCGAATTCCGAGCGCAGATCAACGCTGTTCTGGCGTCGGGGCTCACGCCTACCCATCTCGATTGGCATTGCCTGGCCGACGGTGGCCGGGAGGACATCTTCGATCTGACGCTCGAACTGGCCAACGAGCACGGCCTGGCGCTGCGAGTCCACGATCGGGCGCTGGCCCAACGATGCCAGCGTGCGGGCTTGCCGGCCAACGATTACAACCTGCTGGACAGCTATCATTTTGGCGCGATCGACAAATCGGCCCGGTTCGTTCAGCTGCTGCGAGCGTTGCCGGCCGGACTCACCGAATGGGCCGTCCATCCCAGTCTCGGCGACGCCGAGGCCCAGGCCCTGGAGCCCGTCAACTGGCAGATACGCAGAGCGGACTACGATTTCTTGATCTCGCCAGAGGCGCGCGAGCTCGTGGCCGAAGAAGGAGTCGTGCTCCTCGACTACCGAGCCCTTCAGCAGGTGTGGTCGCACCAAACTAGCCAACCTTCCTAGCCTGCTGGGGTGGATGGAGCGGCCGTTCAGCTGGCCGCTTGACAGCGCCGTCATAAAGGGGGAGAATCGGAAATTCCGAATATCTGACCAATTGCCTGAGAGGTAGGCAGACACATGATTTCAACGGTGCGGGCGAAGGGGCAGGTCACCATCCCCTCCAAGATTCGACAGGCCGTTCACCTGGAGGAGGGGGATGGCGTGGAGTTCCATGTCGTTGCCGGCGGCATTCTGCTCAGGCCGAAGAAGATGGTTGACGCCGCTCAAGCCTGGTTCTGGACGGAAGAATGGCAGGCAGGCGAACGTGAAGCGTCGGCGGATATCGCGGCCGGGCGGGTGACTTGCTACGACTCTGACGACGATCTTGTAGCGGCGCTCTCCTAGCCTTGCTGGGGTGCCGACCTACGAGATGACCGATCGGATTCGTCGCGATCTCGACAAGCTCTCTTCGTCAGATCGAGCGGTGTTTCGTCAGGCTGTGGCCGCCTTCGTCGGAGACCTCGGGGTGGGCCGGTTTCGAAGAGGTCTTCGTGTCAAGGCCGTCGAAGGATCGCGGGGAATCTGGGAGCTAACGTGGGCCAACGATGGGCGCGCCACGTTCGAATACGGACCTCCGCTCTTGCCGGACGAGCCACATGTCGTCTGGCGGCGCGTCGGGACGCACGACATCGTCAAGCGCCCGTAGAGGGTGTTATGGACGTACCGCGGCCGACGATCCGCCTGTTCGGCATCACCGTCGCTCCGTACTCGCGGGCCGACCCGATCAAGCTGTCGCAACACCGGTGACCAATGGGCAAATCCGGCCGTCTCCGTTACTTTGTCGACAGAACGGATGTTCGTCCTGCGTACTGGCATCGGCCCCGTTGAGTGGCTGGAGCTCGTGGCGGCAGGCTGCCACGTCGCGCACGTTCGCGACATCGAGTCGACGGGATGGAGAGCTGATGGACCTGCTCGAGCGGATGGTGGGACACGATCGCTGGGCGACGACTCAGCTCCTGGAGCTGTGCAGCACTCTGACCGACGAGCAGCTCGATCAGGAGTTCGACCTCGGCCACCGCACCCTGCGCGAGACACTCGACCACATGATCTATGTCATTGACTTCTGGACGGGGTGGATGACCGGGCGACCAGTCGATCACGACCGGACCACCCAGCAGTATGACCGCTCAATCGCCGCGCTCATTGACCGTCACGAGCGCTACCATCCGAACTTCGCGGCGTTCGCTCGCGGGGTGCGTGACGAGCAGCGCCTGGATGACACCTTCGTTGACCACTATGCCGTTCGCCAGTCGCTCGGCGCCACAATCGTCCAACTCCTCCATCACAACGCGCAGCACCGAAGCGAGGTGCGGCATATGCTCAAACGCCTGGGAGTCGCCGAGCTGTGGGACTACGATCCCCAGGAGTGGGAGCATGTCACGGGAGGCATCTCGTAGTCTGTTATGGACGTCACAAGAGACTGAGAACAGGAGGGCATGGAGCGCCACTGCAAGCCGGTGCGGGCGATGTGGCGGAGCCCGTTGAACAGTTCGCGCAAGGAATGATGCCGTTGCGACGCATTGTCGGGCATCAGCATCAGATACAGCGCAAGGAAGGCCCATTCCTGATCGGACACATCGGGTGGGTAGGAGGTGCGGGTCGTTGAGCCATCCGGCTGATGCTACGCCGCCCCATCCCCGACGTGCATAACAGGCTCAAGAATCACGAACACGTGTTTGACGAATGCGGAGGAGGCGACCGCGATGTCCGAGAGCCTGGTCGAGATGTTCAGACACAACGCCTGGGCGAACCAGCGCCTGTTCGATGGCTGCGAGGGGCTGAGCGACGCGCAGTTGGACGCGACTGTCGTTGGCACGTTCGGCAGCATTCGTACCACCCTCGTGCACATCGTCGGCGCGCAGGAGCGCTATGTCGCGGCACTGGCCGAGACGGGGCCGGTCAGTGTGGTCCGCGAGCGTGACCCGTTCCCTGGCCTCGCCGAGTTGCGCGACGGCGCGCGTACGAGCGGCGAAGCCCTGGTCGAGCTGGCCGCTCAAGCCCAATCTGGGGCAACCGTGACGACGACGTATCGCGGCGAGGGATACACGCTGCCGGTCTGGCTGCTCCTCGTCCAGGCCGTCAACCATGCCACCGAGCACCGCGCGCAAGTTGCCGCGATCCTCACCCAACAGGACATTGAGCCGCCCAGCATGGACGGCTGGACATATCACGAAGCTCGCTTTAACGGGGATTGGAACCTGTTATGGGCTTGGTAGGCGTGTGGAATAGAAACGCGACCACTTGGTCAGGAATGCGGACGCAGCCTGTTCGGTTTCCGCGTCACAATGGGAACAGGGCGAGTCGAGATCGGAGGTTGCAGGAACGTCTGTGGTGGGAGGAGCGGTGGCCAACCAACTTAGGGTGACGCTGGAAACAGGACCGAAGGGCAAGAAGGTAATCGCGGTGGCGCCGGATTGGCCCGGTCTCGAGCGCGGGGCGACGACCGGGGAGGCCGCAATTGAATCGTTGCGATCCTACCTTCCACGCTATGCCACGGTGGCGAAGCTGGCCGGGATGGACGCAGTGTTTACGGCCATCACTACCGTCGATGTGATCGAGCACTATCCGGGCACGGGCTCCACCGACTTCTGGGGAATCTCATTCGCGTTTTCGGCCATCGACTGGCAAGCCCTTTCGAGCGACGACTTGGAACGCGATCTGACGTTGATGCGGGCGTGCTGGACGTTTTTCGACGATGTGCGTTGGCGCGTGTCGGCTGAGATGCAGCGGGGTCCGCGAGGGGGAGGGCGGGATCGAGATCAGATCGTCCAGCATACGGTTGCCACGGAGCAGGACTGGGCGAAGAAGATTGGGGTGTTCACTCCTCCGGGCGCGATGCTTACCGACGAGGGACTGACCGCGCATCGCAACGCCTATGGCAACGCCATTCGGGCGTTCCACTCTCAGGGCAAAATGGCCCGAACCTGGCCGCTGCGGTACCTCATTCGCCACACCGCGTATCACACGATCAATCACACTTGGGAAATGGAAGACAAGGACCTGACCGCCAAACGAGCGTGAGGTCGGGCGCCACGATCATCCGCTCCCCAGCGGACACGTCGGTCGGGGAGGGGTTGCGAGGCAATACCTCCCCTCTATGCGCTGGGTGGTACGCCACCGCACCGGCAACGTGCATAACAGCCACTAGCTGCTGGGCGGTGCGGATGCTCGTCAGCTGATGAACGGGGCGGCGACCGCTCGCCGGGCGTGAGACCCGACCGGATGAGGGACGCCGCGCCGCGGGCGCCGATCAGGAGCCCGGGATGGGATCGAGCGCCTCATTGATTGGACCCCACCTCGAACGACCGGCCAATGCTCACCATCCTCCCTCGACAGCGGCCCCCGCACGATTCACGGATGTCCCGCCATCCCCAAGAACAAGACATAATGCGCGTCGCTCACAGGTGCGGGCTTTGACGCCCCGCGGTCGCTGCCGGGATAATGCGGGTGGGCGGGGAATCGGGGAGTGCTGCCGATCTTCGCGCGGTGCTGCATGCTCAGCCCGCTCACCTACATGAGTCAGATGGAAGGAATGAGTCCATGTGTCATGACTCCTGCCCCGCGCCGGTCAGCGGGGGCGCGGGGATCGCCGAAGCGACGGTCGAGGTGCCCGGTTTCGGTGTGACGCTGCCAGCGTTTCTGGCCCGACCGGAGGGGGATAGTCTCGCGCCCGACGTGCTCATCGTCCACGACATCAACGGGCCGAACGCCTTCTACCGCGATCTGGCGCGCCGTCTGGCCGGGGAGGGATTCGTGGCGTTGCTCCCCGATCTCTTTGTCCGGGAAGGAAAGGTCGCGGAGTCGTCGCGGGACGCGGTGATGGAACGGGCCGGGCGGCTCGACCAGGCGTCGGCCCTGGCGGACATCGCCGCTGGCCTCGACTGGCTGCGGGAGCATCCGGCCACCACCGGCGCCGCCGGGACGATCGGCTTCTGCATGGGTGGCACCCTCGTCATGCTGGCGGCGGCCCGGGACACCCGGCCTGACGCGGTGGTTGCCTTCTACGGCTTTCCCGCCCGCCCCGCCACCGAGCGTGCCCCACGACGACCGCTCGACGAGGCGGCCGAGGTCCGCTCGCCGCTCCTCGCCTTCTGGGGTGACGCCGACGCGGGTGTCGGGATGGAGAATGTCGAGGCTTATCGCACCGCGCTCGTGGCCGCCGATGTTCCCCACGAGTTCGAGATTTACCCCGGCTATCCTCATGGCTTCCTCACCTTCGATGAGACGTCTCCATGGGCCGAGCAGTCGCGCGATGCCTGGGGGCGGACGGTCGCCTTTCTTCGCGCCGAGCTCGGCGGATGACGAGACCCACGTCGACCCCGGCCACCCGGCAGGTGGCCGCCGGGCTGGTCCGGTTCCTCCACCGGATCGGTCATCTCAAACGCTTACCTCGTACCGGCTGGCTCCATTGCGGGGTTCCAGCCGCTGACGTGGAATCGGTGGCCGATCATGCTTTTCGGACCTCCGTGCTTGCCTGGCTCGGGGCGGCGGCGGTGCCGGAGCTCGATCGCGACAGGGTGCTCAAGCTGGCGCTGGTCCACGATATGGCCGAGGCGCTGGCCGGCGATCCGACCCCCTACGATCCGGATGAGATCCCGACTGGCGATCCCGTGGCGCGCGCCGCCTTTCTCAATCGCCGCCACATCCGCTCCGAGTCCCGGAATGTTGCCAAACACGCCGCCGAGGTGGCGGCGATGATGGAGCTGCTGGCCGACCTGCCTCCATCGCTGGCAGACGAGGTGCGGACCCTCTGGGAAGAGGTGGAGGGGCATACGACCGCGGAAGCGCGCTTCGTCAAGGGAACCGATCGCCTGGAGCGCTTCCTCCAATCACGCGAATATCTGGCCGCCGATGGCGAGCGGCCGATGGACTCCTTTGCCGCCGACGCCGATGGGATCGCCGAGCCGGCACTTGCGGAGTTGCGCGACGCCATCGCGACGCTGGAGATCGAGCCTCCGGGACCGGCTCGGTCATAGCCACCGGCCCGACCCGTCCAGAAGGTGGGAACGCGTTCCGACACCCCGCTCGTCGTTAGGGGATCTGCCCGGTCCACCAGATCAGCCGGTCGGCGACGGCGCCACGTCCGGGTCCGATCCGAGCTCAGCATGGATCGCCGGGCGGTCGGCGGCACGTCGCCAGATGCTCAACTTCCGTCCTCAACCACGGGAGGGCGTTGGTCCCACTCCGGTGTCCCAAACCGCGAAGGTGTCACCGGATCAACCGGATCAGATGAGACGATCGCGGTGGACGAGGGCGACGGCGGCGCCGCGGCTGTCGACCCCCAGCTTGTCAAGGATGCTGGCGACATGGACGCCGGCGGTCCGGTGGCTGATTCCCAGTGTCTGCCCGATCTGCTGGTTCGTCTGTCCCCGGGCAAGCAATGGCAGCACCTCCTGCTCGCGGGGCGACAGACCGAGCCCGGCCGCCCCGTTCGACACAGGCGTGACATCGCGCGTGGCAGCCTTTGGGGCGGCGTGCGGACTGGCCGGTTGGACCGTCAGCGCCAGCTCGATGGCGTGCTCGACGCCCCCGAGGCGTCCCTCGTTCCAGGCGGCGGCGAAGGCGGACTCGCCAAGGTCCCCGCGCGCGGAGGCGAGGTAAGCGTCGTAGTCCGTGAGCAAGGCCGGCTCCAGCGGCACCCCGATCGCGTCACGGAGCGCGGCCGCCGCGCCGAAGATCCGGGCGGCGAGGGCGGGCTGGCCATAGGTCGCGGCGATCCCGGCCAGACCTTCCAGCGAGCCAGCGACGTGCCAACCCTGGGCGCTGCGCCAGTCGACCGCCAGACTCTCACCGAAGAGCTGGGCGGCGCGGTGGTCGTCCTCCTGCCGGCGGGCGATCTGACCGAGAAAGCGAAGCGAGAGCGCGGCGCCAGTCGTGAATCCGAGCGCCCGGTGCATCTGGAGCCCCTGATCCAGCAGACTCGCCCCGCGCGCCAGGTCACCCTCGCGCGCCACGACGAGCCCGAGGTTGTTGAGGGTTATCGCCGTGCCAAGGCTGTCGCCCGCCGCCTGGTAGGCGGCGAGGGCTGCCTCGAAGCGATGGCGGGCGTCGGTGGGGTGTCCCAGATCCTGGGCAACGACGCCGAGACCAAAGAGCGCCTGGCCCAACGCTGTCTGGTCCCCACTCGCCTCCGCCGCCGCTCGCGCCGGCTCCAGGAGGTCGACGGCGCGCGCGAAATCTTCCTGTGCCATCGCCAGCATCCCGGCGCCGAGGCTTACCCGCCCCCGGAGGTCGTCCGGCGCGCCATCGCTCGCGGCCAGGGTCTGATCCAGCCAGGCGCGCCCTTCGCCCGGATTACCCGCGCTGAACCAGAATGGCCAGAGCGCGGCGGCGACGCTGAGCGCCATCTTCCACTCGGCCGATCGCGTCGCCCATGAAAACGCCGCCCGTAGGTTGTCGAGATCGGCCTCGACGCGGGCCCGAGCCTGCTCCTGATGCGGGCCAACGAGGTCTCGCTCGATCGAGGCGGCCAGGGCCGTGAACCAGACCGCGTGTCGCCGGCGCAGATTACCGGTCGCGCCGCTCGCGTCGAGCTGCTCGGACGCGTAGTCGCGGATCGTTTCGAGGAAGCCGAAGCGAGTTTCGCCATCCGCGCCAAACTGGAGGCGCACCAGACTCTTATCGACCAGCGACGCCAACCGCTCCATCATGGTTGGGGACGACCGATCTGGCGCCGCTGGGTCATCGACGATCGCGTCCGCGGCCTCGACGCTCCAGCCGCCAACAAAGATCGCCAGCCGGTGAAAGAGCGCGCTCTCCGCTGGCTCCAGCAGATCATCGCTCCAGGCAATGGCGCCTCGCAGTGTCTGAAGACGGGCCGGGGCGTCGTGGGGACCGCTCGTGAGAATCTCTAATCGCCGGCCGAGCCGCGCCAGCAGGGCTGCTGGCGACAGCACCTTGACCCGCGCCGCCGCGAGCTCGATGGCAAGGGGAAGCCCATCGAGCCGGGCACAGATCGTCGCGACCGTGGCCGCGTTGCTCTCGGTCAACCGGAAGGCGGGATTCGCCGCGGCGGCCCGCTGCGCGAAGAGCGTCACCGCCGGCGAGGCCGTCACGACGGATAACGCCGGCGATGCCGTCAGGTCGGGAACGGGGAGTGGCGCCACGGGCCACTCGTGCTCACCTGAGACGCGCAGACTGAACCGGCTCGTCACCAGCAGCGTCAGCGTTGGGCATGTTGCAAGCAACGCCGTCAGGGCCGGTGCGGCGGCGGCCACCTGCTCGAAGTTGTCGAGCACCAGCAACAGGCGCCGTCCTCGCAGCTGTTGGGCGAGCTGTTCGGCAAGCGGCCGATGGCCTGTGTCCCGGACGGACAGCGCCTGGGCGATCGTCGGCAGCACCAGTGGTTCGTCCGCAATCGCCGCCAGGGGAACGACGGTGACGCCATCCGGAAAATCGGTGCCCATCTCGCCAGCGACGCGCAGTGCCAGGCGCGTCTTGCCGACCCCACCGGGACCGATCAGCGTCACGAGCCGCACGTCGTCCCGCCGCAGCTGCGCCGCGATTGCGGCAACCTCGTCATGCCGCCCGACGAGAGGGGTCAGCGGCACCGGTGCGCCGGGCGGACGTTCAGCGTCCTCGGCGGTGGATGCTTCCGGCTCGGGGTCCGGAAGGAGGCGAAGCGGTGAGACGTCAGCCATACAATCCTCGGCATGCCCCATGGTGTCGATGCCGATCAGACCGAACGGCCGCCGGTGTTGCCAAAGAGTTTATCCGTCGATCAGCATCCCGGCAGCATTGAAGGCGATCGGTTGGAGCTCGGCGATGACCTCGATCCGACCGGTCTCCAGGATCTCCGGAAGCAGCGGCTCCGAGACCCACAGCTCTTCGACATGCTTGGTGTCGCGCATCCGGGCGATCCGCGCCGACTCCGGCACGGTCTTCAGACACGACGCCAGCGCCATGGAGAGCGCCTGACGGTCTGTGTCGACCGTCAGGGGAATCCGTGCCGCCTCGGGTGCCTTGGAGGTGACGACGTTCATGTAGGTGGCAACCGGGTCGATCTTGTCGACCGCCCGCCGCAGCATCACATCGCCCATCCCCATCCCTGTGGCGTTCCCCTCCGTATCCGGGGTCAAATCCCGAATCACGATCCGCTGAATCCGCGGGGTCAGCGGTAGCTCGCTGACGGTGAGGAGCCCGGTGAAGTCGCGGTTGACCACATTCGGGTCGGCGCCGTCGCCACTGATGTCCTTGCCGATGAAGTCCAGGATCAGGACATCGATTCGCTCACCGGGGAGTCGCCCCAGCCATTGCCGGGCGATGCGGAGCAGCTCCTGCTCGCGCTCCCAGATTCGGGCGGCGGGCACCGCCTCGATCAACCCGAGACGGCCATACCCATTCTCGACGAGGGCGACGCCGAACGGAATGTTGACCCGGCTCAGGGTGCAGCGGGCGACCGCGGGAATCAGATGGTGGAACTCCGGGAATCCCTGCGCGTGGAAGAACTCCGCTCCTTTTTGCTTCCCGAGACCGATCGCCAGCATCTTCATCAGACCGGACTCCACCGGTCCATGAAAGTCGGTATGGGGTTTCACCCGCCCGATCGGGATCACGGCGTCCGCCTCGTAGGCGTTGCGGTCGAACCAGACCGGAACGCCACCCTCGACCTCGCCGAGCTCGACCGTCTCCATGCTGGCGAGGATCGGGCAGCCGATCGCTTCCTCGGTGACGCCATAGTGAGCGATCAGCTCCAGCTGCCCCGCGGCGGTCGCCCCGCCGTGGCTCCCCATCGCCGGGACGACAAACGGCTCGGCCCCGATCAGGCGAACCTCGGTCGCCGCCGCGCGCAGCACCCGATCGATCTGGTCGATGCCCCGGCTGCCCGCTGTCAGCGCCACCCGCTGCCCCGGCGCGAGGGTGCTCGCGACCTCCGGACGGCGGAACTCCGCCGCCACCGCGGCATCAACGTCGCCGGCATCGGTCGCATCCAGCTGCTGGCGAACCTTCGCCCAGCGCGGCAGCGTGCCACGCTCGAAGACATCCAGTCCCATGGGGTACCTCCGGTCAGAAGTCGGGAGCGGGGGTCGAAAGCCGGTGCGCCCACCGTCACCACGATCATGGTGGCGTGGTGAGCCGGGCCTGTCAACCAGGGAGCGATTCTTGGCCGGAATCAAGGATGACAGCACACACGGGCCTGAGTGTCTGGGTCAGTGGGGGCGACACCGCCGTCCCCGCGCAGAGGAATCGTCGCACCCACTCCGGTGATCGCGGTGACTGCTCGCCGCGTACCGTTGCTCGGGGCCGTATCCGGAGCATCACCGTCGACCGGGGCACGACGCGTTCCCGGCAATCGCCAAGGTTCGCCCGGCGCTGCCCGTAGACCGAGGTCAGAGCTTGACACCATCGAACATCGTTTATATAATAAATATATTATAAAAGGAGTTGGTTGTGAATGCAGACTGATCAGTTGAGCACCGTCTTCGGTGCCCTGGCCGATCCGACCCGGCGCGCGATCCTGACGCGGTTGACCAGGGGTGATGCGAACGTCGCCGAGCTCGCCGCGCCGTTCCAGATGTCGCAGCCGGCGATCTCCCAGCACCTCAAGGTGCTGGAGCGGGCCGGGCTGATCTCGCGCAGCCGCCGGGCCACTGCGCGCCTCAGCCACCTGGAAGCGGAGCCGCTCCGGCAGGCCACCACCTGGCTGGCCCGGTACCGAGCGTACTGGGACGTACGCTACGACCAGCTCGATACGCTGCTGGCGGCATTGCAGGACGATCAGACGGGCGAGCCGTCATGAGGCAATCGATCGGAAAGGACCACACCATGACCACGACAAGGATCATCGCCGAGCCCGGGGTGCCGCAGATCCTGTTGAGCCGGGAGTTCGCCGCACCGCGCGATCTTCTCTTTCGCGCCCACACGGACCCTGAACTGCTCGTGCAGTGGCTCGGGCCGCGCACCCAGACGATGACGATTGACCATCTCGACATCCGCGACGGCGGCACCTGGCGCTACACCCACCGGGATGCTGATGGCAGCGAGTACGGATTCCACGGTGTCTATCATGGGACGCCCTCCCCTGATGGCATCGTTCAAACCTTCGAGTTCGAAGGCATGCCGGGTCACGTCTCTCTGGAGACGCTTACCTTCGAGGAGCGGGGGGGCAAGACGTTGCTGCGGCAGAACGCCGTGTTCCAGTCGGTCGAGGACCGTGACGGAATGATCGAGTCCGGGATGGAGCAAGGCGTCAACGACTCAATTGAGCGCCTGGACGAGCTCGTTACCAGGTTGACCTCAGCGAGCTGACGTGCCGGCAGGCCACCTCGTTGGCCGAACCAGTTCTTGTTCCGGCGGTGCGGGCCGATCGATGGGACTGGCGAAGTGCGAGCGATGAGTCGCGGTAGATGTCGATTTCGGAGGCCTCCGAGCGACTAGATGGTAACGGCGGGGAGCCGTCGGCCACCGTACGCGAGAGCGGAAAGACCCGGGAAAGGACTGAACACCATGGCTACACGTGTCGACCTCGCCACGTCGCCGGCCAGCTCTGGTTGGTCGCTGAACAAGACCCTCTGGGTGCTGCAGGGCCTGCTGGCCGCCTTCTTCCTCATCGCCGCCGCCGGGCCGAAACTGTTCGGCGAGGCGACCGCGGTCGAAACGTTCGACGACATCGGCGTCGGGCAGTGGTTCCGCTATGTCGTCGGCAGCCTGGAGCTAGCCGGAGCGATCGGTCTCGTCATCCCCCGGCTGACCTGGCCAGCCGCGCTCGGTCTCACCGCCGTGATGGTCGGCGCCATCCTCACCAACCTGTTCGTCATTGACGGCGGCCTGCTGGTCATAACGCCTGCGATCCTGTTGGCACTCTGTGGCCTGGTCATCTGGGGTCGTCGTCCGGCGACCGGCGGCTAGAGGAGCCTCGGCCACCGTCCACCAGGCGCATCGACGGCGCGAAACGCGGAGGTGCCTTCGCCGTCCATGCCAAAGCCCTGACCTCCGCGCCAGTGAGACATGGAGATGAATCGATGATCGACCAGGCACCCGTCGAGATCACCAATCTCGACCGCTACGGATCTCCCGCCCTGCCGTGGAGCCGGCCGCGCGATCAGCTGGCAGCCGACACGCCGGGGGCCGACCTCGCGTTCTTCCTGGGAACGTCGCGACCGGACGGCCGACCACACGCCACCGGCATCGGCGCGCTCTGGTTCAACGGCGACCTCTATATCACGAGCGGACCTGGGTCCCGCAAGGCGCGGAACCTGACGGCGAATCCGGCCTGCACGATCTCCGTCCGGCTCGATGGGATCGACCTCGTGCTTGAGGGCCAAGCGACCAGGGTCGCTGACCGGCCGACGCTGGAGGAGGTGGCGCGCCGCTATCGCGAGGGCGGGTGGCCGGCGGAGGTGGCGGGCGACGCGTTCGCGGCGCCCTACAGCGCCCCGAGCGCCGGACCGCCGCCCTGGCACCTCTACCGCTTCACATTTCACACCGCCTTCGGCGTCGCCACCACGGAGCCGTCCGGCGCGACCCGCTGGCGCTTCGAGCGATAACCGGCGCGGCACCCGATACCGAGGCGAAACCAGTGCAAGGCGGCCCATCCCGGGCGCGCAAGGAGGATGCGTCATGGATTGGAAACTGGAAGTGGTGCCGATTCCCGTTGCGGATGTGGACCGCGCGAAGCGCTTCTACGGCGAGCAGGTCGGCTTCGTCGTCGACCTTGACACCGAGATCGGCGCCGGGATGCGCGTGGTTCAGCTGACCCCGCCCGGCTCGGCCTGCTCGATTCAACTGAGCAGCGGCATCCTCACCACGCCGCCAGGGTCGGTGCAGGGGTTGCAGCTCATCGTCTCCGACGCCGCCGCCGCTCGGGCTGAGCTCGTCGCCCGGAGCGTGGAAGCCAGCCCCGTCCGCCACATGGAGGATGGCGGCTGGGTCGATGGCCACGGCGGCGACTGGAACTCGTTCGTCTTCTTCAGTGATCCCGACGGCAACGGCTGGGTCCTGCAGGAGCGCCCCGCCAGCAACTGACTCCACGGCGCGCTCGCCACGTCCAGCACGCCGAGGCCAGCGCGACAGCAAATCCACGGCAGCGGCGGCGCTATCCGCGCACCCGCGGCCACGACGGAGGTTTTGCTTCCGGCAGCGAGGCAGTCAGTCGCGGTTGAATCAGGTGCAAACCGTGCCCGGTCTTCCGCCTCGACTGGCGACGGTGCTACCATCCCGGGCGTCGATGTCGTTGGAACCGGAGTCTGGAGTCGCTACCGCCGTGCAGGTCAATGCGAAAGCCGACTACGCCATTCGCGCGCTCGCCGAGCTGGCGGATGCGGCCGCCGGGACGGGGGGACCGATGAAGGCCGACGCGATCGCGCAGGCGCAGGGCATCCCCCTCAAGTTTCTGGAGAACATTCTCCTTGAGCTTCGCCATGCCGACCTCGTCACCGCCCAGCGTGGGGCCTCCGGTGGCTACACCCTTGCCCGCCCGGCCGCCGAGATTACCCTTGCCGATGCGATTCGCGCGGTCGATGGGCCACTGGCCAATATCCGCGGTCAGCGACCGGACCAGCTGCAGTACACCGGTCCGGCGACGATGCTGCGCGAGGTCTGGATCGCGGTGCGCGCCAACCTGCGGGCCGTCCTTGAGGTCGTCACCATCGAAGACCTGAGGAGCGGTCATCTACCGCCCGTCGTCGCGGAGACCGTGAGCCATCCCGATGTCTGGACCAGGCGATAAGGTAGTCGGTTACGGTTTCGCTGCCAGGATGTAGGCTCGCCTGGTCGCGACCTCGATCTCGGGATAGGGATAGCGCATCGTCACCTCATCCACCCGCAGACCCGCCGCCTCCAGCCGGCTGACGATATCGTCCGGTTGAAAGAAGACGAAATCCATGCTGACCGGGTGGCCGAGAAAGTCATCGGTGTGGACTGTGCCCTCGCCAATGTGGAAGGTGACGAGGAAGGAGCCGCCCGGCTGGAGCACACGGTACATCTCGCGGGCGGCCTGCTCGACTTCATCCAGAGTGAAGTGGACGATCGCATAGAACGCCACCACACCGGCCAGCGAGCCAGCTGGCAACGTCAGCGCCAGCATGTCCTGCCGCTCGAACGGGATCGCGGGATGGAGCCGGCGGGCCTGGCCCACCATCTCCGGTGAGAGATCGGCCCCGGCGACATCGACGCCGCGCTCGTGCAGGGCCGCCGCCACCTGCCCGGGACCACAGCCGAGGTCGTAGACCCGGCCCCGGTCCTGCGTCAGAGTCGCAAAGCGGTCAAGCCAGACGCGGTCGAACGGTTTCCCGTCCAGCTCATGTCTAAAGCGGTCGGCGTAGGTTTCGGCGACGGCATCGTAGCTCGCTTCCACGTCACGACGGTCCATGGTGCCTACCCTCAGTCTTCCCGGATGGAGATGGCGCTTCAGCGGCGATTCTACCGGCGTCGCAGGTTGGAAGCAGCGCGAACAGCCCCATCCCGCGGGCGGGTCCGTGAGGGGTCAGCGGCGTTCCTGAGCTCCGCGATGGTCGGCAAGATGGCGCCGACAGCGGATTCATCCCGTAGGTCACGGATGGGATCGCAGCGCATAGCGAACATCGGGGTCGGGCACCTGGACGCACACCGTGCTCCCCTCCAAGGACTGGCGCCGCCACCGCCAGTCCTCGTACTGGCCGAACGGTTCACCGTACATGTGGAAGGATGAGACATTACGGTAGGGGCGCACGGCATGCGCCGGTGTCCCCGACCGCTACTGCTCCAATGTCGTCGCCGCGTCACCCGAACACCGTCACCGCGGCGCCCACCACCGGTGAGTACCTCGATCCACCCGTCGCGAACCGATCTCGCCTCGCTTGCGGCTACCCGACCGGAACGCCGGCTCCGGCCGGTGCTTCGAACGCGGTGCGGCGGCTGAGGTCGACCCCGACTCGGTCGCCGTCCTGCAGGCCGAGACGCTCGACCTCGGTGCTCGATACCTGCGCCCAGACGGCGCGGCCGTCGGCGAGCGTCAGCTCCACGCGCGCCTCTGCACCGAGGTGCACCACCCGCTCGATCGCGGCCGACTCCCGATCAATCGCGCTGGCGTCGAGCCGGCCGATCCCGACATCATGGGGACGAATGAAGAGGCCGTCGGCGAGCCGGTTGACCTTGCCGACGAAGCCCATCACGAACGGTGTGGCCGGACGGCGGTAGAGCTCCAGCGGGGTCCCGACCTGCTCGATCCGGCCCCGGTTCATGACGACGATCCGGGAGGCGACTTCCATCGCTTCTTCCTGGTCGTGTGTCACCAGCACGGTCGTGACCGCCATCCGCTCATGAAGCCGCCGCAGCCATTGCCGCAGATCCTTGCGGACGCGGGCATCCAGCGCGCCGAACGGCTCGTCCAGGAGCAACACCCGGGGCTCGATCGCGAGCGCCCGCGCCAGCGCCATCCGCTGCCGCTGCCCCCCGGAAAGCTGGTTCGGAAAGCGGTCGGCGAGTCCTTCGAGCTGGACCAGGGCGAGCAGCTCGGTCACCCGTGTCCGGATCTCCGCTCGCGGCCGCTTGCGAATCCGCAGACCGAACCCGACATTGTCGCGGACCGTCATGTGCTTGAAGGCAGCGTAGTGCTGAAAGACGAAGCCGACGCCGCGTCGCTGCGGCGGCAGATCGGTGGCATCGCGACCCGCGATCCGGACATTGCCGCTGTCGGGATGCTCCAGCCCGGCGATCACCCGCAGCAGCGTCGACTTGCCGCTGCCGCTCGGTCCCAGCAGCGCCGTCAGCGAGCCGTCGGGCACATCGAGCGCCACATCGTCGAGCGCGACGAAATCGTTGAATCGCTTGCTGACCCCACTGAGGACGATCCCCATCTGTTACCTCCCGGCGTGGTCGTCGGCACGACGCCGGACCACATGCATCAGTGCGAGAGTCGCCAGCGCCATCATCGCCAGCACCAACGAGGCGGCGTAGGCGCCGACGAGATCGAACGCTTGAAACCGCTCCTCGACATGGAGCGTCAGGGTCTCGGTCCGGCCGGCGAGCTTGCCGGAGACGATGCTGACCGCCCCGTATTCGCCCAGCGCGCGGGCGGTGGTGAGAACCACCCCAAACCCGATTGCCGGCCGGATCGCCGGCAGCTTCACCAGCCGGAACGTCTGTCAGCTCGACGCGCCCAGCGTGCTGGCCGCTTCCTCCTGTTCGGTTCCAATCTCGCGCAGCACCGGCACGACTTCCCGGGCGACGAACGGGACCGAGACGAACAACGTCGCCAGGATCATCCCCGGTGGGGCAAAGATGACGCGGACGCCATGGTCGAGCAGCCAGCCACCGGTCCAGCCGTTGCGGCCATAGACGATGATCAGGGCGAGTCCGACCACCACCGGGGAGACGCCGAGAGGCAGATCGACTAGCGCGCTCATCACCGCTTTGCCGCGAAAGCGATGGCGGACCAGGGCGAGGGCGAAGAGCACCCCGAAGACCGCGTTGAGCGGGACCGCGATCAGGGCAATCATCGCCGTCAGCTGCAGCGCGTGGAGCGCCGCCGGTGTCGTGACCGCGTCCCAGGCCGGTCCGGCGCCATCTGCAAAGGCGCGCCAGATCATCAACGAGACAGGGAAGGCGACCAGCAGACCAAGATAGGCGAGCGCCACCGTCCGCAGGCCGAGGCGAATCGCGGGCGAGCCGCCGGGCCGCTCCGCGCGGTCAAGGGCAAGATCAGTCGCCACGATGTCGATTCCCCCACGCCGCCAGGCGGTCGATCACGAGCAGGGTCAGCAGGGATGTCGCCAGCAGCACCAGCGAGATCGCCGCGGCGCCGCCGGTGTTGTCACTCTCCACCTGACCAAAGACGTGGACCGCGGCGACCTCCGTATCGAACGGGACGTTGCCGGAGATCAGCACCACGGCCCCGAACTCGCCGATCGCCCGGGCAAAGGCGAGCCCGACCCCCGAGAGGATCGCCGGGATCAGGTTCGGCAGGACCACCAGGCGGAAGATCGCGCCGCCGCCAGCGCCGAGCGACGCGGCGGCTTCCTCCAGCTCTGACTCCAGCTCGGCGAGCACCGGCTGGGCCGACCGGACGACGAACGGCAGCGTCACGAAGAGCAACGCCAGCAGGACGCCGGCCCGGGTGTAGGCGATATTGACGCCAAGCGGACCCTTCGGCCCGTAGAGGGCGAGCAGGGTGAGTCCAGCGACGATGGTTGGCAGGGCGAAGGGCAAATCGACGATCGCATCGACCATCGCCTTGCCGGGGAAGCTGTCGCGCACCAGCACCCAGGCGAGCAGGGTGCCGGCGACGGCGTTGATGACCACAACCGTCAGGGAGCCGAAAAAGCTCAGCCGGATCGCGGCCAGGGCCGCCGGGGTCGTCGCCGACGCCCAGAGCCCATCCAGACCGCCCTCGGTACCGCGGACGGCGACCGCGGCGAGCGGGAGCAGCACCACCAGCGTGAGATAGGCAGCTGCCACGCCCCGCCCGAGGGCGGCTCCCTTCTGGAAGCCGCCCCGGCGGGTCTGCTCGGTGGGCGTGGCCAACGGTCGCGCCCGGACACTGACGAATGCCACGCGAGTCCCTCGCTAGTCCTGTTGAATCTTGGCGACGATCCCGTTGGTGGGATCGAAGAACTCTTTGGAGACATCGCTCCAGCCGCCGAGGTCATCGATCGAGAAGAGCGTCGCCGGCGTCGGGTAGTTGTCCTTGAACTCGGCGAGCACGGTCGGATCGATCGGGTGGTAGCCCTTCTCGCTGAAGACCCGCTGCGCTTCGGGGGTGCGGAGGTAGTCGATGAACGCCTGGGCCTGCTCCGCGTGCTTCGTCTCCTTGACGACCGCAATCGGGTTCTCGATCAGGATCGTCTGATCGGGCACGATGTACTCCAGGTCTTCACCCTTTTGCTGCGCGGTGATGACCTCGTTCTCGTAGGCGAGCAGGACATCGCCCTTGCCGCCGACGAAGGTCTGGAGCGATTCGCGGGCGCTCTTGTCCTGGACCGGCACGTTGGCGAAGAGCTGGTCGAGATAATCGACCGCCTCGTCCTTCGTCTTCCCGCCCTTGATCTGAGCGCCGTAGGCCGCCATCACGTTCCAGCGCGCGCCGCCGGAGGTGAGGGGGTTCGGAGTGATCACCTCGACGCCATCCTTGACCAGGTCGTCCCAGCCGGTGATCTCCTTCGGGTTACCCTTCCGCACCGCCAGCACAACGACCGAGTCGGTGACCATGCCGCGGTCCTCACCGGCGTTCCAGATGTCGGCGACGAGCCCGGCCTCGACGAGGCGGGTGATATCCGGCTCCAGTGAGAGGGTCACGATATCGGCCGGCAGACCGCCCTCGACCGCCCGGCTCTGCTCGCCGGAGCTGCCGTAGGAGGTCTCGAACTCGATGTCCTTGCCAGCATCGGTTTTCTGGAAGGCGGGGATCAGCGCCTCGTAGGCTTCTCGCGGGGTCGAATAGGCGACCAGCGTCAGCGTCGTCGCATCGGCGGCCGATGCTCCACTGCCCGCGGCCGAGAGGATCAGGCCGAGGATCAGCGAGATGAGCAGTGCGAGTCGTGCCCCACGACCGGGACGATAAACCATGAACACTCCCTCTTGAGGAAAACCTACTAACTCGATATTGTCTACCGATTTAGTTGACATTCGCGACAGTCTACACGAGCCGGTGTCCGTACGCAAGAGGGGCGGCCTAACGAAGAGCGATGCCCTGGCGAGACCGACGCCCCGTCTCCACGCGGGCGGCAGGAAGGGCCGCCGCGGTGTTCTCCTTCCGGCCCACCGTGCTGGTCGATCGGTTGTCCTACGAGTGCCGAAACATGGCGTGCGGTCGTGTCGTGAGTGTCCGTGGAAGCGATTGCCAGCGGGTGAAGGCGACGGATACCGCGCGCCTGCCTAAAGGGGTAAGCATCAGGTAATGAGATCGTCCAAATTGCCGTTGATCGTCGGATGATGGTCAGCCGAGAAGACGATCAAACCCGGCGTGGGCTCGGCCGCGGCCGATGGGTCGCAGACCCCGCGCCGTCCCGGGAGTTCCCCTTACCATCGTGGCTGGCTCCGTGATGACTGACTGCTGTTGACGCCGGTCTGGCTGCCCGAGATCGCGGGACCGTCTTAGAGCGCGATGTCGCACCCCGCCAGCCCGTCATCGTAGCCGTCGGTGAAGGCCGCGACGCGCTCGGTGCCACTGCCGTGGGCGTTCGGGTCATCGGTCGGGGTGCCGGGCGGGTCGCCGGCGACGGCGGTCAGGAGCAGCGCCTCATCGAGATCGCCCGGTTCGAGCCACTCGCGGCGCTCGGCATCGCGGGCGTAGGCGCCCGCCAGACAGTCTGCCTGGAGCTCGACCTCCTCAACCGACGCCTCGCCGCCATCGCTCTGCGCGGCCCGCTCGTTGAGCAGACCGAGTTGCGCCTGGATGTGGTGACCCCACTCGTGGGCGACCACGGTCACCCAGCCGAAATCGCCGACATCGCTCTCGACAAGACTCCGGAAATCGCTGGCGTAGTAGATGGTCAGATCCGCCGGACAGTAGAAGGCGACCGTGTCGACTGGTCGCGCCTGGCCACAGGCGGTATCGATCGAGGCATCAAAGCTGACGACCCCGGCCGGAGGTGTATAGGATTCGCCGGCTTTGGCGAATGCCCCTGCCCAAAAATCATCGACATCGCGGTCAAGCTCATTGGGGAGGGCGCTGATGTAATCGACCGGGATCGTGTCGCTGGTATCGTCACCGGCGACCTTCCCGGAGATGTTGGTTCCGGTCGCGGCGGGTTCGGCATAGCGCGCGATCTGGGCATCGACGAAGTCGCGACTGTTCCCGAAAAACCAGCCCCACGTCCCGTTCGACTCGACCAGATGGATGACCCCTGGCACATCCTCGCGGACGCCATCGACCCAGTAAGGCTGGCTGTACGAGACCGCCGCGGTCCGCGCGTAGGTCTCCCCAGTGACCGCCCAGGTCCAGTCGATGAGCTGCACGTCCGTGACGGTCAGCTCGGCGGTGCGTTTTGCAGTGAACTCCGTTTCATACCACCCAACCACCGCCTCCTCGGGCGCTTCCGCCCGGGAGTCGGGGTGCATCCGGCGATAGATCGACGCGAAGTCGCGCCTGGCCTCCAGGCGGGAGATCGCCCGGGCGGCGGCGCTCGCGGCCTGCTCCGCGGTGCTCTGAGCGACCGCGGCGCTGAATGCATACGACTGGACCCCGGTATGGGAGCCGACCGGCTGAGGGCCGGCAACCATCAACCACGAGAGGGAAAGGCAGAGGGCGATCAGGATGGCGAGCGGGCGCGGCATGACCTTCTCCGATACAGGACCCAGATGCAACGCGGACGCGCCGGCCCAGCAAACGGCACGTCCCTTCACGATGGTGTACGGCGAAGTGTACGCCGCCGGTTGCCCCCGACCGGGAATGGAGGCCACCTTCGGTTGTGGCAGCGTTGCCGCCAGGGGCACCGGCGACCACCGAGATGGGACGTCACGATGATGGACGCACCGTATCGCGCGGGGTCGCGATCGGTCTGGTGACGGCGGGTGGGGCGACCTCGCGAGGCGCCGTCGGGCGCGTCTCCATCACCGGTTTGGCGAGCGGCAGGCGGACCGTGAAGGTCGTGCCGTTCCCGGTTTCGCCGCCAATGTCGATGGAGCCACCGTGTGCTTCGACCAGCGACGCGACGATCGACAGCCCAAGTCCCGCGCCCCCTTTGCTCCGGGCCCGGGCCGGATCGGCTCGCCAGAATCGCTCGAAGACGCGGGTCCGATCGGGCGGGGGGATCCCCGGTCCATCATCGGCGACCGAGATCTCCACCTGGCCGGCCGTTCGGGCCACGGCCACGCGAACCGCGGTGCCGGGGGGCGTATGCGTCCGCGCGTTGGCGAGCAAGTTGTCGATGACCTGGCGCAGGCGTGTGCGGTCGCCCTGAACCACGGCGTTGTCGTCGTAGCGCTCGCTTACGGCGCGATCAGAGGCGACGGCCCGGAAATCAGCAACCGCTTCCCGCACCATCGCCCCAACGTCGACCGGCGTGGTCTCTAGGGCACGATGCTGGTCGAGCCGCGCCAACAGCAAGAGATCGTCGACCAGCCGGGCCATTCGACCACCTTCCGATTCGATGCGGCCCATGGCATTGGCGACCCCCGCGTCGTCGGGGATCGCGCCCTGGCGGTAGAGCTCGGCGTAGCCGCGTAACGACGTCAGCGGGGTCCGGAGCTCGTGCGCGGCGTCGGCCACGAAGCGCCGTAGCCGCGCTTCGGTCGCGGCCCGGGCGCGGATGCCCTCCTCGATCTGCCCCAGCATCTCATTGAGCGCGTGTCCCAGACGACCAAGCTCCGTTCGCGGATCGCCACCGGAAACGCGCCGGCTGAGATCGCCGGCGGCGATGGCGGCGGCGGTATCGACCATTCGGTCGACCGGCCGCAGCCCCCGCCGGATCAGCCACCAGCTGGCCGCCGCCGCCGCCGCCAGCGCGACGACACCGAGCACGACGAGCATGCTGACGAGACGGTCGATCGCCGCATCGGCCGCGGTCAACGGCGCGGCCGTCACGAAGAGATTGCCCCCCGCCACCTGGTGCACGAGCATGCGGTAGTCGAGGGAGTTGTCTACCGCCGGAACCGTCACGATCCGATCGACCAGGTCAGTGACCTCATTGCTCGGGATCGGTGGAACGCTCGGGAGCGGCTTTGGCCGGTCGACAAAACCACACGGCTCGTTGTAGAGCAGCCGACCGGTGGGGCTATAGAGGAGATAGGCGACCGGATGCTCGGTCAGATCGTCGCCTGCTGCCGTTGAGGGACCAAAGGCGCCGCCTGGTGGCCCGTCAGAATCATCGTCGCGGCCAGGCCCGCCGCTCCGGCGCGGACCGACCATTTCCCGGGCGCGGACGGAGTTGGTCAGCACCTGATCGTCGACCTGGTCGACCAGCGTTGCGCGTGTGGTCCGCACCAGGACGACACCAAGCAGCAGCAGCGTCACCGCGAGCACCAGCGCGACCGCAATCGTCAATCTGGCCCTGATGCTCACGCCTGTTGCTCCTGCATCCGTCCGCGTCCAATCACGTCGCCGCGGGATCCCCTTCTGGCGTACGCAGCGCGTAGCCGACACCGCGCACGGTACGGATCAGCCGGGCCTCACGGTCGTCGAGCTTCCGCCGCAGGTAGCTGACGTAGGTCTCGACGGCCGACGGGTCCCCGACGTACTCGTAGTCCCAGACATGGTCGAGGATCTGCGACTTCGAGACGACCCGGTCCCGGTTCAGCATCAGATAGCGCAGCAGGCGGAACTCGGTCGGGGAAAGCTCGACCTCGCTCCCGTTGCGCCAGACCCGGTGGGCATCCTCGTCAAGAACGACATCGCCGCTGGCCAGCCGGCTGGGGTCGGAGTGATGATTCCGCGCCCGCCGCAGGACCGCCTCGATCCGCAGCAGCAGTTCCTCCAAACTGAACGGCTTGGTGACATAATCATCGCCGCCGCCGGAGAAGCCGTCCCGGAGGTCAGCCGAGTCGTCGCGGGCGGTCAAAAAGACGACCGGCACCTGATGGCCATCGGCGCGGAGCTTCCGACAGACGGCGAACCCATCGAGGTCGGGCAAGTTGACATCGAGCACGATCAGGTCATAGGTCGCGTTGCGCGCGTCCGCCAGCGCCTCCGCGCCGGAGGCGCTGGTCTTGACCTGGAAGCCAGTGAAGCGCAGTGCGGTGGCGACCAGCTCACGGATCGGCTCTTCATCCTCGACCACGAGAATCGATCCGTCGTTCGACCGTTCCTTCATGCCGTTCGCCACCGTCTTCGCCTTCGGACCATCCATTGTCCGCGGGGTCGCACGGAGGGGCGGAGTGGCAGAGTGACGCGCCTGTGTCGCCGCCCGCGCTCCGTCGGCTCAGTGGCGCCCAGTGTACCGCCTCGCCGACCGATCTCGCGTCGAGCGACCGTCGCTCGCCGGACGCTCGACGCTGTCTGTGGACCCCGACGTCCGCTGGCATCATGCCAGCGGACGTCCATCAGATTATCGACGGTAGCGAGGCGGCCGAGCCGCGCTCTGGCACTCACGATGAGCTCCGTGAAGGGGTCTGGCTCGTCGCCACCCGGCTAGGGCGCCCCCGCTCCTGGGCCTGCTGGGGCGCGCTCGCGTAGGTCGCCGCGATTGCCACCGCCGCACCGATCGTCAGGATCCCGGGCGCCATCAGGGGTGCGCCGCCCGTGACGGCCGCTTGCACCAGAGTGGCCGTGCTGGCGTGCGGGTGAATCTCCCGTACGAAGGCAATGTTGCCCGCGATGTGCTCGTAGACACCCAGCAGGCTTCCCAGGGCGATCACCGTCATGATGCCGCGCAGGGCGAGCACGGAGCCCGCGCCTGGCCGTTTCCAGACCGCGGCCAGGGCGAGAAGCCCCAGGCCGCAGAGGAGAAACGGCACGAACTGGATCGGGTCGCCGTCGTGACCGACCGCGAGCAGCTCGGCGATGGTGCCGCTGAAAAGTCCAATCGCCAGCAGGCGCAGGAAGAGCTGGAGGCGCTCCAGCGCCAGACCGTCGCTCATGAGGTGGCGATGAAGGCAGCTGCCAGCGTCGCCTGCTCGGGCGAGACGTGCTTGCTGAGCTCGGTCAGGAAGGCGGCGCTGTCGGCATAGGTCCGGCTATCGGTCAGCGCCGTGGCGGTCTCCTCGGAGACACCGGGACGCTGCTGAAGCGTCGTGGCGTCGGCCGCGTTGGGATCGACCGGGACGAACAGGTACTGCTCGTAGCCCGCGACCATACCCTCATCGACGTACTTGCCGAGCTCCTGCCGGAACTCGGCGATGCTCGCGTAGGGGCGGTACTCCAGGAACTCCTTGACCATCCGGTCGCCGACACCGGGGATCGTGCGGAATTGCTCCTCGGTGGCGGTGTTGAGGTTGAACTTGACCCACATCGCTTCGCCGGCGGCTGGCGCCGTGGCGGCCGAGGTCGCCTCCTGGGCGCTCGTCTTGGTCGCGCCGAGGGCGAGCGGCAGGCCGGCCACCGCGGCCGCGATCACCGCATGCCGCGGGTTGAAACGCCCGCGCTCAAGAACTGGTGCATCGTTCACCGTCTCTTTTCCTTCTATTTCTATCGAACCGTCCGTATCGTTGATCCCGTGGCCCAACCGTGTCATCACGGAACGTGGCTATTCTTGGATCTGTCTCTGAGTATGGAGAGTGGGTCTGAAGACCGGCTGACGACTTGCTGAGAGTTTGCTGAGAGCTGATGTCGTGTCGCCGGGAGCGCCCGTGCCGTCGGGGTGGACTCGCCGACCCAGCGGGCCGGGATGGCATTTCGCGCTGCCGCCGGTGCCCGGACATCACGACGGGGGCCGGCATTGCCGGCCCCCGTGCCCCGAATCGTGCGTTACGGCGCCGGTGTAGGCGACGGGGCGCTGAAGCCGGGGATGTCGGCAAACGGGGTGATTGCGATGCGGGTGGGTTGTTCCTGCCAGGGGAGGCGCCCCGCGTCACTCGCCAGCGAGATCCCGTACCCACCGACGATCATCAGCAGCAGCAGCACGACCGCGGCAACAACGGTGAGCCAGGTGTGACGGCGGAACCAGGTCATGATGGTCTCCCTTGCCCGATCGGCTGCCGTCACCGCGTCTCAGGCCGACTTCGTCGCGTTGAGGTCGACTTCGAGACCGATCGTCTCCTCGATCGAGACGACCTGACCAATCACGGGCGAGGTAATGCCGAAGTCCGGCATCTTGAACGACGTGGTGGCCTTCCCAGTTAGCGCATCGCCGTCAAGCTTGACCGTTGCTTCCCAGGCGACGAGCTTCGTTACCCCATGGACCGACAGGTTGCCAATCAGCATCAGCGCCGTCTCTTTGCCATCAGGAAGGGGACCGTTCAACCCCTCAACCTTGGTCAAGACAAAGGTCGCCAGCGGGTACTGTCCGGTTTCCAGGGTGTTGCTGTAAAGATAGTTATCACGCCGCGCCTGATCGCTCGTAAGGGTCCGCAGATCGACATCGAAGCGCGAGCAGGCAAGCGGCGTCTTGTCCGCATCGAGCAGGATCGTGCCGATGATCGCGTTGGTCTTCCCGACCGCTTCGTTCGCCCCGATCGACGCCAGTTCCTCCTGTGCCCGGTATCGGGCCTCCGACTGGTCGCTGACCAGGGTGTAGCTGTTCGGCGCCGACGCGGCCGCGGTGGCGGTCGCCTGCGTATCGCAGGTGGTTGTCGGGACAGCCGTCCCGAGGACGCCCGGCGCGGTCGCCGTAGCGGTTGCTGTCGCCTCCTGCGCCAGGGCCACCGGCTGTCCAGCGACGCTCAGCCAGGCGGCGAGTGTCAGCGCGATCAGTGCGAGTGAGAGGAACCCGGGGTCTCGAGTGCTTCGGACGGCATGCATCGATAGCCAACTCCTCGATAGACGTCGGGGTCGACCCACAGCCGGGTGACCCGAAGCTGACGCGGACGATCGCCCGCGGCGAGAGGACACCAGCACCAACGCTGGGTTCGCCGGTGCTGGTGTCGCCTCGACTGTAGGCAGCCAAGCTGAAGCAAACCCGAGCGCTCCCTGTGAGATTCCTGGGAACGATACCTGCCGCGGGTGCGACGGTGCGGAACGAGACGTCATTGTCGCGCAGCGCGTCGTAGCCCGGACCACCGGACCGTTCGCCGCTCCCCAGGTGATGGGCGTCCCGCCTTCATCGTCCCCGGAACCTTCATCTCGTTCCCAGGAAACGCCGTGCTCCCTCTCAGGTTGCGTCGCTACCGTTAGTGCCAGATCAGCCGACGATCGGAGGTTCTGTGGTGACGATTCTGGCGCTTGAGCGAGCGAGGCACTCTCTGGTTTGGGGCGACACGCATGGTCGCGACCCCAAGCGGCAGCCGTTGATCCCTCGACACCGGGCGTGGCTGGTCGCTCGTACCGGACGAGGAGCGGCCGTCGCCGCTCCGTTCACCTGGTGCCCGCGAACTCGCCCCCTTGCGGTCCGCGGTCACCAGGTCCGGGCGCCGCCGTTGATGGCGGAGCGCCACCGGGCGACGATGGCCGCCGGCGCTTCTCAGGCTGAGATGTTCGTTACAAGGGATAAGAGGAACAACAATGACCAGATGGAAGACCATCGTCGGGGTGCTTGGGCTGCTCCTGGTGCTTGCTGGCACCCGGGCGTTCAGCATCGAGACGACCAACGCGCAGTCGAGCGCCGCGGGTACGCCGGCGGCGGGTGACTCCGGCGCAACATCGAGTGATACCGACCCGGCGCAGCTCTACCAGGATTTCCTGACCAAGCTCACGACAAACCTCGGCGAGACCGATACGGCCCGGGTTGACCAGGCGATCCGCGATTCGCTCAAGCAGGTCGTCGACGACCGGCAGGCAGCCGGTGACCTCACGGCTGAGCAGGCCACGGCGCTCAAGGAGCGGATCGACGCCAACGACATTCCGATCGGGCTCGGTGGTCCGGGCGGCCACGGTTTCCGTGGACCACACGGTGGTGATATGGGCCGTAGTGGCCCAGGTGGCTGGGACAACGACCGCGACGGGCAGGACGACCAGAGCAATTCCGACCAGGAGGACCAGCAGCAACCGAAGGCGGAGGCGACGCCGACCGTCTAGCGATTCCACCCTGGATCAGGCGAGCCGGACGCGCAAGGGACTGCCCCACTCCTTCGCTCTCCGGCTCTCCTACCGCCTCACGACGACCGTCGCCCACCTTTGACGGTCGCCGGTCCGATCATCCGCCGGCGACTGGAAGGGTGCCGGGATAGCAGGCGGCACGGACTGAACAGAGCACAACGGCACGACGATTCCTGATCGTCGTGCCGTTGCCGCATGTCGGCCCGCGAACGCACCGACGGCACGATCGGTGGTGCGATCACCACCTCGGAGACCGGCCGAGCCGCAACCCATGTGCGGTGGATCCCGACACGGGTGGCCGGGTCAACGTAGGCGAGGGGCACCGGGTCCTCCCCTACGGCGGATGAGACACCGCCCCTGGAAAACCCCTCTTCGCGGACGATCGTGGCGCTGATATGCTGCTGGTTCGGCCATAACGGAGGACAGGTGGATAGAACGAACAACGGAAAGGAGACGCGCGGATGAGGTAGCGCTGCACTCTGATCACTCGGGCGCCTCGTCTCCTCCCGGTCCTTTTGCTTGGCGAGGCAACGGAGGTCGGGTGATCAGATTCGTGAGGATCAGGTTCGACGGCGATGTCTGGATTGCCACGCCGATCACCACGCCACGTCGCTCGACCGTCGCCAGGTACGGCGGCACACTATCGTCGCGTGGGCGAGCGATCAACGATCCGGCAATCCCCAGCAGTAGGTGGTGCCGCGCCTCATCGGCGAGCAGAAACGGTCCGGCGCGCTCCAGAAACGCATCGGCCGCCGCGAAGAGGCGGACCTCCATCGCTCAGGGAGCGGTAGCCGGATCGAGGTTGGCGATCGGGAGCGGCTCGATCGGATCGGCGAGATCGAAGCGGAAGACGCGGCTATAGAAGAAGAGTTCGGCCTCCAGCGCTCGTTTGATGTTCTCCGACCGCCGGAACCCGTGCTGCTCTCCCTCGAACGGGACGTAGGCGACCGGCAGTCCCTTCGCCCGCACCGCCTCGTACATCGATTCGGCCTGGTCGGGCGGAACGACTTTGTCCTCCAGCCCCTGGAACAGGATCATCGGCGCTGAGAGACGATCGGTGAAGTGGATTGGTGATCGCTCGCGGTAGAGATCCCGCCGTGCGGGGTAGGGACCGATCAGTCCGTCGAGGTAGCGCGACTCGAACTTGTGGGTGTCGCGCGCCATCGTTTCCAGGTCGCTGACCCCGAAGTGGCTCGCCCCGGCCTTGAACTGATCGCGAAAGGCCAGTGCCGCCAGCGTGGTGTAGCCGCTCGCGCTCCAACCTCGGATGATCAACTGCTCGGGATCGACCAGACCCTGCTCCGCCAGATAACGCGCCCCATTGACGCAGTCGTCGACGTCGACGATTCCCCACTGGTCGTTCAGCCGCTGGCGATAGGCCCGGCCATAGCCGGTGCTGCCGCCATAGTTGACATCGAGGACCGCGAACCCCCGGCTCGTCCAGAACTGCACCGACGGGTCGAGTGTCGTCTCGGTCGCCGAGGTCGGGCCGCCGTGGCTCTGGACCAACAAGGGCGGGCGCTCCCCGGTTGGACCGCGGAACGTCCCATTCTTCGGGGGATAGAAGAAGCCGTACGTGGTCAGTCCCCCGTTCGTCGGAAAGGCGACCGGCTCGGCGCGCGAAAGATCGCCGGGGTCGATCGCGAGGTCACCCGAGCGCCGTACCACCTCCCGCCTGCCGGTTTCGGGGTCGACCGCGACGATCGCCGCGAGGGCATCCGGGGCGCCACCCTGGTAGACGATCCGCCCGTTGCCGGTCCGGACGCCCTCAATGTCGTCGTCGGGGACATCGACCGGGGTCAATGCGCCGGTGCTCGTGTCGAGGATCGCCTGCCTCCAGGTGCCCTCGGCGGTGAAGGAGCAGGCCAGCCGATCGGGAGCGAGGAATGCGTAGGTCGACCGCCCGAAGACCCACTGCGGCAGCCCGAACTCCGCCTCCATCGGGCAGAGCGCCTCGACCGCTCCGGCACGGGAGCGGTAAAGGTTCCACCAGCCGCTCCGGTCGGAGACGAAGTGCAACAGGCCATCGGGCGACCATGCCGGCTGAAAGATCGACTCGTCCGGTCCGCCCGCGACCCGCTCCCGCGCGCCGAGCGAGCCGTCTTGCGCCACCGGCGCCACCCAGAGCTCGCTGCCATCCCAGGGCATGTTCGGGTGGTTCCAGCTCAACCAGGTGAGCTGATCGCCGTCGGGGCTGAGACAGGGCGACGAGTAGAAATCGGCGCCGTCGACCAGAACTTCGCCCCCGCGCTCATCCCCGGCGAGGGAGACGGCGACGATCGTGTTGACCGCCTCGCCATCGGCGCGGTGATCCTCGCGCACGGCGACCAGCCGGTCGCGCCCCAGGTCGATCACGAAGTCGGCGTACCGAAGCTCATCGGCCGGGGTGATGGCCTGGGGCGATGCGTCATCCGGACCGATCCGATAGAGCCGGCCGTCCGTGAAGTGCGAGAAGACGACTGTCCCCGCCGCGACGGCAAACGCGCCTCCACCATACTCATGGACGCGGCTGCGGACATTGAACGGCGCCGGGGTGAGGTCACTGGTCGCGCCGTCGGGCGAACGCCGCACGAGCACACTCCGCCCGCTCTCCTCCGGCCGCGTCTCCGTCCAGTAGATCTCCGCGCCGTCGGTGGCGATCTGCCCGAGCGAGACCGTCCCGGCGACGATCGCGTCGGCGGTGATCGGTGAATGCCAGGATCCGTAGGGGGCGACGTGAGGTTCAGCCATGGTGTGCGTCATCTCCTCTCTCCTCGTGTCTTCTCTAGAGCCTGTTCGGTACTTGGCGGCTATCCTGGGCCGCATGAATACCCCAGCACCCACGCACCGCCCGTACCCGAGTGATATCAGCGACGAGGAGTGGGCCTTTGTCCTGCCCTATCTGACCTTGA
>JAABUN010002362.1_pt1 | contig 34007 bp, 39 predicted proteins | sample 5559311 | NCBI WGS metagenome assembly JAABUN01 (sample SAMN10711877, study PRJNA513370) | rock metagenome | isolation source: Antarctica rocks | place: Antarctica: Victoria Land, Siegfried Peak sud | reverse complement strand
CTGGACGTGATGACGTTTGCTTGGCTGGCTACGGGGCTCCGAACCGCCGCTTGAGCGGTATAGGGGATTAAACCCGACGTGCTGGCAGATTCGAAGGTCACATACCCCAGCACAACTTTACAGTCTCGTTCGGGGGCAAGTCTTTAGCATCTCGCCAGCGCACCTTGCCGTCATCGAGCCCGTACTGCTGCACCCACATGCGCCTGAGCGTTTCGACGGCCTCCAGCTTAGCTAGGCCCGGTGGCGTTTCAGGAGCGTAAACCCCCTCCAGTATGCGAAACCCGTCTTCCCCCGTGATCTCAGCGAGGTCTCTAATTTTGTCCCTTCCTCGCGGCAGCCTGAAACTCTCGAACCGCTCACCATAACGCTCGAACCAGGTCTCGGGTACCCAGGCGCTGAGCCACTCCGGTTCGCTGGTGGCCAGCGTGTTGAGAACGAGCCGCATCGCTTCAGTAAGGTTGCCGAGCCGGTTTAGACTCCTGACCTTAGCCAGCACGTGGGTTGAGTCGGTCCTTGCCCGCCCACGCTTTTTAATCAGCCCCTTCGCAGTACAAACTGTTAAAAGTTCGTCCAGTAGACGATGCTCGGCATTGCCTTGGGCGAGCCGCTTGCGAAACTTGCTGAGTACCGTGAAGTCGAAGCCTGTATCGGTAAGCTCCAAACCCAGGGCGTATTTCCAGTCGATCCGGTCCCTGACGGCGTCCGCAGCTTCCCGGTCGGGCAGGTCTTCGGAAAATTGCAGCACGGTCACTAAAGCAAGCCGCCAGGGTGCCTCAGCCGCTTGCCCTACAACCGGGTACAAGTCGGCGAACAGCTCGTCACGGTAGATGCCTGCTAGTTCATCGCGTAGATGGATCGCTAAGTTGCCTTTGCGGTAGATGGCTTTGGCGACGCGGGCTGTTTCTTCAGGAACGAACATCGGGTTGCTCTGCTGAAGCGACATATGAGCCTCCTGGTCGCCTCAGCTTAGCCTCTCCTGATGCCGCTTTTTAATTCGGCAACAGTTGCCCCTGTGCCTTCGGCACGCCACGACGGATGAAAATGTCTATTTTCAGCAGGGTATCTAGCTGATTCTGTTTTACGGGCTTGGCCGCAGTACGTGAGGCTTATGCCAGAATCAAGAGATGTTCGATAATTACTTGGAACGCTGGAACCTAGTATCGGACGGCGACGTCATCGTCACGAATAACAGTCGCCTCCTACCTGTAAGTCGTAGTGGCGAACCCGCTATGCTCAAAATCGCGGTTGACCCTGAAGAAAAAGCAGGTGCTTCCTTGATGGTTTGGTGGGACGGAGATGGAGCGGCTCGCGTTCTGGCTCAGGAAGGTGACGCGCTGCTCCTAGAACGCTCTAACGACAACGGTAAGCTCATGAAAATGGCCAGGACCGGCCAGGATGACGAGGCTAGCCGTATCGTTTGCGCTGCGGCCACTCGGCTTCATAGCTCGAGAGACAAGGCTCTACCCGTACTTGTGCCGTTGACGCAGTGGTTCCATCCGCTAGAAGCCGCAGCGGCACAGCGCGGCGGTCTCCTCACAGAAGCAGCGGCTGTCGCCCGTGAGCTTTTAGGGGAACCTCGCGAGATTGTTGCGTTGCACGGTGATATCCACCACCAAAACATCCTGGATTTCGGGGAACGTGGGTGGCTTGCTATCGACCCAAAAGGGTTGTTGGGTGAACGAGGCTACGATTTCGCCAACACCCTCGATAATCCTGATGCCGAGACGGCCTATAAACCTGGTCGCCTGGCGCGTCAGGCTTCCGTGATTGCTGAGGCGGCGGGGCTAGACCGCAAGCGCTTGCTCAAATGGGTCATTGCTTACGGTGGGCTTTCCCAGTCCTTTTATCTCAAGGACGATATAGACGTTAAGCTTGACTTAACCCTGGTCGAACTAGCTATGGACGAGCTAACCAAGTAGAAGAGCGTAACAGTCTTCGCTAGAGATACCGTTGCTGAATTCGTATAACGACGTTTCACAGAATGAAGATCGGATCGGGAAAGCCGACTGGAACAGCAAAACTCGGAACTCTCGATCACGAATTTTAACCGCCAAGGCGGCAAACTTAATTCGGCAACGGTATCTTCGCTAGAATATTTCAGAATCAGGCGCTGCGGAGGCTCGAGCCCCCGTTTGCGCCTCTTCATCTTGCCAAGTTGAAACAAAAGGACCAGCTTTGTTTCGCATACAAGAAGTACTAATTTTCACGAGTTGGATGACACAAAAGACCCTATCCTCCGCTCGAAAGCCATTCCTCCCAGTAGCTACGGCGCTTCTGACCCGCCAGTCGTCGCCAGCGGTCACTTTCTGGTAGGTAGACGAAAAACGTCGGGGTAGCCGCCGCCCCGAGCTGTTTGGCCCAGGCTAGAGATTCTACAGCTTCTTCAGCCACTTCAGGAGACGTGACGCACCGCTCGAAGGCAGTCATTTCGAGTCCTACCGAGCGCGCGGCAGCACCAGCGTCCGGACGTTCGTCACGCCCGAAATACGCTTCGTAGTGCGCCTTGGCATATGCGCCGAAGCGTCCCTGCCGCGCGGCACAGATAAAGCCGTGGGTATAGGGCTCCGACCCTTTTGAGGTGGTTACGGGGTAGATGATGTGTTGCAGCTCGCCCGCCGCGACCGCCTCGTCAAACATCGCGGCGGTCTGCGTTTCGTGCTCGGCGCAGTGAGAACATGTCGGCGAAAGGATCGACACGATTCGGTGGGGTGCGGCGGGGTTGCCCTGGGTGATCGGCGGCGCGTTGACGGCCTCCACCACCGACACTTCTCTGGTTTGCCATAAAACCAGAAAACCAAATGCCAGCAAGCCGCCTGTGATCGTCGTCAGCAGCTTAGACGTCATCCGTCCTCCTCCTGACTTACGGTAAAGCCGAGCCGCAGCACTGTGGCTCTAGGGCCGTCTTTAAGCGCCACGGTGATCTCTTTAAGTCCTTCTGCGTCGTCGCCGACCTGAACCGCTAAAATAGCAAAGCTCGTCCCGACCTGTTCGACCACGCCGACATCTTCGGGCGGCGTGACGTCCGTCTCAAGCTGCTGCTCGACCTCCAAGACGTCGATAAAGATGCCGAACTCGGCCCCCGGCGCGACCTCGGTCGGGTAGCTGCTGACCTCGACGCGCAGCGCCTCGTTAGAGGTCTGCTCGACGACGCAACCGCTCAGCAGCAGGCTTAGGAAAAGCCACCTCACGGCAGCTCTTCGAGCGATACGGTGTAACCGACGCGTACGCCGACTTCGAGCAACTCTGACAGTAGGGGATTGCCGTCGGTGAAGGTGCCGAGTTTACGACCGTCAGGCAGCCCCGCAGAGGCTTCCACCTCGACGCTGAGGCCACTCGGAAAGTCCACGCGCACTTCGCCTTCAGGGATGCCTTGACCGGGGCCACCGGTGAGGTCGGCAAATAGACCGTAACGCCCCACGGCGCTTAGAGTCACGTCTTGCGCCAGCTCGAGGCCCACGCCCAGCTCTCCGACAAAACCGCTGTAGCCCTGTAAGCCTGTCTCACGGCGATAAAGGACGGCGGGCCGCGCGGCGTAACGACCCCCTCCCAGCGTAAGGCCCGCTGAACCCTGTACAAGTAGACGATTGATCCCTTCTTCCTCCGACTGCCCGCTGCTCACGCCCACGAGCACGTCGAGTCCCGGCAGCGCCGCCCCCGGCTGATCGCCTAGATGTCTGAGAAACCCGCCGAAGGTGAGCCCCTGATCGCTACTACCGGTTACGCCTATACGTAGCGCCGGGGTTGCAGCGAGTTCCGCGCTCGCCAAACCGAGTTCGCCGACCTCGGTAAGTTGGTAGCGACCGCCCAGCTCGAACCCCTCCAAAACACGACCGCTCGCCTGCGCCTCGAGCCCGCGTTCGCCCAATGTCGCCCGTAAGCGGCCCCGTTGGGTCGTCACACCCGTCGCCAGCGAGTAGGCCGCCCCGTCCCCCAAGATTCCAGCGGCTACGGTGACGTCGCCCTCCCACGCTAGAGCGTCCCGGACGCCAATAAACTCGTCTCTGAGCGCGCCCATCTCCGCCCCCAGGTCTCGCGGAAACTGATCCACGTCGTCGCGTAGAGCGTCCATCTGGGTCTGCACCGCCCCGAACCGCCCGCTCACCTCCGAAAGCTGCTGCCCCAGCGAGTCCAACCGCGCGGACGCCTCGGCAAGCCGCCCTGCGCTCCCCTGGACGTCTTGAGTACGTCTGTCGTTACCTGCTCTGAGCTGCCCTTGCAACCTCTGCACCGTACGAGTGAGCGTCCCTAAGCTGGTTTCCAACGCGCTGACGTCCTCACGGGTCAAACGGATGTTGGCGGTGCGGTCGTCGAGGGCCAAGATGCGCTCTTGCGTCCCGGCAAGGTTCGCCTCGAGGCTCGCTATGCTGACCTCGTTGCGGCGGATCAGCTCACCCCCGGAGCGCAACTCCGCAAGCTGCGCCTCTAAAGACACGATCTCACTCCAAACGTCGCCGAGCTGCTCGGTGCTCCAGTTGTCCCACATGCGCGAGAGGATAAGGGACAGTTCATAACGGTCAACCGGCCTCTCACCCCGGTAGAGGCCGTCGGGAAACCCGGTGAGAATACCCAACTGGGTCAATTTGAGGACACTTGTTTCAGCGTAGTGTCCCGCCGGGACGTCGGCAAACTGCGCCTGTACCGGGCTGAATACTAAAAGCGCCCCGAGCGCGTAGAGAAGTCTCACCATCAACCTCCGTAGGGTTCGGCGGCTTGCCAGAGCGCGCGCAGCTGGTCGGTTATAGTCGTTCCGAAGGCTTTCGTCTCGACTCGCAACGTCTCCCGGTTCGAGCCGCTTATAAGTCCCCCGGCGATCAACACCTCATAATCGACGAGCAGCATTCCCTCGACGAAGTTGTCGAGCACTTTGACCTGTGCGCCTGCCTGGGCGACGCTGCTTACCAGCGTGTTCACCTTGTCCGCGTTGACGACCACATACACGCTGACACCTGCCTGGGCGCGTTCGGCGAGGCTCCTTGCCAGGCTTTCCGAGGCCAGCGCCGGGGCGACGTAAAAGACGTTGTCCTGAGCCGCCCCGACGGTCGCCAAAATCTGCTGCGGATCGGTAACACGCTGCTGAATCGGTTTGTCGAACGGTGTCTGCTGAGCTGTCACGAGGTTAATTCCGCACAAGGCGACGATCAAAAGCAAATTACGGACGGAATGAGGCATTTTTCGGTTCTCCTTTCACGTTGGGGATGTCGAACCCTTCGGGTACGGCGGCCCACTCGGTATGCCAGCGGGGGTTGGCCCAGATCATCACTTCCGGCAGTAACGGGACGAGGGTAAAAGCTGGGATGTACTCGGTCCAGCACACGCTCGGCCTGGTGATGGGGCGGTGAACGCTCACCACCGGGTCGATCAGCTTCTGATACACCTGAAAAAAGGTGGTGTAGCCCAGGCACGCATAGAGACCGGGGTCGGCGGTTCCGAACCTGGCCTCTTCACCACTAAAAATGTTGGCGAACATGCCGTCGCCCTCGGTGTATTTCGGGTAAATCTCCTCTTTAGACCACTTGAGCAGCATCATCAGCGTGCGTTTGTACGTCTCCCCGGCGCTTTCCCGATCAGAGAGAGTACGTTTGAGGTCTTCGAGTCGCGGTAAACCAGGGGCTGAAGGGTCGAGCGTCTGCCCCGGCAACCGGATAAGGCCGAGTTTGGAGCCGACTAAAAGCGCCCTGCGGCACCCCATATCGCCCTGCGGCGGCGGCGCGGCGGTTTGCGTGTAATAGGTCGCTGCGCGCGGGTCGATCTTGATCCCTTCGGGGATGAGTTTCGTCGCCACGTCACCTAGTACGTCGGGGATGTTTGTAAAGTCGGCGATAGGCGCGACCAGCGCACCGTCGGTTAGCAGCGGGTCTTCACTCCATAACAGCCCACCCGCCACCGTCAGGGGTGTGATGACCTTTTCAAGAACGGCTTGCTGATAGTCGGGGTAATACTCTTTTTGGATATGCGTCCAGGCTTCTTTGATCCCCTCACGCACGCAGTCTTCGCATCCTGGTTTAGCTTCGGGGCATTGCGTCTCGAGCAAATTGAAGTCGCACGCCCAAAAACAGTCGGGCAGGATTTGCACGCTTTTTCCGTCACAAAACTCTTCCGCCGGGAAAAAGATGTCGCCGGTGTAGACGAGCCAAAAGATGTCGAGGCCGCCCAGCGTACACGCGAGCGCCGGGTGCGCCGCGCCGATCTCCAACAGCGTACGGAAGTAGGCCCGGGTCTCGAGCCGGAACCACTCCTCGGCGATGGCGACCTCGGCGTCGGTCGCTTGCTTGGGGGGTAAGAACGGCAGCGACCACTCGAACGTGGGACACTGATCCTGATCGAAGCCTGCGTCACGGCACTTTTCGAGCCCCTCTTTGTGGATGACCTCTACAAAGGGGGTTTGCCGGTACACCCCTTCAGCGTTGCCGAATTCGGGTAGGTCTTCGACGAGCGAGAGCACGCCGTCCGACACGACTTCGGGGGTATAGCCCTCCTGCGCGTAGGCGCACGTAAAGCCCAACAGCAGCACGCTAACGTAGCGGAATATTGACTGTTTCATCGAACGTCACCTCCCTGACTTGGCCTTGCACTTCGCGGACACTCCAGCGAAGGCGTCCGACACCCTCCTCGGCCCCGCGTACGACGATGTAACCGCTGTGGACCTCGCCCGGTTCGACGAGTTGGCGTAGCGGCTCTTTTTTGACTTCCGTCGGCAGCATCGACCCGTCTTGCCAAAAGGTCACGCGGGCGGTGTCTAGCGCGACGACCCCTTGCGAGTCGTTGGAAAAGGTAAAAAAGATGTTCGCGGCCCCGTCTGAGATAGCTGTCGCGGTTACGACGTCGAACCCAAGCGCGCCCCGCAAGTTGCGCGCGGGTACACGGGGGCTGAGTGGGTCTTCGATGCGTGGAACGGGGCGCTCGCGCTCGATCACGTAGTGTTGCGGTCCGGGCGACGGGGTTTGGATGGTGACTGAAAAAAGGTGCTTTACACCGTCTACATCGACCACCAGCGAGGTGATACCCCGTGGCTGGGTCGTCCCCAGATAGACGGTGTTGCCGACGGTTTCGATCTGCACCAGGTCGGGCTCACCGGTATAGACGGTGTTGACGACCCCCCAAAACTCGATAACCGACAGGCTCGCCGGGGAGACGACGAGGGCTCCTGGAAACGCGCCCAGTTCGCTGGCGTAAAAACGTGTAAGGGCATTTTGCGATTGGGCCGCGCCGAGCCAGAGCAGGCTAAATAAGCATAGCCATATTCTAGTATTGAAAAAGTGCATCTTTGGAGAGTGTTCGTCCATAGGCTGTGTTCCTTTCTGGGTTGGTGGGGTCTAAGCCGTTGCGGGGGGTGGGGGACTTTGTGGGTCTTCGGGGGTCTCTGCGTCGCCTTGGACGTGGTCGCTCCCGCTTGGGTTCGACTTCTTTAGTAGCGCGGTGAAGTCTACGAAAACGTCGTCCGGCGACTCGGCGTCAGGATCGGTGTCCGGATCGACGTCCGGTGGCGGCGTGGTCGGCGTCGCCTTGTTAACCAGGGCTCTCGGGATCGGCGGCGCACTGTGCTGCGTCAAAAGCTTGGTCAGCCAGCTGTGTTCGTAGTAGTTCAGGCGCTTCGCCAAGATGGGCCGTTTGCCCGACACGAACGCGATAACACATTGGCGTTCGGCCCCGCCCATGCGGATCACCTCATCGGGGGTGATGACCTCGCGCCCCATGCTGCCCTGGTTGACGGTCGGGACGCCCGACAGCGGCGTTCTTTTGCGGCTTTCCGACTGGGTATCGACCGAGACCTTGTGACACCTTCTCGAGATGTACTCCGCTGTCGAAAGGGTCTCGACTTTGTAGAAGAGTTGGGTCGCGCAGTTCGACAAGATCGCCTCGGTTTTCGACTTGCCGTAGAGTCCGTCGAACTGGGCGGGGGACTGTAAGTACAGCAACATCGAGATTCCGCGACTCGCTGTCGTCGACAAGTAGGCGTCGAGGTTTACCAGCGGGGCTCGAGCCGCTTCGTCGAGTCCGAAGATGACCTGTACACGCGGCAGTTTCCCCTGGCGTACGTTGTCCACATGCCGGATCATCCCGCGCATAAGACCCAACACCACCAGGTTATAGACCGACGTCGTGGCCTCGAGCGATTCTTCAGGCCAGATCAGGTAGACACCGGTCGGGCGTTTGAGCAGGTCTTCCGGGGTGAAATCGCTTCCCGAAAACAGATGTTGCACCTCCCTCTGCATAAACGGTTTCAGGCGCTGCAACATGTTGCCCCATGCACTCATTAAAAAGCGGTCGTTCATCGCTTTTTCGGGGTCGAAATCGCTACCCCCCGAGATACCCAAAAAGGTGTTGAGCGTCGTGTCCACGTCGGGGTCGTCGACCGACTTGAGTTCGCGGTAAAAGGCGGTGATCCCGCCCGCCACAACCAGCTTGCGAATAAAGGGTATCGGGGCTTCGCCTTTGATGATTGCGACCCTTAGCGCCGCCTCGATACCAGAGGCCGCTCGTTGGGCGAACGCAGGGTCTTTATCGACGTGTGAGGTAGTGATAATTTCTGCCACGGTCGCGTAACCGTTGCTGCTTTTGAGAATCTCTGATACGGCGTCGAAACGCATCCCCGAACCAGTCGGCGTCAGGGCGATGACGCGGTGGGACTGGCTCTTGAGCCCAGCCGTTTTCTGGTAGAGTTCGCCCTTGACGTCGAGTACCACGAACGAACCGGCCCAGCGCGCGATCTGCGTCATGAGATGCACCGATTTACCGCTCCGGGTCATGCCAAAAGCAGCCAGGTGTCCGAGTTCGGGACGCTTTCCGTAGCCCGGCGAAACGGCGAGTAAAGCCCGGTCGAGATTGCTGAAATCGCCTCCGGTAAGGACGCGTTCGCGCGCGTCTCCCGAGTCGGGTAGAGGGAGGTGGTAGCCGATCAAAAGCGAGCGACCGGCGATTCTGTCTCTAAACCAGTTGACGATCCGCAGGTCGAGGAGATGCTGACGTAAAGCGAAACCACCGGGGTAGACTTTTCTCTTTCGCCGTGGCCCGATAGCCATCACCAAACCAATGGCCCCGAAGCTTAAAACAGCAGTCCAGAGCGCCGAGAATTCGCCTCCCATTTCGCTACTGAGCCATGACGAACAGGCGCTTTGTTGCAAGCAGGCGGCGTAGGTAAGTACCGGTGAGCGGCCCGCGCCACCCGCTTGCATCAGGCTGCTATGAGCTTGGGCGACGCTCGCTTTATAGAGCAGCGCGTAACCGACGAGACCGACGATAACCACAGCTGCCGAAACGATCCCGAGTGGCCATTTCCACTGCGGTTTCATAACTCCAATCCCCGGTCGTATTGGGCGTGTTTGTCCTTGTGGACTACGCTGTGTTCCAAACCGTCACGCTGCATCTCGCGCTGCTGAACCATCTCCAGACGCCAGGTCAACTCGGCGTCGTAACGCAGCTCGCGGAAGTCGTCTTTGGTGAGTTTGTGCTCGAGCGAGGCGATGACGTGAACATGGGCGTGCTCGGTGTGTGCGTTGTCCCCGGAGTGCTCGATTGCGATCCACGAAACCTCGCTACCTTGCTGTTTTTCAAGTGTCTTCATCAGCTCCCGAGTCAGCTCTTTAAGGTCGCCCCCTTCGGCATCCTTATCGGTCTCCGGGGCGACCACCATACGGTAGTGATAGGCGTGCTCGTGGTCGGCTTCCTTGAGATGGGTTTTCACCTCCCCGAAGTCCATTTCGTCCTCCTCTTTCGAGAAGGCTTGGCGCTGTTCTTTCTCGCCATATTCGTTCTCCCTGGTCATGTAATAGCGGGCGCTTTCACGCACCCTTCCGCCGCTGCCCTGGCCCTGTTTGACGTAGTTGGCTTTGATCACGACTCGAGGCCCGCGCGCACCTTTCGAGACCCCGCTCGCGCGGCCTCCGTAACCCGCTGCTGCGTCTCTTCCACCGCCACCGCCGCCGCTGCCGACCTGGACTTTACCGCCTGGACTCGTCCCGGTTTTTCGGCCTCCGAAGGCCCGACCGTGCGCCTTAGAAAGTTCCTCTTGAACAAACTGATCGACCGCCCTGTCGCCCGTCATCTGGACGTCCTTTCGTGCGCCCTTAGACCCTTAATTTCATGATTCTCATGTGTCGGTATCGGCGTCATACGTGGCTCGACCGCTCGGCAGCGTCGATGATCTCGCGCAGGTCTTCGAGGGGCGCTTTGAGGCTCCGTAAAGACGCCTGGTAACTGGCTTCATTGATCTCCGCCACCATCTTTCGGTCAAGTCCTGACTTGTGCATGAAGTTCGTTAAAATCCCCCGGGTTGTCATCGCCTCGAGGGTTCCCCGGACGTGCAACCGCACCATGCGCTCCACCGCTTTAGCGAGTTCGGTTTTGAACATCAGCTCGAGTTCGGGGAGCAATATCGACAACCCGGGATCGTCTAAGTCGCGGTGAAGTCCAACCTCCAAGTAATCCGCCGCGAGATCGCTCACTGAACGCTCCTGAGCATTCGCTTGTCGCTTCATTCCACTGACGAGTTCAGTCGGTAGATAAAACGTAAATGTGCCTTTCACGTTTCCAAACCATTTTCCTCCGTTACAGCGCCTTCTAACAGAGCTAAAGGCTGTGTCCGTCACTAGAATCAAGCTTTCTGACAGACTTCAAACTCCCTTCCGTCAGACCATCTGACAGGTATATAGGCTGTCTTGGGCGCGGGTACTGCGGGTTCTGTCAGACCGTCTGACAGAACCCTTATCTTGCCCAAGACCCGCCCTCCGTTTTTGACCTCATGTCCGCGCCCTTTCTTTCAGGCGGACGTCCAGCTCACCGAGCTGGCAGGGTTGGGGTTTCGGAGGGTAAGCCAATCGGGTCTCCTTTCGGGCTCGAGCCGTGCTTGGGGTAGGCCACCTTGCCAAGCACATAGGCACTAGCTTAGTATAAATATAATGCCACTTGAGCCGTTTGTACAGTAGTGCGGCAGAGTCCCCACCGAGGAGGCCAAAGTGACCGACAAAGTAGACCGTTTAGCCAGGGAGGAAGAGGCCCTCGCTGCCCGACTTAAAAGCTTGCGAGACGAACGACTTCGTGAGGAAAAGAGGCTCGAGGCGAGGCGCACTGAAGTCGTCGGCAGCCTTATCCTCAAAGGGGTAGCCGAGGGGGAACTCGAGACCTCTTGGTTGCACGCTCTACTGCGTAAAGGTCTCATCCGTAAGACCGACCGAGCACTCTTCGACTTAGAGCAGGAGCGTGAAGATGAGAACGTCGAAATGGGCCTCTCTGACGACGAGAACCTCGAGCTTGGGGAAGACGACGAAGACGATCTCGATGACCTAGAAGACGTGCAAGAACACGCTACCCTCACCGAACGGTAACGGGTCGTCCAGGTGGCAAACCCGGTGAGTCGCCTTCAGTTTGAGCTTACGAGTTCGCAGCAAGAACTACTCAAATGGGTCGCGGTCGCTACGATGACGTTAGACCATGCCAACCGAAGTCTGCGGCCTTACCAAGGGTAATAACATACTTGAGACACCCAAATTTTCTAGACATTGTATAAGGTACGTTTACTCAATTGTACAGAAAGCCTGATAGCTTCCCACATAGCAGCTGAGTGCAAGCTTGGCTAACATGTCTGTCTAAAGCATAGGTGGGCCAGGGTCATTTTGGGTTTATCTAGACGGGCTACTTTCAAGGCTATGTTTGATACCTTCCAACTTGAAATGATCGACTTGCCAGGGGCTACCCTCCGGGTTCGTCACGGCGGTTCTGGCTCGCCTGTGCTGCTCCTGCATGGCCACCCGCGAACGCACGCCACCTGGCACCGCGTCGCCCCTTTGTTGGCGGAAGAATACACCGTGGTTTGCCCCGACCTGCGGGGCTTCGGCAAATCCTCAAAACCAGCAGACACGCCTGATCACGCGGGCTCTTCAAAACGCGCCAAAGCGAACGACTGCGTTGCGCTTATGGAGCGACTAGGGTACGACCGCTTCGTCGTGATTGGTCACGACCGAGGCGCTTACGTCGCTACGCGCCTTACGCTGGATCACCCCGAGCGGGTCAGCAAGCTCGTAGTGCTAGATGCAGTGCCCATTCTAGAGGCTCTCGAGCGCTGTGACGAAAAGTTCGCCCGCATGTGGTGGCACTGGTTCTTCTTCGCTCAACCTGAGAAACCCGAGCAGGCCATTCTAGCCGACCCTGATACCTGGTACAGCTCGGCAGAACAGGCTGAACAGATGGATTCGGAGGCTTATCAAGACTATCTGGCTGCGATTCGTAGTCCAGAAACTGTGCACGGCATGGTCGAGGACTACCGGGCAGGGCTGGGCATCGACCGCGCTCACGACGTGGCGGACCGGGCGGCGGGGCGACGCATCACCTGTCCCACCCTTGTGGGTTGGTCGCTAAAAGATGATCTCGAGAACCTGTATGGCGACGTGCTTGCAGTCTGGCAGCCGTGGGCGGTAGACCTGCAAGGCTTCTCTTTGAACTGCGGTCACCACATGGCTGAGGAAATGCCCGAAGACCTAGCAGCTGCTCTTCTCGAGTTTTTACGGAAGCCACCAACAAGGTAAAAAGGTCTACTGTAATCTGGCTTTTAACCGCGTTTCTTCATCGCAATGTTGGTGCGCCAAGTATGTTGTTACCTTACCAAGACTGGGCGTTCGCGCTCGGTCGTCTAGCCTTTGCACTGTTTGTATTTTTGCTCGCCTACAACACCACAGTGCGCGCCGTCTCACCCCGGCGGTATCTGCTGCCTCTCTTGATCTTCGGGACGCTCTCGCAACCCCCGGCGATGATCTATTTTGAGCGGGGTTGGCTACCTCTCAACATCCTCTTTACGTTGCTGCTGGGCGTCACGTTTTTTGAGGGCGTGCGGTAGCTTTCACAACAAGTTCCGAAACCGCTCGCGTGGACGTGCTCGCTGATCGTCTGGGGCGGGCTCGGTCTCGTCGTCGAGTACGGCCCGATGGGGGCCTTCTTGGTGCCAGCCACCCAAGCATTTTTACAACGACCGACGCTGCCTCGAGGCGCGCTTCTAGGGACGTTGGTGCTGGCTGCTAACACCTTCGTCCCGGCGTCGTTCGTACCGCTGGTGTTGCCACTTTTGATCTGGGGTGTAAGTCGCTAGTCGGTCGTTCATTTGGGGAGATTGTGGTGGGTTTTTTATCTCTTCTACCCACTTCATCTGCTGGTGCTCCGGTTGCTGGGAAACGTCTGAATCTGCGGCGCGTCAGAGCCCCTGTGCACCGCATCTGTACTAGGATGAGGCTATGAGCCAGGCCACAGCCACGGAAGCCCTTAAAGCAAATCCGGGGAAAGAGACCGAGCACGAACGGGTTTTTCAAGCGACGCTGCACCACGTCTCACCGCTCGTCGAAAAGACGGTGGGTAGCGACGGCAGGCCGCGCGTCATGGTCTGGGTCGGCGACTACCTGTTGCCTCTGAAACTAACGCCGAGAATCATGTCGGCGCTGCGGGGCGAGCTGCCGAGCGGCCTGCAAAAGCTGGTGCTCTACCCACGTACGAATGGTGAGGGTGTGCTGGGGCTGGGGACGGCGCTTGCGAGGGGTACACCGACCGACGGAACCGACCTGCGTGAGTACCCGCTGAACGTCCTCGGTCGGCTTGTGCGCGTGGACAGGGGCGAGGGTCTGATCATCGTTCGCATCTACCCGAACAAGGGTACCAAGGGCGGACACGTTTTCCACCTGCCTCTGGTCGCCAGCCTCGAGCTGATCGAAAGCCTTCCGGAGCCAGGACGGGGTGTGTTCGTCGAGGGTACGCTCCGCCCGCGCTCACTACGTTTGGTGGCGCTCAGGGTTCGCCCGTCGAAGCTCCCGCCGCGCGCCGAGGTTGTGCGCTCGAGCGGGGCCACTGACGAGGTTTAGCCTGCGTCGTCTCGAGCGCCGTGGGTCTGCTGCTATCCACTGGTCATGGGGTCGTCTTCGACGCCGAACTGCTGTATAGATCCGAGGTGGCATCGACCCTGCGGAGACTGGCCAGCACTTCGACTCGCCCTTAGATAAATAGTTAGGTGCTCACGCCGAAGTAAGCGGTACAGCTCGAATCGGCAGGAATTCTACCGTTCACCTGAGCGTAGACACCGGCTAAGCGACGTAACCCGTAGGGACTAACCCCTAAGTGCTTGGCGACGTCGCCGGGACTCCAAAACACTTCGGTCTCATCGGTCATGGTTATCCTCACGCTTTCGCCGCGCCCCTGCTCTCAACCACCGAAACATCTTTCGTGTTTCGTCTCCGAAGAGATGTTGAGACGACTCGTAAAGGGCAATAGCCAAACCGAGCAAGGCAAAAAAGAGCGCCATTCCGATACTCTACCGGGCGTCAGCACCCTACCACTATGCGCTCGGGCGACACCATACCGGGCGCTGTACCGTCACTATCCCGGCTCATATTCTTATAAGCAACCCTTATCGGAATAAAGATCAAGACTCAGAACCCCCACAATCACTCTTGTATATAAGGATATGTGAGCTTTAGTGCAGGTTTTTTAGATAAGGCATCACCGCATAATTCCGGGAAATTTGTACGGTAGCGCGGTTATCCTAACTCGTCCTACCAACCTCGCGTTCTATTCCTACAACTAAGCTTCTTCGCTCACGTTGGCGATGTCTTCGGAAACGCCTCTAAGAAACGACGCGACGACTGTCTTTTGTGCGTCATCAAGCTGTTCAATACGCGCCTCTAAAAGCCCTTGCAGGTTCTCCAACTTGGTAACGCTAGGATTTTCTTGCTCGAGGAAATGCACCAGCACGCTGCGCCGGTCAGTCGGATGAGGTGCGCGCTTAACGAAGCCGCGTTGCTCGAGTCGGTCGAGCATTCCAGTAGTTGCCCCGGTACTTAGATGGATACGATTAGAGATTTCTTTAGGGCTGAGCGGCCCGTCAAGCCGCAAATGCTCGCTGGCAGCGAGTTCAGACATCGTAAGGCCGGTCTCAAAGGAGATCAGCGTATTGAGTGTGTGTAATGACGCACTCATTCGGGTAAAAGCATCAGATATCTCTTTTGTATAATTACTTTGTGACAAAGCAGTTTGGTTGACGTTCTTCTCTTCCATAGTACTAGTATACTCGGCAACGAGCCTCAAAACTCGGAAGGTGGAAGAGCTTATGAGTCATACCGTTAGCGAAACCGTAGGGCGTTTGATCGGTTCCGAAACCACTGCCTTAGCCGACCCCTATCCGCTTTACGCCGAGCTGCGTGAAGCCGGACGCTGCTTTTGGGTCGCCAGCGACTGGGGTTCTGGCGGCTGGCACCTGACGCATCACGCCGATATTGCCCCTGCTCTAAGAGACATGCGTTTATCAAGCAGTGGCGTCATGCGCCAGCCTGAAGCAGAGCGAGAGCCGGAAGATGACCTTACCCGCCAGTTTTGGGGCGTCATCGACGGCTCATTACTTACTGCTGATCCACCCGACCATACTCGGCTCCGTAAGCTGCTTTCGCCTGCGTTTACCCCTAAACGAATCCACGCATTGGAACCCCGGCTTCAGGTTGTTGTTGACGACCTACTCGAGGCTGCCGCGGCGAAGGGTGAATGCGATTTCATCGCCGACTTTGCCAACCCCTTACCGCTTATAGCTATCGCCACCCTTATGGGTGTTCCTAAAGAAGATTGGCCTCTCTTCCGGCGTCTCTCAGACGGACTTTTCGATCTGCAACCGTCGCCGGAGAGTATGCAGAACCTGCAAGAACTCGTTTCTTACCTTGACGACATTGCCGAAAAGCGCCGCGCCGAACCCCAAGACGATCTCATCAGCAGCTTGGTTCACACTCAAGGCGAGACCGACGCGCTTACCCGTCACGAGCTGAGTGTCCACCTGGTTACGCTGCTTACCGGGGGCTACGACACGACCAGCGCAGGACTTGGCAATTCTCTGCTAACGTTACTGCAACGACCTGAAGCCTGGGCCAGGTTGGGAGAACTTGACAGCGTAGGCCAGGCCAGCGAAGAGCTGCTCCGTTATGAAAGCCCGTTTCAGTACGGGATTCGGCGGGCCACTGAAGACCTCGAGCTGGGAGGACAACAGGTCAAAGCGGGCGACCTCGTCTGGTTGTGGCTCGGCTCGGCCAACCGTGACCCGGCAGTCTTTGCTAGACCTGACGAACTCAATCTGTCGCGTGAAGGGAATAAGCACGTAGCCCACTTAGCCTTTGGGATGGGGATTCACTACTGTTTAGGTGCGCCACTTGTTCGCCTCGAGATGCAACTGGCCTTGACCACGCTACGAAAGCGTTATCCCAACCTGCACCTTACCCAAGGTGAAGTGAGTTGGCGTAGCGGGTCGGTGGTTCGGAGTCTCCAAACCCTGCCCGTCGCTTTCTCCTAAGACATGTTCCGGAACCGTCAGGCTGGGCTAGGTTTTATCCTCTTCGCGCTCGTTATCGACATTCTGGGAATTGGCCTTATCGTACCGGTGCTCCCTCAGCTCATCGGCAGCTTCGAGAACGTTGACTTAACCTTAGCCTCGAGCTTTTACGGCCTTTTAGTCGCGCTGTACGCGCTAATGTCATTTGCCTTCGCCAGCGCCGTCGGCAGCCTCTCCGACCGCTTCGGTCGCCGTCCCGTGCTACTCCTTTCGCTCTTCGGTTTAGGTCTCGATTACATCATTATCGCCCTCGCCCCAACCCTTGCCTGGTTGGTCGTGGGCCGTCTTCTGGCCGGTATTTTCGGGGCGCTCGAGGCGACGGCGACGGCGTACATTGCCGACGTCAGTGCTCCCGAAAAGCGCGCTCAGAACTTTGGTCTGGTCGGGGCCGCGTTCGGCGTCGGCTTTATCCTGGGACCACTCCTGGGCGGCGTGCTAGGTGGTATCAATTTACGGCTGCCCTTCTGGTGTGCTGCGGCCCTCTCGCTGCTCAACGTGCTGTACGGCTTATTCGTGCTGCCGGAATCCTTACCGGTACATCGTCGTAGGGCGTTTAGCTGGTCGCGTGCCAATCCCGTCGGGTCGCTGCTGGCGCTCCGCCGCTTTCCCGGCGTCCTCGAACTGACCGCTGTCTTTGCCTTGAGCAGCCTCGCCCTAAGCGGTCTGACGAGCGTATGGGTGCTCTATACCGCGTACCGTTACGACTGGAACGTGACCGAAATCGGGATTTCTTTAAGCGTCGTCGGGGTGACGTCGGCAATCGTTCAGGGAACGCTCGTCGGGCCGATTGTCACGCGTCTAGGCGAGGCCCGCACCGCGCTGCTCGGCCTGAGCCTGACCGCCCTTTCGTTCGCGCTCTACGCCCTTGCGACGCAGGGTTGGATGCTCTACCTGATCATCGTGATAGGGGCTTTTGGAAGTCTCGCCACGCCAGCCGTTCAGGGGGCGATCTCGAGGCAAGTTCCCACAGAAGAGCAGGGGCTGCTGCAAGGTGCGCTCGCTGGCATCGCTAACCTGACTAACGTGATCTCTCCGCCACTTGTCGCCGGTCTCTTCGCCTATTTCGTGTCCGCGACCGCACCTTTTGAGTTCCCGGGCGCAGCCCTGTTCTTATGTACCTTCTTTGCTCTGGCAGCCCTGCTTGTGGCTCGTCGGGCGTTTAAGCAACTACCGAACGACACGACGTTTTGTGCTGAACCGACCCGATAAACAGTTTGGTGCTCACGCCGAAGTAGGGCGCTAGTTTCTTGGCGACATCTTTGCTGACTTCGAGGCGCTGGGCAAGGACGGCGCTCACCGTGGGCTGGGGAATACCCGTATCTTTGGCGACCCGGTAGGCGCTCACGCCGCGCTGCTCGAGGTAGTAAGCGAGCATCCGGTAGGGCGGTACTTCACCCTCCAAGATGTCGGTGTAGTGAACCTTCTCCCACTCACCGATGTAAAACGCTACGAGGTCGTAAAGCGGCGCATGTTCGGGATCGTTGCAGTCGGTGGTACTGGTCAGCTTGTCAGTGAAAGCGACCAGCGCCTCGTACTGCTCCTCGGTCTGGGGTACCGCTAGCACGAGGTCGGGGGCAGTGGTCTGGGCAAACGTTTCCCAGGCGGTCACGACTTGGCTGATATTCATAGCGGTCTCCCTTGGCGGTTCCAATGGTCGTACTGGGCTTAGTTGGCTGCGTGTCGACACGTCGATACGACCTTCAGATTCTCTCCAGCCACGCCTCGAGGGTGCTCTTGATGCGCGCGCGCAACCTCCGGGCCTCGGCTTCGAGGCCCGGTAAGTCGGTCGGTACCGACCCGCTCGAGGTCATAAGCAGTGAGGTCGAGGGACCTCGCAACGGGTTGAAAAACCCATCGCTGGGGCGACCTGGAATCGCTAGTCAGCACAAAATTCGGGGCTGAAGGTTCGAGCCCGACCAATCTCACCGTATTGAAACCTGTCGCCATCTCGACGTCGTATACAAGCGGGCTCTCGGGTACGGGGTCCGGTACCGAGCCCTTAATCTTGATCGGCTGATGAGCGATGAAAATAGGCGGTGAGTCGATAGAGGTGGGGTCTTGCTGAGGATTTATAACGCCGATATAGACGCCGCGTTTATTTTCGATGGCAAGGTACGCCACCGAGATTTTGGCGTTTCTCGGGGCGACGGTGAGGTCTTCGCTCCACGCGTAACTGGACAGGGTAAAGGCTTGGCGCGGTGAGAGTGCGTGTCCGGCTTTTTGTACCGCGTCGAGACTTGTTTCCACGCTAAAACTACCGTCACGCTTCAGCTCGCCAGCAGCTACTTTTTGCGATACGTCGCCGTAACCGAGGTTGTCTGACGTCATCAACCTCTCGAAGTCGAGGATGTAAAGCCCGATCTCTGCCGCTTCATCCGGTAACCCGGAGATGTGTCCTGCCCAGGTGCTTTGAGCCAGCCCGAGGCTGAGTAGTGCGAATAGCAAAAGGGTCACGGTTTGCTTGCCGAGATAGGTCATGTTTCTCCTTAGCTATGTCCAGGTGTCCTTTATGAGGGGTGTATCTACAACTGCTCGAGCCACGCCTCGAGGGTGCTCTTGACGTGCCCGCTTAGTCTCCGGGCCTCGACCTCGAGTCCGGGAAGCTCGGTGGGCGTGACGTCGTACTGCGCGGCCTGTTCGGTAAGGTGTTCGATCCGCCGCAGCACCCGCAAGTGATGCTGCACTAGCCCTTCGAGCAAGTCGAGCTCGGCGACGCCGATCAGCGCACGCGCCACGCTAGACCTCGGAAGGCCCAAGCCTGGCGAGCTGGGCGATGAGCTGCTGCCGGTCGTGGGTTGTCAGCCAGTCGCGCACGTCGCCCGCCGGGGGGAGTCCCGGCAACCGGACGATCCGCAAACGCTTAGCGACGCCGGTGAGTTCGCCGTAAACCCGCCGGGCGTGGTCTTCCCCGGCCTCATCAAAGTCCGGCACGACGATCACGGTCGCCCCCCGCAACGTGTTGCTGTAAGCGCCTTGCCACTTGCCCGCGCCACCGGCGTTACACGTGGCGACGAGCCCGAGCTGCTCGAGCGCGTGAACGTCCTCTTCGCCTTCGACGACGTGGATCGCCAGCCCCGCTTTGACCGCGGCTATGACCTGCGGCAACCGGTACAAGACCAACCTGCACGCGTCCAGCGGGATACGCTCGGCGTCACCTTTAGCCGCGTCGTCCAGCGTAAGGGTGCCGCTATCGCCCCGGACGTAACAGCCTTCAGTGATCCCCCAGGCCCAGCCGTCTCCATAGGGCCTGCGTTGCGAGAAACCTTTAGGGTCGAACCTGACTACCTGGTAGAGCAGTCTCCCCTGTTCGTCTTCGTAGTCGTAAAAGGCCACCGGTTTGCCTTCACGTTGCGCTTTTCTCTTGCGCCTCGCAATCTCCTTGAGCGCGCCGTGGGCCGCCTCGAGGAGGCGCTGGTTGTCCCCGGTCGGCGTCTCGAGGGCGCTCGCTACACACGAGCGCGCAGCCTCACGGGAGAGCGTCTCCTGACTTAGGGAATGGACAAAAGGGACGACGCGGCGCTCAGTGACTGCTCGCCGGAGGGCGTCGAAAACAGCGTCCCCTGCCTGAACCCTGGCTTTACCCCGGCGGCGTCCAGACGGCGAGCGCACCTCTTCACCCACGCCCCTCGCCTTGAGCTGCGCGGCAGCCTCGGCTTTGCTCAGACCGCAGATGTCAACCAAAAAACCGAAGGTGTTACCGGTTTCGCGGGTTCGGTGGTCGTAATAAAGCCACCTTCCCCCGGCAGCACGAAAAAGCGAGAACGACTCGTGCTCGTCGCCTCGCCAGACGGCGAAGACGACCCCTTTACGCCCCGGTTGCGCCCCCGAATCGGGGTAGAAGTGCGCCACCAGTTCGGGCAGATCGGCCCGCTCGATAGCGTTTTGTAACATGTCGTCCATTTGCCGATACTGTAGAGCATCGGCGTGCCGCCTTACAACTTGAGGGGTTGACGGGTGCATGTCCACACCTTTCTGTAGGCTGCCTGTTCGCAGGCTGAAAATCGGATAGGGATAGTCTACTCTCACCTGAAAGTATTATACTTATCAGATGAAAGAGGTGGTGAAGTGACCGAGACGACGTTTGTACCCTTTATCCCTAAAGAGTCGAGTCCTCATCACTACGGGGTCGGTTTAGGTCTAGAAGTGAGCACGGTAAGCGATTTGCTCGAGCGTCTTGAACAGGGTTTACCGGCCGCCGCTTTCGGTCGGCTGCAAACGCTTTTGGGTATCTCTCAAAAGGCGCTGGCGAGCTATTTGGGATTATCAGAAGCGACGCTGCATCGACGGTTTGCCGAGGGGCATTTTAGGGCTGAAGAGAGTGAAAGGCTCTACCGCTACGCCGAGATATTTGAAGGGGCAGCCAGGCTCTTTGAAGACGAGGGGAAAGCGAAGGCGTGGTTAGGGAAGCCAGCACTCGCGTTAGGAGGACAGACGCCGCTCGCTTTCGCGCGGAGCGAGCAAGGCGCGCGCGAAGTCCTCGACGTGCTCGAGCGACTCGAGTACGGGGTGCTTGGTTGACGATCTCAGCTTGGCGTATCCTTAAAGCCAAGTATCAGGATCAGCCGCTTAGCGGTGAGGGCGCGAGACGCGCAGGTGGTCGGTGGAACTATCGGGGCGTGTCCCTGGTCTACTTAGCCGACTCCATCGCTTTGGCGACTTTAGAGGTACTCGTTCAACTCCAAGACATGGAGACGCTCACCACGTACGCAGTAGCCGAAATCCGCTTTGACAGCGCGCTCGTCCAAGAATTACGCACTGAAGACTTACCCGAGGACTGGAACGTCTTCCCGCACCCCGTAAGTACGAAGGCGATAGGCCAGGGATGGCTCGAGGCACAGAGTTCTGCTTTACTCAAAGTGCCGAGCAGCGTGAGCCCGCGTGAGGCGAACTACTTGCTCAACCCTGAGCATCCTGACTTCGGTGAGGTCGAAGTCGTCGCGGTTTCGCCTCACGCGTTCGACCCTCGCCTACTGGGTTAGGCCGATAGCTTTGCCCTTATGGTGAAGCCCGTACCCGATACCGCCCCGGTCGGCTCGTAGCTGGCTCGAGCACCTCTAGCAGCCCCAGCTCGACAAGTCGCCGCAACGCCTCCGCCGCGTTCCGGTGCGCGACGCCCAGTAGCTCCTCGAGCAGCCGTACCGACACTTGGGCCTCGCCATAGGGCTCGAGGCGTCATGGGCCTCGAGGTTACGTGAAGAACTCAAACGCCGGAGCCGTGCAGTAGCGTTTAGGGAAATTATCTGAGAGGTGGTTTAGCTCGGATTTACGCGCATTCTCCTCGGCTGAGCATTTCAGTACGCCGACTCAGTGCCGTAAACGCTTCTTGCAAAGCTGGCGGCCCTATCACCTTGATGGCAGCGGGGAAATCCAGCAAATACCAAACAACTTGGTCGAACCAGTCCGGGTGTGCTACTACGCTCAGCATTACACCCGCGTCTTGCGGTTCAAAGGTGGCGGCGTAACTTGGAACGTTCCGGCTGACCTCTTCAAGCGTTGCGTTTAGCCATATGCGACAGGTGACGCTATCAGGGAACGGCGCTCGAGCCAGTGACGAACTCACCTCAGCAAGTGCGTCGAACGCTGTGGGAACTGTAAAACCCTCGGCAGTGACGCTTAAAACTTCCAGCCTGTCCAGCCGAAAAACCCTCGAGTTTTCGCGCAGGTGGCAGTAACCCGTGACGTACCAACGCTGATTGACATGCACGACGCCGTAAGGGTCGAGCTTGCGGTAGGTAAAGCCACCGCTGCGCGAACGGTAGCGCACCTCGAGCCGTTTGCGCCGCTGTACGGCCTCGGCAACGTCGAGCAGGGTGCTGCTGGCGAGCTCCGGGCTAAGGTCGGGCGCAGCTTCAGCAGTAACTTGCAGCACTGCCTCGAGTCGTTCTCTTAAAGGCTCGGTGAGGACGTGCTCGAGCCGGTTGAGCGCACTCTCTGCGGCCCTGGCAAATTGAGGATTCTTCATCTGCTGCGCTTGTTTAAGCCCCAGCGCCAGCACCAACGCTTCGTCATCGGTAAAGCGCAACGCTTGCAACAGGGCTCCACTAAGCAATTTGACGCCGCCGCCCCGACCGGGCCGTATGTCCAGCTCGACGTCCAGGTCTTGCAAACGTGTCAGGTCGCGCCGAATGGTGCGTTCACTTACGCCGAAATGCTCTGCCAGCGCGCTCGTCGTCAGCTTTTGTCGACCCTGCAACAGCTCGGCGATAGCAAAGAGTCTATCGGTTAAACCGTACATTCTGTAGAGCATCATAGCTAACGATGACGCTAAACCCGGTCAGCTGATGTCCGGGTTTGATTCTATTCTTTCTTTAGAGGTTGAGACCTCGAGAGGAGAACATCTGATGAAGCTGCAACCTTTTCAAATCGAAGTTCCACAAACTGTTTTAGACGACCTTGGGCAACGCTTGGCGCGCACTCGCTGGCCCGACGAAGCACCTGATTCGGGGTGGAGCATGGGAACGAGCCTCGAGTATCTGAAAGAGTTGAGCGATTATTGGCAACATATTTACGACTGGCGCAAGCACGAGGCCGAGCTAAACACCCTGCCGCAGTTCAAAACCGAGATCGACGAAACCGAGGTTCATTTCGTCCACGTCAAAGGAAAAGGGAAGAACCCGACGCCTATTATCCTGACGCACGGCTGGCCCGATTCGTTCCACCGCTTTCACAAGATCATCCCGATGCTGACCGACCCGGAAACATACGGCGGCAAAGCAGAAGATTCTTTTGACGTGGTTGTGCCGTCTATGCCCGGCTTCGGTTTTTCAGAGCGCAAGGCAATGGCTAGCAGCGCGGTGACTGATCTGTGGGCGAAACTGATGACGGAACTCGGCTACGAGCGTTTTGCGGCGGCGGGTGGTGATGTAGGAAGCGGCGTGACGCTGGCACTCTCGAGGCAGCACCCCGAGAGGATTACAGGGATTCACCTGACCGACGTGGGCTACCCGACGGGTCAAGAAGAGAATTTGAGTGAGGCTGAGCAAGAGTTCGCGGGCTTTATTCAGGGCTGGTGGTTTAGCGAGGGCGCTTACGCTATGCTCCAGTCCACCAAGCCGCAAAGTGCCGCGTTCGGACTCAATGACTCGCCGGTGGGTCTGGCAGCCTGGATGTTGAGCTTTACGAATACCGGAGCCGACGCACACGACGTAGAGGGAGCTTTCGGCGGTCGGGATGAACTGCTGACCAATACCATGCTGTATTGGGTGACGGAAACGGCTGCATCCTCTGCCCGCACGTATTTTGCAGAAGCGCAGGCAGCTTGGGGTGGCGGCGACACAGCACCTAAAGAACGCAGTAACGTTCCTGCTGCCTTCGCTCTTTTTCCACGCGAAGCCCCGACACCCCGAGACTGGGTAGCACGTCAAACAAATCTGCAACGTTACACCGAGATGCCCAGAGGCGGACACTTTGCAGCGCTCGAGGAACCCGACCTGTTCGTCAACGACCTGCGTGAGTTCTTTTCTGGGTTGCGTCAGTCATAGGGTGACCAAACCAGACATTGCCTGCCAGCGACTTTTCAGCCAGGGGCTCGAGCTTCCAACATTCAGAACGCCGAGCGAGGTTATAACCTCGCTTGGTGCGGTGCAAGCGCAAGACTACGCAGGTGCAAAGTGGTCAGTTGCCCAACGACTGGGGCGACCTCTCACAGACGCCGCGCTTGATAAAGCCTTTGCGAGTGGCACGTTTCTTCGTACTCACGTGCTGCGCCCCACCTGGCACTTCGTAAGTCCGCAAGACATCCGCTGGCTACTGAAACTCACCGCACCCCACGTCCACGCGGTCAACGCTTACAGCTACCGATAGCATCTTGCGAAGACCCTTATACGATAAGTTAGGGGATGTGGGCATATTCGCAAGACTTACGGGAACGGATTGTCAAAGCAGTAAAAGAGGAAGGCTTGAGTCAGAGCGAGGTGGCCCGACGCTTCTCGGTCAGCCGTCAAACGGTCTACAACTATCTGAAGCTGGCGGCTGGGCGCGGCCTAGAGACCAAACGACCGCTGGGACGCGTTCGGAAACTCAGCTCCTTACTGGAACAAGCGGTGGTAGCGCGGGCCGAGCAGCACGACATCACGCTGCAAGAGCACTGCGACTGGCTGAAAGCAGAGCATGGAATCGGCTTAGATCCCAGTAATCCATGGCGGTTACTCAACCGTTCAGGCATAAGCTGGAAAAAAAGTCTCAAGCCCCGTCAGCAGGACGAAATAGCAAGAAGAGAGTGGCGTGAGGCGCTACAACAACACGAGGTTACCGAGCTGGTGTTCTTAGACGAAACCGGAGCGTGGCTTGATATGCCGCGTTTATACGGCTGGGCTAGAACGTCGGAACGTATTCACGACACGGTAACCAAGGGCAGAAAAGGCAAGGTCAATCTGATTGCCGCGGTGAGTACGCAAGGCTTGGACATCCAAAGATGCTTTCACTTCGACGGTGTGGTAAACAGCTCAGCCTTCTCAACCTATCTTGAACAGGTGCTGGTGCCAAGCCTCAAACCGGGTAGCGTCGTGGTGATGGATAACTTCAGCGTTCACCACAGCAAACAGGTAGGCCACACCCTCGAACAAGCAGGGTGTCGGCTTGTCTACTTGCCCACCTACTCGCCCGACCTCAACCCCATCGAGTTGGTCTTTGCCAAAGTTAAAGCCTCCTTGCGTAAAGCTAGAGCCCAGACTTCTGAAGCCCTCAAAGAAGCCTTTGCCCATGCGCTTCAACACATCACTCCTAAAGACGTCCTAGCTTGCTTCAGGCACTGTGGCTATTTGTAAATGCGTCTTCGCAAAATGCTGCGACAGCTCGAGCTTGACGATGCTATTTTCAAACGCAGTACCGACGCAGTCACCCATGCGCTATCGGGTGGTCGCCACTTGACTAGAAAGGAACTTGGGGTTGTCTTAGGGCAAGCGGACATCACTGCTACGGGTCAGCGCTTGGCTGCCCTGATGATGTACGCCGAGCTGGAAGCCGTCATCTGTAGTGGTCCCAGACGAGGCAAGCAGTTCACCTATGCCCTGTTAGAAGAGCGTGTTCCACCCGCCAGAGCCCTAACCTGTGAGGAAGCGCTGGCTGAACTGGCGCGGCGTTATTTTAGCACTCGGAGCCCTGCTACATTACAAGATTTTGTGTGGTGGTCGGGGCTATCTACCCAAGATGCCAAAGCAGGAATGGAAACCGTAAAAGCTGACTTTGAACAAGCGACGGTAGCGGGTCAGACGTATTGGCTCTCCGCTGCAAGGTCGAGCGTGCCGCCAAGCCAGCCGACAGCCCAGCTGCTTCCCACCTTTGACGAGTTTTTACTCAGCTATAAAGACCGCTCTGCCTCGGCGAGCGAAGAGTACGCGGAGCTGTGGGCAAAAGGAGGTACCAGCACCTCGCATATTCTCCTTAAGGGCAGAACAGTGGGTTGCTGGCGGCGTGACCTTAAAAAAGATAGTGTTACCGTCACAATGCATTTCTTTCGTGCTATAAACCAGGTGGAACGCCGTTTGATAGAGGTTGCCATTGAGCGTTACGGTGCCTTTTTAGAAAAGAAAGTTGAAATATCGTGACCCAAGCACTTTCTCTCCGATATGCTGAGTTTATGAATGGCGAGTTTGAATTTCGCTCAGACAGACTTTTGTAGATGCGTTTATATTTTATCTCCGTTACCTGGGTTCACTCGATACCGCCCTACCCGATTAGCCGCTGGCTCGAGCACTTCCAACATCCCCAACTCTATAAGCTTTTGCAACGCCTCAGCCGCGTTCCGGTGCGCGATGCCCAGCAGCCCCTCGAGCTGCCTGACCGACACCTCGACCTCACCGTAGGGCTCGAGGTAGAGATAGACGAGCCGCGTCGTGGGCGTTTCACCCTTCAGCGCTGCGGGCAGGTGCGGCGGGTCTCTGGGGGCGTCAAGAGCGCGACCACCAGGCTTAGGGGTGTCCGGGGCTGCCCCCGGTTCTACCACCTGGTAAACCGCGCGCACGCGGGCGCGGCGTTCGCCCAAATCCTCGACGAGTCCCAGCTCCCGGTCGCGTAAACGGGCAAGTCCAAAGGTCGTCACTCGCTGCGACAATCCCAGCGCCTCGGCCAGTTTGTAGCTCGAGTAGCTGACGACGCCCTTGTCACACAGGTAGACCCATATCAGTTTCACGCTGACGGCCTCAGCGAGCAGCGCGTCCGGCAGGGCTGGCGGGGTCACGGGTTGGGCGATGGTGGTTCTCCTTTCCTCCCCTCTAAGCTGTTGCACGAAAGGAACGCAACAGCTTAGAGGGGAGCCCCAGGGCCTCGTCTCGGGCCAAATGGGGGTGTGTCCCCGGCGCTGGGAAAAGCCCGGGGAAAGAAATAGGGTTCAGTATTCGCTTCTAAGCATCACCACCCGGTCGCGTCCGTTTTGTTGGATGTAGAGCTTAATGCTCGCCAGAGGGAAGTCCGTCCAGGCGATCTCTTGCCGGTGGTAGGTGGTTTCGGGCTCGCGTCCATCGTGAATGACGACGGCGGCGCGGCGGTTGTCTTGCACGGTCAGCTCGAGCACGGCGAACTCGTCGGTTATCTTTCGGAGTACGCTCCAGATGACGTCTAAAAGCCAGTACGCGCCCGCTTCGTCGGCGAGGTATTTCGCGCCGTCGGTCGCCAGCAGGCCGGGGTGGGTGCGGTGGTACTGCTCGGTGCCGGTGAACTGCGCCAGCTCCAGGTGAAGCTCGCTCGAGGGGGTGGGGCGCATCATCGCGCCCCCTCCGGTTGTTGCACGTCGCCCTGTTGCACGTCGCCCTGTTGCACGTCGCCCTGTTGCACGTCGCCCTGTTCCGGGTCGGTCTCGTGCAGCTCCCTAAAGAGTGCCTTGAGGTCGGCTTCACGGTCGGCCCACACCTCAACATCTAGCGGAAGGGTAAAGGGGGCAATCATGCCGCCCCCTCCAGAACCCGCTGCACTTCTAAGAGGCGCAGCTTGTAGCGTAGGCAGTCCCAGGTGATGCGGGCCTGCTCGAGGTCGCGTCTGGCTTCGTTCAGCGTCACCTCGAGCCCCAGCAGCTCGGTGTACTCGTCGAACAGCTTCAGCCGTAGGGCGGCCTCTCTAACTTCGGCGTTTTTGCCGTCGACGCCTTCAGCGTGCAGTTCAGCGCGTTTGAACTCTACGGAGCACTTAAGCTCTGCGAGCGCGTTCGCTGTGTCGGTGTAGCTGACCTGCGCTTTTTGCAGCTGCTCACACGCCCGGTCGAACGCTTGCGGAGCGAGGTAGGTAAGGGTGGCGCTCACGCCGCCACCACCCTTTTACCCTTGCTCGCTTCTATCGCCCTCAGCTCGGCCTCGACCCCTCTGACCTCGGCAGCTAACCCGTAGTCGTTGAGGGGGTAGGTGTCAAAGCTCAGGCGGCGCTCGAGGCGCTTTCGTACCTGTAAGAGTTCCAGTTGACGCTTGGTGATGGGGGCAGTAAGGTGAAACATAGCATCTCCTTCTGGGAGTTGTGGGTGAAGGCTGCGCTTCCCGTCGAAAGTTTGCGCGGCCTTCGGCTTTTGTTCGGGGCTAACTGCTAACCTCCTTCTCAAAGCTTAAGTGTTTGATTTTCAATGTCCTCGTTAGCTCTCGTCTAACTAACTACTAATATAGCATAATTGACTGCTGTTGTCAAGCTTTTTGCAGGGGGTTTCGTCGTTCTGAACGGCGTTTCTATCTCTTCCGGATGTTTGGACTCGAGGGCCGCGTCACGGTCATAAACGGCGGGCCACTCCACGACTTTCTTCGTAGGGTCTTGGGTCTTCGCTACACGCTTGTCAAATGCGTTTTGGCCTTGCCAGCATTTGACAAGCTGAGTGCTGCGGTACGGTCTGCGCGCACGCTTGACCCACCCTGGCGCGGAGCGGGAGGAACCGAGCACGCTTTTTGCGATGTTCCTCCCGCCTGCCCCGTGGCGAACGGGCTTTTGACATCGGCACTGACAAAGCTGCACTCATCAGCATCACGCTTTCCCTCGAGCTTTACGCCTTTGACTTGGGCTTTTTCCTCGACCAGCGCCGCCCACTAGCGGAGCAGCTCCCCACAAAGCTGCGGAGCGGTCACAAGCCCAGCCAGCTTTTGATCCGAGAGCCGCCTCGCCTGCGCGTGTGCGCCTCGGTACGGCCTTCTTGAGCTTCCCAACAGTCAGTTAGGCGTCTAGCCGGATAGGTGACTGGTCGGCGTTCAGGAGTTCAGCCATACTAAACGCGTCCAGCGCCTCGCCGACGCCCTGCATGTAAACGAGTCCCAACACCTCTTCGGTGGTCTTGCCCTCGAAGACGCTGCGCTCGAGCCGCGCTATCCGTCCCGGTACCAGCTCGTGCAGCTTGGTGTAAATCTGCTCTTTGTAGGCGTCGGCGAGTAGGAAAAGTTGGGCTTTGTCCATTGCCCGTAGTCTAGCCGTCTGACGTCGTTCAATATCCCGACCGCGACCGCCTGACTGCGTATCTACGCCGCTGTTGTCAACTCGGGGCCGTCGTTACGAACGTTGTTTACAGCGCGCGCGACCGGGTAGGCTTGCAGCTCGCCGGGGTAGGGTCGCAACAAGTCTTGTACGGCGTCCGGGTCGGTAACGCCCGGGTCGAGCCAGCGTTCATAGTCGTCAGGCGAGAGGATGACCGGCATCCGGTCGTGCAGGGTCGCCATCAGCTCATTGGGGGTGGTGGTCAAGATCGTACAGCTCAACACTTCATCACGCCACACGTCGTAGAGTCCGGCAAAGCCGATAGGCTCACCCCCTGAGAGCTGGATGTAGTAGGGCGTCTTGGCCCCGCCTTCACGTTTCCACTCGTAAAAGCCGTCGGCGGGGACTATCGCCCGTTTGTACCGTAGCGGCCCCTTAAAGCTCGCTTTTTCTGCCACCGACTCACTGCGCGCGTTGAACATGCTGGCTTTGAACGCCTGACGGTCTTTGACCCAACTCGGCAGAAGTCCCCATTGGGCGGCCTGCACCATACGCTCGCCCTCTTGCTCGAGCACCACCGGGACGCTCTGGGTCGGGGCGATGTTGTAAGAGGGGGAGAACTCAAACGCCCCCTGCTCCACGCCGTAGTGTTTGCTGAAGTCTTTGGTTGAAAGGGTATAACGTCCGCACATCAGGCCACCTCCGTTTGGTTGGGGTCGTTTCTCTGGGCATCGACAAGTCGGTCTGCTCTTATTGTCCACGCCCTGCCGCGCTTTTCAAGTTGTCCGGAGACGACCAGCACCCGCGCCTCACGCAACACGTCGCGTTCTTTCTGCCACAAGTCGGGTGATAGGACGACCTGAAGCCGCAAAGGGCCATCCTCGAGCACATAAAAGGCAAAGCCTTTTGCGGTAGGAGGGCGTTGCTTGGCGATGACGACCCCGGCGGTGGTTACGTGACCGTGATGAGGCAGTCTCACCATCGGCACAGCGCCCAGGGCGAGGAGCTGCTGCCGCATCAGATCGACGGGATGCACGCCCCATTCGTTAAGGGCCTTGAGGCGGTAATCCCACATCACCTGTTCCTTGATACCGAGTTCAGGCAAGGGCGGGGTGTCAGGTAACGCTGAGAACATCGGCTTTTGTGCAGGTGGCTGGACGTTGACGAGCGCCCCGATCTGGTAGAGGGCGTCGCGGCGCTCCTGAAGGTTATCGAACGCCCCGGCGCGTGCCAGCACCTCCAAGGTGTCGCGGTCAATAGCGAGGCGTTCGTAGAGGTCTTTAGCCCCGCTGTACGAACCACCAGCAAGCCGCTCGAGCACCACCTTTCGAGCTACCTTTTCCGACACTGCCTTGATACTCGTCAGGGGAACCCGGATGCTCTTACTACCGTCGTCGTTACGGTTCACCCCGTAGTGCAATCCGGAGTGGTTAATGTGAACTCTGGAGAAGCTGACCCCCTTTCGCCGGGCTTCTTGCATCAGCGTTGCTCGGGGCCACATGCCGGGGTCTTCGGTCAGCAGGGCAGCGAAATACTCGGCGGGGTTGTGGTGGCGGAGCCAGGCCGAGCTGTAGGCGTGCGCGCCGAAGGCCCACGCGTGGCTCTCAGCGAAGCCGTAACCGCGAAATGAACTACAGAGGTCGAACAGCCTTACCGCCGTCTCCTCGTCAAGACCTGCCTTGTGCTGTACACCCGATATGAACCGGCGCTTTTCGTCCGCTATCTCGTCGTCCTCCTCATAGCTGCTCACCGTTTTGCGAAAGCGTTCAGCGGCATCCCATGAAAAACCTGCGACCTGCACGGCAATTCTCATCACATCCTCTTGAAACAAGAGCACTCCGTAGGACTTCGCCAAGATAGGCTCGAGACACGGATGCAGGTAGGTGACGGGCTCGAGACCTTTCTTTCTCCTGACGTAAGGATGGACGGTGCCGCTCTGGATCGGTCCCGGTCTGATAAGGGCGACCTGATGCGCCAGATCGAGAAAACTTCGGGGCTGCATATCGACAGTGATCCTCGTTTGTGCCGGGGACTCAATCTGAAACAGCCCCATCGTGTCGCCGTGCTGGATGCCACGCCACACCTCGGGGTCGTCGGGCAGGTCGGTCAGGGTCAACCATGTGCCTTCAGTGCGTAAGACTTCCTCCCGACACCGCTCGAACACGCCGAGCATCCTGAGTCCTAAGAGGTCGAGCTTAATAAGCCCCAGCGCCTCGGCGTCATTCTTGTCGAACTGGAGAAGACGGATACCCCCCGACGAGTGCTCGAGCGGGGAGTGGTGCGCCAGGGGGTAGCGCGACAGCACGACGCCGCCCGAATGCGGCGCGATGTGGCGCACGAAACCCTTTTCCATCAGCTCGAGCAGCCCTAGCAACACCTCTTTGACTGGGGCGTCCTTCAAGACCTTATCGAACACAGCCCCAGCTTCACGCGCCCGGTGGGGGCGGAGGTGTCGGTAGTCTCTGCCAAGCGTCTTGCTCAGCGTGTTTCTAAGAACGGGCGGGATGCCGAGACCACGGCCCAAGTCCTGCACTGCCAGGGGCAGCCTGTACGTGATGCGGTTGCAAACCATCGCTTCGGTCTTGCTACCGAAGCGCTCCTCTACCCACGCCAGCACCTCGTCCCGGCGTGATGAACCGATGTCGATGTCCACGTCGGGTAGTGATGTTCTGCCGGTATGCAAAAACCGCTCGAAGAGCAAGTTGTGCTTCACGGGGTCGGTACCCGTGACACCCAGCAGATAGCACACGACGCTGGCTGCGGCACTGCCTCTGCCCGAAGCGACGATGCCCCGGCTCCGGCAGAAATCGGTGACTTCGGCGGCGATCAGGAAAAACTCGCTGAGGCCGAGGGCTTTCATGGTAGCGAGCTCGTGCTCGAGCCTCGCTTTGGCAACCATAAATCTTTCACCGCTGTACTTCTCGGTCAGAGCCCCGTACAAACGCTCGTCTAAGTACTGCTCGAGTGTTACGCCCTTCGGGATGCGCGCTGCCGGGGGGGTAAGGCGTTCGGCGAGTAGCTCGAGCTCGCACGCCTGCACGATGGTCTCGGCGTTCTCTATCCCTTCGGGGAAAGGCAGAGGCGGCTGGGGAAGCCCGCCTAGCTCATCCCAGTCGGGAACTGCTAGACAGTCGTTTTGCGGTCGTAAGCGGTGCGGGTCACGGACGGTGATCCCTAGACGGGCGCAGACCAGTGTGTCGTATAAGGGGTGCAGGTCAGGCGTCGCGTAGCGGACTTCAGGAGCCGACACGACCGGCACGCCCTGACTCCGGGCGAAGTCTCTCAGTTTGCGAGCGCGCACGTGGTCGTTCGGATAGCCGCTGTAGTAAAGCTGCACGTACAAGCGTTCGGGGAACGCGCCCTTGAGAGTGGCGAGCAGTTGCTCGGCCTGAACGATCTTGCGCTCCGCCAGTAACCGGGTCGGAAAGCCTTCCCTACCACCCGTAAGACAGATGAGGTCAGCGGTGTGCGCGAGCAGCACTGGCAGCGTGACGTGCTCGTCATCGTCGGCGTGAACGGTGGTGAGCAGGTTGCAGAGCACCTCGTAGCCATCTCTGTTCACCGCAATGAGACTGAGGGGATAGACGCCGAGGTCGGTCTTGAGTTGCACCGTCGCACCGATCAGCACCTTGACGCCGAACTGCTTACCCGCCCGCTGCGCCTCTACAGCCCCGTAGACGCCGTTTTCGTCCACTAAGGCGACGGCGTTGTACCCCAACTCAGCAGCTCGTTCAACGATTCTCGAGGGGCTCGAGGCTCCCCGACCGAACGAAAAGTAGGAGTGGCAGTCGAGCAGCGCGGACAGACGCACTAGTCGGCGATTCGTGAGAGCGTCCAGGTCTCCCCGGCGCAGTAGACCTCGAAGACGTGACCTGTTTCCAGCTCGAGCAGGTAGTAGTCGCGGGGCGGCTCGCCGACCCACCACCGACCCCCGTAGCGCCAACTGTCGATCACCCGCCGGACGTTGACCGGCTTCCGGGAACCCTCAAGCCTCGACGGGCTGCCCTTGGCGTCGGTCGTAACGTTGAGCGGTTGTTGGACGTTCCGCACGGCTCACCTCCTCCCCGGTACTGCGGAGGGTGAAGTAGTACCTGTGTTCGCTTGCTAGAGCGTAGGGGTCGCCCTGGGACAGTTTGAGAATGGCTCCGGGGTAGCGCGCTTCGACCACCTCGACGGCGAACGCCGCGCGCTCTTTTTGCGGCCACAAGCTCCCCTGTTCGGCGGGGCGCGAAAGACCCCCTAGCGTTACGCTCAAGGTTTCGATACCGAGGGGCTGAGCGTGCGTGTCCTCAAGAGTCAGGAGTGCAAGACGAAAGAGCGCGTCCGCGTGCATCGGGGGCTGTTTGGGAAGGCGAGCGGCGTTAAAGGTCAGCCCTTGACTCTGTACATTCACGCTGAGCCGGGACGCGGCTCTGTCCCCCAGACGGGCGGCGAGGTCGGCGCAGAGCCTGCCGAGCGCGGAATACAGCACAAAAGGCTCACTCTGCGGCTCGTCAAACACCACCTGGGCGGTCAGGCGTGGGGGTAGTTGGTAACGGCCCAGCTGGGTGCGGTAGGGTCCGAAGAGATACGGCAGCACCTCTTTACCTGTACGTCCCAGATAAGCCACTGCCTGCGTTTTGCTCCACGAGCGCAACTCGCCGACCCGCTCAAGTCCGAGCCAACCAAAGTCGTCTAGGGCTTTTTGGCTAAGGCCGACTCCTTTAAGAACGTAGAGCGGCAGTGCGCCCAGCAGTGCGTCCTGCCGGTCGGGGGTGACAACCCTTACCTTTCCTGGCGACGAGATGAAGGCGGCGAGGGTGGCGACCTCAACAGTTTCAGCCATCCCGACCCTGACCCGGTAGGTCTCGGCGAGCTGCGCCGCGTCGGATGGTTCCAAGTCCATAAACAGTCTGCCAAGGGAGGGAGACTCGAGCGTGTTCGTCAAGCCGGACAGCTCTTCGACCAGTCGTTCCCAGCTCGCGGTCAGGTAGGGACTCGCCGACGCGACGACCTCCAGATCGGTCGCTTTGGTGAGCGCACTAGCGAGGCTAGAGCCCGCCTTGATCCCTAAAGCTTTCGCCACCGCCGAGGCGTACAGGTCGTTAGGTGAGATGATCTCTACCGCGAGGAAGAGGAGGCCGGTGGTGGTGCAGATTGCACCGTATGGGAAAGAGTCACCGACCTCCACTGGAGAGCTTAGCGTGCGTCAATCATGAGTGTGAGCACTACGGCCGCACCGGCTTAGAGAATCTGCGGGTACGCAAGACCTACGGCCACGATGAGTTGCGCTACCTGCGCTGTTGCAGCTGTGGAAGAG
>JAABUN010002361.1_pt1 | contig 34025 bp, 28 predicted proteins | sample 5559311 | NCBI WGS metagenome assembly JAABUN01 (sample SAMN10711877, study PRJNA513370) | rock metagenome | isolation source: Antarctica rocks | place: Antarctica: Victoria Land, Siegfried Peak sud | reverse complement strand
CGGCGAGAGTTCGTCCAGCCCCTCCTCGCCCGACACGATCCAGGCGCGCTCGATGCCCAGTCTCGCCGTCGCGTCGGCATAGGTGGCTACGAAGTTCGGGTGCGTGACGCCAAGCAACTGTCGCCGCACGCGCGCGGGATTGGCGAGCGGCCCCAAGAAGTTGAAGATCGTGCGCCGGCCGATGCGACGGCGAAGCGGGTGAAGTCGGGCGACGCACGGGTGATGCCGCCCGGCGAACAGGAAGGCGATGCCGAGCGTCTCCAGGCTCTCGGCCGCCCGCTCGCTCGCCCGATCGAGATCGAGGCCCAGCGCCTCCAGCGTGTCCGCCGCGCCCGCGCGCGACGAAGCGGCGCGGCTGCCGTGCTTGGCCACCGGCACGCCGCACGCCACCACCACCAGCGCAACGGCGGTGGAGACGTTTAGCGTCGACTGCCCGTCGCCCCCAGTGCCGCACACGTCGATCGCCCCGTCCGGCGCGGACACCGCCACCATGCGCGCCCGCATGGCCCGCGCGGCCCCCGCGATCTCGGCCGCCGTTTCGCCGCGGTCGGCCAGCTCGACCAGCAGGGCGGCCACCGCCGCCTGTTCCAGCTCACCATCCAGCACGCGACCGAACAGCTCCTCAGCCTCCGCCTCGTTCAGCATCGCGTCATCGCCAACCAGTTGGCAAGAAGGTCATGGCCGCACTCAGTGGCGATGCTCTCGGGATGGAACTGGACCCCGTGGATCGGCAGCGTCGCGTGGCGCAGGCCCATGACGAGGCCGTCCTCCGAACGGGCGTTGACGATCAGCTCCGGCCCCGGCGCGTCCACGACCAGCGAGTGGTAGCGGGTGGCCGTAAACGGATCAGGCAGGCCGGCGAACACGCCCGAGCCATCGTGCCGGATGGCGCTCGTCTTGCCGTGCATCAGGCCGCCGCGCACCACGCGCCCGCCCCATAGCTGCCCGATCGCCTGATGGCCCAGGCACACCCCGAGCAGCGGCCGGCGCGCGGCCGCCGCCGCCGCGACGAGGCCGAGCGTGATGCCTGCCTCGTTCGGAGTGCGCGGGCCGGGTGAAATCAGGATGCCGGAGGCCGGGTACGCCATCGCCTGCTGCACGCTCAGTTCGTCGTTCCGGCGCACCTCCACCTCCGCGCCCAGCTCGGCGAGATAATGGACCAGGTTCCAGGTAAAACTGTCGTAGTTGTCGAGGACGAGGATCATCGTGGGCTCGCCTTCGCCCGGTCGAGCACCGCGAGCAAGGGGCCGACCCGCGCGCCCACGTCCTTCCGACCACCATGCGCGTCCCACAGCCGCGAGACCGAGCCGTCGAGGAACAGCGCGTTGGGGCAGTGAAGCCGATCGCGAAACAGGCGGGCGAAACGGCCGAAGGACACCGCCTCCTCGCTGATCGCGAAATGCGCGCGCCCCGCCTCATCCACGCCGACGCCGTTGCGGATGTGAAGCGAGGTGCCGTTCTCGTCGAATTGCGCGTGGAGCTCGCCGTCGATCACCAGCATCGGACCGGATTGGGTGGCGAAGTCGGGTGTGCGCACGCTCGCGGCGTAGGCGTCGGTCTCCATCACGCTCCAACGTCCGCTCGCGTTGCCGAACACGACGCCGTTCGGCTTCAGGTGAAAGTTGCCGCTCGCGTCGCGTCGATTAAGCTTGTGGCGCCGTTCCCCGTCCGCGATTGCCAGACCGACGGGAGAGCCGTCCTCCTCGAACATGCCGGCGTTGACGGCAAACGACAGGCGGGAGGCGTCCAGGCCGACTGCCGCCGCCAGCCGATCGAACTCGCGCACTGGCACGCCGTCCGCGCCGGCCACAACCAGCCGGATCTCGTGGCGACCCGGGTCGGCGGTGCACACGGTGAAGCGCGCGCCCTCGAAGGTGACCGCCTCGCAAGCGCTGCCGAGCTCGTCCGGTTCGGGCGACGGCTCGGGCTCGCTGCGGTCGTGGCAGGCGGCGAGCGCCAGGACAGCGAGCACGACGAACGGCCAGCGCCTCACGGGTTGTTCCCATCGCGGGCCAGTCGCCCGGCCGCTCGCTCGCGCGCATCCCGGGCCGCCGCGAAGAGCGCCGACGCCTTGGCCTCGCACTCGCGCGCTTCCAATGCCGGCACGCTGTCGGCCACGATGCCGGCCCCGGCCTGCACATGCATCGTGCCATCCTTCAGCACCGCCGTGCGCAGAATAATGCAGCTGTCGAACGAGCCGTCGGGCGCGAAATAGCCGACGCCGCCGCCGTATGGCCCGCGCGCCTCCGCCTCCAGTTCGGTCACGATCTCGCACGCGCGTAGTTTGGGCGCGCCCGACACGGTGCCCGCCGGAAAGCCCGCGAACAGCGCATCGAGCGGATCGGTGCCCGCGGCGAGGCGGCCGGTGACGTTCGACACCATGTGCATGACGTGGCTGTAGCGCTCCACCTCGGCCCGCGCGGTGACCGTGACGCTGCCAGCCTCGCACGCGCGCGCGACGTCATTGCGGCCGAGGTCGAGGAGCATCAGGTGCTCGGCATTCTCCTTTGGATCGGCGCGCAGGTCCGCCTCGAAGTCGGCGTCCTCCATCGCGTCGGCCCCACGCCGCCGGGTGCCGGCGATCGGGCGGATGGTCATCTGGCCGTCGCGCACTCGCACCAGGATTTCGGGCGAGGAGCCGATCAGCGCGAAGCCGGGCAGGTCGAGGTGATAGAGGAAGGGCGAGGGGTTCACTCGCCGCAGCGACCGGTAGAGCTCAAGCGGCGGCAGCGCGAAGGGCGCGGTGAAGCGCTGCGCGAGCACCACCTGGAACACATCGCCCGCCGCGATATACCCCTGCGCGCGAACCACCGCCGCCTCGTACACGGACGCGGGCACGCACGGCACCGGCTCGGCGGGCGGCAGGACGGCTGACTCGGTTGCCGGGATCGCTCCATCGAGCGCGCGTTCGGTGGCGTCCAGCCTCGCCTCCGCCGCGGCGACTGGATCGGCCACCGGCGGCGAGTCCGGCCACACCGGTGACACGAGGTGCAGGCGATCGGACAGCCGGTCGAAGACGATCAGCACGGTCGGCCGCACGAACAGCAGGTCGGGCAAGCCGAGCCCGGAATCGGGATGCCGCGTCCACCGCTCCTGCAGGCCCAGTGCCTCGAAACCGAAATAGCCGACCAGCGTCGCCAGCACGGGCGGCAGGTCGTCCGGCACCTCGGCGCGCACGCTGTCCCGGAGCGCGCGAAAGGCTGGCAGCGTCGCTAGTTCGCACGGCTGCCAGGCGGCGCGATCGCTCAACCACGAACGGTTGATCTCCGCCCGGTCGCCGGTCGCGCGGAAGACCAGGTCAGGGGCAAGGCCGAGCAGGCTGTAGCGCGCCCACGCCTCGCCGCCCTCGACCGACTCGAGCAGGAAGTCACCGCGTTCCGGCTGCATCAGCTTGGCGGCTGCGGAGATCGTGGTTTCCGTGTCGCCGATGCGGGTGTGTCGGATGAAGCGGGCTGCGGGGGCGGCCGGGTCGGAGGCCGTCACCGCGCCGGGGCGGTGCCTGTCAGCGAGCCCCTTAGCGCGTCGAGCGCCGGCTCGTCGCGGCTTTCTCCCACCGCCATCCGCGCAGCGCGCGCGAACTGAAGCCCGTATTCGGTGCCGAATGTGGACGACAGCTCACGGCTCGCCGCCTTCACCAGCGCGTCCGCCCCGGCTATGTCGCCACTCTCGACCGAGGTGAGCGCCACGATGCCGTAGCCGGCACCGTTCGGTCCGGCGATCCGTTTGGCCGTGCGCGGTGCCATGGCGAACAGCAGCGCCAGCGGCGGCGGCACCTCGCCTTGGACCTGTGCGAGTTGCTGGCGGCTGGCCTTCAGCGGCTGCACCGGCGGCAGTGCGACGCCCGCCGCCCGAACCGCGGACGCCAGGCTCTCGCCCGCCTTTACACGCGCGACGATCGCGTCGGCGAGCTTGCGGGCGGCAGCAAGCTGGCGGTCGGCGACCACATCGCTGGCGACCCGGTCGCGGATGGCAGCGAGCGGTCGCGGCGCGGCGGGCACGACGCGGGCCACGTCGCCGATGAAAAAGGTCTCGTTGGGGACCAGTGCATCGATCACCGGCTCGTCGTTGGCCGACCGGCCGGCGAACCGCTGGGCGAGCGGGGCGGGCAGAACGGGTGAGGGCGAGCCCGCGTTCGGATCGATGCCGCCCGCCGTGACCGCCGGAGTCATCTGAATCACCAACCCCTCGGCCTTGGCGATGTCGGGCAGCGACTCACCGTTCGAAACGCGCTCGTACAGCCGCTCGTCCAGTCCGGAGAGGAGGGACGCCGAACGTTCGGCTGTCAGCTCCGTGACGATGACCGGGCGGGCCTCGGCAAGGCTTTGGGCCGGCTTGCGCGACACTCGGTCGACGCGCGCCACGGTGAACGACCCTTGCGAGCGCACGGGCGGAAGCAGCGCGCCCTCCGGCGCACCCCACACAGCGGCGGCGAGCGCCTCGCCGTTTGCCCGCGCGTAGGCGGCGCGATCCTGGTCCTGCACGATGAGCGGCTGGAGCCCGGCCGCCTTGGCCGCGTCCACCATCGATTGCCCGCCGCGCATCCTCTGCGCGAACGCGTTGGCCGCCGCCTGATCAAAAAAGGTGACCTGGGTGATCGCCCGCCGCTCGGACGGGCCGAAGCGGGCCTGGTTGGCTTGGTAGAAGGCGGCGATGTCGGGTTCACCCGGCTGCGCCTTGGCGGCTACCGTGTCGGCGCCAAAGCGGGCGATGCGGATGATCCGCAGCTCGGGCACGGTGTAGCGCGCGCGGTTCTTCGCATAGAAGCTGGCAACCTCCGCCTCCGTCGGGGCCGCGCCCTTTGGCATCGCGGACGTGGGTATGGTCGCAAGCGCGCCCGTGCGGGTCTCCAAACTCAGCTGAGCGTAGCGGCGTGCGATCGTCGGCGGCACATAGGCGACCGCCGTGACAGGGCTCAGGAGCTGGCGGGTGAGCACATCAGTCCTCAGATCATCGCGCACCTGGGCCTCGGTGATGCCGTTCTCGGCCAGCACGCGGCGGAACACGCCGGGGTCGAACTGTCCGCCCGCGCCGAGGAAGCCCGGCTCGCTCGCAATGCGCCCGTCGACCAGCTTCTTGCCGGCGGTGAGGTTCTGGCTCAGCGCGAACTCCTCCAAACCGACGGCGTTCAGCACGCGGTCGACGGTGGCCTCGAAGCCGCCGCCGGACACGAAGCTGGTGAGGTCGAGCCCCGGCTGGCTCGCGCTGGCGGCGCGATAGCCGCCCTGCACCCGGTTGCGCAGGTCCGCCTCGCCCACCTTCCGATCGCCGACGGTCAGGACCGTGCCCCCCGGCGTGCCGCCGCCCAGGTTGGTGCCGAGCCCTGAGAGCGTGCCCGACAGGTCCGCGCCGGCGAAGGCGATGCCGACCAGCCCGACGAAGGCGAGCGCCAGCCAGACGCCGACCCTGGAATCGAGAATGCGTCGGATCATTCGGAGCATGGGCGAGTGGGTCCGGGCGTTTGGATCGTGCGGGCCCGCCTTAGCCAGCGCGACTGGACGGCGCAAACCCGCCGGCGGCTGGCGTGCACTTGGCGGACGGCGTCCGCGCCGATAGTCCAGACTGCATGACCAAACTCGACCGCACCCGTCCAATCATCGCCGGCAACTGGAAGATGAACGGCCTGTTCGTCGACCTGCACCAGGTTGACGCCATTGAGGCGCTGGCCGCCGAGCACGCCCACATCTGTGTTGCGCTGGCACCGCCCTTCACCCTGATCCGCGAGGCGGGCGCGCGAGCGCACGCGCTGGCGATCGGCGCTCAGGATGCGCATCTGGCGCAGGCGGGAGCGCACACGGGCTGCGTCTCGCCCGCGATGATCGCGGACGCGGGCGCATCGTTCGCGATCCTCGGCCACTCCGAACGGCGCAGCGACCAACGCGAGGGCGACGCGCTGATCCGGGCCAAGGCGGAGGCGGTGCGCGCAGCCGGCCTGCAGATCGTCCTGTGCATGGGCGAAACTGCGGAGGATCGCGACGCCGGCCGAGCCGATGCGGTGGTCGCCGGACAGCTGACCGGATCGCTGCCCGACGGCGCGCTGGATGACGTGGTCGTCGCTTACGAGCCCGTCTGGGCGATCGGCACGGGGCGGACAGCCGACGAGGCGCAGATCGCGGCCATGCACGCCCACATCCGCTCGGTCCTGGCGCAGCGCGGCGGGATCAAGGTGCCCATCCTCTACGGCGGGTCGGTTAAGCCCGACAACGCAGGGGCGATCCTGGCCTTGCCGGAGGTCGGCGGCGCGCTGGTCGGCGGCGCAAGCCTGAAGATGGAGAGCTTCAGGGGCATCGTCGAGGCCGCGGGGTAGGAGGCCCGAGGGGCCAAGCCTTTGCGCCCTTCCACGTTGAACGTGCACGCGTGGCCCGCTAAGAGCCGCGCGTCCCCAACGAGCGCGCGAGAGCCATGTTCACCTTTCTCCTGATCGTCCACGCCATCATCGCGACGGCGCTCGTCACCGTGATCCTGATGCAACGGTCGGAGGGCGGGGCGCTCGGCATGGGCGGCAGCCCGTCCGGCCTGATGTCGGCGCGCGGCGCGGCGGACTTCCTGACCCGTGCCACGACGGCGCTGGCCATCACGTTCGTGGCCATGTGCATCGGACTGGCGGCCTACGCCTCGTTCCACGCCGCGCCCACGAGCGACATCGACACCAGCCTGGCCCGCCCGGCCGCGCCCACTCAGCCGGTGGCTCCAGCGACGCCGCCCCCTGGTCCGGTCGAGCAGGGCGGAGTGCCGCTGGCTCAGTGATGTCCGTGTCGCGTGGGCGAGTCCCACCCTTGTCGCCGCCCTTCGCTCTCGCCTAACCCCCCGATCCCATGACGCGGTTCATTTTCATCACCGGCGGCGTGGTCTCGTCGCTCGGCAAGGGTCTCATGGCGGCGTCCCTCGCCGCTCTTCTTCAGGCGCGCGGCTACCGCGTCCGCATCCGCAAGTTCGACCCTTATCTGAACGTCGATCCGGGCACGATGAGCCCGTATCAGCACGGCGAGGTCTACGTCACCGACGACGGCGCGGAGACCGACCTGGACCTCGGCCATTACGAGCGGTTCACGGGCGTCGCGGCTCATCAGTCGGACAACGTGACGCAGGGCCGCGTCTATCGCGACATCCTGGCCCGGGAACGGCGCGGGGATTATCTCGGTGCCACGGTGCAGGTCGTGCCGCACGTGACCGACGCCATCAAGGCGTTCACGCTCGCCGACATCGACGATCTCGACTTCGTGCTGTGCGAGATCGGCGGCACGGTCGGCGATATCGAGAGCCTGCCGTTCATCGAGGCGATCCGACAGCTGCGCAACGAGCTCGGCCGCGGCCGGACCGTGTCGATCCATGTGACGCTGGTCCCATACCTCGCGGCGGCGGGTGAGCTGAAGACCAAGCCGACTCAGCATTCCGTCCGCGAACTCACCAGCCTGGGCATCCAGCCCGACGTGCTGGTCTGCCGCAGCGAGCATCCGCTCCCCGCGTCCGAGCGGCGCAAGATCGCGCTGTTCTGCAACGTCGGCCCGGACGCGGTGATCGCGGCGCTGGACGCGCCGTCCATCTACGCCGTGCCCGAGCAGTATCACGCCGAGGGGCTGGACGATCAGGTGCTCGCGGCCTTCGGCATCGACGACGCGCCTCCGCCCAACCTGTCGCGCTGGCGCGACATCACCGAGCGGCTTGAGCATCTCGAGGGTGAGGTCACGGTCGGCGTCGTGGGCAAATACGTGGGGCTGCCCGACGCCTACAAGTCGCTGTCGGAGGCGCTGATCCATGGCGGGCTGGCGAACCGCGTCCGGGTGCGGATCGACTGGATCGACGCGGAGCTGTTCGAGGGGGAGGACGACGCCGTCGCCGCCCGGCTCGAGCCGCTCAACGCCATCCTAGTGCCCGGAGCGTTCGGGGAGCGCGGGTCGGATGGCAAGCTCGCCAGCGTGCGGTTCGCGCGGGAACGTGACGTGCCGTTCTTCGGCATCTGCTACGGCATGCAGATGGCCTGCGTCGAGGCGGCGCGGAACCTGGCCGGCATCGCTGGCGCGGGCACGACCGAGCACGGGCCGAGCCAGGAGCCGGTGGTCGGTCTCATCACCGAATGGATGTCGCCCGGCGGGCTGCAGCAGCGGGCGGCGGACGGCGAGCTTGGCGGCACCATGCGGCTGGGCGCCTATCCGGCGCGGCTCGAGGGCAACTCGGTCGTCGCGTCGATCTACGGCTCGACCGAGATCAGCGAGCGGCATCGTCACCGCTATGAGGTCAACGTCCACTATCGCGACGCGCTGGAGGCCACCGGCCTCGTCTTCTCCGGCCTGTCGCCCGACGGCACCCTGCCGGAGGTCGTGGAGCGCCCGGACCACCCGTGGTTCGTGGGCGTGCAATATCACCCGGAGCTCAAGTCCAAGCCCTTCGACCCCCACCCACTGTTCGCCAGCTTCATCGCGGCGGCGGTGCGGCAGAGCCGGCTGGTGTGACGCGGTCTCGGAGCCGGTCGGAGGCCAGAGCGACCGTCCCTAAAGTCGCGAAAGGTGTACGTGTGACGGCATCCTGTCTTTGGCCCTGCGACGCGGCGGTCGGCGGGCCGCTCGCCTGAGCGGAACCGGCCGGGAGTGTCGCGCCCCCGGACTCGAAGACGTCGTTCGCGAACCTCAAGATGTCAGCCGCGAAAAACGAGGCGATCCACCGGCTTCGCAAGATCGATGAGAGACCAAGGGGAACATGGCTGCCCCACTGTGCGGCCGGAACACCAACCAAACAGCAGAAAAGGCCGCCCTTTTTCGACAGAGCGGCCCGGGTTTGCCCGGCAGGTCCCGATCAGGCGTCGGACGCCGTCGCCTCGCCTTCGATCACCGGCTTGGTCGAGCCGATGTCGATGGTGCGCGGCTTCATCGCGTCGGGCACCTCGCGCACGAGGTCGACCGTCAGCAGGCCGTCGGACAGGTCAGCGCTCTTCACGCGGATGAAGTCGGCCAGTTCGAACTGGCGCTCGAACGAGCGGGCCGCGATGCCGACGTGGAGATACTGGCTCGTGTCGGACCCGCCCGGACGGGCGCGCTCGCCCTTGACCAGCAGCAGGTTCTCCTTCGACGTGATCTCCAGATCCTCGCGGCGAAAGCCGGCGACGGCGATCGTGATCCGATAGCGGTCCTCGTCGAGGCGTTCGAGGTCGAAGGGCGGGTAGTTCTCGCCGGGCTGGCGCTGGCTCGATTCCAGCATGTCGAACAGCCGGTCGAAGCCGACCGTCATGCGGCGGTAGGGGGTCAGGTCAACGGTGCGCATCGTGTGGTCTCCTGGTGTTGAGCAAGACGGGCCGGAGCACCCCGACTGGCGACGCTCCGAACCCAACGTGCCGATCTCCGAGCGGACGACCGGCAGCGGACGATCTGGGTTCAAGAGGCCGGGCGTCAAGAGGCTGTCAGCAGCAGATTCTTCGCGTCGCCCGACACCAAGAACCCGGCCCGCGAGTGCGCGGACCGGGCTCCCGTGCGTGACGAGGGCATCCCCTTCATCGATGCCGACCTCGAGCGACGCGCCCCCCGCGCGGAGGCGGCCGACCGGCCGCTCTCGATCCCGTGTCGACTCCCTGAACCCGGCCTTTGGACGGTTTGGTGAGGACACGCTAAGCGCGTGCGCACGCCTTTGTCATGGGGTCGGTTCCCTAACCCGCCACTTTAAGCTCACGGTGTGTTCATCGTGCAACAGCCACTCGCGTTGCCCAGCGGCCCTCGTCCCCCTAGGAACAGCGGCCGAACCACTCCTGCCGATTGGCCGTTCCCCCGCCCATGATCCTTTCCCGTTACGAGCGCCTGATCGCCCGGCGCTACCTGCTGCCGGGCCGTGGCGAGGCGTTCATCGCGCTGGTGGCGGGCATCAGCCTGGTCGCCGTCATGCTGGGCGTTGGCGCGCTGATCATCGTGATGAGCGTCATGAACGGCTTTCGCGCCGACCTGATCGATAAGATCGTGGGCCTGAACGGGCACGCGGTGGTGCAGGGCTACAACGGCCAGCTGCCCGGCTGGCGCCAGATCCTGGCCGAGGTGAAGGCGACGCCCGGCGTCACCGAGGCGGTGCCGCTGATCGACACGCCGCTGTTCGCCAGCCACAACGACCGCAACGCGCCCGTCCTACTGCGCGGCATGCAAGTGGAGGACATCCGCTCCTCGCCGTCGCTCAACGCCAAGATCGTGGCGGGCTCGCTCGCCTCCCTTCAACCCGGCCGCGACGACATCGCGATCGGCAGCCGCCTGGCCGAGCAGCTCGGCGGCGTGCGCGTCGGCGAGTCGATCAGCCTGATCTCGCCCGAAGGCCAGACGACGCCGTTCGGCACCGTGCCGCGCATCGTCAGCTATCCGGTCGGCGCGATCTTCGAGGTCGGGGTGTACGAGTTCGACAAGGCCTACATCGTCATGCCGCTGGCCAACGCGCAATCCTTCCTGCTGCTGGGCGACGATGTCCCGATGATCCGGGTGACGACCACGAATCCGGAGACGGTCGGCGACACGCTCGCCCCGCTGGCGCCCAGGGTCGCGGGGCAAGGGGTGATCTCCACCTGGCAGTCAATGAACTCGGAGCTGTTCGAGGCGCTGGCGATCGAGCGGGTGGCGATGTTCATCGTGCTCTCGATCATCGTGCTGGTCGCCGCCTTCAACATCCTGTCGTCGCTGATCATGCTGGTGCGCGCCAAGACGCGCGACATCGCCATTCTGCGCACCATGGGGGCGACGCGCGGCGGGCTGATCCGCATCTTCGTGACGGTCGGCAGCACGATCGGTCTGATCGGCACGTTGCTTGGCGTCGTGCTGGGCTTCGTGTTCCTGTTCTTCCGGCAGGGGATCGTGAACGCGATCCAATATGTGACCGGGCAGAACCTCTGGGACCCGTCGATCCGCTTCCTGACCGAGCTGCCCAGCCGGACCGACCCGATGGAGGTGACCGCGATCGTGCTCATCTCGCTGCTGCTGTGCTTCCTTGCGACCCTCTACCCCGCGCTCAAGGCGGCGAGCACCGACCCGGTGCAGGTGTTGCGCTATGAGTGAGGCGGTCGTTCGCCTGACCGACCTGCGCCGCTCGTTCGTACAGGGTGGCGAGCGGATCGAAGTGCTGCGGGGCGTCGACCTGGCCGTCGCACCGGGCGAGGTCGTGGCGCTGCTCGGGCCCTCGGGGTCGGGCAAGTCCACGCTGTTGCAGGCGGTGGGGCTGCTCGAGGGCGGCTTCGAGGGCTCGATCGCGATCGCCGGCGAGGATGCGTCGCGCATGGACGCCGACGAGCGCACGCGGGTGCGGCGCGAGCGACTCGGCTTCGTCTATCAGTTCCACCATTTGCTGCCCGACTTCAACGCGCTGGAGAATGTCGTGCTGCCGCTGCTGGTCGCCGGCGCGCAGACGAGGGCGGCGGAGGCGCGCGCGGAGTCGCTGCTGACGACGCTCGGCTTGGGCCGCCGCCTGACTCACCGGCCGAGCCAGCTGTCGGGCGGCGAGCAGCAGCGGGTCGCGGTGGCGCGCGCGCTCGCCAACGCGCCGCTGCTCGTGCTGGCGGACGAGCCGACCGGCAATCTGGACGAGCACACCGCCGACCTGGTGCTCGACGAGTTCCTGAAGCTGGTGCGCGCGCAAGGCTCGGCCGCGCTGGTCGCGACCCACAATGAACGGCTCGCGCGGAGGATGGATCGCCTGGTCCGGCTGCACGAGGGACGGCTGGAATCATAGTCCCTCTCCCACCTGGGGAGAGGGAGGGAGGCGCAACGCGCCGGAAGGGTGAGGGTGACGAGGGCAAAGGCACACCCCACACCGTCATTCCCGCGCAGGCGGGAATCCATGCGCGAACGGTCGAACCATCTCGTGTGTCGGAAAGCGCGGCACCCTGGATCCCCTCCTTCGCGGAGATGACGGGTGGGCGGCGGGGATGACGTTTGACCGGCCGGCAAAACGGTTGGGCGGCGGAAGGGTGAGGGGGACGGGACGGTCAGTCCGCGCCAGTTACCCTCATCCAACTCCGCCTAGGCGGCAAAGCCGCCAAGGCTCCGTATCCTTCTCCCGAGGGGAGAAGGTTTGGTCTGTGCGAATCACTGCCACCCGCTAAGGTCGCGCCATGATCGCTCCCGCCGCCGCCTACGTCCCGCTTCGCGTGCTGTCCGCCTATTCGATGCTCGAAGGCGCGATCGAGCCCAAGGCGCTGGCTCAGCTGGCGGTCGAGCGCGGCTTTCCGGCCGTCGCGATCACCGACCGCAACGGCCTCTATGGCGTCATGGCCTTCTCCGAGGCCTGTCTGGCGCTCGGCGTGCAGCCGATCATCGGCACGCTGCTCGCGGTCGCGCGACCGGATGGCGGCGAGCGGCCGAGCCTCGATTGGCTCGCCCTCTACGCGCAGGACGAGGTCGGTTACGCCAATCTCTGCCGTCTCGTCTCCGCCGCTCATCTGGAGCGGCCGGACGGACTGGACGCGCACGTCACCTTCGACTGGCTCGCGCGCCACGCCGACGGCCTGCTGTGCGCGACGGCGGGGCAGGAGGGCGCGGTCGCGCGGCTGGTGGCGCACGGGCAGGGGGACGCGGCGGCCGCTTATCTCGACCGGCTGATCGCACTCTATCCGGGTCGCCTCTATCTCGAAATCAGCCGCTGCGGCGAGGCGGGCGAGCGCGAGGCGGAGCCGGGGCTGCTGGCACTGGCCGACGCCACCGGGCTGCCGCTGATCGGCACCATCCCGGCCTGCTTCCCCGACGCCGACTTCCACGAGGCGCACGACACCATGTTGTGCATCGCCGCCGGCCAGTATCTCGACGTCGAGGAGCGCGTGCGCTCGCTGCCCGACCGCTGGGTCAAGCCGGCGATCCAGGCGGCGGCGATCTTCGCCGACCTGCCCGAGGCGGTGAACAACACGGTCGCCTTCGCCCGGCGCTGCGCGGTCGCGGCTCCCACCCGCGACCCCATCCTGCCGAGCCTCGCGGGAGGCGGGGCCGACGAGGCCGAGCAGCTGCGCGTGGCCGCGCGCGCGGGGCTGGCGGCGCGGCTGTCCGACGGCGTGCCCGACGACTACGCGCGCAGGCTCGAGTTCGAGCTCGACGTGATCGTGCAGATGGGCTTTCCGGGCTACTTCCTGATCGTCGCCGACTTCATCCAGTGGGCCAAGGCGGCGGGCATTCCGGTCGGGCCGGGGCGGGGATCGGGCGCGGGCTCGGTGGTCGCCTGGGCGCTCACCATCACCGACCTCGACCCGCTGGAGTTCGGGCTGCTGTTCGAGCGCTTCCTGAACCCGGAGCGGGTGTCGATGCCCGACTTCGACATCGACTTTTGCGAAACCCGGCGCGGCGACGTGATCCGCTATGTGCAGGACAAATACGGGCGCGGCCAGGTGGCGCAGATCATCACGTTCGGGACGATGAAGGCGCGCGCCGTCCTCAAGGACACCGGCCGCGTGCTGCAGATGAGTTATGGCCAGGTTGATCGCCTCGCCAAGCTGGTGCCCAACCACCCGACCGACCCCTGGAACCTGAAGCGGGCGCTGAATGGCGTGGCGGAGCTGGCCGAGGAGTACCGGACCGACGCCGGCACGCGCCGGCTCTGGGATTTGGCGTCCAGGCTGGAGGGGCTGCCGCGCCACTCGTCGACCCATGCCGCCGGTGTGGTGATCGGCGACCGGCCGCTGCACGAGCTGGTGCCGCTCTACCGCGACCCGCGCTCCGACCTGCCGGTCACCCAGTTCGACATGAAGTGGGTGGAGGCGGCCGGGCTGGTGAAGTTCGACTTCCTGGGGCTGAAGACGCTCAGCGTGCTGCAGATGGCGGTGGCCCTGCTGGCGGAGCGCGGGGTGGCGGTCGACCTGCCCGGCCTGCCGCTCGACGATCCGGCGGTGTACGAGCTCTTGCAGAGCGGCGACACGGTGGGCGTGTTCCAGCTCGAGTCGGAGGGGATGCGGCGCACGCTGGCGAGCGTGAAGCCGACCGCGTTCGGCGACATCATCGCGCTGGTCTCGCTCTACCGCCCCGGCCCGATGGACAACATCCCGCTGTTCGGCGCGCGCAAGAACGGGGCCGAGCCGATCGCCTACCCCCACGCGCTCCTGGAACCGATCCTGCGCGAGACCTACGGCATCTTCGTCTATCAGGAGCAGGTGATGCAGGCCGCCCAGGTGCTGGCCGGCTATTCGCTCGGCGAGGCCGACCTCCTGCGCCGCGCGATGGGCAAGAAGAAGCAGGCGGAGATGGACGCCCAGCGCGCGCGCTTCGTGGACGGCTGTGCGGCCAACGCCATCGCGGAGCGCGCGGCGTCCGACCTGTTCGACCTGATCGACAAGTTCGCGGGCTACGGCTTCAACAAGAGCCACGCGGCGGCCTACGCGATCCTGGCCTATCAGACGGCGTGGCTGAAGGCGCACCACCCGGCCGAGTTCTTCGCGGCCTCCATGCAGTTCGAGATGGGTGCGACCGACAAGCTGGCGGTGTTCGCCGAGGACGCGCGCAAGGCCGGCGTCGCGCTCCTGCCGCCGTCAATCAACCAACGCTGCGCCGGCTTTTCCGTCGAGGCGGACGGGGAGGGCGGCCGCGCGATTCGCTATGCGCTGGGGGCGCTCAAGGGCGTCGGCGAGCGGGCGATGGAGGGCGTGGTGGCCGAGCGCGCCGCCAATGGCGACTACGCCTCCCTCGACGACCTCGCCGCGCGGGTCGACCCGACGCTGCTGAACAAGCGCCAGATGGAGGCGCTGGCGGGTGCCGGCGCATTCGACTCGATCGAGCCCGATCGGGCGGGCGCGTTCGCGATGGCGGAGCCCGTGCTGGCGCTCGCCCAATCGTCCACGGCGGCGCGGGCGAGCGGGCAGGGGGGGCTGTTCGGCGGGGCGGAGGTCGCCATGCCCGCACTGTCGCGCCCGCGCGGGCGAACGCCGGGCTGGACTCAGTCCGAGCGGCTGGAGGCGGAGAAGGCGGCGTTCGGCTTCTACCTCACCGGCCACCCGGTCGACCGCTACCGCGCGGTCGCCGAGGCGCGGCGCGCGCGGTCTCACTCCGACCTGATGGCAATGCGTGTCCCGCCCGACGGCGGCCGGGTCACCGCGACGACGGCGGCTCTAGTGGAGGAAGCGCGCTGGCGCGACAGCCGTGGCGGCCGGCGCTTCCTGATGCTGACGCTCTCCGACGCGACGGCGCAATACACCGCCACCTGCTTCGACGAGGATGCCGCCCCGGCACTGCTGCGCGCGTGCGAGGCGGGCGAGTGCGTGCTCCTTGATGTGGAGCTCGACCGACGCGGCGCTGACGAGGCACCGCGGGTGTCCGTCCGGCGGGCCGAGCCGCTGGAGCGGTTGGCCAACCAGTCGGCGCTTCGCCTGGATGTGCGCGCCTCTGAGGTGGACGCGATCGAGCGGCTGGCGGCGCTGATCGCCGACCGGCGCGGCGGGCGCGGCGAGCTCATCCTGACGGTGGCGACCGCCGGCCATGGCGAGCGCGTGCTGAAGCTCGCCGACGACCTGATGCTGACGATTGAGCTCACCGACGCAATCGCGGCGATCGACGGCCTGACGGCGGCCGAACCGCGCGCGGGGAGCCGAGCCGTCCTGCAGGGCGTGTAGCCGCGACACTCGCGCTGACGCCGATCCTGCGCTAACTTCCAGAGAAAATCGGAGAGCGCGGATGTTGGGTGCGATGAGCGACTGGACCCTGCGGGTCACCCACCTGATCGACCACGCGGCGCGCGAGCATGGGAGCCGCGAGATCGTGTCGCGCTGGGCCGACGGATCGACCAGCCGCACCGACTGGGCCGGGATCGCGCGCGACGCGCGGCGCTTCGCCTCCGCGCTCACGCGGCGAGGGCTGAGCGCCGGGGACAGGGTGGCGACATTGTGCATGAACCACGAGCGCCATCTGGTCGCCTGGTACGGCGCGATAGGCTTGGGCGGGGTCATCCACACCGTCAACCCGCGCCTTTTCGCCGACCAGATCGTGTACATCGTCAACCACGCCGAGGACCGCGTGCTTCTCTACGACGCCGCCTTCGCGCCGCTGGTCGACGAGCTGCGCGACCGCTTCGAGACAGTCGACCACTTCGTCCAGGTCGACGGCGGCGGCGAGTGGGAGGCGTTGCTGGCCGAGGGCGACGAGGCCTTCGCTTGGGCCGATGGCGACGAGCGCGACCCGTGCATGCTCTGCTACACCAGCGGCACGACCGGCAATCCGAAGGGCGTGCTTTACGAGCATCGCTCGACCGTGCTGCATGCGATCGCTGAGCTTCAGCCGGACGTGTTCGCGCTGTCGAACGCGTCCGTGGCGCTGCCCGTGGTGCCGATGTTCCACGCGGCCGCTTGGGGCCTGCCGTTCGCGGGTGCGGCGGCGGGGCTGAAGTTCGTGTTTTCGGCGGTGAACGACCCCGCCGTCCTGATCGACCTGATGAACGCGGAGCGCGTGACGCACTCCGCCGGCGTGCCAACCGTCTGGCTCGGGCTGTTCGCTCACATGGACGGCGGCGGGGCGACGCCGGAGCATCTGGAGATCGTGACCATCGGCGGCTCGGCGGCACCGCCCGCGATGATCGAGCGGATCATGGGCATGGGCGCGCGCGTCAACCACGCCTGGGGCATGACGGAAACGTCGCCGATCGGCACCATGGGCGCGCCGGGCCCGGACTGGTCGACCTTGAGCACGGTCCAACGGGTCGCGCAGCAGAGCCGGCAAGGCAAGGTGCCGTTCGGCGTGGAGCTGAAGGTGGTGGACGACGCCGGGGCCGAGCAGCCACGCGACGGCCACAGCTCCGGCCGGCTGCTGGTGCGCGGGCTGTGGGTCATCAAGCGCTACTTCAAGGCGGAGGCGGATGCGATCGACGCCGACGGCTGGTTCGACACGGGTGACGTGTCTGTGATCCACCTCGACGGCTCGATGCAGATCACCGACCGGTCAAAGGATGTGATCAAGTCGGGCGGCGAGTGGATCAGCTCGGTCGAGCTCGAGAACGCCGCCGTCGGCCACCCGCAGGTGGCGGAGGCCGCCGCGATCGGGGTCAGGCACCCCAAGTGGGACGAGCGCCCGCTGCTTCTCGTGGTGAGGAAGTCCGGCGCGCGCGTGGAGGCGGACGAGCTGCGCGAGTTCCTGGGCGAGCGAGTCGCCAAATGGTGGCTGCCGGACGCGATCGAGTTCGTGGGCGAGCTGCCGCACACGGCGACCGGCAAGCTCCTCAAGACCAAGCTGCGCGAGGATTGGGGCGATTACCGCCTCGATTAGAACAGCCGCATCTGCCCGCCCCGTTCGGGCGGCCGGAACTGGTCGCGGTCGAGCGTCAGCCGCTCGCCCTCAAGCCCGAACCGGCGGCAGGCGAGGCGGAAGCGGCGGCGGAGCAGGTCGGCCCACACGCCCTTGCCCTTCATCCGACTGCCGAACTCCGCGTCGTTGTCCCGCCCGCCCCGCATCGACTGGATGGTGTGCATCACTCGCTCAAGCCGATCGGGATGGTGGTGCGCCAGCCACTCGCGCAGGAGCGGCGCGACCTCGTGCGGCAGGCGAACAGGGATCATGGTGGCCCGCCGCGCGCCCGCGTTCGCCGCCGCCTCCAGAATAGATTCGAGTTCGTGATCGGTCACGAAGGGGATGACGGGGCTGACCGACACCTGCACCGGCACGCCGGCCGCCGCGAGCCCCTCGATCGCCTTCAGCCGCCGGGCGGGCGTCGGCGCGCGGGGTTCGAGCGTGCGCGCGACCGTGCGGTCCAGCGCGGTCACGCTGATGCACACCGACGCGAGCCCGCGCGCGCTCATGCCGGTCAGCAGGTCGAGGTCGTCCAGCACCCGGTCGGACTTGGTCGTGACGGTGACCGGATGGCCGCACTCCGCCAGCACCTCCAGCACGCTCCGCGTGATCCGCCAGCGGCGTTCGATCGGCTGATAGGGATCGGTGTTGGTGCCGAGCGCGAGCGGGGCGACCCGGTAGCCGGGCCGGGCCAGTTCCTGCCGCAGGAGCCGCGCGGCGTCAGGCTTGGCGAACAGCTCGGTTTCGAAGTCGAGGCCGGGCGACAGGTCGTGGAAGGCGTGGGTGGGCCGCGCGAAGCAATAGACGCAGCCATGCTCGCACCCGCGATAGGGGTTGATCGAGCGGTCGAAGGGCACGTCGGGCGAGCGGTTGCGGCTGATGATCGTGCGCGGCCGCTCGACGGTCGTGCGGGTGCGGAGCGGCGCGGGCGCCTCGTCGAGCGCCGCACGCTCATCCAGCCAGTCGCCGTCAGTGGCGCGTTCGTTCAGCCCGAAGCGGCCGCTGGCCTGCCCGCTGACCGCGCCGCGACCGGCTTGCGCGGTGGGGTGGGGGACGGTGCCGGCCATGACCGATCGTAGAACGATCAGCGGAACACATCAAGAACAGCCGCCCCGCTCAGTTCGCCGAGCGTGACGCCCCCGCCGCGTTCGCGACCGTCACCGCCGACGCACGGCCGTCCGGCGCGATGCGCACCGCCGACGGGCCGCGCTGGCCTGGGAAGCGCGGCCACAGGCCTTGCGCCAGCGCCTCGCGGCTGCCGCGCCCGTCCGCGCCGGCTCCCTCGTACATCCAGAAGTTGCGCAGGATGATCGGCACATAGGCGCGCGTCTCGCGATAGGAGATCGACTCGATCCACAGCAGCGGGTCGGCACCCAGGTCGGTCCGCACGTTCCACCGCGCGAGCGGCGTCGGGCCGGCGTTGTAGGCGGCGATGACCTTTGGCAGCAGGCCGCCCGAGTCGGACAGGTCGCGCAGGCGCTCGAGGAAGCTCTGGCCGTATTCCAGGTTGGTCACGGGATCGAACAGGTCGCCGTTCCGCACCGTCGTTCCGCGCCGGTTATCGACGTCGCGCGCCGCGATCGGCCGCACCTGCATCAGCCCGCGCGCGTCGGCGGCGGAGCGCACGGTGCTGCGGAAACCCGACTCCTGCAGCGTGTGGGCGAACACCAGGCTGCGGCTCACCCGCCAGCCGCCGTCCGGGGTCCAGGCTGGCGCGGGAAAGCGGGCGGCGGCGCGCGCGACCGCGCCCGAGGGCAGGTTCGCGCCCAACCACATCTGCGCGCGCGGCAGGCCGAGCGCGCCCGCCAGCACGATCAGGTCGTCATAGTCCTCCGAGCCCGCCAGCCGCGCCTGCCAGCGGAGCGCCGCGTCGGCGCGCTCGTCCTCGCCCATCTCGGCCAGCGCGACGGCGAGTCGGACAGTGTCACGGCCCTTCAGGTGACCCCAGGCGTCCTTCAGGTCGCGCGCCTTGGGGTCGAGCACGTCGCGGATGCCGAGCGCGGCGCGGGCGAGCAGGCCGTAGAAGGTCTCGTCCATCCGCGCTGCGATGCGGTAGAGCGGCGTGGCCTCGCCGGGCCGGCCGCAGGCGATCGCCGCGCGCGCCGCCCAATAGTGGCCGGCCGCCAGCACCTCCGGGGCCGATCCGGCCGCCGCGACTCGGCCGAACGCGCGTCGCGCGCCCTCGCAGTTGCGCGCTCGCCAGTCGGCCAGCCCGCCGAGCCAGTCGCCCTGCACCGCCCAGTCGCCCGTCAGCGTGCCGGCCTCGTCGCCCAGCCGCGCGGCGGCGCGGTCGTCGCCGGTGATGTAGAACGACCAGCCGACCCGGGTCAGCAGCTGCGCCAGCGCGTCCGGCGCGAGCCAGCCGCGTGCGCCCTCGACCAGCGCCTCCGCCTCGGCCGTGCGGTCGTCCTGCACTAGGACGCGCACCTGCTCCTCCAGTTCGGAGGATTGCGGATCGCGGGCGGTGACCGACGCCGGCTCGCCGCGACGACCGGGATAGCCGCGCGGCGACAAGGGCTGGGTCACCGGCTCCGGCGGCAGGGCGACGGCCCCGCGCCGACGTGCCAGGTCGAGGAGCTTGGACGCCTGCGGCAAGGCGGCCCCGTCGCTCAGCAGCCGTTCGAGCGCGGGGGCCTCCACCCGGGGCGAGGCGGGGGCCAGGTAATATTCGGCCGTCCAGTAGCGGCGGAACGGCCCGTCCGGCAGCGCGGCCAGCCCCGTCTCGACCGCCGGCCAGTCACCGCGCGCCAGCGCCGCCGAGACCGACCGGCCGGTCACCTCATCGCGCTGATCGAGCTGGTCGGGGACGCGCGTCTGCGCCTCGGCGGGCGCGGCGACCCCGATCAGGAGGGCGGCGAGCGCAGCGCGCAGCCCGCGCCTCACGACAGGTCCTCCGTAAAGGCGAGGAGGTCGGCCCAGGCGTGCGGCTTGCACAGCGGCTGGGCGAGGAGCGTGTCGAGGTCGAAGGAAGCCATGACCCGCACTGTGCGGCCGTCGTGCTTAACGTCGTGCCAACGGCCGCGCAGCGTCGAGGCCGGCTGTCCCAGAAGAGTCCGGCAGGGGCCGTCGCCCAGGAGGAGCGCGCGGTCGCTGCCGACGAGCGCCAGATGGTGCGCCAGGATGGGGCGATACGCCTCCGCAACGGCACCGGTCGGATGCGGGCCGACATGGCTGGGCACCACGGGGATGAAGGCCACCGGCCCGTTCGACAGCCCGGCGGCGCTCAGCATGGCGTCAACCAGGCGACGGTGCGCTCCGTCGAGCAGCGACTCGCGCGCGGTCGGCCGGGCGATCACGATGACGACGTCGGATGAGGCCGGGCCCTCGCCGACCAGGCGGCGGCCGCCGTCGGGCAGTCTGGGCAGGGGCGCGGTCGCGAGCCACTCCCGGAACGCACCGATCTCGTCGGGCATGGGCAGGGGCTCGACACCCGAGCCCGGCGATCGCCCGACGATTTGAGGCCTCGCGTCACCCTCCACCTGGCGAACTGGACGAGGCTCTTGAGCCGGCAGCGGCGGAACCGTCGCGTCGCGCGCCTTGCGCGCCGGGACAGGCCGATCAAGCCACCCGCGTGGCGAGTCGCTCAGCGGCTCGGTCACTCCCGCATCCTCCCACCAGGCGAGCGCGCCCGCGAGAATGGCGCGGGAGTCGCCCGCGTCGCCGCGCTGGAAAGTGCTGGAAAGTCCGGCCATTGATCGCCACCTAAGACGACAACCGCCGGCGGGCGCAACCGCGCGCGTGTCGGCTCTCTGCTGATCCGTGATCGCTCCGGGATGGACCGATCCGGCCGAAAGGATGACCGGTCGTGAGTGAGCGTGAATCGATGCCGTTCGACGTGGTGATCGTGGGGGCCGGCCCGGCCGGGCTGTCGGCCGCCATCCGCCTGAAACAGTTGGCCGCCGAGCGCGACCACGAGCTGTCCGTCTGCGTGCTTGAGAAGGGCAGCGAGGTCGGCGCCCACATCCTGTCGGGCGCGGTCATCGACCCGCGCGCGATGGACGAGCTGTTGCCCGACTGGCGCGACACCGACTGCCCGCTCGCCGCGACACCGGTGACGGAAAACCACCACTGGATCCTGACCAAGACCAGGAAGCGCGAGGTCCCCCATGCGCTCCTCCCGTCGTTCATGAACAACGAGGGCACCTACACCTGCTCGCTCGCCAACCTTTGCCGCTGGCTGGGCGAGCGCGCGACCGAGATGGGGGTGGAGGTCTATCCGGGCTTCGCTGCCGCCGAGGTGCTGTTCGACGACGACGGGTCGGTGAAGGGCGTGGCGACCGGCGACATGGGCGTGGCCCGCGACGGCACCCGCAAGCCCGATTACCAGCCTGGCCTGGAGCTGCACGCGAAATACACCTTCTTCGCCGAGGGCGTGCGCGGCCACCTATCGAAGGAGCTGATGGGCCTGTTCGACCTGCGCTCCCACTGCCAGCCTCAGGTCTATGGCCTTGGCATCAAGGAGCTGTGGGATGTTGCCCCCGACAAGCACGTGCCCGGCCGTGTCATCCACACGCAGGGCTGGCCGCTCAGCGAAACGGACGGGTCGAACGGCGGCGGCTTCATCTATCACCAGGCCGACGGGCAGGTGGCGATCGGCCTGGTGACCTGGCTGTCCTACAGCAACCCCTACGTCTCGCCCTATCAGGAGATGCAGCGGTGGAAGCTGCACCCGGACGTCCGCTCGCTGCTGGAGGGCGGCAAGCGCGTGTCCTATGGCGCGCGCGCGATCAACGACGGCGGGTATCAGTCGGTGCCGAAGCTGGCGTTCCCCGGCGGCGCGCTGATCGGGTGTTCGGCCGGCTTCCTGAACGTGCCGCGCATCAAGGGCACGCACACCGCGCAGAAGACCGGTATGATGGCGGCCGAGGCAGCGTTCGACGCAATCGTGCGCGGGCGCGAGCACGATGTGCTGGAGATCTACCAGATCGCCTACGACCGCAGCTGGGTGGCCGACGAGCTGCGGCTGGTCCGCAACGTCCAGCCGCTCGCGGACAAATACGGGATGGTCTTCGGTGGTGCGCTGGCGAACGCCGAGATGTGGGCCGGGCGCTTCGGCCTGAAGTTGCCCTACACGATGAAGCATCATCCCGATCACGAGACCCTGTGGCGCAAGGATCTGGTCGCACCGGTCGAATATCCGAAGCCGGACGGCGTGCTGACCTTCGACAAGCTGTCGTCCGTGTTCCTGTCGGGCACGAACCACGAGGAGGACCAGCCGGTCCACCTGACGCTCAGGGACCCATCGATCCCGATCGACTACAACCTGCCGATGTACGACTGTCCGTCGACTCGCTACTGCCCGGCTGGTGTGTACGAGGTGGTGGAGGAAGAGGCCGGACCGCGCTTCCAGATCAACGCCCAGAACTGTGTTCATTGCAAGACGTGCGACATCAAGGACCCGACCCAGAACATCAACTGGGTCGTGCCGGAGGGCGGCGGCGGACCGAATTACCCGAATATGTGACGCGACTGTCGGTTTGCGTCGTCCCCGCACAGGCGGAGATCCGTAGTGCACGTCATCCCCGCGCAGGCGGGGGTCCCTAGTGCACGTCATCCCCGCGAAGGCGGAGCAATCCGTGGCTTACGTACCGGCGGGCCGGCCGTGCGTGCGCTTTTTGACTTGGAGGTGTGCGGTCGGGCTGCCGCATGGATCCCCGCCTTCGCGGGGATGACGGTGGCGACAAGCACCGCGGGGATGACGGCGGTGACGGCGATCGGCTAAGCGGCGAGGACAATGCCGACCACCGAACCCGCCCCAGCCAAGCTGAACCTGGCGCTGCACGTGCGCGGCCGGCGAGCGGACGGCTATCACGAGCTCGACACGCTGTTCGCCTTCGCCGAGGTCGGTGACACGGTCATGGTCGGGGGCGACGGCGCGCCGGCCCTGTCGCTGGCGGGCGACTTCGCGGGCGACCTCGACCCGGCCGCCGACAATCTCTGCACCCGCGCGGCCGCCGCCTTCGCGGCCGAGTTCGGGGGCGACCCGCCGCCGCTGCGGCTGATCAAGGATCTGCCGGTGGCGGCGGGGCTGGGCGGTGGCTCGGCCGATGCGGCGGCCGTGCTGCGGCTGATGGCGCGCGCGCGGGGCGCGGTGGAGCCGGAGCGGCTGGTCGGCATCGCGGAGCGGCTGGGCGCGGACGTGCCCGCCTGCCTGCTGTCGCGCACCTGCCGGGGCACGGGACGAGGCGACCGGCTCGATGCGGTGGACGGCGCGGCGCTGACGGGCACGCCGGTCGTGCTGGCCAATCCGGGCGTCAAGCTCTCGACGGCCGAGGTGTTCGCCGGCTGGCGCGGGACGGACGGAGGGCCGCTGTCGGAGGGCGACCCGCTCGCGATGGCGCTGGCCGGGCGCAACGACCTGGAGGTGGCGGCGACGGCGCTGGTGCCTTCGATCGGAGAGCTGTTGGCGATGCTGGCGAGCGCGCCCGGCGTGATGCTCGCCCGGATGAGCGGGTCGGGGGCGAGCTGCTTTGCGCTGTGCGACACTTCGGCCGCCGCCACCCGACTCGCCACCGCCGTGGCGGAGCGCGACCGCGCCGCGTGGGTGCGAGCGAGCGTGCTGCTGTGAGGATCGCGGACGTCGTCGAGGGATCGGCACCCCTGCTCCTGCTGGCCGATCACGCCGGCGTGGCGGTCCCCGACGACGTCGCACTCGGCGTGTCCGAGGCCGACATGGGCCGGCACATCGCGAGCGATCTGGGCACCGACGCGCTGACCCGAGCGCTCGCCCGACGGCTGGGGGCCGGCGCGGTGCTCGCCCGAATCAGCCGCCTGGTGGTCGACCTCAACCGCGCACGTGACAACCGGGCCGTCATTCCGCTCGAGAGCGACGGGACCGCCATCCCCGGCAACCGGCTCGACGCCGCCGGGCGGGAGGAGCGGTTGGCCCGCTGGCACGACGGCTATCACCGACTGGTCGCCGGTCGGATCGCGGAGAACCGGCCCGAACTGATCGTCAGCGTCCACAGCTTCACGCCCAGGCTCGCCGGCGGAGCACCGCGCCCGTGGGACCTGGGCGTGCTCTACAACCGGGACGAGCGCAGCGGCCGCGCGATGCTCGACGCGCTGGCCGACACCGGCCTGGTCGTCGGCGACCAGCAGCCTTATCCGGGCACGGTGTTCAACGCGACACTCGACCGGCACGGCGAGGCGGCGGGCATTCCGTCGGTGCTGGTCGAGGTGCGGCAGGACCATTTGGCGACTCCGGCCGGCGTCGAGTCCATGGCGGACACGCTCGCGGCCGCGATCCGCCGTGTGCACGAGGGGACGAGGTCATGAGGTTGTCGGTGGCTGCGTGCCTCGCCCTGGCCGCCTGTCAGGCGGCCCCGATGGCGGGCGAGCCGATCGCGTGCGGCCCGGCCGGCCAATCGCTCGACAGCCGGTGCACGCTGGAACACCGCGCCGACGGCCTCGTCCTCCATCAGCCGGACGGCAGCTTCCGTCGCATGACGCTCGGCGACGCGGGCCTCACCACGTCGGACGGCGCGGAGGAGGTGGCGCGCGCCCGTGTCGCTGGCGGCATCGAGGCGACGATCGGCGGCTGGACCTACCGCATCCCCACCGCGCGATGACGCTTGGTGCCCCGATCCTGAGGGCGGCGGAGATGTGCGCGGCCGAGCGCGCCAGCCGGGTTCCGCTCGCCGAACTGATGGAGCGCGCCGGGCGCGCGGTGGCCGAGCAGGCGCGCCGCTTCGCCGCCGGCCGCCCCGTCCTCGTGCTCTGCGGACCGGGCAACAACGGCGGCGACGGCTGGGTGGCCGCCCGGTGGCTGGCGGTATGGGGCGGAGAGGTGGCGGTCGCCTCACTGGGTGAGCCGGCTACCGACCTGGCGCGCGCCGCGCGAGCGGGATGGATCGGAGCGGTCGAGTGGCTCGACGAGGCGGCTCCTCGCGCGGTGCTCGTGGATGCGCTGTTCGGCGTGGGACTGACGCGACCGCTGGAGTCGGCGGTTGCCCGGCCGCTCCACCGCCTGGCGGAGGCGGCTGAGTTCGTGCTGGCGGTCGATCTGCCCTCCGGTCTGCTGTCCGACGACGGGCGCGACGCGGGCGCGGCGGCGGCGGCCGTGACGCTTGCCGTGGGCGCGCTGAAGCCGGCGCATGTCCTGATGCCGGGGCTGGTGCGGTGCGGCCATGTGCTCCTCAATCCGCTCGGCCTCAAGGTGGCGAGCGAAGCCAGCGCACTCGCCCGCCCGCACCTGTCCCCTCCCGCTCGCGATGTTCAGAAGTTCACGCGCGGACTGATTGCGGTCGTGGGCGGCGCAATGCCCGGTGCCGGCCGTCTGGCGGCGCGCGCGGCGTTGTCGGCCGGGGCCGGCTATGTGCGGCTCCACACCCTCGATCCGGTTGGCGCTGAGCCGGACTCGCTGGTGGTCGATCAGGCGACGGACATCGCGGAGGTGCTGTCCGACGATCGGATCGGTGCGGCGGTGATCGGCCCGGGGCTCGGGCGCGACTCGCGCGCTCGGGAGCGACTCGCGGCGGCGCTTGCCAGCAACCGCGCGCTCGTCATCGACGGCGACGCCCTGTCGCTCCTCGGGGACTCGGCAGCGGACCGGCTGAGCGAACGGCACGCGTCCATGGTGCTGACGCCCCACTCCGGCGAGTTCGAGCGAATGATGGCCGGAGGCGGCGACAAGATCGCCGCGACGCGCGCGCTCGCGGCGGCCACGGGAGCGGTCGTCGTCCACAAGGGTCCCGACACCGTCATCGCCGCGCCTGACGGACGCGTCCGCGTGAGCGTTGCCGGGCCGAGCTGGCTGGCGACGGCGGGCAGCGGCGACGTCCTGGCGGGCACCGTCGCCGCGCGCTTGGCTGTCACGGGCGACCCCTTCGACGCGGCGGCGCAGGCGGTCTGGCTGCACGCCCGCGCGGCGCGGCTGGCGGGAGCGGCGTTCCACGCCGACGAGCTGATCAGGTGCCTGCCCCGCGCCATCGCCGAGTGCCTGTGAGCGAGGCGATCGTCCGAGTCGCGGCGCGCGGCGACGGGGTGACGGCGAGCGGCCGGCACGCGGCGCTCGCGGCTCCCGGCGACCTGCTGACCGCCGAGGGCGCGGTGGTGCCGGGCGATCGCCACCACCCGCCGCGCTGTCCGCACTTCCCGACGTGCGGCGGGTGTCAGCTCCAGCACCTGCTGGACGCCGACTACGCCGCCTTCGTCGCGGAGCGGGTGACCCACGCGCTCGCCGCGCAGAGCTTGTCTGCCGAGATCCGCGCGCCCGTTCTGTCGCCGCCGCGAAGCCGCCGCCGAGCGCGGCTCGGCGGGCTGGTGCAGGGTCGCCGCGTGCGGCTCGGCTTCTCGGAGCGGGGCAGCCACCGGATCGTCGACCTTCGCGACTGCGCCATCCTTCACCCCGCGCTGTTCGCCCTGGTCGCGCCGTTGCGTGCGTTGGTCGGTCGCTTTGGCGAGGTGCGGCGGCGGGTCGAGGTTGAGCTGGTGCTGGCCGACTCAGGCCCGGCGGTGCTCTTGGAGGGCGTGGCGTGGCACGGGCTGGAGGCGGCGGACGCCTTCGCCGCCTTCGGCCGTGAGCACCGGCTGGCGCGGTTGAGCGTGGTGGAGGACGGTGCGCCGATCACGCTGTGGGAACCGGAGCCGGTGACCGTCACGCTCGGCGGCGTACCGGTGCCTCTGACCCACGGCGCGTTTCTTCAGGCGACGGCCGAGGGCGAGGCGGCGCTGGTCGCCGGCGTGGCGGAGGCGGTTGGCGACGCGGCCTCGGTGGCGGACTTGTTCGCCGGGTTGGGCACCTTCGCCCTGCCGCTTGCCCGCACCGCGCGGGTGCGCGGAGTGGAGGCGGCGCGCGATCCGCTCGCGGCCCTTGGCGGGGCGGCGCGGCATGCAGGCCGGTCGGTGGAGACGGAACACCGCGACCTCTATCGCCGCCCGCTCACCGCCGCCGAGCTGGCCCATTTCGACGCTGTGGTGCTCGACCCGCCCCGCGCGGGCGCGCAGGCGCAGGTGGCGGAGCTGGCGCGCTCGACGGTGCCCCTTCTCGCCTACGTCTCCTGCAACCCCGCCAGCTTCGCGCGCGACGCTGCGGTGCTCACGGCGGCGGGTTGGCGGATCGAGTGGGTTCAACCGGTGGGCCAGTTTCTCTGGTCCACCCATGTCGAGCTCGTCGCTCGCTTTGTCCGCTAAAGTCTGAGCGCGACCAGAATTGCGAGCGCGATCAAGGTGAGGGTGGAGGCGGCGAACAAAGAGAAGCGCACCATGACTCGCCCAACCGTCGCCTGCCAGACGCTGTGCACGATACGCAGGCCAACATAGCTCCAGGCGAGCACCAGTCCCACCCAGCCAGCGCCGCCGGCGATCGCGCCGATGATGCAGGTGGCGTAGAAGATGGTCGGCTGCTCAAGCAGGTGGTTGTAGTTGTCGGCCGGTGCCTGGGCTGCCGAGGGCAGGCGAGCGGCCAAGTCGCGGGTGTGCAGCGCATCCTGAGGCTGCACCTTGTGCGCCCGCATCGCCGGCAGGCGGCGGGACAGCATCCAAGTCCACATCACCAGCGTCCAGACGACCAGCACGATCGCCGGCCGCAAGAGGGTGGTGTCGCTCATCATCGTCCGGGGAACAAGGCGGTCACGCTCGACGGTGCCACGTCGGGCTCGGCACCATAGAGGGTGGCCATCGGCTCGTCCGCTACCATGACCGTGGCCTCGCTGCCAAAGCCATTGAACGACGTGCGCATCGCCGCTCCGTAGGCACCCAACATCCCGACCTCCAGATAGTCGCCGGCGGCGACGTCGGCGGGCAGGTAGAAGGGGCCGGCCATGTGGTCGAGATCGTCGCAGGTCGGGCCGTAGAAGGAGAAGGGCACATGGCCTGCCCGGCTCTCCCGAAGCAACTGCACAGGAAATCGCCAGCCGATGTGCGCCGCGTCGAACAGCGCGCCATAGGCCCCATCGTTGATGTAGAGCTCCGTGCCACGCCGGCGCTCCACACGGACGACGACCGAGGAATACTCAGCGCTGAGCGCCCGGCCCGGCTCGCACCACAGTTCCGCCGAATAGGAGATCGGCAGGTCCTCGAACGAACGGTGGATGGCGTCGAAATAGCGGTGGAGCGGCGGCGGCTCCATGCCCGGGTACGTCGACGGAAAGCCGCCGCCGACATCCACGATGTCGACCGTCACGGACGAGGCGACGATCGCCGCGCGCACCCGCTCCATCCCAAGCTGATAGGCGTGCGGGCTCATCGCCTGGGAGCCGACGTGAAAGCAGATGCCGAGCGCATCCGCCAGCTGGCGCGTGGCGACGAGAAGCTCAGCCGCCTCATACGGATCGCACCCGAACTTTGCAGCAAGACTCAGCTTGGCGTGATCGGACGACACGCGGATGCGAACCAGCAGGTTCAGGTCGGACGCCCCGTCGGTCGCGACGCGGATCTTCTCCAGTTCCTCCATCGTATCCAGCGAGAACGTCCGCACCCCATGGAGGTGATACGCCTCCCGGATCGCCTCGGGTGCCTTAACCGGATGCATGAAGCACAGTGTCGCGCTCGGCAGTGTCTCGGACACCAGACGCACCTCCGTCAGCGAAGCGACATCGTAATGCGTGATGCCGGCGTCCCACAGCACGCGCAGCAGGTCGGGCGAGGGATTCGCCTTTACGGCATAGAGCGACTGGCCGGGAAAGCGCTCGACGAAGTACCGCGCTGCCGCCGTGGCGGCGTGCGGACGAACAAGCGTAACCGGCTGAACGGGTCGAAGGGCGGCAGCTAGCCCCAGCGCGTCAGTGTGTTGGTGCAACTCAAGGGACCCCCGAAACGGTTGTTTGGACAAGGCTGCCTTGCGGTTGTGGGAAGTCCCCATGGGGCAGCGGAGGCGCATATAGGTACGCCGGTTGGGAGTGTAAAGCGTCCGGGGGGTCGATCGCTCAGGACAACCGGTCGCGGAACGTCTCCCAGCGAAAGCTCCGCACCTCCTCCAGCGCGTCGGTGCGGCTGTCCCACAACCAGATCGACGGCAGGGGCACGCCGTTGAAGGTGGTGGTCTTCACCATCGAATAATGCGCCTGGTCGAGAAAGGCGAAACGCTGGTCGATGTGGGCATCCGGGATCGCGTAGTCACCGATGACGTCGCCTGCGAGGCAGCTCGGCCCTCCAAGCCGGACGAGCGGTCCGGCGCCCTCACTGAGCATGGCGGGACGATAGGGTGCTTCGACCACGTCGGGCATGTGGCAGGTCGCCGAGATGTCGGTGATCGCCTGCATACCGGCGTTGTCGAACAGGTCGAGGATCGAGCCGACCAGAATGCCCGCATCGAGCGCCACCGCCTCGCCCGGCTCGAGATACAGCTCACACCCGCTGCGCTCCTTGAGAGCGCGCAGAAAGGCGACCAGATCATCGCGCTGGTAGTCGGCGCGGGTGATGTGGTGACCACCACCGAGATTGAGCCATGTCAGTCGCTTGAAGTGGGATGCGATCAGCGGTTCGAGGTGTGCCCAGGTGGCTTCCAGCGGCGGGAAGTCCTGTTCGCACAGGGAGTGAACGTGCAGCCCGCTCACGCCCTCCAGATGCTCCGCCGTCAGCTCCTCGACCGGAAAGCCCAGACGACTGCCGGGCGCGGCGGGATCGTAGCGAGGCACCTCGCCGGTCGAGTAGCCTGGGTTGATACGCAGGCCGACGTCGAACCGAGCGCCAGCCGTCCGTGCCCGCTCCAAGGCAGGGCGGAAGCGGTCACGTTGGCCGGGCGTGTTGAAGATGACGTGATCGGAGAGACGGGCCACCTCCTCGACCTCCGCGTCCGAACGGTAGGCGGCGCAGTAGCTGGCGACCTCACCGGGATAGTGCGCGGCCGCCAGCCGTGCTTCCCACAGTCCGCTGGTCGCCGTTCCGTCCAGATGCCCGCCGATGAGCTCGGCCAGCCGCCACATGGAAAAGGCCTTGAGCGCCAGCAGCACCTTGCACCCGGCCCGCTCGGCCACCTCCGCCAAGATCCGGCAGTTCGCCTCCACCTTCGCTGCGTCCACTACGAACGCCGGCGAGGGCACACGGCCGAGGTCGAAGCGCGCAAACGCCCCGGGATCGCCGGCGCGCGTCTCCATCAGAAGGGGAGCGGAGCGTCGAGCTCCTTCACCTGCCAGGGCAGGCCGTGCTGGTTCAGCATGTCCATAAAGGGGTCCGGGTCGAACTGTTCCATGTTGAACACACCGTCGCCGTCCCAGGTCGTGGACAGCAGCATGGCCGCCCCGATCATCGCGGGCACACCGGTGGTGTAGCTCACCGCCTGATTGCCGGTCTCCCGATAGGCGTCCTCGTGGTCACAAATATTGTACACATAAACAGTCTTTTCCACGCCGTCCTTCAGACCTGTCGCGATGTCGCCGATGTTCGTCTTGCCTTTGGTCGTCACGCCCAGTGAGGAGGGCTCCGGCAGCACTGCCTTCAGGAACTGAAGCGGCACGATGTTCTGCCCCTGATAGCTGATCGGCTTGATCGAGGTCATGCCGATATTCTCCAGCACCGTCAGGTGCTTGATGTACTCGTCCCCGAAGGTCATCCAGAAGCGGATGCGCTCGATCTCCGGCAGGTGTTTCGCCAGGCTTTCGAGCTCCTCGTGATACATCAGGTACATCGTTTTCTCGCCGACCTGATCGAAGTCGAAAGGTTGCGGCGTCGAGAGGGCGGGAGTCTCGATCCACTCGCCATTCTGATAATGACGGGCGGGCGCCGTCACTTCGCGGATGTTGATTTCCGGGTTGAAGTTGGTGGCGAACGCCTGCCCGTGATCGCCGCCGTTGCAATCCAGGATGTCGAGCGTGCGAATGGTGTCGAGGCGATGCTTCCTGATCCAGGTCGCGAACACGCTGGTCACGCCAGGGTCGAATCCTGAACCAAGGAGGGCAGTTAAACCAGCCTTCTCGAAGTGTTCGGAGTAGTCCCACTGCCAGCGATATTCGAACTTCGCCTGATCGCGCGGCTCGTAATTGGCGGTGTCCATATAGTCCACGCCGGCGTTCAGGCAGGCGTCCATCAGGTTCAGGTCCTGATAGGGGAGTGCCAGGTTGACGACGAGCGCCGGCTGCACCCGCTCGATCAGTGCCGTGGTCGCGGGCACGTCGTCCGCGTCGATCTGCGCGGTGTCGATGGTGGTGCCGGTGCGCTCCTTAACCGACTGAGCGATGGCGTCGCACTTGGCCACCGTGCGGCTCGCGAGCGTGACGGGGCCGAAGATGTCGGGGTTCATCGCCATCTTGTGGACCGCGACCGACCCCACTCCGCCCGCTCCGATCACCAGAACCCTGTTCATGCCCACTCCCTTAGTCCGCGAGCGATCGATATAGGCTGGCACCATGAGCACGCAACGCGAACCCACCCGAGACGGCGTGCTGAGGGCGGCCGCAAAGGTTGCCAGTGTGCTGCCACCGACACCGCTGCTTCCGCTCGAGGTTCAAGGCCGAACCGTCTGGTGCAAGGCGGAGTCGCTGCAGCCGGTGGGTGCGTTCAAGATCCGGGGCGCGTGGCACCGGCTGACGGACCTCACCGACGCCGAGCGGGCGGCGGGCGTGGTCGCGTTTTCGTCGGGCAACCACGCGCTCGGTATCGCCTGGTCGGCGCGGCGGTTGGGCATCGCGGCCACCATCGTCATGCCGCACGATGCGCCGGCAGCGAAGCGGGCCGGGACGGAGGCGCTGGGTGCCACGGTCGTCGGGTATGACCGCGCGAGCGAGAGCCGGGAGGCGATCGCGGCGACCTTGGCGGCGGATCGCGGCGCGGTGCTCGTCCCCTCCTTCGACGACCCGTGGGTGGTGGAAGGGCAGGGGTCGGCGGGCGTGGAGATCGCCGCGCAGCTAAGCCGTCAGCCTGACCGGATCGTCGCCTCCTGTGGCGGTGGCGGCCTGTCGAGCGGCCTGGCGCTCGCGTGCCCTGACGCGGAGGTCGTGGTGGTGGAGCCCGTCGGTTGGGACGATGTCGGCCGCTCGCTCGCCGCCGGCCGGATCGAGGGCGTCAGCGAGGCCCCGCCGTCGACCGTGTGCGACGCGCTGATGACGCCGCGCATGGCGTCCCTCACCTTCGACGTGCTGCGCGCCCGGGGTGCGCGCGGCGTGAGCGTGACGGAGGCGGAGGTCGCGCGCGCGATGGCGGTGGCGTTCGATCGGCTGCGACTGGTGGTGGAGCCCGGCGGCGCGGTGGCGCTGGCGGCCGTGCTGGCGGGCAAGGTCGAGGTTGGGGAGAACACCGTCCTCACTCTGTCGGGCGGGAACGTGGACCGGGCGACCTTCACCCGGCTGACGGGGGGGGTCGCGTGATCGAGTCGGTTTGGGCGCTGATCCCCGCCCTCCTGATCCTCACCGCGCTGGCGCTGATCTGGGGCGGGCTGACGGAGCGCAGCCGAGGTGGCGACACGCGCAAGGCGGTGCTGATGCTGGTGGCCGGCGTCGTGTTCCTGGGGAACGCGGCGATCCTGATCGGGACGTGAGGCAGCAACTCACCGCACCGTCATCCCCGCGAAGGCGATGATCCATGCGGTGCGCCGTCCAACATCCGGCGGTGAGACAGCTCGACACGTGGTTCCCCGCCTGCGCGGGGATGACGGCGACCGGTGTCGTGCCTCACTTGATCGGACAGGCGGGGTCCAAGCGGAAGTCGAGGTAGTTGTCCACGCTCGCCATCAGCGCGTCCATCTCGTGCGCAAAGAAGTGGTTGGCGCGCGGGATTTCCTCGTGATGGATGGTGATGTGCTTTTGCGTCCTGAGCTTGTCGACCAGCTTCTGCGTGCCCGACGGCGTCGCCACCTCGTCGGCCGCGCCCTGGATGATGATGCCGCTGGCCGGGCAGGGGGCGAGAAAGGTGAAGTCGTACATCGATGCGGGTGGTGCTATCGAGATGAAGCCGCGCACCTCCGGCCGGCGCATCAGCAGCTGCATCCCGATCCACGCGCCGAACGACGCGCCGGCGACCCAGGTCTGCTCGGCCTCGGCATGGATCGACTGCACCCAGTCGAGCGCGCTGGCGGCGTCCGACAGCTCGCCCACGCCCTGGTCGAACTCGCCTTCCGATCTGCCCACGCCGCGGAAGTTGAAGCGCAGGGTTGCAAAGCCGCGGCGCTGGAACGTCTTGAACAAGGCCTGGGTGATGCGCTCGTTCATCGTGCCGCCGGCCTGCGGGTGAGGGTGCAGAATCATCGCGACCGGCGCGCGCGGGCGCGGACCCGGCGAGAACCGACCTTCGAGGCGGCCCTCGGGGCCGGGGAAAATGACTTCGGGCATGGTCGGAAACCTTGGGATTTGGGGGGGCCGGTCTGACGACGGGCGATCGGGGCGCTATATAGGCGCTTGAGCCATGTCCGCAATTCAGCCCGATCGCGTCTATCTCGACCACGCCGCCGCCACGCCCGTGCTGCCGGCGGCGGCGGAGGCTTGGATCGAGGGCGTGCGGCGGTGGGCCAATCCGTCGTCGCCTCACCGCGAAGGCCGGGCGGCGCGCGCGGCGCTGGAGGAGGCGAGAGGCCGGGTCGCCGATGCGATGGGTTGGGGTGGCGAGGTGATCTTCACCGGCGGAGCGAGCGAGTCGCTGGCGCTGGCGCTTGGGGGTCGAGCGGTGCTGGCGTCCGCTGTCGAACATGATGCGGTGCGCCGCGCCGCGCCGGATGCCGCCACCTTGTCAGCCGACGGGCTGGGTAGGGTGGAGGCGTCCGAGCTGGCGTCGCGGCTGGCACCGGGCGTCCGGGTCGCCATTCAGCACGCCAACGGCGAGACGGGCATGGTGCAGCCGCTCACCGAGATCACGCCGGTCGTGGCGGCGGCGGGCGCGGTGCTGGTGGTGGACGCCAGCCAGTCGGCGGGTCGGGTTTCGCTGCCGCCCGGCGACCTGATCGTCGTGTCCGGGCACAAGCTG
>JAABUN010002360.1_pt1 | contig 34026 bp, 25 predicted proteins | sample 5559311 | NCBI WGS metagenome assembly JAABUN01 (sample SAMN10711877, study PRJNA513370) | rock metagenome | isolation source: Antarctica rocks | place: Antarctica: Victoria Land, Siegfried Peak sud | reverse complement strand
CGAGGCGCGTGAACCGCGAGGCGCGTGAACCGCGAGGCGCGTGAACCGCGAGGCGCGTGAACCGCGAGGCGCGTGAACCGCGAGGCGCGTGAACCGCGAGGCGCGTGAACCGCGAGAGTTTCTCGCAACTCCTACGGTTCACGCGCCTCGCGGCGCTCCTGTGAACTCTTGGCCGGGATCGCCGTTGAACGCGTCTCCCGCGCGGCCCAGCGCGCACGCAACGCCCCGACCAGAACCGTAAACTTCCGAGCTTTCAAGCCATGTCCTCTCTTCCCGACGCCACTCTCCCCCATGCCAGCGCGCCCGCCGCGCCCGGTGACGCGACCACCAGCCCAGGCCAGACACCCGAACCGGGGCTGTGGCAACTGATGCGCGCCGACATCGCCGGCATGGTGATTGACACCGGCAAGGGCACACCGCGCTACGGCCTCGAAGTCGCGCTCAAAATCCTGCTTTTCCCGCGCATCCAGGGCGTGCTGCTCTTTCGCCTGAGCCACGCCTGCCACCGCTCGCGGCTGGGGCTTGTGGCCTACTGGTTGCAGGGCATGGGGTTGCGGCGTTGCGGCGCCGAGATTCATCCGGCGGCGCGCATCGGGCCGGGCTTTTGTCTGGTGCATTCGGCGGGCGTTGTGATCGGCGACCGCACCCAAATCGGCGCCCATTTCATCTGCTTCCAAAACGTCACCGTCGGCGATTCGGGGCGCGGCGACGGACAGCCGGTTCTGGGCGATTGGGTCACCGCCTCGGCGGGCGCTAAAATTCTGGGCGGCATCTCGGTCGGATCGGGCGCAACAGTGGGCGCCAACTCGGTTTTGCTGCGCGACGTGCCTGAGGGAGCCGTCGCCGTGGGGGCCCCGGCGCGCGTGGCCAAAATCCGCGCGGTGGACGAGCAGGGCCGCCCGCTCAAAACGAGTGGCACCTGAACCGCTCCAACTGCCGCCCCTTTCACGCTCAAATCCGCGCTTTTGCGGGCGAGTTCGGACCAAAGTGGAGGCACTTCAACGCCTGATGCAGGCTTGATTTGGACGCGGGACTCGCGTTGAAATCAAGCCCGCGAGTCAATCGGAATTGGAGGCGGACGCGAGTCCCGCTCCCCGCGTGAAGTGCTTGCACCTCATGGCGCGCCGGATGTTGGAGACTCCAACGCTCGGCCAATTCATTCAGCCCTCTTCCGGCTTGTCCATTCCGGCTTGTCCGACCTCGCTCTGACGGGCGACTTCGATTCTCCCAATGAAAGTTTTGTTGATCTCGCACACCTGCCAATCGCGCAGCGAAGGCCAGCCCAAAGCCGTCGAACTGGCGCGCCTGGGCGTGGATTTGACGGTCGTGGTGCCGCGCCGCTGGAAGCATTACGGCGCCTGGCGCGCGGCCCAAAGCCCCATCGAAGACGCCGGTTTCCATTGGAAACCGATGACGGTTCGTCTGCCGTGGAGCGGCCCGGCGCAGTCGTATCTGCATTTTTATCCCGGCCTGCCCGCCCTGCTGCGGCGGATGCAGCCCGACGTGATCGACCTGTGGGAGGAGCCGTGGAGTTTGGTTTCGGCCCAGGCGTGCTGGCTGCGCGACCGGTTTTGCCCCGCCGCGCGCATCGTGAGCGAGACCGAGCAAAACGTGGACAAGCAGTTGGTGCCGCCCTTCGAGAGCTTTCGCGCCGACGTTTTGCGCCGCGCCGATTGGGTCGTGGGCCGCAGCCAGCAAGCCATCGAAATCGTGCGGCGCAAGGGCTACGACGGCCCGGCGCGCGTGGTGCCAAACGCTGTGGACGCCGACCTCTTTGATGTGCCCGCTCCCGCCGCACGCGCCCAAACGCGCGCCGATCTGGGCTGGGGCGAGGCGTGGGTTTGCGGCTACGTCGGGCGTTTGGTCGAAGAAAAAGGGCTGCACGATTTCATCGCCGCGCTCGCCCAAATCCCGGCCTCGGCGCACCGCGCGCCGCACCGCGCGGTTTTGGTGGGCGACGGCCCGCTCGAAGCCCCGCTTCGCGCCCAGATCGCCGAACTGGGATTGGGCGAACGCGTGCAACTGCTGCCCGCGCGCCCGGCCCGCGAACTCGCCACCGTGATGGGCGCCCTGGACGCGCTGGTCTTGCCCTCGCGCACGACAGCGCGCTGGAAAGAGCAGTTTGGCCGCGTCTTGATCGAAGCCGGAGCATGCGGGGTGCCGGTCGTGGGCAGCGATTCGGGCGCGATCCCCGATGTCGTGGGCGAGGCCGGACTGATCTTCCCCGAAGGCGACGCCACAGCTTTGGCGCAGAAGCTGGAGTGGCTGGCCGATCATCCCGACCAAGCCCGCGCGATGGGCGCGCGCGGACGCCAAATCGTCGAGCAGAAATACACCTGGGCGCGTGTGGCGCAGCAGATGGCCCAAATCTACCGCGAAGCGATGGACACACCCGCGCGCGAGCAGGAGTAAGCAGACGCAAACCAAGGCGGCGCGCCAGATGTCTGGCGCGCCCCGCACGATACTCAGAAACTTGTTTGAGTAGAAACTTGTTTGAGTAGAAACTTAAATGAGTTGTTACTCAAATGAGTTTCTGAGTGAACATAGGCAGAAGTCAAGCAGTTGGCGAACCCTGAGCGTAAGCGACGAGCCAAGACCTGACGCAACGGCTTGACGCAACGGCTTGACTCCCGCGTAAATTTCGAAGCGATGCTCGCTTCAAAAACTCGTTTGAGCTTGGACGAACTCGCGCTGAGTTCATCAAAACTCAAATGAGTTTTCACTCAATTGATGCTTTGAGTAACTGGCGCACCAGATCAGCAATGGTGGTTTGCGCGTGAACTGCGCGCAGTTTGAGTTGGGTGTGCAGTTCGCGGTCGATGTCAACGTTGAGGCGGACGGTGTCGGTTTTGAGATCGGCGAGCGAGGCGGCTTCCTGAGCCGCGCTAGGCCGCCCCGTTTTGAGACCGAGATCGGTGGATTGGGCCATGAAAAGTTCTCCTTTGCAATGAGTTGATGATGCTTTGAGTTTTTGATTTTTCACTCAAAAACTCAATTGAAGTTTAACTCAATTCCGCTGACCGACTGCTGCTTTAAGGGAACTGAAAGGGAATTGTCCACCAACCAACTCAGGTCCGCGCTGCCAAATTGTATCGCGCAGCACCGCGCACAATACGATCAAAACCGCACGCCGTCTTGGGCACTGACAATTGGTCAAATCTCTTCCCCCAACATAACGCATTTAGACCCCGTTTCGCTGGTTAAATGCGGTTCGGCGCCAGTAACTCAAAATTGCTTGCCCCAAGATTTTTTGACAAGAATCTCTTGCCCCAAATCTCTTCCCCAATAGCACGTATTTAAAGCCTATTTTGCCGATTTTTCACGCTCAATTTCCCCAACAGCACGTATTTAAAAGGCGATATAACGTGCTATTGGGGAAGGAATTCGATTTTGGAGCTGAAAAAAGGCCCAAATCTCTTCCCCAATAGCACGTATTTAAAGCCTGTTTTGCCGATTTTTCACGCTCAATTTCCCCAACAGCACGTATTTAAAAGGCGATATAACGTGCTATTGGGGAAGGAATTCGATTTAAATACGTGCTATTGGGGAAGAATATACGTGCTGTTGGGGAAATTTTGGCGATTTAAATACGTGCTATTGGGGAAGAATATACGTGCTGTTGGGGAAGAGAACTGTAATTTTCACGCTCAAAAACGCCCTTTTTGGCGGGGGGAAAAGATAGGGAAAAGAATCCTTTTTTAGAAAATATTTAGAAAATAGGAAATTTCAAAAAATTTCAAAATTTTTACAAAAAAAAATTCGCAAAAAAATTCGCAAAAAAAAACGTCGAACTTCGTTCGCCAAAACCGGCTTTTGTGTTACTCTTTTGGGTAGCGGAAGCTCTTACCTGGTTAATAAAAAATGGCAGACAAACAACCGACCTCTCACCTCACGTTTTTGGGCGACCCACATTCGGGGCGCGATGAGATGAATTTGGCCGGACATCCCTTTGCGCTTTTGCAATCGCCCAAACGCCAAAGCGAAACCTCGATCTTCTACGAGTGGGAACGCCAACTCGATAACGGGCGCACCGTGACCGCGTCGTGGCGCGTCGAAACGCCCGCCGCTTTCGGTTTGCCCGGCCCCGAAGAAGAGTTGCTCTACCTCGTGCTGTTGCAACTGACGCGCGAAGCCGCCGAACAAAACGGGACGCCCGCGCAATGGCCTCTGATCGTCAAATTCTCGCGCGGCGACGTGCTCAGGCGTCTGGGGTGGGACATCGGTGCACGGCGCTATGCCGCTCTCGAAATGGCGTTCAACCGGCTTGTGGCAGTCTCGGTCGCGGCCAAATACGCGTTCTTCGACGCGCGCACGCGCCAACCGGTCAACGCCGTCAGCTTCCACATTCTCAACGAGTTTTCCCTGGTGGAGGAACCCAAAGGCCGCAAGTCGCAGGGCGTTTTGCCGCTCTCGCATTTCGAGTGGAACACCACGTTGCACACCTCGTTTCTCGCGGGCAACGTGCGCTCGATGGCGCTGGATTTTGCCATCTCGCTCGATCATCCCAGTTCGCGGCGATTGTTCCGGTTGCTCGAAGTGTTGGCTCAACCGCGCAAAAACGGGCGCCGGACGTTTTCGATGAGCCTCTGGAAACTGCGCGACCGCCTGGGCATGACCGCCTACCGCTACCCGTCCAAGGTCTGCGAAAAACTCGCGCCCGCCGTCGCCGAACTGGTCGCGCGCCGCTACCTCGAAAGCATGACGTTGGAAAAAGACGCTATGGGCGCGCCAATGGCCGTATTTCGCTTCTGTAGCCCCGCCGCACTGTCCAGCCCCAAGTCGGCGTCCGAAGCCGCTCTGAGGCCCTTAGAAGCGCCGCAAACGCCATCCTCGCAATTGCCTCTGCTCGATGTGACCGACTTCGCCGAGCTGTTGCCCGATTTCGGCGCGCCCTCGCCCGCCGATTTCGACGACCTCGCCGCCGCGCAGTTGGACGCGTTTTTCGACGCTTTGCCGCCAGACGAAAAGAACGAAATAGACGCCCGCGTCGAAGCCGCTCTGCCGCTCTTTCTCCAGGAGAACCCGCGCACACGCGGCGCGATTCTGGAACGCAGGCGCGGACGCCGCCGCGAAGTTTTGGCGCGCTATCCAAACCAGCGCGACACTTCGACCTGAAAGGCTTGAAGCGCGCTTTTTGCCCGCCGCTGTGGTTCAGGCGAGCAGGGCTTTGATTTCGTCGCGCAGGGCGAGAATTTCCTGTGCGGCGTCGCCGTTGATGTCATCGTCCAAAACGGTGGTGCCGCGCGCGGCGGACGAGGGAAAGGCGACGCGCTGCGTGACGCGGCTACGCAAAACCGGCAAGCCGTAGTCGGCCAGAACTTTGGCGACCTCTTCGCCGATCCGGGTGTTTTTGATAGCGCGCGACAACACAAATGCGCCCCGCAGCGCGCCGTCGGTGATCTCAATGCGGCTCTTGACCAGCTCCACCAGAGCGGCACTCGCCCAGACATCGTAGGGCGAAGGCTGAACCGGGATCAGCACGAAGTGCGAGGCTTTGACGGCGCTGACCGCCATCTCGTGAATCTGGGGCGCGCCGTCGATGATCACATAATCCACGGCGGCGATGCTTTTCAGATCACGCTCGATGGTGGGCCGGTCAATGCCCACCACCGAAACCGCGTTGCCCGGATCAACGGCGGCCCAGTCGCGCGCCGAACCCTGGGGATCGGAGTCAATCAGCAAAACCCGCTCGCCCCCCCAGCCAAAGGCGCGCGCCAGATGCGTGGCGATCGTGGTCTTGCCTGCGCCACCCTTCTGGTTCAACACAGAAATCACTTTCATCAGGCCGCTCATTTTAGCACAACTCAAAAACTCAATTGACAATTTACTCAAATGCTTAATTGAGTTTTAACTCAATTACTCAATCAAATTTTAACTCAAAAACTTGCTTGAGTTTAAACTCAAAAACTCAATTGAGTTGAGGTTAAGTCTCGCTTGGAGCGGGTCTGGCGCAGCGATATTTTTTGAGTTTGCCCCTGGCCTTGCTATTCAGTTGGAGCGGTGGTGCGGCAGCGATTGAGGAAAGCTTCGACATCGGCCAGGCGGAACCTCATGGCGCGCCCGATGGCATAGTAGGGCAGTTCACCGCGCCGCGCCATGCGGTAGATGGTCGCTTTAGTCACGCGCAGGCGCGCCGCCAACTCCTCGACCGTGCAAAATTCGGCCTCGGCGGGCGCCGCTTTGGCGGGCGCGATTTTGGCGGGCGGTTCAAGGGGCGCTGAGACGGCTCGGTGGGAAGTGGCGGAAGGTCGCATGATGGCGTTGGATTTCAAAAACGGCTCACAAGTCCAGGATCGCTTCGTCTATCTCTTCCTGGCGAAACGAGAGGTAACTGACCGTCGAGTTGATATTGCGATGGCCCAAAGCCTTCTGCGTTTTGAGCAGATCGCGTCCCAACTTGTCGTGAATGTTGTTGGCGAAAGTCTTTCGCATCGAGTGGGTGCCGGTCTGCCCTTCGACCCCGGCGCGCTCGTAGGCCGCCTGCAAAATCCGGTAGGCTTGCACACGGCTCAATGCAGCGTTGCGCCCCTTGCGCGACTGAAAGACAAAAGTGTCGCTGGTCATGTAACCCTGAGCGCGCAACTCCTCGATCCACACTTCGAGAGCCGCGCGCGCTTCGGGGTGCAACAGCACGGTGCGGCCCTCGACTTTTTTCTTCATGTTGCGCCGCGCCACCGAAACCCGGTCCAGCAACCGTCCGGCGCGCATCACGTCGAGCAGACGCAAAGACAAAAGTTCGCTGATGCGAAAGCCCGACTTAACGCCCAGCAGAAACAGCGCGCGGTCGCGCAAAGCGTAAGGCCCGCAAAAGGCGCCCAAAACCGCCTCGACCTCGGCGTCCAACAAATATCGGCATCCCTTCATAATTTGAAACTCTCTGGTTCGCTCACAATCCGCTGGAACTCTGAGTTGCTCAGAACTCTGATACCAAGTGCGTTAGCATGGTGTGCGAACCGTGCGCGTCAGCAAGTCGGCCCACGTCAACGTTTGAGGAAAATCTCTCGTGACATCTGCTAAATTGTCAAACGGGCCGACTTGCTTACGCGCGCGGTTCGCAAACCACGCTAACGCACTTGGTATGAGTTGCTCGAAACTCAAAGTTGCTCGCAAATCAGCGAATCGGAGGAAAACGTTACTTTGGTCGCCCTTTTCCGCTGTTTTGCAGCCCTTGGTTTCCAGAGTTGCGCCAGCGATGGGAACTCTCGTTTATTTTAGCATATTCAGGTGATCTCTGAAAGTGGAAGTAACGATTTGTGAAATTGTTACATTGAAAGGCGCCTTTCCAAAGGCCGGTTTGCACTGGAGAATCTGGTAGTGCCAGTTTGCCGGCACGGGCGCGACGCATGAGCCAAAGACTACGACGGCTCGCGCGCCGTGCCAGGACAAACACAACGAAGGCGGAAGCGAACATTTGGCGGAGCCGGGTAGTTGGCTTTAACTGCGTCGCTCCCGCCGGGTTGACTTGGGCGTTTGTCCGCGCAACTTGCGGCTCACCCGACGAGTCTTGAAGAAGATTTTGCCGCGTGCGGCAAGCGTGTGGTTGGCGGGGCACACGCCCGCTCTCCATGAACCTGTGCGGTTTGGCACATTGCGAAGGGCTTGCCGAGCAAGTCCTTCGCAACGAACAGGTTTATGGCCCGTGACGCACGCCGCCTGTGGCATGGGAGCTTCCAACCTTCAAGTTCATCGAGAAACCCAAAATTGGAGGTTCCTATCTTGCGAGACCTAAATCGCGGCCATGAAGCCAAGCGCACGCTGAAAACCAACACGTTCGTGCGAGGTTCATGGATAGGAGGCGTTAGCCCCGCCATCGCCACTGTCGGATCCGTCACTCAAGGTGCAGTAGCCCGCGCTTCAAACGGCCAAGGTTACGCGTCAAGGGGACTTCCAAACACGCTGAAAGGGGGCGCGGAGTCCTCTTTCAACCGGCGCGTGGTTTGGCGCTCAAGCGTCTTTGCAGCGCGCGCGCGGGGCGCAAAACGCACCATAAAAAGTCCAGGCTCTGGGGCAAATCGAGCGTGGCGCGCTCTTTGAGTGGCGGCGCGGTCGCCAGGTGCCACAGAAAGCCCAGGCGGTGCAGGCGGGTGTCTATGGTTTGCATCAGCAGCGCGTCGGCGGCGGCAACATGACCGGCCAGGTTACCTTGGTTTGCCGCTGATTGTGGCGCGCGCGCCAGCAGTTGGCGGCGCAGTTGGGCCGCCAGGCGCAGCGCCTGCGGTTGCGTGGACAGCCACTCCTCGACCGGGCGCGGCAACGAGACGCCCAACACATCGCGCGCCAACGCCAGCCCCAGCGCCGTCATGCGCTGCACGCCGCGTTGGTGCGCCGCCTCCAAAACACGCGGCCAGTCCAGATCGGGCGAGACCGCGAGCAGTTCGGCCAAATCGCACAGCCAGATCAGGCGCTCCCACAAATGCTTGGCTCCGTGAACCAGCAAAATCAACAGCAGATCTTCGGGCGCCAACGCGCGCACCGCGAACCACGACGCGGGCGCCGCCGCCCCGCCTGCGCCAGGGCCGCCTGCGCCAGGGCCGCCTGCGCCAGGGCCGCCTGCGCCAGGGCCGCCTGCGCCAGGGCCGCCTGCGCCAGGGCCGCCTGCGCCAGGGCCGCCTGCGCCAGGAGCGCCTGCGCCAGGAGCGTCTGCGGTGATGGTTTGGGCCGGGACGCCGGGCAATTCGATCCAGCTCAGGCTGGGCGCGACGGTGGGGAATTCGAGGTCGAAGGGCAGGCAGGGCGAGGTGATGGCCCAGTGCAGTTCGACGGCGTAGCCCTGGGGCAAAACATTGCGCAGAGGCGTGGGCGCGGGGCGATGGAAGTTGATGACTGAATCCACGCGCAGGGCGATTTGGGCTTGCTGGGCGGAAATGGCGACTTCGGTTGTGTAACCGGCGCGCTCCAGCAACGCGCGTGCGCGCGCGACCTGATCGCGCGCCACCAGCAGATCGAGATCGGCGCTGGGACGCACAACGGTGTTGCCATAGGCCATCAATCCAAGCGTCGGGCCTTTAAAGGAAACAACCGCAATGCCCGCCGCTTCCAGCAGATGCGACACACGCGCCAGTTCGGTTTTGAGCGCGTTGCTGTGAGCCGTCACCTTGACAAAATAATGTTGGATGCTGGCGGCGATGGGCGCGGGCACACCCTTCCACGAGCGCGCGCTCAGGTGCCGCCCCAGCAAGCCCAAAACGCGGTGCGTGTTCGCCAGACGCAGCACTTCGTCCCAATCCAATGGCGCGCCCTCGGTTTCGCCCTCACCCTCGCCCTCGGCGTCAGCGTGCAGCAATTTTTCCCAGCGCGCGCGCCGGGCGCCCTCCAGACGCGTGCGCGCGCCCAGCAGCAAGAACTCGGCGGCGGGCGAGAGCGTGCCGCGAAAAGCCAGATCGGGTAGCGGCTCGGCCAACGCGTGCGTGGCCAAAGGCGAAACCGAAGTCGGGTTAGAAGCGGGCGCCGCAGACACGGCGCGGGACGAAGCAAGCATTAAACCAAAAACAAAAATGGCGCGCCATCAACAGAAGTCGAGCGTTTGCTCAAAGGCACACGCGCCAGCATCCTAACGGCAAACGCAACGCGCCAGTTTAATCGCAAATTCAAAAACCATCGGAAAACAAGCTCGCCCACGTTCAGTTACCCGTTGCAAATGGTTCACCATTGCGCGGTTTAGAACCAATTTTTGATCTTGCAACGAATTGTCTAAAGTTTGGGGAAATCAACAGCGGAACTTTGCGTCCGGAGTGATTGGATACCGGCGGCGACCGAGCGTTTTCTTTTTCTCTAAAGATACGACTGGGCCTGGGTCTGGAAGAGTTCGGCGTAAAGCCCGCCGCGCGCCAGCAGTTGGTCTCAATTGGTCGTGGGTGCCGATGTCCACGATGGCGCCCTTTTCCAACACGCAGATGCGGTCAACCATCTTCACGGTGGACAAGCGGTGCCAAATCAAAAGCGCCGCCTGGTCGCGGATCAGTTCGCGGAAGCTCTCGAAGACCTCGGCTTCGGCGCGCGGGTCGAGCGCGGGCGGTGCGAAGCGTTTGATCGTTATAAAAGTTACCGGCTTTGCCGACAGGCAAAAAAGCCGAATATTGTCATTGTCATTGTTATTGTTTCTGATTTGAGCGTGAACTCCCAGAGTTTTGAGTCGAACTCCCAGAGTTTTGAGTCGAACTCCCAGAGTTTTGAGTCGAACTCCCAGAGTTTTGAGTCGCATTCCCAGAGTTTTGAGTCGATTTTCCGCGCTTTTATCCCGCTTGTTTGCGTGGTCTGCCGCGCTTCTTTTTGGGCGTGGTCGGGGCCGGAAGTGCCGCCGCGCGTTGCACGATGGTTTCGCCAAAGGCGGTGCCGGGTTGCAGCAAAGTCCGTGTGTTGAGCCATTGATCTGCCCAACCCTGGCGCGGCAGAGCCTCGCGCATCTCGTCGGGCGTGGTGATCGCCTCGCCTTCGGCTTTGAGAAAACCGCACTCGACCAAAATCTGCAACGCGCCGCACCAGTAGGTGATGGCGTATTGCGGGTTTGGGCCGTCCAAAACTTCGGCGACGGCGCCGGTTTTGGGCGGATAGCGTTCGAGCAACTCGCGGCGCGTGGGTTGGATCGAACCGTCGAGGGCGGCTTTGGGCTGGCGGCGCCAGAACGAGGCCAGCGACAGACCCAGAACGCGCGCCCAGGCGCCCGACGGCTTGTTGCCGGGGATGTTGCCCAGCAGCTCGCCCATCGGCAGATATTGGGCGGTCGCGGGCTGAGTGAGCAACTGCGCCCATTCACGCGCAATCATCACTTCGACGCGCACCGGCACGCGGCTTTCGGGAAACAGCGTGCCCTGGTCGGGCATTTGGGTTTTCGAGATGCGCCAGAGCGCGGCGCGGATTTTGGTGTCGATTTCGGCGCCGGTGCTTTTGTCGAAGTATTTGACGCTCCGCTCGCCAATCACCTGCGCGCGCTCGGCGAACAAAACGAAATTGTAGAGCCGGGCGCGCATCTCCTGGCGCTCCGCCGTCGAGCGCGGATTCCAACCGATTTTGGCGATCACGTCGTCAAAATCGATCCAACCCACGGCAGTGGCGTTGGCTGGCAAAGGCGCAGGCGGCGCCAGCAGATGCGAAATATAGAGAAAAGCCAGCGTCGCGTCGGCGTCCTGAGCACCGCTCAGAGCTTCGAGTTTGGCACTCGCCTCGGTTTCCTCTTCGCCCGACTCGCCTTCCAAACGCACGAAATGCGAGGCGCCCGCGATCTGGTGAACCCGCGCCGGAGTTTGCGGCTCGGTGACGTAGTGCAGTCCGTGTTTGCCGTCGGCAGCGGCGCGTTCCAGAGCGTCCATTTCGGGAGAAGTGCAGAGGAAAAAGTCGGGCGCGATCAGCGGCTTGAGAAGGTCGTCGTTCATGATGACGCGCAGTTTAGAAGCAATCAGAGATACGACTGCGCCTGGGTCTGGAAGAGTTCGGCGTAAAGCCCGCCGCGCGCCATCAGTTGGTCGTGGGTGCCGATGTCCACGATGGCGCCTTTTTCTAAAACGCAGATGCGGTCGGCCATCTTCACGGTGGACAAGCGGTGCGAAATCAAAAGCGCCGCTTGGTCGCGGATCAGTTCGCGGAAGCTCTCGAAGACCTCGGCTTCCGAGCGCGGGTCGAGCGCCGAAGTCGGCTCGTCCAAAATCACCAGTTGCGAGGGCCGCAGAAACGCGCGCGCCAGAGCGACCTTTTGCCACTGCCCAATCGAGAGTTCTTCGCCGCCCTCGAAGTTGCGGCCCAAAAGCGTGTCGTAGCCCTGGGGCAAACGCGCCGCGACCTTGTCGGCGCCCGACTGCCGCGCCGCAACTTCAATCGCGCGCCGCGTCGCCGCATCGGGCGCATCCGCCTCGCCCCCGGCCTCGCCCTTGGTCTGGCCGTGCGCGCCTTGAACTTCGCTCTGGCCCGCGTTCGCGTTGCCCAATTCTCCCGCGCTGTTGTTGGCGCTGGCGCCGTTGGCGCTGGCGCCGTTGGCGCTGGCGTTGTTGGCGCTGGCGTTGTTGGCGCTGGCGTTGTTGGCGCTGGCGTTGTTGGCGCTGGCGTTGTTGGCGCTGGCGTTGTTGGCGCTGGCGTTGTTGGCGTTGGAGCCGTTGGCGTTGGAGCCGTTGGCAGTGTGGGTCGCGCTGTAAACGCCAAACCAGTGGAGATGCTCTTGCTCCGGGTCGGAGGCCGGGGGCGGGTTGGGCGCTGGCTCAGAGCCTGGCCGGGGCAGATCGCCCAGCCAGATGTTCTCGTTGAACGAGAGCGCGTAGTGGTTGTAATCCTGGAACACCACGCTGATCTGGCGGCGCAGTTCCTCGACCGGATACTCGCGCAGATCCACGCCGTCGAGCGTGATGCGGCCCTGGTCGGGATCATACAAACGGCACAACAGTTTGACGAGCGTGGTTTTGCCCGACCCGTTTTCGCCGACCAGGGCGATCACTTCGCCGGGCGCGATTTCGAGCGAAACGTCGTGCAGCGCCTCGCGCTCGCTGCCGCTGTAACCGAACGAGACGTTCTCCACGCGCAGTCCGCTTTGCCATTTCGCGGGCAGAGCTTTGGGCGCGGCGCTGTTTTGCAGGCGTGGCCGCAGATCGAGAAACTGGTAGAGCAATCCCAGGAAAACCGTGTCCTCGTGCAGCGACAGGAGCGAACCCAAAACGCCCTGCAAAGCGCCCTGGGCGCGCTGCACCGCCCCGAAATACATCACCAGACCGCCGACGGTGAGCGCGCCGCTCAGGGTGCGCGCGGCGATCAGCGCCAGCAGGCCAAACACCGGCAGCACGGTGAAAAACTGCACACCCAGATCGGCCAGCATTCGCTGCCGCGCCATGCCGATGCGCCCGCGCGTGAGCCAGGCCCGCATCGAGTCGAAGCGACGCCCGAAAAAGTCGCTCATGTCGAAGAGGCGCACCTCCTTGGCGAAGGGTTCCAGCGTCAGGATGAAGTTGAAATACTGCGCGCGCCGCTCGACGCTCGTGCTGCGCTTGGTCCATTCGTAGTTGAGGCTCACAAAGCGCAGGCGCACCAAAAGCCCCGGCAACACCGACACCAAAAGCACAAGCGGCACGAGCGGATGCAGCGTGAACAAGAGCGCCACAATCGCCACCAGACCAAAGCCGTTTTGGGCCAGTGAGGTCAGGCCGTTCACGATGCGCGTGGGACGAAAGGGCGCTTCTTCCTGCGCGCGGTGGAGCGTGTCGAAAAATTCGGGGTTCTCGAAGTATTCCAAATCCATCTGCGCCGCCTTGCGCTGCATGATGCGGCCCATGAAGTTCTGCATGCCCTGGCTCTGGCCTTCGGTGATGTAGGTCGTGACCGAAGCGGTCAGAGCCGTCGCCAGCGCCACGAGCGCCGCCGCCGCCACCCAGATCAAAACGCCTCGCCAGGCGCCATCGCGCGCCGCGCTGCCGGGCGCCGCCGCCAGACCATTTGTCACCGCGTCCACGATCAACTTTTGCAGAATCAGCCCCAAAAGCGGCAAGACCGCGCCCAGGCCGACCGTGACGAGGGAGGCGATCATCCAGCGCGGCCCGCTCGCCCACACCAACGCCACGGCGCGGCGCAGTTGGCCCAGCGCGCGCAGGCGCTCAAGAATTTTGTGTTTCACAGCGAAAGAAACAAAGAATCCCCTTGCTTAAGCGAGGGGAGGAATTGTCGGCCCGCAAAGTTCGGGAACACCCATAACTTCAAATCGTCCAGTATAGAAGAACCATGAAGCTGACGGCCCAACTCCAATTGCAACCCACGCCCGCGCAAGCGCAGGAGTTGCGCGCCACGCTCCTCGCGGCTAATGCCGCGTGCGATGCGTTGTCGAGCATGGCGTGGGAGCATCAAGAGTTTGGCAAGTATGGTTTGCAGAAGCTGGGTTATCACGCGGTCAAAGAGGCCACGAAGTTGACCGCGCAAGTGGTAATTCGTTGCATCTCCAAAGTCGCTGACGCCTACAAGTTGGACAGAAAGGTCAAACGCGAGTTTAAGCCGCTGGGCAGCATCGCCTATGACGACCGAATTTTGCGCTACAAACTGGACAAAGGCACTGTCAGCATTTGGACGGTTGCGGGCCGCATGGAAATCCCGTTTGTGTGTGGAGACAAGCAGCGCGCTTTGCTGGCGACGCGCCAGGGCGAAAGCGACCTCTGTGTGGTGAAGGGCAAATGGTTTTTGCTGGCGACGTGCGAAGTCGAGGAACCCGAAACTGTTGCGCCTGATGGCGTCTTGGGGGTGGACTTTGGGATCGTGGAGATCGCGGTCACGAGCGAAGGCCAAAGCTATTCGGGCGAGAAAGTGAAGGCGTTGCGTCGTAAAACGCGCGAGTATCGGCGCCGCTTGCAGAAGTGCGGCACTAAGAGCGCGAAACGAAGACTGAAGAAAGCGGCGAAGCGGCAAGCCCGTTTCGTCAAGGATACCAACCATTGCATCAGCAAGGCGTTGGTGAAAGAAGCGGCACAAACAAAAAAGGCACTCGCACTTGAGGATTTGACAGGAATCCGCGAGCGCAGCAACGGCTTGAATCGGGAGATGCGCTGGCAGATGGGGAACTGGGCTTTCGCGCAGTTGCGAGCGTTTTGCCAATACAAAGCGCGCAAAGCGGGAGTCGCTCTGGTCGTGATTGACCCGCGCAACACTTCGCGCGCCTGCGCCGAGTGCGGGCATTGCGAAAAGGCGAATCGCAAATCGCAAAAGAAGTTTCTGTGTGTGAAGTGTGGTCATAGCCAAAATGCGGATGCAAACGCGGCGCGTAACATCGCGCTTAGGGGCACGGTCAATTGCCCTTTTGTCTCGAACCCCGGTTCAGGGACAAGCCCCTTGCGTTAGCGAGGGGTATCTGACCAAGAGACTCCACTCACACGAAGAACACCAAGAGAATGGCTTCGTGTGCTTGGTGAGAACTTGGTCTCTTGGTGAGATTTGCAATCAACTCGCCCGCGCCGCGTCCGGCTCGGCCATGATGCGCGCGATCAGTTCGACGGTCGCGGGCAAAAGGCTCAGGTCGCGCGGTCGGCTGAGCCGCCAGACCGCGCAACGGTTCACCACTTGCGCGCAGTCCAGAAAATGCGTTTTGCGGCGCTCGCCCTGCAAATAGCCTGGCCCGAAACGCGCGCCAAAAGTATGCGGGATAATCTGGGTCAACGCCTGGGGTGCGCCCAACCGACGCGCCCACAACCCGCCGTCGTCCTGAGCCACTTCGGTTTCGGAGGCCCAGTGCAGCACAAACAGCGCGCGCAACGGCAGGGGATCGGGGGCCAGAGGCGCGCGAAACGAGCGTTTGTCGAAATCGGCGAAGTCGGGCGCAACGGCGGGCCACTCATCGGGATTCTCGCCCGTCGCCGCGCGCAGCGACTCCGGCGAAAGTTTGATCTGCGAGAATCCGGGCCACACCAATGGCAAACCGAACGCGCCCGCCGCCGCCGCGCTGCCCGCCGCCGCGCTGCCCGCCGCCGCGCTGCCCGCCGCCGCAACTCCCGATGGCGCGCTGCGCGGCATTTCCAGCCCGACGACATCGTCGCTCAGCAGCGGGTAACCGGCCCCGCTGAGCGCGGCGTTGAGCGTGGATTTGCCCTGGCCTTTGTCGCCCAGAAACGCCGCCGCGCCCGCGTCAAAAGCCAGGGCGCCCGCGTGCAGAACGAACAGATCGCGTTGTTCGAGCAAAACCGCCATCACCGAACCCAACAGCGCCACGCGCCACGAGGCCGCGTCCTGGCCTTCCATCGGCTCGACGGTGACGCGCCGGCCCTCGCTGATGGTGAAACGCGCCACCTGAAACAGCAACCGCGAACGCCGCGCGCCAAACTCCAGGGCGGTGTTTTCCTGCGCCGCCCGCTCCAAAGTCGCGGGCGTGATCGTTTCGCCTCGCTCGATCCAAATGTCAGGCGCAGGCAAAACACCGGGCGCTGGCGACAAAGGCGTGAGTTCGGGCAACTCGAAATCGCTGCTCAGGTGCAGGCCGTAAGCGCGATAGTGCCAGGGAAAGTTCGCCATGAAAACAAAAAGATTAGGAGGGACGCAACGCTATGAACCGCGCCCGTCAGTTAGGGTCGGGCCGCCTCACAGTTTTGCGGGATCAGCACTTCGCTGAACAAGTCAAAGGGCAAGGCGGCCCGACCCTAACTCACGCGCGCGGTTCAGGGCGTTGTGTCCGCGTTGCGGCCATCCTGAAAATGCCGCTTCCGCGCCGCCCAAAAACCGCGCCTGACCGTTCTTTTCCACGTCTCAACAACTTTTATACCAACTCAACCAACGCGCCAACAAATCGCGGTCTCCAAAATCGGCCCACCAAAACAAAAAGGCCCTGGAGAGGGCCTTTTGTTTGATTATGAAAGATGCTGTCCAGGCATCGGGTGCGAAACACGTTTGCAAAAGCACGCTTATTTCTGCCGAAGTTAATGGAGACGGGTGAGGAATTTGGGTGAACCCAATTCAGTTCACCAAGGGATTTACGAGACCGTGAACAGGATTTGGGTTTCGGTCACCGCGATGCCGTTGAGGTTGCGGTCGAACTTGGTGCCGGTGGTGGTTTGCAGGGTAATCTGCGCGGCGTCGCCGTGAACCGTAACGCGGGGGGTCGTGTAGACCTTTTTGGTTTCGTTTTTCATGTGTGTGTCACCTCCTGAAGAGAGAGAATTGATGCTGACGTTCAAGCTTTGAAACTTGAAGTCCGGCGGGTGAAGCTACGACTTGAGGATCGGATCGCCGATTTGAACAGCGGTGCCGAATTCGCGGTCATAGCGGCCACCGCTGTTGGTTTCCAGAGTGATCTGCGAAGCATCGCCGTGAACGGTAACGCGCGGGGTCGTGTAGACCTTTTTGGTTTCGTTTTTCATGTGTGTGTCACCTCCTGAAGAGAGAATCTATGTGGCTTGCGCGGGCACCCACTTTTTTCAACTGCGGCAGAAATAAGCGAACCTACAAAAGCGGACTCTTTAAGCATAAAGGATATTGCGGGCTGTTGCAACCCCTATTATGCTCTTAAAACCCATTGTCTTGTATTTGAGCAATAACCGAGACAGGATAAACATCTATTTTTGGCAACTTTGCTGTCTAAAGTTATATTTTACCCAGCAAAATCCATTGGGCCATTCGTAAAAAATATTGGCGACGGTTCTTTCGACCCCGCGCCGAACTATGGGAAGGCGAACAAAATAGACTGCTTGCATCCGTCGCTTTCACACCGCTTTTGTCATTTAGAGGGAGCTTTTGCGTCTTGACAATCTATAGCTGATTGGAACGGCAGCGTAGGGGCTTGCCGCGCAAGCCCAATCCCTACGCCTGAGGGCTTGCGCGGCAAGCCCCTACAGCAGCACGTTACGGCGAATTCCAACTTGCGGATGAGTTGCGGCCCGTCCGATGCGGCAGAAAAACCGCCTTCAACGCGAAGGGGAAATCGCCTGGGGGCGCGCGGCGCTGGCGAGCCAGGTGCCCAAACTAAACGCCTGCCACAGCACGATGGCGGGCAGGGCGGCTTCGAGCGAGCCGAGCGGCGCCGCCTGCAACTGTTGCCACTGCGCGCGCAAGGTGGGCAAGTCGAGGTAATCGCCCACGCCCGCCGCCTTGTCCTCCCACATCTCGAAGAACCGCTCAAAAGTTTCCCCTTCGCGCTCGCGCAAGACGGTGGTGATCTGCGGCCCGAAATCGGTTTTATCGCGCCGCCACTGCACCCCAGGCGCCAAAACGCCTTGCATCGCGCGGCGCATCACATAACGGTTGTGACCGTGACGCAGCTTTTGGTCGGCGGGCAGGCTCAGACATAATTGCGCCAACTCGCGCTCCCAAAAGGGGCAACGTGTTTCAATGGCGTGCGCGCCCGCCATCGCGTCCAGGCTTTCCAGGGCCAACGGTTGAAGCGTGCCGTTGATTTCCTTCAAGTGGGCCTCGCGCACGCCAACCGGTGCCCTGACCGTCGCGTCGTCTGGGCCGGGCGCATCGTCCAACAACTCCCGGCATTGCGGTGTTAAAGCGGCCCGCGCGCGCTCCCGGAGTTGCCCGGTCGAGTCGCTGTTTTGGGTGCGCCGCAACTGGCGCAGACGCAGGGGCCGCGTCAGGCGCCCCAGACCGCGTTTGTCGCGCGCGTGCCACAAAAGCGCGCTCCACAACTGATCGCCCGGCGTTTGCTCTTGGATTCCGTAGCGGTGCAGCAGGCGCATCTCGCGGTAGGCCGTGCCAAAGCGCCCGGCGCGCAGCAGTTCGGCCAATCGCTCGTAGCCCTTGAACACGATTTCGTCGCCGCCGTGCCCGTCCAAAACCACGCCGACACCGGCGTCCTGCAACAGTTGGTATTGCGCCCACGCCGAGCAGACGTTTGGCCCCGACGACGGCCCGTCCAGGTGCCACACGATGCGCTCCAAATTCTGCAGCGGGCTGATAGCGTCGCCGTTCATCCAGATCGGTGCGAACTCGCCGCGCGCCAGCGTTTGGTCGATGTAAGCGCGCTCGTCAACCGCCTCGAAGCGGTCGAAGATGGTGCTGAGTGTGCGCAGCGGTTTCTGCGAGGCGGGCGCCATCCGCTCGGCCAGCGCCGCGATGGATGAGGAGTCCAGACCGCCCGACAGAAACGCCGCCAACGGCTCCTGCGCGCGCATCCGCTCGCCCACAGACGCGCCAAAGGCCGCGCGCACAAGCTCCGCGCAGGCTTCGTCGCGCGCGCGCCCCGGCTCTGCGGGAGCCAACTCGCCCCCGTTCAAGTGCCAGTAGATTTGCGGTTCGAACGCGCCGCCGCTTTGGTCTGAAATCTCGGCCCAACTCGCGGGCGGCAGGCGTTTGGCGTGCAGATGAAAAGTGCTGGTTTTGTCGCGGAAGTTGCCGGTCAGGTAATCGGCGATGTGGCGCGGATTGATGCTGGGGTCGGCGCCGGGCACACACCACAGCGCCTTGATTTCCGAAGCGAACGCGAAAAACCGGCCCGGCGCGTGGATGTAGTAAAACGGCTTGACGCCAAAGCCGTCGCGCGCGCAAAACAGCCGCCTGCGACGCCCGTCCCAAATCGCGTAGGCGAAATCCCCGCGCAGACGGCTCGCCGAATCTTCGCCCCAGCGCGCGTAGGCTTCCAGAATCAGGCGCCCATCGCTCCAATTTTGCGCCCGCGCGCCCAGAAGCGCGGGGAGTTCGGCGCGATTGTCGAGGCGTCCATCAGAGGCGATCCAAAGCTGGGCCTGGCCCGCGTGCAAGACCTGGTGCGCGTCGGGGTTTTCCAGTTCCCACTGCGCCTGGGGCGTGGTTGGCAAAACCGCGCAACCCAGGCCGACCGGCCCCGCCACGCGCACGCTGGCGCGCCGCGCACCGTCGGGCGTTACGCGGTGGGAGAGGCGCTCCAGCATCGCCGCGATAGTTTCGGGCGCGCACGGCGCGCCGTCCAAATTGAACAGGCCGACAAAAGAACTCATATTTTCAGGGGGCAGTTTTTCAGGGGTCAAGGGATAAGAGGGGAAGGCTCGCTCTCAAAATCGCTTCTGAAAACTGACCCTTGAAAAACTGCCCCCTGAAAACTGACCCCTGAAAAGGCGCGCTCAGTTTTTGGCCACGACCGGCGCGAAAACGGTGAGCGGTTTCCAGCGGCGCACATCGCCGCCGATCAAAACGCGCCCGCGCCACTCGACCCAGGCGTGCGCGCGGAACCCTCCGTCGGCCACATCGGAACCGTGGGCCAACGGAGCGGGCGTTTCGCCCGCGCCATTTTCGGCGCCGTTTGGCGCGATGCCGTTTGGCGCGGTGGCGTTTTCGGCGCTGTTTGGCGAAGGTTTGCGGCGTTCGACGCCGATGTAGACGGCGCAGAGTTGGCCGCGCTTAGCCAGCAACAGTTGCAGCACCATCGCCTGCGTCAGACACGAAGCGAGGGGCACCACGCGCGCCATGCGTGCGACTGCGTGCGCGCAGTTCCACGCCTCGATAATGGTCGCGCGGTCGAGTGCGTCATCGGCAATGGGCGCCTTGATTGACAGAGGCGCGGCGCCGGTTTCGCCGCCCTGCGCGGCGTCGGTTTCGCCGCCCTGCGCGACGTCGAGAACCCGTTGCACTTCGCCCTGCCACTGCGCGTGCAAAACCGGAAACGGCGTGCGCCACAACCGCCAGCGCACTCGCACAAGAATCGGAAACGCCTCACACGAAAGGCGCCAGGCGTGCCGCGAAGGTGTGTTCATGGCAGTCGAGGGACAAGGAAAGGAGCAGGGGACAAGGAGCAGGGGACAAGGAGCAGGGGACAAGGAGCAGGGGACAAGGAGCAGGGGACAAGGAGCAGGGGACAAGGAGCAGGGGACAAGGGCGGAGAATACCACTCTTTTAGCGAAGTTCACCTCTCCGGCCTTGTTCCTCGCTCCTTGACGGCCTCATTCGCAGACTTCGATCAGTTCCAGTTCCTGCAACCGCGAGAGCAGCATGATCACGTCCTGAGTGCATTGGTCGGCGTCCACGTCGTATTCATCGAGCAGATGCGAGACAATCGAGGAGACCTGCTGGGGCGCCTGGATCAGTTCCCAGATGCGCGCGCCGACCGGATCCAAACCGTAGTAAACCCCGGTCTTCATGTCCAGAATCGCCGCCTCTTCGTCCAACTCGCACGAGACCTGGTCGTTGCTGGCTTTCACTTGAGTATTGGTGGAAATCATTTAATTAGGTGGAAATCGAATGGCAGGAGGCGCGCCACAAGCCGGCACCGCCAATGCACGATTACCGGTGTCGCACTTGTGGCAAAGGCTTGGCCAAGCGCGCAGCGCGCCGCTAAACGCAGAGAGTGAGCGCGGGAAATAGACTCCGCAGAGCCGTCGCGGTTTCTCGCATCGGGAAGGAGGAAAGAAAAAGATGAAGGATAAAGGATAAAGGAGTGAAATTCAGCCTTTATCCTTCATCCTTTTCTTTCAGTGGTGGCCGTTATGTCCGTTCAGGCCGTTGTGCCCGTTGAGGCCGTTTAGACCGCTCGCCACGAAACCGTTGGTCACCAATTCGTGCGGCGGCTCGGTCGCCGGGGGCACGAGCGGCGAAACGATCTGCTGCGGTTGCTGCTGCGACTGTTGGCCTTGAGGCGCGGGGCGCGGCGCGGGCGGAGCGGCTTCGACCGGCAGAATCACGGTTTTGGGGCCGTCGTCGTAGACCTCGTGCGAGGGGCCGGTGTCCAGAGCCAACTCGCGCGCTTCCTGGGCCGCGACCTGTTCGCCGATCACCGTCACGCCGTCGGGCGCCACGATGTGACGGCGGCGATCAAACCACAACGGCAGACCCTGGCGAAACACCAGCCGCCGCCGCTCGCCCGCGACGGGAGCCACTCGGTTGTCGCGGCGCCGGTCGGCGCTCGCGCTCCACACCCCCGCGCGCCGGTCGCCCGGAGAAGTCGTGGCCACCACCAATTGAATCTTCTGCTTGAACGTCTCCACGTCAAAACGCATCGCGTTGCGCCGAATCACTTCGGTGTCCCAGGGAGTTGAGTAAGCCCGCTCAATTGCCTCGCACAGCGAATCCACGCTCTGCTCGCCAAACAAACAGCCGGTCTGCCCGTCCACCTGCACGTCCAAAGCGCCGCCAGCGGCATAAGCCACGACCGGCACGCCGCAGGCGTTGGCCTCGACCGGCGCGATACCGAAATCCTCTTCGCCCGGCATCAGATACATCGCCGCGCGCGCGACCAGAGCCGGCAGTTCGGCGTCGCTGGCGTAGCCCACGAACTCAATCGTCGGCCCCGCCTTTTCCTGCAACTCCTTGAGACCGCGCCCGCTACCCACCACTTTCAAGGGCTTGCCGAGTTTGGTGAACGCCTCCACCGCCAGGTCCACGCGCTTGTAGGGCACCAGGCGCGAAGCGATGATGCCGTAATCGCCGCGCTCACCGGGAGGCGCGACCTGAAAGCGCGCGGTGTCAACGGGCGGATGCACGATTTCGGCTTCGCGGCGGTAGAACTTGCGCACGCGGCGCGCAATCGAACTGGAGTTGGCGATGTAGCGATCCACGCGCATCGCGGCGATGGCGTCCCAGGTGCGCAGGTAGTGCAGACCGGGCGCCAGAAGCGAGCGCAGCGGGGAAGCGATGCGCTCCTTTTCGACGTAGGAAGTCGTGGCCCACGCGTAACGCATCGGCGAGTGGGTGTAGCAGACGTGCGTGGTGTGAGGCTGGGTGATCACGCCCTTGGCAAAGGCCGAGGACGACGAAATTACCAGATCGTAGGAACTCAAATCGAACGACTCAAAGGCCGTCGGGTAGAGCAGAAGCGCCGCGCGGTGCAGCTTCTTTTTGAGCAGCAGCTTCTGCATGAAGCTGGTGCGGATGTCCCAGGAAGCGTAGGACGCGGGCATGGCGCGCGCGTCGTAGGCCGACGTGTAAATCGGCGCGTCGGGGTAGAGATCGTGCAGAACTTCGACGACCTTTTCGGCGCCGCCCATCTGCATCAAAAAATCGTGGACAATGGCTACTCGCATGGCTATTTTGTGCCTCCTTTCCAGGAAAAGGCTGAAGGATGAAAATTCATCCTGTCTCCTGTCTCCTGTCTCCTGACAAACTGAACAATTCAAAGCGCGCGTCAAAAACCGGGAAACGGTGTGAATTGGGTGCGCTGACGCGCGCCGAAACCGGGTTACTTCACTCGCTTTCAAGCGGCCCCACAGGACGCGCTCTACGCCCCGGCGTTCAAAACAACTCGCCGCTTTTGGCCCGCCCCCTGCGCGTTGGAGGCCAAAACCCAACGCCTAGAAGCCGCGACTTTCAGGGCGAGCGGCACCAGCCAAGGTTTGACCGCCCGCACATTAAAGAACCATTAAAGATTCGATGCGCGCGGATGTGCGATGAAAGCGGTAAAGTCCAAATTTTGTGCTTCAAACGCAATTTTAGTTGGTTTAAAGTTCTTTTGGTGTGGCGCGACTCACTTGAGGCGTTAATCTTTACCTTATCACTGCTTTGGTGGCGCGCTTGGCAACCTCTTTCGCCTCGCAGTAATTCATTGTTTTAGCCACAATTGTTTTGGGGCATCAAAGTAAGTTGAAAAATTAGCACAACGATTTGATAGGAGCGAGTTTGCTGGTTTAAGTTTAGCTTAGAAATTTTGGGACTTGCTCTGTGCTATTGGTTCCAGGGTATGCGCGCGTTTCGAGCGCGCCCGCGAATCGGGTGTTCCCGCGTGTTGTTCTAAACCTCGTTTCACAATCTATCCGAGTTTGGTTTCCTGGCCATAGCGCGCGCGTAACATTTGAATTTCCCGCGCGCCGCCGGTCAGGATTTGCATTAGTGCAGCTTCACAGGAGTTATTGTGCAGTGCCCCCGTTTGGAGCGCGGGCTTTAGCCCGTTCGAGCGTAAGGCTTCTGGAAAACTCACGTTTAACGGGCTGAAGCCCGCGCTCCAAACGGGGGCACTGCACAATAATTCCTGTGAAGCTGCATTAGGATTTGCGTTTGGGTTCGGTTTGGATTTGGCGGCGCGCGGCGTTGTAAACGTCGAGATACTGGGCGGCGATGGCGTCCCAATCGAAGTTTTGGGCGCGCTGTGCGCCGCAGCGTCCCAGGCGCGTTTTGAGGTCGGGATCGCGCACCAGAAGCAACAGCGCATCGGCGAGGGCGCGCGCATCGTCGGGCGCCACCAGCAAACCGTTTTCGCCTTCTTTGACCAGTTCGGGCACCCCGCCCACGTGCGAGGCGACGACGGCGCGGCCCGCCGCCATCGCTTCGAGGTTGACGATGCCCATCGGCTCGTGGCGCGAAGGCAACACGAAAAACGAGCAGCCCGTAAACAAAGCGACCGCGCCGCAGCGGTCAACGCGGCCCACAAACGAAGCCGACTCGCCCAACTCCAGTTGCGCGGCCAGGGCTTTGAACTCTTCGTGCTGCGGTCCGCTGCCCGCCAACAGCAGATCGGGAAAACGCGCGTCCTCGCCAGCGGACTCGGCGCCAAACTCGGCGCGCGCCAGGGCGTAGGCGCGCAGCAAAACGTCGAAGCCCTTTTGCGGCACATGGCGCCCGATGCCCAGAATAAAGGGGTTGGGATGCGGGTAGGGCGTGGCGCCCTCGAAATCGCGCAGGCGAATGCCATTGTAAACCACGCGCCCGCGCTCGCCAAACGGCGCCCCCATGAACTCCTCGGCTTCGCGCAAAGTCTGGCCTGAACAGGCGGTGATGGCGTCGGCGTCGGTCAGGGCGTTGCGCATGATGCGGCGCGCGGCCTCTGAGCGTTGGTAGAGTTGGGTGGCGTCCATCGTCAGTTCGCCCTGGAGCGTGACCACAAATGGCAGTTCCAGACGCCGCGCCGCTTCGCCCGCGTAGAGCGCGCCCGGACTCACGCACTGGACGTGAACTAACTCGATCTTCTGGTCGAGCAGCAGTTGGGCGATGGCGCGGTGGGTGCCGGGACGCGTCAGGGTCGCCGTGATTTGCGAGCGCAGACGCGGCCCCAACGGACCCCCAATCGGCTCGCGCAGCGCGAAGCGGTAAACGTCCAGCCCCTCGAATTTTTCGTGCGCGGGCAAGTCGCGCGGCCAACGCTCGGTGACGATCAGGGCGCGATGGCCCGCGCGATGCAGGGCGTGCGCGAGTTGGCGCACCAACTCTTCGACGCCGCCCAGACTGGGGTGAAACGCCGAAGCGAAAATTGCGATGTTCATGGGGACTGTGAGTTGTGCGCGACCAAAGCGGGCAAGGCGCGCAGGCGCAGAGTTTGGCTTTGTTCCACGCGCTTTGCCAAATGGGACGGCGAGCCTGGGCGGGGAAAAGAATAAAGGCTGAAGGATAGAGGATCAAGGGCGTGACTCCCAATTTTATCCTTTATCCTTGAGCCTTTATCCTTTTCGGTAGCATTCGCTCAAGAGCGGCAAGACCGCTTCGCGCGAGAAGTGCGCTTCAAAATGCGCGCGCGCTCCGGCGCGGAAGCGGCGGTTGGTTTCGGGTTCGAGCAGACGCAAAATGTTGTGCGCCAACGCCGCCGCATCGTGGGTCGGGGAAATCAAACCGGCCTGTCCGTCGCGGGTTTGGCTGGAATCGTTTGCAGTGGAGACGCCCGCAACGGGAACGCCCGCAACGGGAACGCTCGCAGCGGAGAGGCCCGCAGTAGGAACGCCCAGCGCGATGTCCATGTCGCGGTGATCGCTGCCCGCGACCGGCACGCCGCGCGCCATCACTTCGAGCAGGGTGTAGCAGGGCAGATAATCGTAGCTCGTGGGGTAGGCGAACACATCGAAGGAGGGCAAAAGTTCGTTCAAGACCCGCGCGCGCGCGACGTAGGGCAGCCACTCGATATTCGCTTCGGGCGGCGGCAACGTCTGGGGTTGGGGACTGCCGGCGATGGTGAGATGCGCATCGGGCCGCTGCTGGCGCACGAGCGGCCAGGCGCGCAAGAGCGTTTCGCCGCCTTTTTGCTCGAAGTTTCGCGCCACGAACCCGACGCGAAACGGCGCGCGCGCGGGCGCAGGGGGCAAGGGCGGCGTGGCCTGAAAGGTCGGCACCACGTCTATGCGCTCGGCGCCGATTGTGCCCTGGGCCGCGATTTCGGCGCGCGCGCGCTCCGAATAGACCATCAGGCGTTTGGCCTGGGGCAAATATTTGTCGGGCACGTTGACGCCCAGGGCGCGCCCCAGGCGCAGATCGGCGCGGTCGAGCGCCGCCACGCGCGCCTGCGAATAATGGCGCGCGTCGAGGTAAAGATGGCTCAGCGGCCCGCCGCACGAGATGACCAGAGGACAATCCAAACCCTCGAAGCGCGCGCTGAAGATGTGGGTGTGAATCAGGTCGTATTCGCCGCGCCTGACCTCGAAAAACCGGAACGGCTCCCAGTAGAGCCAGCGCCGCGCGCGCGCCAAATGAACGGCTTTGGCGGCCAGGGTGAGCGCCGCCTCGCCCGGCAACCGCGCGCGCGGCCCGCCGCGCAGCAGAGCCTTTAAAGCGCGCCCGATGCCGCGTTCGCGCAGTGCGCCGCGCGCTAGGGCGTCGTCGTAGGTTTCGTATCGCACGCCCGGCGGCGGGTTGGCGACCAGAGTCTGGGTGTAGGTCACATCCCCCCCGGCCCCGTCGCGGCCCGCGACCGGACTCACAAGCAGAACTTTCATGAATTGGAAACAACCGACACTTTGGCGGCGGGACGCAGCGCCATCTGGTAACCTTCGAGTGTGCGGCGCGCGGTCTTCTGCCAACTGTAACGCTCCAGGATGCGCTCGCGTAGCGCGGCGCGAAACGGCGTTTCCCAGGCGCCCTTGACCGCGTCGCGGATGGTCTGCGGGCGCGCCGGATCGCAATACCACGCCAAATCCTCGAAGTATTCGCGCGCAAATCCGCGACTGGTGGTGACGATGTTGCACCCGCACAGCGCCGCTTCGAGCGAGACCAAACCGGTCGTTTCAAACCACGTCGGCAAAACGTGGACGCGCGCGCCGTGATAGAGCGCGGGCAGTTCGTCGTGTGCCACGCCGGGCAAAATCTCGATGTTCCTGGCCGCCGCCGCGCGCTGGCAGCGCTCGTAATACGCGGCGTGATGCGGGTGCGTCTTGCCCACGATCTTGAGCGGCGGCAGCGTTTTGTCCCACGCGCGGATCAGACCCAACTGGTTTTTGTGCGGCTCGATGCGCCCGGCGCACAAAACGTAGTCGCGCGACATTTCGGTTTGGGGCAACTCAAAGCGCACCACATCCACCGAGTTTGGCACCACATGAAAGGGCGCGGTGACTTCCAAATCGGCGACGATGGCGTCGGCTTCGAGTTGCGAGTTAGGCAAGAGCAGATCGGCCATCTCGTAGATCACGCGCAGGTTGGTCAGCGCCTCGTTGCGCTCCTGGCACGCCTCGCTGGAGCGGTTACCCAAGGCCGCGCGCGCCAGGCCCGCGCCCTGATGGATGCGATTCCACAGGTTCCTGGCGGCGTCGCGGCGGTTGCTGTAGGCTTTGTCCTGGCCGGTCGTGTAATCGCGCGCCCAGTAGATCGGCGACAAAACGACCGGAATCCCGGCCTGGCGGCAACGGCGAATCCAGCGGGGCGGCAGGCCGAAGCCGTGAACCAGATCGTAGTTTTCGACCGCCATTTCCGAGGCAAAGGAGACCTCGGCTTCGACGCCCAGCTCGCACAAAAAACGCGCGGTCTGGTCGAGTTGAACCCGGTGCCCGCCCGGAACGGCGTCGCCGTCTATCATCCAGAGAAGTGCTTTCATAAAGAATGGCTGTTGGGAAATCGTGAGTCAACGTTTTCGCCTTGGGCGAATCGCCTTGGGCGAATCGCCTTGGGCGAATCGCCTTGGAGGCGCAGTTGCATTGCTTGTGCCGGGGTGAACGTGATAGAGTATTGGGGGATTCGCTGGCTTTGAATTGGGGTTCTGGCAGAAGCTCTGCGGTTTGCCTTGGCTGGCAGCTGCGTAACTCTCGACCTGTTTTCGCTTGAGATTTTAACAGAGTTAAAATTTACGCACCGCGCACCGCCATGAACCGCGCGCGCAGGTCCAGAATAGAACAGACACTCGCGCATGAAAATATTAGTTGTGAGTTCGTGGGATGGCGGGGGCGTTTCGACGGCCATCAGCAATATCGCCGCGCCCCTATCTGAGCGCGGCGTCTCCTACAGCGCCTTTGGCTTTCACGGCTGGAACCCCAACACGCGTTGGGCGGGTTTTTGCGACCGGCTTTATAGCGGTTTGGAGATCACGCTGGCCGAGCTTTTGGTGCGCGAACACTTTGATGTGGTGCATCTGGTGGACACCGCCTGTGGGCCGACCTATCACATGAACCAGTGGCTTTCGCGCGCGCGCTATCGCGGCGGGGTGGTTTGTATGTCGCAAAACGCGATCTCGGAAGTGGCGCCCGATCAGCGCGCCGATGTGTTTGTGGCCTGCTCGCAGGGCAGTCGCAAAGTCATGGCCCAGACCATTGTTCGGCCCATTCGCGTGATTTACAACGGCGTGGACACCGACAAATTCCGGCCCGTGCCGGTCGAGAAGCCGCCGCGTCCGATTGTGCTGTGGGTCGGGCGCGCGCTCGATACCAAGCAAAAAGACACGTCGGGGTTCTTCTATGTGGTGGCCAATCTGCTCGATGCGGACACCGATTTCGTGTTGGTGGACGGCGGCTCGCACTTCGACGAACTGCGCATCCGCGACTGGTTTGGCGAGCGCGTGCGCTACGAATCCAACCTCAGTTTCGACCAGTTGGTTGTGCTTTACAGCCAGGTCGCAGCTTCGGGCGGCGCGATGCTTTCGACTTCGACCTTCGAGGGATTACCGTTTGTGATGGTCGAAGCCGCCGCCTGCGGTTGCCCCCTCGTCGCACCGCGCGCCAACGGTTTGGAGTGGATCCAGGACGACGACATCGGCTTGACCTACGAGCGCGAGAGCGCGTTGCGTGGCGTGCTGGAGTGCCTGCAACAACTCAAAGACCCGCAGTTGCGCCAGAGTTTGGTGAGCCGTTCGCAAGCGGCTATCGCGCGCACCTACAACAGCCGCACGATGGCCGAGGGTTATTATCAGGCGTATTTGGACGCGATTGAGGCGAGTCAAGACGCGCCGCCCGAAACCTGGCGCGACCGCGTCGCGCGGTGCGCGTGGGCGAGCGCGTTGAGGCTGCGTCACGCGCGGCGGCGCGGGGCGAAGTGACGCCCGCGTCGCCGTGCCAAATCGGGGGACATTAATACCTATTACTTGAAACCAATCGGGGGACTTACGCCGCTCCGCGCGTGCGACGCGCTTTCTCTTCCGGTGTAAATTCTATCGGGTTAAAGTCCAGCGTTCTTTGATCGGGGTCGCGCGTCATACCGGAATTTAGGCGGGGAGCGGGAACTTGTAAACGCTTTGAGGGGCAATTCAGGAGTCGGGCGCGTTACCTGTGATAAAATAAAAGGTGCCCTACACCTGTGTCGCCGTTACTAAAAAGCAACTTTGTCAACTCTGGCAGGTCAGGAGTTCCGTTTGCTCCACTCTCCTCACAATCCCCTTATGAAACGCAACTGTTCCCCGCTTCGGATTCGGATGGCCTCAACCTTAGTTCCCGCGCTTGTTCTGGGAGCGATGCTGGTGGCGGCGGTGCCCGTTCAGGGGCAAACCGCCGGTGCCGTTGTCAAACCCATGACCAGCGCGGAGAAGCGGGATGATTTCCTCGACAACAAACTCGCGCCCAGAGTGGCGCAGGATTTCGCGGGCGCTTTGGCTTCGGTTGACCAGTTCCTCGATGCCAATCCCAATTTGGACAACTGGGACAAAGTCCGTCTGGTCTCGCGCGCGGGCTATCTGCTCTACTTTTCCACGCCCGAAGCCAAGCGCACCACGGTCGCCGCGGCCTCGTTGCAATTTCTCGATGACAAGATACAGACCATCAAAACCAGAGATAGCGGCGACCCCGGCTGGGAGTCGTGGGAGATCAGGGAGCTACTCGACAACAAAGTCAAGATCCTGCTGGCCGAGAAACGGGCGCCCGAAGCGGTCAAGGTTTTGGAGCAGTGGCAAACGTTGCCGCCCAGTTTTGACAGTGCTATGGGCGACAGTTTCCGCTGGGGCGAGAACTGGCGAGCCGCGCAGAATCAGCAGGGGCAACCGGGCCAGGCGGTGAGCGGCTTGATCAAAGCCTTGGCGGACGGACTGCTGCGGCGCCCGACCTTTGCCCAGGGCTTCACCACCAACATCGTCGCCGATCTACTGGCTCAGGGCAAAACGCAAGAGGCGCTTTCGTGGGCCAAACTTGAGTTTCTGCTCTGTCCCTTCAATGAAGAGGCGATTCGAGATGCCACACGCGATGTGACCCGTTCCTTATCGGCGGGCGAACTCTCTTTGGCCAAAGTCAATCTCTTTGCCGCCGCGCAAACCGATGCGGGCGCTCCCAATCCTCTGGACAAGGTGAAACTGCCGCACTTCGACACCACAGCGATTCGCGCGCAGTTGGCCGATCCAAACGACAAATCTCCGTTTGAGGTGCGCCTGATCGCCTTGTTGAGCGTCGGCGATTACCGAAGCGCGATGCTGCTGGCCAAGAGCCAATTAATTGGCGATGTGACCAACCAGGACACGGCGCTTCAAGTGGCGCGGGTCTTCAAGGCCAAAGATGGGAATCTCGTGCGTGCCAATCAGTTCCTGGCCTACTACCAATTGGGCCAGGGCGACAATCCCATTCCGGCGTTTCTCAAAGAGACTGAAACCGCGACTGCGGCGGCGGGCTGACTGCTTCAATTTCTGCGCTCATGTTCTCCCTCAAAATCGCCTTCACCCTCGTTGCCGGGGCGCTACTCGCGCCCTGCGTTGGCCCGAGTGCGCCGGGGCCAAGTGCGTGGGCGCAAGACGCTGTAGTTCGCGGTGCCACGGAGCCGCAAATCAAAGCGGGGTGGGCCAAGCTCCAAAAAGACACGGCGGAACTGGAAGCGACCGATCCGCGCGCGGCGATTGCGCGCTATCAGGGGTTCTTCGAGGCGGGCGCGTTTCGTTTTGCCTCGGTGGGCTTGCCGCTTTCGCTTCGCATCGCGCGCCTCTACCAAATTGACCTGAAGAACTACGACAAAGCCATCGAGATTTACGATTGGGCGCTGGGGCTTTACAAGAACCAGCCAGACGCGATGCTGCTGCAAAGAGGACGCTTGTCCGCAGTCGAGGCCCAAAACAGAGCCGAAGGCGCGCAGGGAAAAGGAGGGCTGCAACCTTCGACCGCTACGGGCGCGGCGCCTTTGGCAGTCGTTCCCAACGCGGCGGGCACAGGTCAGTTGGGCGTCAACTTAAGTCCGGCGACGAAGGGAGCGGGACTTGGCGTCACTCTGCCCCTGCCGCCCGGCAGAGCTTTGGGCTGGCAACCGGGGCCGCAGCGTTGCGTCACGGCCCTGGCGCAGCAGGGCGGCGGCATCGTATGGGTGGCGACAGAAGAGAGCGGCGTGTGGCGCTACGATCCCGCTGCGCCAGCGATAAAGAGATGGAGGCAATTTACTGCCCAGGATGGCTTGGGCGACAACAGCGCCTACGCTCTGGCGGTGGACAAAGCGGGCCGGGTGTGGGCGGGCACGCTCAATCACGGCGTTTCGGTTTGGAACGGCAAAGAGTGGAAAAACTTCGGCGTGTTGGATGGGCCGCTGGGCGAACGGGTTTTCGACATCGCGGTGTGCCCGACCGATGGCGATGTGTGGATCGCCACCAACGCGGGGCTGACGCGCTACTCGATGAAAGAGGACAGTTGGAGCTACGTCACGCGCGCTGACGGTCTGCCCTCCGATCAAATCGAGGCGATTGCTTTTGATAAGAGTGGGAACATCGTGCTGGGCACGCAGTGCGAGGGCGTATCGCTGGCAGGGGCGGCGGACGGTTATAAAACGTGGCGTGTGGTGCGAGGGCCGGAGAAGATGCCGCTCACCGCGACCGGAGAAGGCTTGCCCTCCAGCCTGATCAACGATGTGCTGGTAGCGCGCGATGGCACTATCTACGCGGCCACGACGACTGGGCTGGCGTGGAGTAGCGACGGCGGCACGAAGTGGTCGTATGTGCGTGGAGAGGATTACTCGGCCAAAGTGCAGGGCTTGTATGGTGGCGCTCCAAAGGGCTGGAAAGAAGGGCAGGGCGCGGTTTTGGCCGAGGATTACGTCTCGTGTCTGGCGCAAGACGCGGCGGGTCGCATATGGGTTGGGCACTGGCAATGGGGCAGCGAGAGTGTGGAGATGCAGCGCGGCCCGGCGGGGTTGCGCGTCAAAGAGGTGTCGAACCGCAGAGAAAATGGCTTTGTCAAAGCGATGCAGCCACGCGATCAAGGCGCGTTGCTGCTGGCCAGATACGACGAAGGTTTAAGCTATGGCTCTGCCATTATCGAAAAGGACGATGCGGCGCCGAAAGCTGCTATTATCGCCACGACTGTATCGTTTCCTACTGCGGCTAAAGCCCCCACGATTGAAGATTTACAACACTTGCAGATTCGAGTGTCGCAAACCAGCCCGAATCTTGAGATTGGACAAGCTTACTTCCTTGGTCAAGACTGGAGAACGCAGGGCGACTGGGTAGGGCGTTATGGTCGGCGAAAGGCTCTTCTGGGTGCTACTCAAGCGCCATTTGATGCCGAGTTCGTGGTCAAAGCGCCTTTCGTGCCGATCATCGGCGAATTGGGGCCAAACCACAGAGAAGACGATAGTATTCGACGCTGGATTCATTGGGTAAAAACCGATGATAACCGAACGCTTTATCATCCACAACTGGGCTATCGGCGTCAGGCCGAGTGGGACGATCACGGTGAAGCTTACTCTATGTCATCTCAAGGCCCAGATTTGTGGGCCACTATCGAGGTGCCTTCTGGCATCCATCGGCTAAGTTCATACTTCGTAAACGAAAACGGGCACGAAGGTGGCCCCAGACTGCGTGACTACACCATTGAACTACGGCAGGAGACTAATCCGATTCCTCCTTGGCCCGCTCCGGCAGAAGGAGAAGAAGTTACCGGCCAGTGGTTACAAACCAAATTTGCGGCCTATTACGCCACACGCGAGAAACTGATTGCCGCGCAGATGAAAACGCCGCCTCTATCTCAAGCACGAGTGCGCGATTTCTGGGGCGGCGTGTATCAACAATTTGTGGTGCAAGGCCCAGCGACTTACTGGATACGCGTTGCACGCAATAATTCCTTCAATACCATGATGGCATCAGTCATGTTAGACGAAGTTGGCCCCGACCAAAAATGGAGCGATGACGTGCTGGGAGTTACGTTCGGCGGTCACTATAACCCACCCGATCCTGACGCACCAGAACTAATTGACCCCCATTTGCTCGATAAAATTCTCGCTGGAACTTACCAAAAGCCTGGTGCACCGACCAACGCGGATAAAGCTCATTTTGCTCTTGTTGTAGAAGCACGCGCTTTATGGAACACTACCGGCGCTACCACAAGTCAACAAGGTGGCATCAAACTGAACTGGCAAGCGCGCGTGATGGCCTACCGCGCGGCTGCCGCCAACGATGCTCCGGCCAAGCTGCTGGAAAACTGGCGCTGGCAGATGCCGCTGTGGACTGCCGCTGACCGCGCGCAGTGGAAGGCGGACATGACGCGCAATTACGAGCATTTCACCGACCTCAATCCCAGCTTCAAAAACGCCAACTTTTAAGCGTTTACCCCAGGAATTCACCATGAAACTCTTCTCTCGCATTCTGCCCTTGTTGGCCATCGCTCTCCCAGTTTTCGTTGCCTCGGCTCAAGCCGCGCCGACGCTAACTATCGTTGATCAGAATACACCTCACGCGGATATTCTGCGATGAACCGTTCTTCGCAACACTACAAGCCACTCCGCATGATGCGCCGCAGTCGCACGATGAGATTCGTGTGACTGGGCCGACCTTTAGCTGGAGCGGCGGAGGAGACGGTCTGTCGGTTGTGCCGTCCAATACGAGCCAAGCCGACCTTAAAAGCGCAACAACGCCAAATTACGGCGATGTCGAATCGCTGAAACTAAACGGAGACAAAACAGCGACTGTGACCTGCACTGCGATTTACGGAGTAACAAGCAGCACACAAGGAACCTTACCTTCAATCTCAGTTCCCGGCTCCATAACTGTCAACTTCTTCGTGCGCGTGCCTAAGCTCGTTGAATCTTATGGCAAACGTCCAGCCGTTACTGAAATTGACGTGAGTCCAATTTTTCCTGGGGATACACATAAAGTGCAGTTTTTTAGCCCTTACAGACCGACAACCCAAGAGTATAGAGGTCAGCTTTTTGGGATAATTGACTGGGGAGCGGGTGACACATATAGTATGAAACTCTCTGATAACAAAGGGGGACACTATGGTCAAGGGATGGTTTATGAAAGTTTTCCTGTTGTTACTCCTGAGGGCGAAAGACCTAATGGAGATAGAGGCCCATCTCATTGGTCTCCTCCTCTATGGGAAGACACCGTTCAAAAGGCTAGCCCAACTCAGCCCAACAACCTAACTGCAGTTTGGTTGGAATTCGATCAACTTTGGTATGTAGAAGAATATGGGCAGAGAGTTGACTTGAACACTCATAGGTTGAAACTCACACCCAGTGATACAACCAGGAGTTACTAAATGCGAAATTTGGTAGTGGCTCAAAGCCGGGTGTAGCGTAGTTTGAGCGCGGTGTTGTAAAGGACGAGGAAGAAGCGGAGATGGCGCAAGTGCCAAAGTAGGTTCTTGGAGAAGGAGAGCGTCTTACGAACAAAAC
>JAABUN010002359.1_pt1 | contig 34033 bp, 25 predicted proteins | sample 5559311 | NCBI WGS metagenome assembly JAABUN01 (sample SAMN10711877, study PRJNA513370) | rock metagenome | isolation source: Antarctica rocks | place: Antarctica: Victoria Land, Siegfried Peak sud | reverse complement strand
CAAGATCGTGGCGTATCGGGAAAGCCCGGTACTTGCCGTGGTTCTCCCCCTTCCCCACGGGGGGAGGGGGCCGGGGGGAGGGGCGCATTTCCTCGACGGCGAGTATAGCACCCGCCCTCGTCGCAAACGGGTTTGCGTGGGATAATCAACTGTTGCGAGTGCCGCAGGCGGACGAGAGGCAGGGGACGGGTGCTGGTAGACCGGGTAAAAATCTATGTGGAGGCGGGGCGCGGCGGCAACGGCTCGGCCTCGTTTCGGCGCGAGAAGTTCGTGCCGCGTGGCGGGCCGGACGGTGGCGACGGCGGGCGCGGCGGCGACATCATCTTCGTCGTCAACCCGCACGTCAACACGCTCGTCGCTTTCCAGTATGCGTCGCACTTCAAGGCCCGCCCCGGTGTGCAGGGTAGCGGCAACCGGCGCAAGGGCAAGGGCGGCACGGATAAGATCATCGAGGTGCCGCCGGGGACAACCGTGCGCGACGCCGACAGCGATGCGTTGCTCGCCGACCTCACCGAACCGGGCGAACGGGTGGTGATCGCCCGTGGCGGGCGCGGGGGTTTGGGCAATACGCACTATGCCACGAGCACGCATCAGTCGCCGCGCATGGCGGAACTGGGCGAACCGGGCGTGGCATTGTGGGTCACGCTCACGCTGCGGCTGATCGCGGACGTGGGACTCGTCGGTTTCCCGAACGCGGGCAAGAGCACCACGCTCGCCGCCACGACGCGAGCGACGCCGAAAGTCGCGGATTACCCCTTCACGACGCTGGAACCGAACCTCGGCGTGGTCGCGCCCGATGGCGAGCGCGGCCCGACCTTCGTACTGGCGGACATTCCGGGGCTGATCGAGGGCGCGGCGGGGGGGCGTGGCCTCGGTCACGATTTCCTGCGCCACGTCGAGCGCACGCGGGTGATTATCCACGTCCTCGACGGCTCCGGGTTGGAGGGGCGCGACCCGCTGGACGACTTCCGCACGATCAACGCCGAGTTGCGCGAGTACCAGCCCGAACTGGCGGAACGCCCGCAGATCGTGGCGTTCAACAAGATGGACACGCAAGAGGCGCGGGACAACCTGCCCCATGTCCGCGCCGCCCTCGAACCCGAAGGGTACGAGATTTTCCCCTGCTCCGCCGCCACAGGCGAGGGGATGCGCCCGATCATCAACCGCGTCGCGGCGATCCTCGCGGACCTGCCGCTGCCGGAGAAACTGATCCCGGAAGTCGCCCCGCGCACCCCGGAAACCGACCGCCAATGGCACGCGGCGCGGCTTCTCGACGGCTCGTTCGACGTGTGCGGCTATCAGATCGAGCGCGTGGTGGCGATGACGAACTTCGACCTCGACGAGGCCGTGGATCGCTTGCAGCGCGTGCTCGAACACACGGGGATCACGCGGCGGCTCACCGAACTCGGCGCGAGGGACGGCGATCCCGTGACCATCGGCAACCACACGCTGAATTGGGTCGGCACCTTTGGCGACGAGATGATAGACGAACCCAACGTGGAAGTTGACCTGTTCCTCAACGAGGAAGACATCGAACCCGAATAATATGGAATACCGTTGAAGGGTTACATTTCGTGTAGGGGTGCGACGTTCGCGCCCTCCCCGGCGGATTCGGTGCCTGCGGAGAGGATCGGGGCGCGGGGAGAGGGCGCGATGCTCGCGCCCCTACAGCGAGAACGAAACTGTTCGCATGGTCTTGGTATCAGTCGTCGTCCACCACCGACTTCACTGGCTTGTCGCCGTCTTCGACAACGTCGGTGGGGCGGGCGGCGGCGCGGCGGTAGCCCGTGTGCGTGCGGGTGCGCGGCGTGACGCGGGGCGGCGCACCTTCGTCAATGTCGGGGACGCGCACTGCTCCCGCCCCGTTGGTGGAAGCGACGGCAAGGGCGGCGGGCGACGCGGCGGTCGTCTCGATGTCGCTTGACAGACCGGGCAGGCCGTAGTTCGGCTTCGGGCGGCGCAGGTTGGCGAGGATGAGGACGACGCCCAAGAGGATGAAGGCGAAGCAGGCCCAGTACGCCCCCGGCAGCGGCCCGATGTACGCCCGGTCTATGCGCAGGCTCTCTGTGACGAGGCGCGTGATGCCGTAGAGGATGCCGTATGTGGCGAAGATATTGCCGTCGTGCCAGCGGCGCGACACCATCACCCGCGTGAACAGCACGAGCAGCACGAGGCCGACCGTCACATCCGCCACGCCCTCGTAGAGGAACGCCGGATGCACGCGCACATCGGGCGGCAGCCCCTTCGCCAGCAGGCGGTCGGGCGAGACGGCGATGCCCCACGGCAGCGTGGTCGGCCCGCCGAACTCCTCCTGATTGGCGTAGTTGCCCCACCGCCCGATGCCCTGCGCGATGCTCAGACCGGGCGCAATGATGTCCGCCCATCGCCAGAAGCGCAGCCCCTTGAAGCGGCAATAGACCGCCCCCGCGAGGCACGCCCCGACGATGGCCCCCTGAATGGCGATGCCGCCCGTGCGGAACTTCGTGATCAGTTCGAGCGGATTCGTGAACTGCTCCGGGCGGGCGATGCCGTAGGTGATCCGCGCCCCGATGATGCCGAAGACCACGAGGTACGGCAGCAACCCCCAGATGTGTTCGCCGTCCTGCCCCTTCACGGGGGCGATGCGGTTGGCGAGCAGCGTCGCCACGATCACGCCCGTCATGATGAACAGGCCGTACCACCGGATGTCGAGGCCGAACAGCCGAAACGCGGTCTCGTCGGGGAAAAGCACGGGGCTGCTCCTTCGTCGCGGAGTAACACGTAGCGAGTGACAGGGGACACGCGACAAGTATAGGACGTACGCAGTTGATCGCGCACGTCGTTGCCGCGCCGGAGCACCTTCCCGCCCTCCCCCCTCTCCACGCCCGTGGAGAGGGGGGAGCCTTTGCAAGTCGAGAGACGCAGGCACGTACGATCACACTACGTCAACTGCGTCCGTCCCGAAGCAAAGGCGCGGCGATGACCACGAGGGCGCGGCGGTGCATATCGGTGCAGTCTCGCTACTCGTTGCCCGCTGCTTTCAGTCCTTCGCGCACGAGGGCGACCACGTCTGCCGGGGCGTCGCGCAGGGCATCGCCGCTCGTGATCGCGTAGGCGGCGGCGCGGGCGAGCGTCGCCACCGGCTCCTGATCGGGCGGAAAGAGCGGCCCCTCCTCGCGCAGGTCGGGGCGCAGGTCGGTGACGCGGCTGAGGACATCAATGGCGATGGGTTGCTCCTGGCTGCCGCTCTTTTTCGCGGCGACGAGCAGCACGCGGCTGCGGAAGTCCCCCGCGCCGTCGTCCAGCCAGCGGTCGGCGTTCGCGCTCGCCGTGCGCACTGCCCCCAGCAGCAGCGACCATCCCGAACTCTCCCGCCGCCACGCCAGCGCACCGACGACCGCAACGCGGCCCTCGTCGTGCTGCGTGCTGCGTGCTGCGTGCTGCGTGTCGTCGTTACCTGTTGGTTCCGCTGGCTGCTCGCTACCGGCTGCTGGCTGCTCTAAGATGATGAACGCCTCGCCGTAGAGGTCGTGCGTGTCCGGGGCGGGGGCTTCGAGGGCGGCTCGTACGCGCTTGAACTCCTCGGCGTCCGCGAACACGAAGCGGAACTGCGGCAACGCCAGCGCGGGATCGTCGGGCGGCAGGCCGACCCCCGGCTCGTTCAGGCTCGTGCTCGTCGGCACCACGAGACGAAGCGGGGCGTCCGCGACGCGCCCGATGCGGCGGCGCAGGATGCCCCGGCGCAAGGCCCGGAGCGCGTCGGGCATCTCCGGGCCGGGGGACAGCAGTTCGTCGAGCGATTGCACCTCGGTGAGCGGCGCACGCATCGCGGTGAACTTGCGCCCGAACAGGCTGAAGCCGCGTGGCCCGTCCACCGAGATTGCCGAACTCGCCGCGCCCGCTTCGCCCGCCTCCGCCCGCCACAACTCCACATCGGTGCGGGGTGCCAGCGACTCGCCGAGGGCGACCACGAAGCGGCCCGTGTCGCCGTCGAGCCACGCGACGCCCGCCGAGACGCGCAGCAGGTCCGGCCCCGCCGGGGACACGACGATCTCCGCCGCGCCGCGTGCGGGGTCGTTCGGGAGGTGCGTCATTCCCGCCTCCACGCGGCGGAAAATGGCGCGGTCGGGCCAGAACAGGCCGACCACGACCAGACCGGGCGGCAACGCCCCGGCCTGCCCGTCGCCCGCGCCCTTGCCCGTGCCGAGCGACACGAGGTTCGTGGTCAGGTCGTCGTAGTCGGCCTGCTCGGTCTTTTCCGGCTCGCTCGAATGCGTGTTCATGGCCCCCGGTTTCCGCTCTATCCGCCGCCCGATGCGAAGGGCAGTATAGCACCGCGACGCCATCGTTCGCCCGTGTCACACCCGTGTCGTACCCGTGCCACTCGCCGCGCATCCATTCGCCCTTCGCACACGCATTAGCTATGATGGTACAGGGTGGCCCGGTTGAAAGTCACGGCATGGAAGCCGTGCGCGGGCGTCCGCGTGGGGCGGAGAGAGGGCGGCGACGACAATGGCGAGCGTACGCGACACGTTTGACGTGGTGGTGATCGGGGCGGGAACGGCGGGGATGACGGCGGCGCGGCTGACGGCGGAGGCAGGCCACAAGACCGCCATGATCGAGGCGGAAAAGGTCGGGGGCGAGTGCCTCTACACTGGCTGTGTGCCGTCGAAGGCGTACATCGAGAGTGCGAAGGTTTTCCACCTGATGCGCAATGCGGCGAATTACGGCCTGCGGGCGGACGGCATCGCCGTGGACTTCCCGAAGGTGGTCGCTCGCAAGGACGCGATCATCGCGGAGATCGCCCGCAGCGAGAACGCCGAGGTCTACCGCCGCGTCGGGGTGGACGTGATCGAGGGGCAGGCGACATTCGTGGATGCGCACACCCTGCGCGTGGGCGACCGCGAGATTACCGGCAAGGAGATCGTGGTTGCCACGGGCAGCGAGGAGAGCGTGCCGCACATCCCCGGCTTGAAAGAGGCGGGCTACCTCACGAACCTCGAAGTGTTGCAGGGGATCACGGAGTTGCCGAAGTCGGTGGTCGTGTTGGGCGGTGGCCCCATCGGGTGCGAGTTCGCGCAGTTGTTCGCCCGTTTCTGCGTGCCGACGACGATCATCGGGCGCAACGCCCGCCTGTTGCCGAAGGAAGACCCGGAGATGTCCGCCATGCTCCGGGACATCCTTGTCAGGGAGGGCGTGACCGTCCACACGGGGGCGGAGGCGAAGCACATCGAGGTCGTGGGCGACGAGAAGCGGGTCACGGCGGCGCGGGGTGACGCGACCTTCACCGTAACCGCGCACGCGATCATTGTGTCGGCGGGGCGCAAGCCGCGTGTGGCGTCCCTGAACCTCGCCGCCGCCGGGGTGGAAATGACGGGCAAGGGCGTGGTTGTCAACGAGGCGTTGCAGACCACGGTGCCGCATATCTGGGCGGCGGGCGACGTGACGGGCCTGTTCCAGTTCACGCATGTCGCGGAGTATCAGGGGCGGCTCGTGGCGGACAACATCGGCAAACCGGGCAAGAAGCCGAAGCACAAGAAGGCCGATTACCGCGTCGTGCCGTGGGCCACCTTCACCGATCCCGAAGTCGCCCGCGTCGGGCTGACCGAGGAGGAGGCCCGCAAGGAACACGGCGACAAGGTGGAGGTGCTGCGCTGGCCCTTCGACCGCGTGGATCGCGCCCTGACGATGGGCGAGACGCAGGGGATCATCAAGGTCATCATCGGCCCGCGCCCGATCACGGGCATGGCAGGCGGCGGGCGCATCCTCGGTGCGCACATCATCGGGCCGCACGCCGGCGACATCCTGCACGAACTCGTGCTCAACATGCAGTTGGACGCCTTTTCGGGCCGCGTCGCCCAAGCCATCCATGCGTACCCGACGCTCGCCCTCGGCGTGCGGCAGGCGATGGGCCAGCGGTGGGACGCGGGCGTGGAACCCCTCGGCGAGTAGCGCGGGATCGTTGAACCGCCAAGGCGCCAAGGGGGAGAAGGATTGACCACAGAGACACAGAGGTGAACGCGAAGAATCACATGTTCTTCACTCCTGTATTTCTCTGTGGCCTCTGTGTCTCTGTGGTCAATCCTTCTCCCCCTTGGCGCCTTGGCGGTTCAACTTCTCTCCGTGGTATCGTGTGCGGTGACGAGAGCCGCCGCGACGAGAGGAGACGACCCCGTGCCGAGTGCGATTGCAGAGACGCATCCCCGCCCGCAACTGACGCGCCCCCGCTGGACGGACCTGACCGGGACGTGGCGGTTCGCCCACGACGACGAAGACCGGGGCTTGGACGAGGGCTGGCAAGGGCAGCCGGGGCGGTTTACCCGCGACATACAGGTGCCGTTCCCGCCCGAATCGCGCCTGAGCGGGGTGCATGAGACGGGTTATCACCCCGTGGTCTGGTATCGCCGCGCCTTCGCCGTATCGCCCGAAGACCGGGCGGGGCGCGTGCTGCTGCACTTCGGGGCCGTGGATTACCGCGCCTACGTGTGGGTGAACGGGCAACTCGTGGCGACGCACGAGGGCGGCAACACGCCCTTCTCGGCGGACATCACCGCAGCATTGCTCCTCGCCACGGGTGAGGAACATGTCGTGGTCGTGCGGGCCGAGGACGACCCGCACGACCTCTCGCAGCCACGCGGCAAGCAGGACTGGGAGCCGACGCCGCACCGCATCTGGTACCACCGCACCACGGGCATCTGGCAACCCGTGTGGCTCGAACCCGTGGCGGATGTGCATATCGCGCAGGTGCGCTGGACGCCCGACCTCGACCGTGGCACGCTGGCCCTCGAACTGAGCCTGAACCGCCGCACGGAACGGCCCGTGGTCGTGCGCGTGCGCCTCGCGCTGCGCGGCGAACCGCTCGCCGATCACGCCTTCACGATCACGGGGAAGACGGCGCGGCACGTCCTCACGCTCGATCCTGGCGGCATCGCCATGCGGGCCGACCAACTGCTGTGGTCGCCCCGCCTGCCGAACCTCGTGGACGCCACCCTCTCATTGGAAAGCAGCCGGGGCGCGACCGACACGGTGGAGAGCTACATCGGCCTGCGCAGTTGCGCCGTGGCGAACGGGCGGTTCCTGCTCAACAACCGCCCGCTCTATCTGCGGCTCGTGCTGTCGCAGGGCTATTGGCCGGAGTCGCACCTTGCCGCGCCCTCCGCCGATGCCCTGCGGCGCGAGGTCGAACTGGCGAAGGAACTGGGCTTCAACGGCGTGCGCATCCATCAGAAGGTGGAGGACCCGCGCTTCCTGTACTGGTGCGACCGCCTGGGGTTGCTCGTGTGGGGCGAGATGGCGAATGCCTACGCATACTCGCCCGACGCCGCCGAGCGGTTCACGCGGGAGTGGCTGGAGGTCGTGCGGCGCGACTACAACCACCCGTGCGTGGTCGCGTGGGTGCCGCTCAACGAGTCGTGGGGCGTGCCGTCGCTCGCCCGCGACCCGCAGCAACAGGCGTACGTCCGCGCCCTCTACCATCTCACGCACGCCCTCGACGGCACCCGCCCCGTGATCGGCAACGACGGCTGGGAGCATGTGGCGACCGATATCTGGGGCATCCACGACTATGCGATAGACGGCGACACGCTCCGCGAACGCTACGGCACCACGGAGGCGGTGGAGCGCACGATCACGCAGGTACAGCCCGGTTCCCGCGTGATCGCCGTGCCGAGCGCGAACCGGCGGGTGGGCGAACCCGTGATGCTCACCGAGTTCGGCGGCATCAGCCACGCCCCCGACAAAGGCACGCGCTGGTTCGGCTACGGCACCGTGCTGGACACCGACGCCTTTCTCGCCCGCTACACCGACCTGCTGGACGCCGTGCTCGATTCGCCCGCGATTTCGGGCTTCTGCTACACGCAACTGACCGACACCGAGCAGGAGACGAACGGCCTGCTCACCGCGACCCGCGAACCGAAATTGCCCGCCGAGCAGGTGCGGGCGATCACGAGCCGACCGAGTGCCGCGATTGCCAACGAGGTGGTGCGTCAGATACAGCAGGCGGCGGAGGTGACGCCCTTCTCCGTGCCGTAAATGCACCGCACTCCCCGGCCCCCTCTCCACACACGTAGAGAGGGGGAGCAAATGCGGGGCAAAGAGCCTCCGCAGAAAGCCTCGATCTCGCCGCACGTCACCCCCTCTCCGCTTGACGGAGAGGGGGCCGGGGGGTGAGGTCTCCCCGCTACGGGCGCGGGGCGAGGGCCTACGAACGCACTCAGTACACCGGGCTGGCCCCCTCCCCGCTACGGGCGCGGGGCGAGGGCGGCGAGCACGAAGTCCGCGAGGGGGGCGGCGGCAACCGCCGGGTCGCGCCCGTTGCCGCGCCCGGTCGGGCCGCACGCACACGTCGTCAGCACCGCCACGGTGGTTGGCACGTCGGCGTCGGCCCGGAACACGCCCGCCGCAATGCCGCGCTCGATCACCCCTGTCACGACATCGCGTAGCCCCGCAAAGCCCTGCGGCGGTGGGCTATTCGCGCACGCGCTGCCCCCTGCGACCCCCGCCGCGACCCCTGATAGTGTGTCGTCCTCGTGCATCGCCTCGAACAGCGAGCCGTACGTCGCGTGCGATGCTGCCATCGCGCCTACCACCGCCCGTACCGCGTCGCGGGGATCGAGGGTGGCGGCGGCCTCGCGCATACGCACCAGCGTGTCGGCGTGCGTCTGGGCGAGCAGGGCGGCGAGCAGGGCGTTGCGGCTGGCGAAGTGGCGATAGAGCGTGCCGACACCGACGCCCGCCCGCTCCGCGATGTCGCGCATCTCGGCGTTCGCGCCACGGGACGCGAACAGTTCCCGCGCCGCGCCGAGGATGCGCTCCCGGTTGGCAACGGCGTCTGCGCGTAGTGGGCGGTGGATGGTCAGCGTACTCTCCATATGGGCAGTGTACCACCTCCTTGACAGAAACGGAACAATGGTTCACAATACGAGCGGAACAACGGTTCCGTTTATCGGTCGTCAACGGGAGGTATCGCATGTCGTCTGTCGCATCGTCGTCGGTAGGGGCCGGTTCGGGCCGTATCAACTGGGGGCTTGTCGCCCGTGCGGGCCTCGTGGCGATCCTCGCCGCCGTCGTGGTCAATGTGCTGATCTACTTCATCGGCAGCGCGTTCGTCCCCTACAACGCGGAGTTCGCGGTTCTTGCCAACGTGGTCGGCACCGTGGTCTTCACCGTGTTCTTCACCGCCGCCGCCGCCGCCGTCTACGCCCTCGTGCTGCGCTTCGCCAAGAATCCGGTGCGCACGTACCTGATCGTCGCCGCCGTCGCGCTGGTCGTCACGCTCATCCCCGACTTCACGATCATCCCGGCGACGCCGGGGAGTTCGGCGGGGCAGGCGACGATCCTCGTGCTGATGCACCTGATTGCCGCCCCGGTCATCGTCTACATCCTTGTCACGCTCGCGCACCCGCGCCGGGTTCGAGGGTAAACACCGCATCCGAGCGCGGTATTGCCCTGCGAGATAACCGGGGCGGGGCGGCGGTTCACACCATCGAGTGGGGCCGCTGCTTCGTGCGCTCCTTGCGCAAATGGGGGTGTGCGTATGTCGTCCGTCGCGTCGTCGCGCTCGATGGGAACGAAAACGAACTGGGGGCGCGTCGCCCTTGCGGGGCTGGCGGCGATCTTCGCTGCAATTGCGGTGAATGTGCCGATCTACTTCGTCGGGCGGGCGTTCGTCGCCTACAACCCGGAGTTCGCCCCCCTCGCTGACGTGATTGTCACCGTAATCACGACCACCATCTACACCGCCGCCGCCGCGCTGGTCTACGCCCTCGTGCTGCACTTCTCGCGGAACCCGGTGCGCACCTACCTCATCGTTGCCGTTATTGCATTGGTCGTCACGCTCATCCCCGACTTCACGTACATTCCCACGGAACGTGGGAGTTCGGCGGGGCAGACCGCGATCCTCGTGCTCATGCATATCCTCCCCGCCCCGGTCATCGTCTATCTCCTGACCACGCTCGCGCACCCCCGGCGCGTGCAGGGGTAAGCTATTATTCCGAACCCGCAATCCCCATCCCCCGCGTGGCGGTGTACAATGCGCGGCGTGTGAGCGGCACGCGGGCCACGCGGGAGAAGGGGACACGGGATGACGAACGGCAAGACGAAGTGGTTCACGCTGGCGGCGGCGTGCCTCGCGCTTTTCATGGCGATCCTCGACAACCTCGTGGTGAACGTCGCGTTGCCGACGATCTCGCGTGACCTGCGGGCGGGTACCACGCAGTTGCAGTGGATCGTCTCGGCGTACACGCTCGTGTTCGCGTCGTTGCAGATCACGGCGGGAGGCTTGGGCGACCGCTTGGGGCGCAAGCGGTGGTTCCTGATCGGCCTCGCGCTGTTCACGGGGGCGTCGCTGTTCGGGGCCACGTCGCAGAGTGTGGAGATGCTGATCGCCGCCCGCGCCCTGCAAGGGGTCGGGGCGGCGTTTATCATGCCGCTGACGCTGGCCCTGATCTCCGCCGCTTTCACGCCCGAAGAACGCCCGCGTGCCATCGGCATCTGGGCCTCGATCTCGATTTCGGGGCTGGCTCTCGGCCCCATCGTCGGCGGTGTGTTGGTGCAGTACGCCGCGTGGCAGTGGGTCTTCCTCGTCAACGTGCCTATCGGCATCGTCACCTTCCTGATCGCGCTGCGGTACGTGAAGGAGGGCCGCAACGATTCCGGGCGGGTCGCGCTCGACGTGCCGGGAACGCTGCTCATCACGGGGGCCATCGCCAGCCTGACATGGGGGCTGATCGAGGCGGGCGAACGCGGCTGGACCGATCCGTTCATCCTCGCGGCCCTCGCGCTGGCGGCGGTGCTACTGGGTGCGTTCATCGCGGTGGAGAGCCGCGTCGCCCGCCCGATGGTGCCGCTCGCGTTCTTCCGTAACCCCACCTTCACGGGGGCGAATCTCGTCTCGTTCGCGCTCTCGTTCGCCATCGCGTCGGTGGCCTTCTTCCTCACGCTCTACCAGCAGAACATCCACGGCTACACCCCCGTGCAGGCGGGGCTGACGCTCCTGCCGATGGTGATCGTGACGATGATCGGCTCGCCCTTCGCGGGGGCGGTGGTCGGTCGCTTCGGGGCGCGGCTGCCCATCGCCCTCGGCGTGGCGATCAACGCCGCCGGGATGCTGCTGTTCCTGCGTACCGGCGTGGATGCTACCTACCTCGACATCGTGCCGGCCTTTCTCGTGCTCGGCGTGGGCGGTGCGCTCATCAACGCGCCGATCACCACGGCGATCCTTAACAGCGTGGACGTGCGCCGCAGCGGCGTGGCAAGTGCCATCGTCGGGGCGGTGCGCGAGGTCGGCGCGGTCTTCAGCATCGCCCTCCTCGGCACGATTGCCAACCGCGTCTACCGCGCCGACTACAATGCGGCGGGCGAGGTCATCGCCGCCCGCAGCAACCCCGACCTGCCCGAAGCCGCCCGCGCCGCGATTGAGTTCGTGGGCGGCGGGGCGAGTTTCGCGGGGCGCGTGATCGCGGACGCGAGGCGGTTCCCCGATTTGCCCGAACCCGTGATCGCCCTCGTGCAGGGTGCGAGCGGGCGGGCGTTCATCTCCGGGATGCATACGGCGATCCTCGTCTCCGGCGTCGCCCTGCTCCTGATGAGCGCGGTGTCGTTCCTGCTCATCCGCGATGCCGCCGTGTCCGCTGCCGACGCCGTCCCGGATGCCGCCGCGTTGTCGCCCTCGCCGGAGGCCATGCTTGCGCCGGGAACCGCCGCCGCTCTGCCCGCCCTCGCCACGGCGGACGAGTTCGCCCCGGCGGGTGCGTACGTGTCCGCGTTCGACGCGCCGCTCTCTGCGTGGGCGGAACGGCACGCGAACGATGGGGCGGAAGCCGACGATAACGTGACGCCGATGCACCCGGTGTGGGAGGAGGAAGCCGCCCCGGTGGAGGAACATGCCCTCGTCGCTTCGGGGGCGGGGCATACATCGGAGGCGGAAATCGTCCGGTATGCGCCCGCGCCCGCAGACGATGCGCACATGGCCCCCGCCGCATGGCACGATCAGTACGCGGGCGAAGGGTTCGCTCCCGTTGTTTTGCACGGCGATGGGCAGGCGCACGGGCAACCGGAATGGCGGGGCAACGGCGAACCCTTCGTGCGTCAGGACGCGACTGCCGCGACCGTCGAACCACCTAGCGAACCGTACAGCCCTGCGTACACGGAATACGCGCCATACGATCCGAACGCCCATTACGGCGGCAACGGCAACGACGAACATACCGCGTACCACGACCCGAATCCGCACGGCAACATTGACAGCGAGCAGGCCGCGTACCCCGACCCGAACCCTCATGGCAACGGTCACGAGAACGGCGGACATGCGACCTACTACGACCCGAACGCGCATGGTAACGGCAACGGCGGTTCGTATGCGCCCACAGGGGACTATGCGCCCGCAGGCGTCGGGTACGATCCGGCGGTGTATTACCCGCCACAGGTGGCGTACCCGCCGCAGTCGGCGCAGTCGCCGCAAGAGGCGCAGGAGGCGTACGCGGCGCAGTGGCAATTGCCGTTGCAGGGCGTCGGCGAGGGGTACGCGCACGCGCCACAGGAGTACCATGCGCCGAATGCGCTGCCCGCACCATACGGGCAACAGGCCGAACCGCAGTCGCAGGGGTGGTACGGGTACGCGCCGAACGCGCCAACCGACACCGCCGCGCTCGCATGGCGGGCCAATGTGCTGGAAACCCGCATCTCGCATCTGGAAGGGCGCGATCCCGTGGCAGGGTTGGACGGTCGCCTCGCCGCCCTCGAAGGGCGCGTGTACACCACCGAAGGACAGGTGCAATCCGTCGTGGGGCGCGACGAGCACGCCGCCGCCCTCGCCGCCCTGACGCGGCAGGTCGCGGCGTTGGAGGCGAGCCTGACGCGCTTCACGCGGGAGGTGCCGGTGCGCCTCGACGGCGAACTCGCGGCATTGGAACGGCGCGTGGCACAGTTGATGGCGGAGTTGCCCGCGACGATCCGCGCCGAGTGGCAGGCGGTTGTTGCGACGCAGGCGCAGGATGCTGCGGCGATGCGCGAACGGATCGCGGCGTTGGAGGGGCTGGAGGCGCGGGTCGCGTCGCAGGAGAAGCTGGACGCGAAGGTCTCCCAACTGACGGGGCTGGACACGCGGATCGCGGGGTTGGAGCGCATGGAGCCGAAAGTCGCGGAGGTGGAGCGATTCGCGCACGCCCTGCCCCCGGTGCCGTGGTACCGCGAACAGGCGACCCGCGCAGAGGCACTGGAAAGCCGCGTCGCGGAGTTGGAGCGGTTCGCCAACGACCTCGCTCGCCGTGGCACCCTCGCCCGTGACGTATCCCCCACGTCCCGCACCGAGCCGAAGGGCCGCCCCGTAAAGCGATGAAACACCCCTCCCCCCCTCCCCATAGGGAGGGGGTGACGTGTGGCAGCATCGAGGCGTACGAGGAAAGTGCCAATCTCGCCATGCGTCACCCCCTCCCTATGGGGAGGCGGGTGCCCTCTGGGCGGCAGGGGGGTAGGTGCATGTCGCATTTGCCTCCGCCGCCCCGATAGCTTACACTGCACCCTACGTTTCCCACGCCACACCGTTCCGGGGGTCGCCCGCCGTGAAGATTCTGCCCACGCACCCCGCCTTCGCCAAGTACGAGGCCGGTCTCGCCACGTATGCCGCCCACGGTGCCACGAATGAGGGCGCGACCCTGCACGCCTTCCGGGGGCTGCTGCAAACGTTCGTGGATACGCGACCGGGGTGGGCGTTGCTCGGTGAGCAGACGGTGCCGGGGCGCGTGCGCTTCGATGGCATCGTGCAGGATCAGAACTTCGACCGGCGCGGCGTCTGGGAGGCGAAAGACCCCGACGACGACCTCGAAAAGGAGATCGCCAAGAAGATCAAGCGCGGCTACCCGCTCGACAACATCATCTTCGAGGACACGCGCCACGCGGTGTTGTACCAGAGCCGACAGCGCGAGACGAAGATTGATCTGCGCGATCGCGTCGCCCTCGCGGCATTGCTCATGCGCTTTTTCGATTACCGCGAACCCGACCCCCGCGCCTACACCGAGGCGGTGGGCAAGTTCAAGGAGCGCATCCCGGAGATCGCGCAGGGGTTGCAGCGGCTCATCGCCACGCAGCGGGAGACGAACCTCGGCTTCAACGCCGCCTTCGATGCGTTCCGCACCCTCTGCCGGGGGGCGATTGACCCCGGCATCACCGACGCCGCCCTCGATGAGATGCTCGTGCAGCATCTGCTCACCGAGCGGCTCTTTCGCACTGTGTTCAACAACCCGGAGTTCACGCGGCGCAACGCCATCGCGGCGGAGATCGAGAAGGTCATCGCCAGACTGACGAGCAAAACCTTCTCGCGGGACGAGTTTTTGCAGTCGCTCGGCAAGTACTTCTACCACATCGAGGACGAGGCCCGGAATATCCACGATTGGGGCGCGAAGCAGGCGTTGCTCAACGATGTCTACGAACGCTTCTTTCAGGGCTACAGCACGAAGCAGGCGGACACGCACGGCATCGTCTACACCCCGCAGGAGATCGTCGAGTTCATGTGCCGCAGCGTCGCGCATGTCCTCGAAACCGAGTTCGGCAAGAACATCGGCGACCCCGATGTCGTGGTTCTCGACCCCGCGACGGGAACGGGCAACTTCATCGTCAACCTCATCCGCCACCACATTCCCACGATGGCGTTGGAGCAGAAGTACGCGCACGGGCTGTTCGCCAACGAAATCATGCTGTTGCCGTACTACATCGCCAGCCAGAATATCGAACACGCCTACTTCGAGCGGGCCGAGGCGTACACGCCGTTCACGGGCCTCTGCTTCGCGGACACGCTCGATATGGCGGAGGCGAAGCAGATGGGCCTCGCGTTCATGAGCGAGGCGAACACCGAGCGCGTGGCGGCGGAAAAGGCCGCCCCGATCAATGTCATCATCGGCAACCCGCCGTACAACGTGGGCCAGAAAAACGAGAACGACAACAACAAGAACCGCCGCTACCCCGTGATTGACAAGCGCATCAAAGAAACGTACGGCAAGGATTCCCGCGCTACGTTGCAGACGAAGATTTACGACGCTTACGTAAAGTTTTTCCGGTGGGCGTCTGATCGTCTCGGTGATCGAGACGGCATTGTATGTATGGTCACGAACAACTCATTTGTAGACCAGAACGCCTTCGACGGGATGCGCAAGCACTTATTACAAGACTTCACGCATATTTGGCATCTCGACCTACACGGCAACGTGCGGCAGAACCCGAAGTTGAGCGGCACGACGCATAACGTCTTCGGTATTCAGGTTGGTGTCGGTATCACTATCGCGGTGCGTAAGGCAGCGAACAGCGAACGGTACCTGTATTACCATCGCGTGCCGGAGGATTGGCGCAAGACGGACAAACTCGCCTATCTCAAAGAGAAGCGCGATATGAGCCGCATCGAGTGGCACGAGTTGCAGCCGAACGACCGCAACGTATGGCGTACTGATGGCATGAATGCCGACTACGACGCTTTTGTGCCACTTGGCTCAAAGGAGGGCAAGTCGCTTGACATCATTGAAACAGCGGCTATTTTCGACAAGTTTTCTCTTGGTGTGTCTACGAATCGAGATAATTGGGTGTACGATTTTAGCCGCGCTAAACTTACCGGAAAAGTAAAACGCCTTGTTGCGTATTTCAACGCCGAGATAACTCGCTGGAATCAGCGTGACGAGACTACTAAACTAGACGACTTTGTTGCTTACGACGACAAGCAAATCAAGTGGAGTGAGGGTCTGAAGTCGCACCTGAAGCGCGGTAACTTGGGTCGGTTTCAGGAGAAACATCTTCGACTCGCTTTATATCGCCCTTTCTGTAAGCAGTTCATGTATTTTGATCGCCTCTTGAATGACCGTGTTTCTCTAATGCCTGCCATCTTTCCTACGCCTGCAAGCGAGGGCGAGAATGTATGCATCTGGCTCAAAGTCGGCACAGAGGTTCCGATGTTTGCGCTAATGTCGAACGTTATTCCTGATCTGCTGCCGCAAGGTGGTTCGCAGTGCTTCCCACTGTACACGTACAACGAGGACGGCACGGGCAAGCGGGAGAACATTACGGATTGGGCGTTGGGGCAGTTCCGGGCGCACTACGGCGACGCGACCACGAAGCGCGACATCTTCCACTACGTCTACGCCCTGCTGCACCACCCCACGTACCGGGCGAAGTACGCCGAGAACCTGCGGCGCGAACTGCCCCGCGTGCCGTTCGTGGACGGCGGGGAGACGTTCCGGGCGTTCGCGGCGGCGGGCGAAGCACTCGCGGCCCTGCACCTCGGCTACGAATCCGCCCCGGAATACCCGCTGAAAAAGACCGAAACCGCGCCGGGGGCGACGATGCACGACGTGTTCCATGTGGAAAAGATGCGCTACGCCGACAAGGGCAAGGACAAAACAGCGGTCGTCGTCAACCCGGCCCTCACGCTCTCCGGCATCCCCCCGGAAGCGCATGCCTACCGCCTCGGCAACCGCTCCGCCCTCGATTGGATTCTCGACCAGTATCAGGTGCGTACCGACGCCCGTAGCGGCATCACGAGCGACCCGAACCGCCCCGACGACGAGCGGTACATCGTGCGCCTCGTCGGGCAGGTCGTCGGCGTCAGCGTGGAGACGGTGCGCATCGTGGCGGGGCTGCCGGAACTGGCGTGAAAGCACCGGGGCAGGGCAGGGTGTATGCGTTCTCACGAAATGCACCCAACCCCCCAACCCCCCTCCCCATAGGGAAGGGGGAGTGTACTACACGAGCATCGGGGCGTAGGGGGAACATCGCGGTGTTCGTACGCTTCGCTCCCCCTTCCCTATGGGGAAGGCGGGCGCGGGTGCGGGTGCCCTCTGGGCGGCATGGGCGGCATGGGCAGGTGGGGGGTTAGGTGCGTTTACCCCGAAACACCCGCCGACAAGTAAACGCATACGCCCTGCGGGGCAAGGGTGCATTCACCCCGCCTCAATCGTGTTCATGCGAGAATGCATGCAACAACCCATGACCACGACCACGACCATACACGGGAGGCCATAATGAAGAAACGGACGAAGGCGGGGCGACAGGTCGGGATGCTCGACCGGCGGGCGGTGTTGCGCGGGGCGGCGGGGGCGGCGGGGCTGCTCGCGGGCGGGTGGCTCGGCGGCGGCGGGGCATCGTCGCCCGTGGCGGCGGCGGAACTGTTGGAAGGGACGCTCGTGTCCGATCTGGGCGAGGTGGTCTACGATCTCGCCCTGACGCCGGACGCGATGGCGGTGATTGCCGCCACGATCAGCCCCGAAGCCTACGTGGTGCAGCTCTCGGACGGGGCGACCATCGCGGAGTTGCGCGGTCACAGCGACGACGTGAACGGCGTCGCCGTCTCGCCCGACGGGATGCTGTTCGCCACCGGCTCGGACGACACGACGGTACGCATCTGGCGGCGCGACAACCTCTCGGCCCGCGTGCTGCGGGGCCACCGCAACGGGGTCTATGCCGTGGCCTTCTCGCCCGACAGCACGCTGCTCGCCTCCGGCGGCGAGGATAACGTGCGGCTCTGGCGCGTGAGCGACGGGATGCCCGTGGGTATGATCCCGACCGACGCCCGACGCCTCGCCTTCACCCCGGACGGGGGAACGGTCGCCGTGGGGGGATTCGCCGGCCTCGGCCTCTGGCGCGTGGCGGACCGTACGAAAGTGCGCGACCTCGACGGGGAGCGTACCGTCGCCCTCTCCCCGAACGGGCAACTGCTCGCGGCGCAGGAGGCGGGCGGCTACGCCGTGGGGCTGTGGCGCGTCGCGGACGGCGCGAAGGTGCGCACGCTCAAGGGCCACCGCAACAGCGTGGACAGCATCGCTTTCACGCCGAACGGGCAGACGCTCATCACGGGCAGCGACGACAACAGCACCCGCGTCTGGAATGTGAACGACGGCAAGCTGCTGTTCGTGGCTATAGACGACCAACTCGGCGCGGGCGGCGTGGTCGCCCTGCCCGACAGCAAGACATTCATCACGGGCGGCGGCGAGATGTACCGCTACATGTTGCCGTAGCGATGTGGAGTAACAGGTGACCGTCACGCACAGGTACCCGTTACCTGTCACCTGTTACTCCCGAAGGAGGATTCCGATGATCGAGACATGGAACACCACGGCCCTGATCGAGAAAGACCTCGAATACGTGCTGCACCCCGTGACGAATCTGCACCGCCACGCGGAGCGCGGGCCGCTCGTACTCGCGCACGGCGAGGGGAGCCGCGTGTGGGACACCGACGGCAATGTATTCATTGACGGCTTCGCGGGGCTGTGGAATGTGAACGTCGGTCACGGGCGCGTGCTGCTGGCGGACGTGGGGCGGGAGCAGATGGCGCGGCTCGCCTACCAGCCGATGTTCTTCGGCCTCGCCACGCCGCCGCCGATTGAACTGGCGGCGAAGCTAGCGAGCATGTACCCCGGCCCGATCAACCACTTCCAGTTCACGAGCGGCGGTGCCGAATCGAACGAGACGGCGTTCAAGATCGCCCGCTACTACTGGCACCTGCGCGGGCAGCCGGAGCGCGTGAAGATCATCAGCCGCCTGATGGGCTACCACGGCATCGCGTCGGGTGCGCTCGCCGCCACGGGCATACCCGCCTACTGGGAAGGCTTCGGGCCGCGCAGCCCCGGCTTCCTGCACGTCTCCGCCCCGTATCGTTATCGGAACGCCGCCGAGGGGATGAGCGACGCGGAGTTCGTCGCCGCGCTCGTGCGCGAGTTGGAGGAGACCATCGAGCGCGAGGGGCCGGGAACGATTGCCGCCCTGATCGGGGAGCCGGTGCAGGGGGCGGGGGGCGTCGTGCCGCCGCCCGAAGGGTACTGGCCCGCGATCACGGCGGTGCTCAAACGGCACGGCATCCTGTTCATCGCGGACGAGGTCATCAACGGCTTCGGGCGCACGGGGACGATGTTCGGCGTGCAGCAATACGGCGTGCAGCCGGACATCGTGGCACTGGCGAAGGGGATCACGAGCGGGTACGTGCCGCTTGGTGCCGTGGGCGTCTCGGACACCATCTACCGGGCGATGCTCGAACCGGACGCGATGTTCATGCATGGCTTCACGTACAGCGGGCATCCCGTGGCCTGCGCCGTGGGCATCGCCAATATCGCCCTGATCGAGGACGAGGACTTGCCCGCGAACGCTGCCGCCTGTGGCGAGCAGTTGCTCGCGGGGCTGCGCGAACTGCTCGCGCACCCGCACGTCGGCGATGTGCGCGGCATCGGGCTGATGGCGATTGTGGAGGTCGTCTCCGACAAGGCGACGAAGGGCAGGTACACCGCCGCCTCGGATGTGGGCGTGAAGTTGCAGGCGGCGACGCGGCGGCGCGGCATCATCGTGCGCTGTAACGACACGGGCATTACCCTGTCGCCGCCCCTCGTCATCACCGCCGACGAGGTGGACACGCTCGTCGCCGCCGTGCGCGAATCGGTCGTGGAGGTGTTGGGGTAGGCCGCGAACGCGGTATCATGGGGGAAGAACACGCGGGACGGGGGCGACCGTCGGCGCAGTTCTGCGGAGCATGGAGGGCGAGCGATGCAAACGCGACCGAGAGGTACCGTCGCAGCGGAAGATGCGCTCATTGCGCGGCACATCGAGCCGCACCCCGACCCGCGCAAATCCGGCGAGGAGTGGTACCGCCTGCGCGAGCGCGGCACGCCCGTGTGGGCCATTATCGGGGCATTGCTCCCCGACGGCTCGAACGCGGACGAGGTCGCCGAGGACTACGGGGTGTCCCGCGAGGCGGTGACGGCGGCACAGTTCTATTACCTACGGCACCGGCCCGCCGTGGATGCCTTGCGCCTGCTGAATGGCACGACCTGATGGAAGCGTTCCTACTCGACGAGGACACCCCTGTGCGCCTCGAATTATCGCTCATGGAGCGTGGACACTCCGCCGTCCATATAGACACTTTGGGTCGTAAGAGCGCACCCGATCCGCGCAACCTGCACGACGCCGCCGAGCAGAATACGACCCTCGTCACCTTCAATCGCCGCGACTACGAACTGCTCCACGATGCGTGGCAGACATGGACGCACGAACGGGGATTGCGGTGGCGGCACGCAGGTATCCTCATTCTGTCTCAGGTGCAGGGGATGCGCCCGGAGCAGTACGCCGACCTCATCAACGATCTCGTGCGCGAACCCGCCACCGATCTCGACACCGCACTCTACAATTGGGACGCCTCAACGGGGTGGTTGCGCGGCCCGCTACCCCGTAGGGCAAGGGGTAGCGGGCAAATCTGACGGCGAAGCAGTCGTCGTCACCCAAGCCGCTATCAGACGACGCTCTCGCCCAGTTCGGCCTCGGCAAGGGCGTCGTCCACGGCCTCGCGCCAGTCGTCGCGCTCGTCGTCGGCGCGGTGCTCGCGCAGGGTGCGGACGCTCTCGCGGTCGCCGATCTGCCCCAGAGCCGTCACCGCCACGAGGCGCACGCCCCGGTCTTCGTCGTCCAGTCGGGCGATCACCTCCGCCACGCCTGCGCTTAGCCCCATCTCGCCCAACGCCCGCGTCGCCTCGCGGCGCACGTCGCGCTCGTCGTCCTCGGTGTCGTACTGCACCGTGGGCAGGAAGCGCGGGTCGCACGAGCGGCCCATCGCGGTGAGGGCGGCGAGGCGGTCTTCGGTGCTGCCCCGGTCGTACGTTTCCCGGATCACGTCGCGCACGCGGGGGTCGTCGAACACGCCCACGGCAGCCGTCGCCGCCCGCGTGACTTCGATCTCCTCCACCCCGCTCGTGGCGGCGGCGAGCAGGGTCTCACGCACGCGGTTCCCGTACGTTTCGGGGATTTCATCCGCTGCGGCGGCGACCGCGAAGGGGGCGAGGGCGCGGGCCGCCGCGAGGCGCACCGTCGCGTCGGCGTCGCGGTCGAGCGCGTCCGCGAACGCGGTGAGCGAATCGAGGGCGCGGTCCTCCCAGAGGGCGTCAATCGCGGCGGCGCGAACGTCGGCCTCGCGGTCGCGTAGGGCGACGCGCAGGGCGCGGGCGAAGTCGAGGTCGAGGTCTTCCCGCGCCCGCTCGTCCATCGCCCGCACGAGATGCCGCCGTTGCTCCGCGAGCAGCGTGGGCCACGTCTCGCGCAGCGTGCGCGTCTCCCCCCGCGTGAGGCCGGAGAGGAAACCGAGACCGGCGTAATCGAGTTCGGGCGCACGCAGCGTGGCGGCGATGTCGCGCCGCTGGCCCTCCATCAGGCGGGCGGCGGCGATTTCCGCTTCCAGATCGCGTGTTGCGAGCGAGGGGAGGGCAATGGGCGTTTCCGCTTCCACCTCCTCGTGGGCTTCCAGTTCTTCGAGAAAGGCGAGGTCGGCGTCCATACGGGCGTCGCGTTCGCGCTGTTCCGCCTCGGTGCGTTGATCCATCATGTCCTCTCTTGCGTCGGATTATCCATACGGGAAAGTATAGCCCCCGTGGGCGGAATCGTCATTGCGGCGGGTGCGGGAGCACGGCCTAATCATTGCCTCTCGATGCACTTACCCTCCTCCCTACGGGGGGAAGGGGGAATGAGGGCAAGTACCGGGCTTTCCCCGGTAGTTTCGATATCGCCACCGTTCTCGCCCTTCCCCCGCAGGGGAAGGGGGCCGGGGGATGGGCGCATTTGCATCTCATACGGGATCCTGTCGAACTCCCAAGAATTGCGCACGTTGTCGGCGCGGTATCGGTTCACCGTTCTTCGTGCGTTCAACAGGATTCCGTATTACTCGTCGCGCAGCACGCGCAGGGCATTCGCGGTGACGAGTAGCGACGTACCCATGTCCGCCAGCACCGCGACCCAGAGGTTGGCCCCGCCCGCGAGTGTGAGGGCGAGGAACACCGCTTTCGTGGCAAGCGAGAAGGCGACATTCTGCCGGATGATTGCGTGTGTGCGGCGGCTGAGGCGAATGGCGAAGGGGAGACGGGCGAGGGTATCGCCCATCAGGGCCACGTCCGCCGCCTCGATTGCCGCGTCGCTGCCCGCCGCGCCCATCGCAATACCGACCGATGCCGTCGCCAGTGCCGGTGCATCGTTCACGCCGTCGCCCACCATCGCCACGGGGCCGCGTGTCTGCATCTCGCGCACCGCCGCCACCTTGTCTTCCGGGAGTAGATCGGCCCGGAACGACGACACACCCGTTTCCGCCGCCACCCGTGCGGCGGTGCGAGCGTTGTCGCCCGTGAGCATCACCGCCTCGCCCACGAGCGAGCGCAAGGCAGCGACCGTGGCGGGGCTGTCGGGGCGCACCGCGTCGCGCAGCGTCAGCAGGCCGATCATCCGTCCGCCCCGCTCCACGCAGACGGCGGCGGCTTCCGACGCGACGAACGCCTCGTGGCCCGTTTCCTCCCACAGCCCGCGCTCCGCGAACCAGCGCGGGCTACCGACGCTCGCCGCTTCGCCGCTCACGAAGCCCGCGCCGCCGCGTCCCGGCACCGCCGCGTATTCCGCAACAGGGGGCAGCACGGCGTTCCGTGCTCGCGCCGCCGCGACGATGGCGCGAGCGAGCGGGTGTTCGCTGCGGCTTTCCAGCGCGGCGGCGGTCGCCAGCACGTCGGCCTCGGTCGCGCCTTCGCAGGCATGGATAGCGACCACGGCGGGTTTGCCCTCGGTGAGCGTGCCGGTCTTGTCGAAGGCGATGGTGCGCACCGCCGCGAGGGCTTCCAGTGCCGCCCCGCCCTTGAACAGCACCCCCCGGCGCGACGCCGCGCCGATGGCGGCGACGAGGGCTACGGGCGTGGAGATCACGAGGGCGCACGGGCAGGCAATCACGAGCAGCACGAGGGCGCGGAATATCCATGCCTGCCAGTCGCCCACGATCAGCGGCGGCACGAGGGCGACGAACGCCGCCGCCGCAATCACGAGCGGCGTATAGACGGCGGCGAAGCGATCCACGAACGCCTGCGCGGGTGCCTTCGACGCTTGTGCCTCCTCCACGAGGGCGATCATGCGGGCAAGGGCGGTGTCGCTCGCGGGCTTCGTGGTGCGCAGGTCGAGGGTGCCGTCGCCGTTGATGCTCCCCGCGAACACCGTCGAGCCGGGTTCCACCGCCACGGGCAGCGACTCCCCCGTGATCGGGGCTTGATCCACCGCCGACCGCCCCGCGAGGATTATCCCATCGAGCGGCACCCGCTCGCCGGGGCGCACGCGCACCGATTCGCCGACGGAGACATGTGCGATAGGGACGCGGTGCTCGTGGTCGCCGTGCAGCACCATCGCCTCGGCGGGCGCGAGGGCGAGCAGGCGGGCGATGGCCCCCCGCGTGCGCTCCACCGTCATCGCCTGCAACTGCGTGCCGATGCCGAAGAGGATCAGCACCGACGCCCCTTCTTCCCACTGCCCGATGGCGACCGCGCCGACGGCGGCGACGGTCATCAGTAGGTTCATGTCCGCCCGCCGCGCCCGGAGCGCGAACCACGCGGCGCGGGCCACGGGGTAGCCGCCGAGCAGCATCCCCGCGAGATACGGCACCGCGACCGCGAGGCGCGGGGCGTCGAGTTTTTCGAGCGCGAAGCCGACGAGCCACAAGGCCGTTGCCGCCGCCAACTCCCACACGCGCCGGTTCCGCCACCACGCGGGCGCGTCCGACAGCGGCGCGGCGGATGCGGCACCGTCGCGCAGCGTCGCGCCGTAGCCCGCCGCCTTCACCGCTGCGATCACCGCGTGCGGCGCGATGCTCCCGCCGTCCGCGACCACGGCGAGCGACCCCGCCGCGAAGTTCACATGGGCGTCGCGCACCCCCGGCAACCGGGACACACCCGCCGCCACAGTCTTCGCGCAGTCGCCGCAGTCCATGCCCGTGACGGCGAATTTCCACGTCGTTCCCCGTGTCGCGGCGGACGAGGCGGACGAGGCGGGGGCAGTCGCTCCGTGTTCGTCGTGTTCGTGTCCGTGGTCGTGTTCATCACCCGCGCAGTCGCCGCATCCGCACATGGGCGCGACGGGCGCGACGGCGATGAGTGGCGCGGGTGTCGCCATCGGTTGCGCGGTGTAGCCGAGGGCGGCGACGCGGCGCACGAAGGCGGTCGCGTCGGTGCGGGCGGGGTCGTACGTCACACTTGCCATGCCGCTGGCGAAGCGCACGGCGGCGTCCTCCACACCGGGCATCGAGCGGAGCGACTGCTCCACGGTCTTCGCGCAGTCGCCGCAATCCATGCCGCGCACCTGCAAGCGGCACGAGACGAGCGCATCCGTCGTGTCCGTCGCGCTGCTCATGCGCTCACCTCCATTTCGTCCGCTTCCGGCACGCCGGGAACGGCGCACCCCACATGCGCGGCACCGACGGCGAGCAAGGCTCGCACATGGTCGTCCGCGAGCGAGTACCAGACCATCTTGCCCTCGCGCCGCGCCTCCACGAGGTTCAACGCACGCAGCAGCCGCAACTGATGCGAGACGGCGGATTGCGTGATGCCGAGCACCGCCGTGAGGTCGCAGACGCAGAGGGGTTCCGCAGCGAGGGCGGAGAGCAGGCGCACCCGTGTGGGGTCGCCGAGGGCAGAGAAGATCGCCGCGAGGTCGGCGGCATCCCGGTGGCCCGGCGTCGCCACGCGAGCACGCCGCACGCCATCGGGGTGAACATGAGTAATTGCACACGTCTCACCGTTCGGTACCGTCGGTGCCATTGCGGCCTCCAATCTCGTATGAACAACTTTTCATATGTTCGCATGGAGTGTATGCTGCGTCAAGCGAGTCTGCGGACGAATCGAGGAGCGGCAGCATGGCACACGATCACGGCACACACGATCACGGCGGGCATACCCACGCCCCGGCGGACTTCGGGCGGGCCTTCGCCATCGGCATCGCCCTCAACACAGGGTTCGTCACCATCGAGGCGACGTTCGGCGTCCTGAGCAACTCGCTTGCCCTCGTCGCCGACGCGGGGCATAACCTCTCGGACGTGCTGGGGTTGCTGATCGCGTGGGGGGCGTCGGTACTCGTCCGCCGCGCCGCCACGGAACGGCGCACCTTCGGCCTGCGTCGCTCCTCGATCCTCGCGTCGCTCGCCAACGCCGTGTTCCTGCTCGTAGCGGTCGGTGGCATCGCATGGGAAGCGATCCATCGCTTCAACCAGCCAGAGCCGGTCGCGGGCGGCACGGTGATCGGGGTTGCTTTGGTGGGCATCGCGGTCAACGCGACCACCGCGCTGCTTTTCGCTTCAGGACGCAAGGGCGACCTGAACATCCGGGGGGCGTTCCTGCACATGGCGGCGGACGCCGGGGTCTCGCTCGGCGTGGTGATTGCGGGCGTCGTGATCCTGCTCACGGGCTGGTCATGGCTCGACCCCGTGGTCTCGCTTGTCATCGTACTCGTGATCCTGATTGGGACATGGGGGTTGCTACGCGACTCGGTGAACCTCGCCCTCGACGCCGTGCCGGAGGGGGTGGACATCGCGGCGGTACGGGCCTATCTCGCCGCGCTCCCCGGCGTGACGGGGGTGCGCGACCTGCACATCTGGGCGATGAGCACCACCGAGACGGCCCTCACCGCGCACCTCACCGTACCCGCAGCGGGCGACCACGACGCGCTGCTCATCGAGATCGCACAGGAACTGGACGAACACTTCGGCATCGAACACGTCACGGTGCAGATCGAGATGAGCGACCACGTACCCACGAACGTGATATAGCCGTTCCCCGTATGTTTCACGAACAATCAACGATACGTGATGATGGCACTGCGTACTCGTCGTTCGCCGGACACACGCCATGAATGCCGCTACTGCACCGAACCCTGCGCAAAACGTGCGTTTTACTATAAATGTTATATGTCTTCCTATCGGCGGTCGTTGTGGGAAAAATGTACCAACCCCCCTGCCGCCCCTGCCGCCCAGAGGGTACCCGCACCCGGTCACCCGCACCCGCCTTCCCCACAAGGAAGGGGGAGCAAGAGAGACCGACGCCGCGCATCTCCCCCTACGCCTCGATAACGCATGAACCCTGCGTTCTACCACCCAACTCTTGACATTGCCTCTCGCCAAACATACAATTGAGGCATGGCTAATTCTGGGGGTAGCGAGGGCCGAAATAAGGGATTCGTTTTCACATGTGAACAGGACTACTTGAAAGCGATCTCTGTTTCGCATTCCGGGACGTAGCGGGAAGCATCGGCACGGGCGCACTCTTGCAGTGGCGGGTGCGGCACCGGGGGACACATAAGTTCGGGTGGGGGGGCAGGTTGTCCGCCCGTACGTGGTGTGGGCAGGCCGAGGTCTACCCCACCGATGTTCGTGGGAGGGACGAAGGACATGAGAGACGTTGAACAGATTGTTGTGGAGGGGGGGGGCGTGACCGTTACGGTCGCTCCCGGTAGTTCCACGGCGGACACGATCACCACGGCGACGCAGATTCTCGAAGGGCAGAGCAGGAAGCGCGGCTTCGGGCGACTGTTGCCCTTTCTCGGCCCCGCCTTCATCGCCTCCATCGCCTACATTGACCCCGGCAACTTCGCCACGAATATCGCGGCGGGGGCGCAATTTGGCTACCTACTCATCTGGGTGATCGTGGCCTCGAACCTGATGGCGATGCTCATTCAGGTGCTTTCGGCGAAACTCGGCATCGCCACGGGGCGAAACCTGCCCGAAGTGTGCCGCGACCACTTCCCGCGCCCTGTGACCTATATCCTCTGGATACTCGCGGAAATCGTCGCTATCGCCACCGACATCGCGGAGTTCCTCGGTGCCGCTCTCGGCTTCTACCTGCTGTTCGGCATCCCGCTTTTCCCCGCCGCGCTCATCACGGCGGTGGCGACTTTCCTGATCCTTGCCCTGCAGCAGCGCGGCTTCCGCCCGCTGGAGGCGGTGATTGCGGTGTCGGTGGGTGTGATCGCCGGGTGCTACATCCTAGAGACGATCCTTGGTAAGCCGAACTGGGGGGCGGCGGCCCTCGCCTTCGCGCCGCCGCGCTTCGAGGGGACGGAGAGCGTGCTCCTCGCGGTCGGTATTCTGGGCGCGACGGTGATGCCGCACGTCATCTACCTGCACTCCTCGCTCACGCAGAACCGCATCCCGCAGCGCAACGACGAGATGAAGCGCAAACTGCTGCGCTTCGAGACGATAGACGTGATGATCGCCATGCCCATCGCGGGGTTCGTGAACGCGGCGATGCTGCTGCTCGCGGCGGCGACGTTCAACGCGAACGGCCTCACCGAGATTGACGCCATCGAGGATGCGCACAAGACGCTCGAACCGCTCCTAGGCGGCGCGAGCAGCGCGATCTTCGCCATCTCGCTTCTGGTGAGCGGGCTGGCGTCCTCCACCGTCGGTACGATGGCAGGGCAGGTCATCATGCAGGGGTTCATCCGGCGCACTATTCCCCTCTGGGTGCGCCGCGCCGTGACAATCGTGCCGTCGCTCATCGTCATTGGCTTGGGCCTTGACGCTACCCGCACCCTGATTCTCAGTCAGGTGGTGCTCAGTTTCGGCATCCCCTTCGCGCTCGTGCCACTCGTGATCTTCACGCGCCGCCGCGACATCATGGGTGTGCTGACGAACCGCACAAGTACAAACATTGCCATCACCGCTATTGCAGCGATCATTATCGCGCTGAACGGCTTCCTGCTTCAGCGCACATTCTTCGGGGGGTGAGACGCATGTTCACGCACATCCTCGTGCCGCTCGATGGTTCCGTACTCGCGGAGGCGGTACTGCCCTACGTGCGGCTGCTCGCGGGCAAGCCCGGTGGGCGCGTCACACTGCTGCACCTGATCGAACGCGCCGCGCCGCAGACGGTGCATGGCGCACACCATTTGCGCACGGTGGCGGACGCGGAAGAATACCTCGCCGGGGTCGCCCGCGACCTCGCGGAGAGCGGTGTCACTGTCGAAACCCACATAGACACGAACGAGGGCGGCGACACGCCAAACCGCATCGAGTCGCACGCGACCGAATGGCGCGTGGACCTCGTCGCGCTCTGCGTGCATGGGCGGAGCGGCCTGGGGCGGTTATTCTTCGGCAGCATCGCGCAGTCGGTGCTCGGCGCGGGGGTCGCGCCCGTGCTGCTCGTGATTGCCCCCGGCAAAGGGGTGACGGCGGCTTCGGCCCCCACGCTCGATCACCTGTTCGTGCCGCTCGACGGCACCCCGGAGGCGGAGGTTGCGTTGCCGCTGGTGGTGGAGATTGCCCGTGAGCGCGGCAGCACGATACATCTCACGCTCGTGGTGCCGACGCGGGACACGGTCAGCGGCTCGATGGGCGGGGCAGCCCGATTCAGCCCCACCGCTACCGCCGTGTTCCTCACGCAAACGGCACAGGACGCCGAGGGCTACCTGAACGAGAAGGTGGCGCAGTTGCGGATAGCGGGCGTGGCAGTGCAGGCCGAGGTGCAGCGCGGCGACCCCGCGACGGGCGTCCTCGCGGCGGCGAAGCGCATCCCCGCCGACCTCACCGCCGTCGCCAGCCACGGGCGTTCGGGCCTCGAAGGGGCGTGGATGGGCAGCGTGGGGAACACGGTGCTTGCCCGTGCGGCGGGGCCGTTCCTGCTCGTGCGGCGGTGGGACGGGCCACGGTAGTCATACCAAGACCGGGTGCTTAGTGCCGCTTCGACGCCCCCTCCCTACGGTGGAGGCAGCCACACAAACATCGAGGCTACCCCAACCAATCGGGGTAGCCTCAAATCTTGCCGTACGCTCCCCCTCCCTGTAGGGAGCGGGCCGGGAGCAGATTCCCGGTTATCCGCCCGGTGTGTAGTAGTACAGGCCGTCTTCCTCCGCGAAGCCGCCGGTCTCGCTCGTCAAGGTGGCGCGGAGGGCACCCGCCGAGGTGGGCCGCTCGATGTTCGTGAGGGCGAGCAGGTCGTCGAACTCCGCGAGGTAACGCGGGGCCGTGCTGTCGCCCACGTTCTCGCCGCCGCGCTCGAAGGCCGCCGCGACGATCCGGGGCAGCGACCGCCGCTCCTTGGCATCGAGGGGCTTGAGGTTGGCGAGGCGCGGCAGGCGGCTTTCGCTCAGCAGCATCGCCTCCCGCGTGGCGCAGTAGAATGTTACGGGCTTGAAGGTGAACTTACCCTTCTTCTCGTCGAGCGAGACGAGGCGGCGTTCCTGTGCGCTCACCTGCAAGTACTGGATGCGGTAGGTTCCCGGCGTGTCGCCGCGCTCGACCGTGAAGAGCGCACCCGGCACGAGGTTCTCGTGGAAGAAGTTACCGAAGCCCGTGAGGAAGCCGCCCCGGTTGCCCGTGGCGTAGCGAATCTCGGCGTTGAAGGTGAGGTAATGCTGCGGAGCCTCGAAGGTAACGACCGCCGTTCGCTGCCCGACGCGGTAGGGGGCGGGGAAGAATTGCGCCAGTTCGCCATCGAGCGGCAGCACGCCGTACTCGTACTCGTAGTAGGTGAGCGTGTGTTCCACGTAGTCGAGGTCGCCGGGGTTTTCGTCCGCCGGGATTTCCGGATCGGTGGGGTAATCGAGCAGCACGCGGTAGTCGGTGCCGAGGTCGCCCACCTTGCGGCGGTCGGTACCGATAGTCGGCAGTCCCTGCACGCTCCACAGGCGGCGTTCCTCGGTGCCGACGAACTCGAACTCCGATTCCCCCGCGAGATGCACGTCCAGCGAGAAGCGGGCGACCTCAAAGTCGGGGTCGGAGCGGCGCATCCCGCGCACGTCGAGCAGCATGTCCACATCGGCGAGGGGTTCGTTGCGCTCGGTGAGGTACTCGCGGATGCGGCGGCTGTCGTTGCGCCCGAAGTTCACGAGGGCGTCGCGCAGGTAGTATTCCGGCCCGAAGGAGACGAACCGCTCGTCGGTGTCGAGCGCACGCTGCAACTGACCGGCGGGGGTACTGGCGTCCGCCGCGTCAATCAGCACGCTCTCGGCCTCCGCCGCGATCTCGCTCTCGACCTCGGCGGGGCTGCTCGGCGAGTCGAGCGGCGTCTCCACGGCCGATTCCGCCTCGTGCGCGGCGGCGAGGGCGGCGATCTCCGGGTAGACCCCCGGCGTCTCGGCGTCGTCTTCGAGGTCGTCTTCGAGGTCGCTGTCGCCTTCGGGAACGACGATCTCCTTGTACCAGTTCGCGTTGATGATCTCATGTGCGGCGGGGGCGGGGCGCGGCACGGCGGGCGCAACCGTCGGGGCCGGTTCGGTGAGGCGAACGCGGAACTGATGGCTCAGGTCTTCGCCGTGTACGACGGGGGTGTGACCGTCTTTCGTGGTCGTGACGAAGGTCGCGCCGTCCTCGTCCGCGAGGGCAAAGATCGCCGGATTCGCCCGCACCGCCGCCACCACCCCATCTCCCGCCGCAAGCTTTCGCCCCGCTGCGTACTCCGCGAGGGCCGCGAGCGACTGCCGCACGGGCATATTCGCGCCGTAGAACCGCCCGGAAAACTGCATCACCTGCAAGAGTTCGCGGGCGAGAGCCTGTTCCTCGTCGCTGCCCGCGAACTCCGGTGCCACCATCACCGCTTGTGCCATGTCTACCTCCTGAACGCGACCAGTAGCGGCGGGCAGCGAGCGGCGAGCAGAATGCACGTGCATCACTCACTGCTCGCCGCTCGCCGCCCGCTACTATTCGCCGATGAATGCGATCAATTCCGCGAGTGTCATAGGGCGGCGACGGGCGGCAAGTTCCGCCGCGACGCGGTCAAGGGTCGCCGCCGGGATCGCCGCTGCCGCTGCGTCGCCCCCGCGTGTCTTTTTCGTGGCCATGTATCATTCTCCCCGTCGTCCTGAGACGTTCGCACCAACTGAGAAGCATACACGCTTTCGCTCGGCAGCGCAACGCAAAGTGCGGCCCCGCGTCAAGGTTTATTCGTTTTCGTCAGATGCACCTAACCCCCCACCTGCCCAGAGGGCACCCGCCTTCCCCATAGGGAAGGGGGAGCGAGAGAGACAGAGCCTCAGTCTTCCCCCTACGCCGCGATCTCGCCGTGCGTCACCCCCTTCCCTATGGGGAAGGGGGGCGCGGATGCCCTCTGGGCGGCATGGGCAGGTGGGGGGTTAGGTGCATTTTGCAAACACGCATAAACCCCGACGCGGGGCCGCATAAGCCCTGCGGACCCTCCAAGGCGCATTCGTTCTCCCCTTCCCCCATAGGGGGAGGGGCCGCATTTCATCCGAGACCCATCGCCGTTTTCGCGTCGTTGAGCGTTTTCGTGGCGATGGGGCGGGCGCGGGCGGCACCGTCCCTGAGCACGCCTTCCACGTAGGCGGGGTCGGCGGTGATGCGGGCGTACTCCTCGCGCAAGGGGCGCAACCCCTCCGCGATCACCTCCGCGAGTTCGCGCTTGAAGGTGCCGTAGCCCTGCCCCGCGAAGTGATCCTCGATCTCCTGCCGCCCCTGCCCCGTGAACAGTTGGTAGATCGTCAGCAGGTTCGTGATGCCGGGGCGTTCGGTGTCGAAGACCACCGTGCCGACGCTATCCGTGGTCGCCCGCTTGACCTTGCCCGCGATCTCGTCCGGCGTGTCGGTGAGGAAAATCGCGTGGTGGCGGCCCGTGGCGGATTTGCTCATCTTCTTCGTCGGCTCGTCCAGCCCCATGATGCGTGCGCCCACGTCGCCGATCATCGGTTCGGGCAGTGTGAAGGTGGCCCCGTAGAGCCGGTTGAACCGCTCCGCGATGTCGCGGGTCAGCTCGACGTGCTGCTTCTGGTCCTCGCCCACGGGGACGCCGTTCGCGTGGTAGAGCAGAATGTCCGCCGCCATCAGGCAGGGGTACGCGAGCAAACCGAGGCTCGACCGCTCGCGGGCGTCCCCCGCCTTGTCCTTGTATTGCGTCATCCGTTCGAGCCAGCCGAGCGGCGTGACGCACTGGAAAATCCAGCCCAGTTCGGGGTGCGCCGCGACATGGCTCTGCGCGAACAGGATGCACCTGCTCGCATCCAGCCCCGCCGCGAGGTAGACGCCCACGAGTTCCCGTGTCGCGGCGTGCAACGCCTTCGGGTCCTGCTGCACGGTGATCGCGTGCAGGTCCACGATGCAGAAGATGTTGTCGAATTGCTCCTGCGTCTGCACCCAGCGGCGGATCGCCCCCAGATAGTTGCCGAGATGCAACGCCCCGGAGGGCTGGATGCCGCTGAACACGCGGGGCTTCGTCGCGCCCCCCGTTGTCGTCGCCGGTGCTTCCTGTGCCGTGACCATGCGTGCCTCCCCACTCCGGTTGTCTATACAGGTGTGTCGTTCGGTGAGACTGCGGCACGGTGGAGGGTGGGCTTATGGAGCTTCACGACTGAATCGGGCGATGGTGGGATGGGCTTCAGCCCGTCATCCCCGGACGACGCACACTCCCCGATCTGGTTGTTAATCTTCATCATCTCACCCTCCACAGTGCGGTAACTTCACCACCCCTCGAACATATCCATGTCCGGCATTAGCTCACCTTCGCCCATTCGCCGCGCTGCGCGGCCTCGTGCATCAATTTCGTCAGGGCGACGAACCGCTCCATCGCCCCCTGCGCCCGCCCGCTGTCTATGCTGCCGGCGGCGAGGGCGATGCCCGCCGCGAAGTTCGGCACCGCGTCCGCCGCCACCAACGCCGCCGCCGCGTTGAGGAGCGTCACGTCGCGGTGCGGGCCGCGCTCCCCCGCGAGGATGCGCCGCGTGATGGCGACATTCTCATCCACGCTGCCGCCCGCCGTGGCGGAGGGCAGGGCGCGGGCGAGGCCGAACTGCTCCGGCGTGATCGTGTACGTCGTCACATCGTCGCCGCGCACCTCATGCACCACCGTCGGCCCCGCAAGGCTCACCTCGTCCAGCCCCTCTTGCCCATGCACGACGAGGGCGTGCTTGGTGCCGAGTAGCGCGAGGACGTGCGCGAGTTTCGTCGCCAGTAGCGCGTCGCCGACGCCGAGGACTTGCCGCTCCGCCCCCGCCGGGTTCGTGAGCGGGCCGAGCAGGTTGAACACCGTGCGCACGCCGATGTCGCGCCGCACCGGCCCCGCGTAGCGCATCGCGGGGTGGAAGTTCGGCGCGAACATGAAGCCGAAGCCGACCGTGCGCACGCACTGCGCCACCTGCTCCGGTGTGCGCTCGATGTACGCCCCCAAGCCTTCGAGCACGTCGGCACTGCCGCAGCGGCTCGTCATGGCGCGGTTGCCGTGCTTCGCCACCGGCACCCCCGCGCCCGCCACCACGAACGCCGCCGTGGTGCTGATGTTGAACGAGCCGGAGCCGTCGCCGCCCGTGCCGCAGGTGTCCACCACGGGCAGGTCGTCGAGCGCGACGCGGCGGGCGTGGCGGCGCATCGTCTGCGCGAAGCCGGCGATCTCGGCCTCGGTCTCGCCCCGCAACCGCAGTGCCGTGACGAGGGCCGCGATCTGGCTCTCGGTCGCCTCGCCCACCATGATGGCGTCCATCGCCGCCGCCGCTTCCTCCTGCGACAGCGTGTGTCCTTCCACCACGCGGGCAATCGCGGCTTTGATACCGACGGGGGCAGGCGCAGGTGTCGGTGTAGGGGCGGTTCGTGAACCGCCCTCTCGCCGTGCCTCGGTGTCGCGCTTTGGCTCCGTACTCGCCGGGGAGGGCGGTTCACGAACCGCCCCTACGTCGTTTGCGGGTTGCCCATCCAGGAAATTTTTCAGGAGATCTTTCCCATGTTCGGTGAGGATGCTTTCGGGGTGGAACTGCACGCCCTGCACATCGGGGTAGTCGCGGTGGCGCACGCCCATCACGAGGCCGTCTGCCGTTTCCGCCGTGATCTCGAACACGTCGGGCAGCCCCGCCCGTTCCACCACGAGCGAGTGGTAGCGGATCGCGGTGAAGGGCGAGGGCAAGCCCGCGAACACCCCTTCGCCGTTGTGATGCACGGCACTCACCTTGCCGTGCATCAGGCTCGGCGCACGCACGACCTCGCCGCCGAACGCCTGCCCGATGGCCTGATGCCCCAGACAGACGCCGAGAAGCGGCACCTTCCCCGCCAGCGCGTGGACAAGCGGCACGCATACGCCCGCCTCGTCCGGCGTGCGGGGGCCGGGGGAGAGCACGACCTTTTCCGGTTTCATCGCAATGATCTCGTCCACCGTGGCGGCGTCGTTGCGCACGACCCGCACGTCGGCACCGAGTTCGCACAGGTACTGGTAGAGGTTGTAGGTGAAGCTGTCGTAATTGTCTATGAGCAGGATCATGATTGCTCCCTTCGGTCGCGGTGCTGCCTGCTGCGTGCTGCGTGCTGCGTAGAATCAATGCAAGGCACCCA
>JAABUN010002358.1_pt1 | contig 34037 bp, 30 predicted proteins | sample 5559311 | NCBI WGS metagenome assembly JAABUN01 (sample SAMN10711877, study PRJNA513370) | rock metagenome | isolation source: Antarctica rocks | place: Antarctica: Victoria Land, Siegfried Peak sud | reverse complement strand
CAGACCCAGCAGGACCCCGTTGTCTTCTCCGGTGACGTCCCACGCTACTTCGACCTGGCCACGCTGTGGGACGGGAAGTGGTACGAGCGGATCGCGACCCAGGGCTACCCTGCGCAGCTGCCGCAGGACTCCCTGGGCCGCGTGCAGCAGAACGCCTGGGCCTTCTACCCCGTCTTCCCTTACCTTGTCCGCGCCCTGATGGCGCTGAGCGGGTGGCCGTTCGCCATCGCGGCACCGCTGCTGGCGACCGTCCTCGGGTATGCCGCGGCGCTGGTCATCGCGGGGCTGCTGCGGGAGCGGGTGGGTGCGGCCGCGGCGCTCGGCGCGGTGGCCCTCCTGGGAGCCTTCCCGGCGGCACCGGCCCTGCAGGTCGCCTACACCGAGTCCCTGGCCCTGCTGTTGCTGGCAACCGTGCTGTGGTTGCTGGGGCGCCGACGCTGGTGGACCGCCGCGGCCGTCGCCCTGGTGATCGGGCTGACCCGGCCCATCGCGCTGCCCCTGGGCCTGGTGGCCCTGGTGGCGGTGCTGGTCCGTTGGCGCTCCCGCGCCGCCCACCCACTCGAGCAGGGCGAGATGCTCGCCATGGCTGCCACCCTGGTCTCCTGCGCGGTGTCCGGGCTGCTGTGGCCGGTCGTCGTGTGGTGGGCCACCGGGCGAGCTGATGGCTACCCCGTGACCATGTCCGCCTGGCGTGGCGGTGAGCCAATCACGGCCTTTGTGCCGATCATGCAGGTGAGCCAGTTCCTGCTGGGTGACATCGCTGGCCCCCTAGGGCTGCTGCTGCTGGCGGTCCTGCTGCTGGTCGCGGTGCTCGGTCCGTGGGCCGCGGGGCTGGGGGTCGAGCTGCGCACCTGGTGCGTGGGTTACCCGCTCTACCTCGCCGCGGCCCTGGATCCCTGGACCAGCATCTATCGCTACCTGCTGCCGCTGTTCCCGCTGTTCGTGCTGATGGTCGGGGGAGGCTGGAGCTCAATGGGCCGGCGCACCGCCAGTCCTGGGTGGTTGCTGGTCGCGCGCACCGCGACGATCGCTGCGCTCTTCATCGGCTGGCAGGTCTGGTGGTCCTGGGAGCTGTTCCGGTTCGAGCCCCCTAGTGACTACCCGCCGTGACCGGGCGCCGACTGCTCACTCCCCGGTGAACACCGGCGTCTGCTTGGCTAGGAACGCGGCGACCGCACGCTGATGGTCCGCGCTGGTGCCGGTGCGGTCCATCAGCTCGGCCTCGTGGGCCAACGACTCCGCCAGGGACGACCCCGCGGAGAAGGCCACCGCCCGTCGCAGGGCGCCGTAGGCCAGGGTCGGGCCGGCTGCGAGGCGAGCTGCAACCTCGTGGACCCGCGCGGCCAGCTGCGCCGCCGGCACCAGCTCGGTGACCAGGCCGAGCTCGGCGGCCTCCGCCGCCTGCACGGTCCGGGGCAGCAGCAGCAGCTCCTTGGCCTTGGCGATCCCGACCAGCCGGGGCAGGGTCCAGGACGAGCCGGAGTCGCAGGAGAGCGCCACACCTGCAAAGGCCAGGTTGAAGCCGGCGGTGTCGGCCACGTAGCGCAGATCGGCGGCGAAGGCGAGGGCGGCCCCGGCTCCGGCCGCGACGCCGTTGACGGCGGCCAGGACCGGTTTGTCCATCGTGGACAGCAGCTCGATGACCGGGTTGTAGTGCTCCCGCACCGTGCTCCATACCTGGGCAGGGTCCTCATGGAGCAGGGTGACGTGCTCCTTGAGGTCCTGCCCCACGCAGAACGCGCGGCCGGTCCCGGTCAGCACCACACAGCGGGCTTCCGGGTCGTCCGCCGCCTCCCGGACCGCCACGAGGAGGGCGTCCTTGGTGGCCAGGTCCAGGGCGTTCATGGCCTCCGGGCGGTCCAGCGTCAGGGTCCTGACCCCGTCCTGCTGGGTCGCGCGCACTGGTGCGGTCATGTCGGCCTCTCGATCGGTCGGGGTGCTCCGGCCTCGATGAGGCAGCAGTCCACGAAAGTGCGGGTGGCCGGGAGCAGAACCTGTGCCACGTCCAGGAACTGCCGGCGGGCCCCGTGCCCCGGCCAGTCCGGGGGAAGCATCTCCGCGGGCAGGCCTGGGTCGCGGAACATGAAGTTGCGCCATCGGTGGACGAGCAGGGTGCGCACCGAGTAGGCCTGCTCGGGTTGTAGTCCGCCCGCTTGCGCCCGGTCCGGGACGGTGGCGGTGAAGTCCGTGTAGGCGCGGGCCAGGTCAGCCAGGTCCCACACCTGCTGCACAAGGTCCATCGGGTCCCGGGTCGAGGGCCCCAGGACGTCGGTACCACGAACCTCCAGGGTGCGTAGGGTGTCGGCCAGCTCGGCGCTGCCGTGCGGGCTGATCCAGCTCGAAGCAGCCAGCCTGCCGTAGCCGAGGTAGGTCATCGAGGCATGCAACCTCGCGCGGCGGGTCCGGTCTGCGACCGGCTCGAGCACCACTAGGTGCCACCGGCGGTCCCACGAGGGGGGACCCGGCTCGTAGATGCGCTGTCGGGCCCGAGTGAGCCGTTCGCGCCCGACCGATGTGGCTGCATACCCCCGCAGTCCGTGCCGGCGGTGCGCGCTCAGCCAGTGCTGGGCCACCATCCGGGAGACCGCGGTGCGGGTGGCCGGAGGCTGAATGCCACAGGCTCGGGTGAGCGCGACCACTGTGGCGATGGGCGCCCAGTAGCCCGACCTCGCGAGATGGTCGCCGTAGAGGTCGAAGACTGCTGCCCGTGCCTGCACAGCCCCCAGTGTGCCCGACAGATTATGCCGACCGCCGGGGGTCGGGGGATACTGGGGTCGCTGGTAGTCCCGCTCCGTCGCACCCAGGCGACGGAGCGTCTGCGGCGCGGCCGCGTCAGTCTGGAGGAAGGTTCAACATGGCAGCAATGAAGCCTCGCACCGGGGACGGTCCGCTCGAGGTGACCAAAGAGGGTCGGGGCATCGTCCTGCGGATGCCACTGGAGGGGGGCGGTCGCCTGGTCGTCGAGATGAACGCCGACGAGGCGGGCGCTCTGGGTGATGCCATCAAAGAGTGCCTGGGCTGAGCTGCCACACGCTCCACTGACCGGTCACCTCGACCAGACCGAACGACCCCGTCCCGCCGGTTCACGGCAGGGGCGGGGTCGTTTGCTGGGTGAGGTCAGCGGCGGACGGCTATGAGCACACCATCACCGGCGGCAACGAACGCAGGGACCAGCTGATCCTCGGCGCGGACGTTCTTGGCCAGCTCGCGAAGCGTGACCGTGGCGCTGTCGCGGGCGGCCGGGTCGGCCACCCGGTCCTTACCAAGGACGTGGTAGACAGCCAGCAGGCCGCCCGGCCGCAGCAGCCGCATCCCCTGGTCGACGTAGACGGGGTAGTTCGCCACATCGGCGTCGATCCACACCAGGTCGTAGGCGCCATCGGTAAGACGGGGGAGCACCTGGGTCGCGTCGCCGCCGATCACCCGCGTGCGCTGCGGCGCCACCCCGGCCGCGGCGAACGCCTTGCGGGCCGCACGCTGGTGCTCGGGCTCGAGGTCGATCGAGGTGAGCACACCATCGGGGGCCATCCCACCCAACAGCCACAGCCCGGAGACCCCGGCCCCAGTGCCGACCTCGACGACGTGCGCTGCCTGCACGGCGGCCGCCAGGGTCTGCAGCAGGCTACCGACGGACGCCGGCACCGGTTCCGCATCCAGCTCCTCGCCGATGCGGGCCGCGTGGTCCACGACGTCGGAAATAGTGGGGAACTCCTCGGCGTAGGCCCAGGAGGCCATCCGTTGCGCTGCCATGGTCCCAGCCTAATGCCCAGCCGGAGGGCGGGTCGCTCAGCCAACGCCCAGGATGCGCTGCGACCATGAAGGTCCGTCGCCGAACGCGTGACGGGTGCCAACCGTGGAGGGTCGGAGCCGATGGACACCACCATCTCCCCCGAGGCTGCGGTAGGAGACGAGCTGCCCGCCCCGGTATGGCAGCAGCCAACGTGGGACGAGATCGTGCGGCTGCACAGCGCCCGGGTCTACCGCCTGGCCTACCGACTCACGGGCAACCCCCATGACGCCGAGGATCTGACGCACGACGTCTTCATCCGCGTGTTCCGCTCTCTTGACTCCTACCGGCCGGGCACCTTCGAGGGGTGGTTGCACCGGATCACCACCAACTTGTTCCTGGACCGGGTGCGCCGCAAGCAGCGGATCCGCTTCGATGCGCTCACCGATGAGTTCGCGGCCCGGCTGCCCTCTCGCACCCGGACACCCGAGGAGGTCTTTGACCTGACGCACCTCGACGGCGACATCCAGTCGGCACTGGACGCATTGGCCCCACAGTTCCGCGCGGCCGTCGTGCTCTGCGACATCGAGGGCTACTCCTACGAGGAGGTCGCCCAGACCCTCGGCATCAAGCTGGGCACCGTGCGCTCGCGCATCCATCGTGGTCGGGCGCAGCTGCGTCAGGCGTTGGCCCACCGGGAGCCTGCCCGGGCCACCCGTCCGGCGCGCACCGGTCCGATCCTGCCTGTCCTGGGCTGAGCAGCGGCGCGGGTCTGCGCGCCGTTCTCGCACGTCAGGCACAATCGGGGTATGCCGCAGAACGAGCCCACCGGGGGGATACCCGTGGAGCGCACCGATCCGCTGCGGCTACCCGGACCGTGGGACCTCCCGCCGCCGCGCGGCAACCCGACACAGCGCGGGCGAGCCTCGCAAAGTCTGTGGCCCGTAGCGTTGGTGCTCACCGCGCTGCTGGCCGGACTGACTGGTGGACTGGCGGGTGGGTATGCCGCGCAACGGCTGGCCTCGCCCGGGGGTCAGCCGGTCGTGACCGAGGCGCTTCCGGTCGCGGCAGCCGGGGACGGCGGGGTGGCACCCGTGGCCCGGATCGCCCGGATGACGTTGCCCAGCGTCGTCTACATCTCGGTCAAGGCGGACAGCGGCGACGGCGTCGGCTCGGGTTTTGTGGTCCGGGCAAACGGCTACATCGTGACCAACAACCACGTCATCGCCGCTGGCGGGCAGGACGGGGTGATCACCGTCGAGTTCAGTGACGGCGACTCGGCGCCGGCTGAAGTCGTCGGCACCGACCCGTCCTACGACATCGCCGTCATCAAGGTCGACCGCTCCGGGCTGCCGGTCCTGCAGTTCGGCGACTCCGAGACGCTCCAGGTCGGTGTCCCCGTAGTGGCGGTGGGCGCTCCCCTGGGCCTGGACAACACCGTGACTTCCGGCATCGTGTCGGCACTGGACCGCCCGGTCGTCGCGGGCGACGTGGCCACCACGACCTACATCAACGCCATCCAGACTGACGCGGCGATCAACCCCGGCAACTCCGGCGGCCCGCTGCTGGACATGACCGGACGGGTGGTCGGCGTCAACTCTGCCATCGCCCAGCTCCCCGGTGGCGGCGAGCTGGGACCGGCCGGCAGCATTGGCCTGGGGTTCGCGATCCCCGCCGCCCAGGCTCAGCGCACAGCCGACCAGCTGATCGAGACCGGGACCAGCGAGCACCCCGTGATGGGTGTGCACGTCGACCTGCAGTACACCGGGGAGGGTGCTCGGGTGCTCCCCAAGGGCAGGGACGACGTGCAGCCGGTTATCCCCGGTGGGCCGGCCGAGGCGGCGGGCGTCAAGCCCGGAGACGTCATCCTGGCGATCGACGGTGAACCGGTCAAGGACAGCAGTGAGCTGATCGTGCAGCTGCGCTCGCACGAGGTCGGCGACACCGTGGAGGTGCTGCTGCGCTCACCCGGCGGTGCTGAGCGCACCGTCCCGGTCACCCTCGCGGGAGCCACCGAGTGAGCACCGGTGTTTAACCTGCAGGCGACCGAGATCTTCCTGCTGCTGGTGCTGGCAGTCGTGATCCTCGGACCGCACCGGCTGCCCGAGTACGCCGCGAAGCTGGCTGCGGCCGTGCGGTCCCTGCGCGACCTGGCTGAGGGAGCAAAGTCCCAGATCCGGCAGGAGATGGGACCGGCCTTCGACGAGGTCGACTGGGCCCAGCTCGACCCCCGTCAGTACGACCCCAGGCGCATCGTGCGGGACGCGTTGGCCGGTCCGGTGCAGGAGATCTCTGCCACCGGCAAGCGGGCGGTCACCACGGCGGAGGCAGCCGGCATGGGGCCGGTCGACCCTCCTGCGACCGGCGCCGCCCGGCAGCAGCGGTCCGCCGGACGCAGGGGGCGCAGCACCTCGAAGGCGCACGACCCGGCTCGGCCGACACCGTACGACATTGACGCCACCTGATCCTGTCGGCCACACCGGTCGCTGGGGCCGGGGCTAGACCCGGGCGGTCGGCGTGATCCCCAGCTTGCGTCCGGCCAGACCCCTGCCCCGGGCGGCGAGCTGGCGCGCGATACCTCGCAGCGCCGTGGCAGCAGCCGAGTCCGGCTCACCCAGCACGACCGGCACGCCGCGGTCGCCGCCGATGCGGACCAAGGTGTCCAACGGGATCTGGCCCAGCAGCGGCACCTCGGCGCCGATCGAGCGGGACAACGAGTCGGCCACTGCGCGGCCCCCTCCGGAGCCGAAGATCTCCTGGCGCGAGCCGTCGGGCAGCTCCAGCCACGACATGTTCTCGATGACGCCCACCAGACGCTGGTGGGTCTGCAGGGCGATGGCACCGGCCCGCTCGGCCACCTCGGCGGCCGCCTGCTGGGGGGTGGTCACCACGATCAGCTCGGAGTTGGGCAGCAGCTGGGCCACGGTGATGGCGATGTCGCCGGTGCCCGGGGGCAGGTCGAGCAGCAGGACGTCGAGGTCCCCCCAGTAGACGTCTCCGAGGAACTGCTGCATCGCCCGGTGCAGCATCGGCCCGCGCCACACGACCGGCTGGTTGCCGGGCACGAACATGCCGATCGAGATGACCTTGACCCCGCCCTGGGCGACCGGGGGCATGATCATGTCGTCCACCTGGGTCGGCGCGTGCGTGACCGCCATCATCCTTGGCACGGAGAAGCCGTAGATGTCCGCGTCCACCACGCCCACCCGCAGACCCTCCTCGGCCATCGCCGCCGCCAGGTTGACGGTGACCGAGGACTTGCCGACGCCGCCCTTGCCGGAGGCCACGGCATACACCCGGGTGAGGGTGTCGGGGCGGGCGAACGGGATCTCGCGCTGGGGAGCACCACCGCGCAGCTGGTCGCGCAGCCCGGAGCGTTGCTCGTCGCTCATCACGCCCAGCTGCACCTGCACGCCGGTCACCCCCGCGACCTGGGACACCGCGGCGGTGACCTCTCGGGTGATGGTCTCCTTCATCGGGCACCCCGGCACCGTCAACAACACGGTCACCCGCACGGCGCCGGCGTCATCGGTGTCCACCGACTCCACCATGCCCAGTTCGGTGATCGGCTTGCCGATCTCCGGGTCGTTGACTCCCGCGAGCGCAGCGTGCAGGGCATCCAGCGAGGGGGTAGACATGTCCACCATGGTAGGCGGCTGCTCAGCTCGGCCGGTCCGCCCCCCGCGGTCCACTCGTCTCCTCGGGGGCCGTGGCGACGACCCGTAGCCCTCGCTCCTCCATGTCCTCGAGCAGACCGCGGATCTCCGAGCGCACGAAGTCGCGGGTCGCGGTGTCGCGCAGGGCGATCCGCAGCGAGGCGACTTCGCGGGTGAGGAATTCGGTCTCGGCCAACGCTCGCTCGTCGCGGGAGCGGTCCTGCTCGATCATCACCTTGTCGCGGTCGGCCTGACGGTTCTGGGCGAGCAGGATCAACGGCGCGGCATACGAGGCTTGAAGACTGAGCATCAGCGTCAAAAAGATGAACGCGTAGGGGTCGAACCGGACCCCTCCGGGCGCCAAGGTGTTCCAGAGCAGCCAGATCGCGACGAAGCCGGTCATGTAGGCCAGGAACCGGGCGGTGCCCATGAACCGGGCGAACCCCTCAGCGAAGCTGCCGAACGTGTCCGGGTCCATCTGGGGTCGCCACAGCCGGCGACGACTGGCCACCATGGGCTGGTCCAACCGCTCCGTCCGCTGGCGTGGCCTGGGCCTCGCCGCGGCCCGGGCCGACCTGCGCTTCGCGGGGGACTGCTCAGCCATCGGCCGCCTCGCTCATCCGGTCTCGCTCGCGCCAGTCCTCCGGCAGCAGGTGGTCCAGCACATCGTCCACGCTCACCGCACCGAGCAGCCGGCCCTCGGCGTCGGTGACCGGCACGGCCACGAGGTTGTATGCAGCGAGCAGGCGGGTCATGACCGCCAGTGATGTCTGCGCACCGACCGGGTCAATGGCCTTGTCCACGATGCCGCCGATGGCCTCGTGCGGGGGCTCGCGCAGCAGCCGCTGGATGTGCACGGCACCCAGATACTTGCCGGTGGGGGTCTCGTGCGGCGGCCGGGCCACGAAGACCAGGGAGGCCAGAGCGGGGGACAACTCCTCGCGGCGCACCACGGCCAGCGCCTCGGCGATGCTCGCGTCAGGGCCAAGGATGACCGGGTCGGTGGTCATCATGCCGCCGGCCGTGTCCTCCTGGTAGGTGAGCAGCCGGCGGATGGGCGCCGCGTCGTCGGGCTCCATCCGCTGCAGCAACAGCTCAGCCAGCGCGTCCGGCAGCTCGGAGATCAGGTCGGTGGCGTCGTCGGGCTGCATCGCTTCCAGCACGTCGGCGGCGCGCTCGGTGTCCAGGTTGCTCAAGACCTCCACCCGGTCGTCCTCGGGGAGCTCCTCCAGGACGTCGGCCAACCGGTCGTCGTCGAGGGCGTCGGCGACCTCGCCTCGTCGCTTCGGGGACAGATCGTGCATCGCCTCGGCCAGGTCCACGGGCCGCAGGCCCTGGTAGGCCTCCAGAAGGGCGTCGGCAGCTTGGGCCGGGCCACTGAGGAACAGCCCGTCGACCTGGTCGATGTCGACCAGCACGGTCTCCCCGCTGCGCCGGCCGAGCCGCAGCCCGCGGCCCCGGCGCCGGGGTGACCCGCCCCGGCGGCAGAAGGCCTTGGTGACCCACCAGTCCCCACCGCGCTGCAGGTCCAAGGCCAGGTCCACGACCTCAGCGGGGGCGAACTCTCCGTCCTGACGCAGGGTGATCTGGCGATCCAGCAGCTCGGCCAGGGCCAGGGCCTCGCCCCGCCGCTGTTCGAAACGGCGCATGTTGAGCAGTCCGGTCGTGATGACCTGCCCGGTGTCGACGCTGGTCACCCTGGTCATCGGCACAAAGACCCGGCGTCGGCCCGGAACTTCGACCACCAGCCCGATCACGGGGGGAGCAGGCTGCGACCCGCGGCGGGCCGTCCCGATGACGATGTCCCGCACCCGGCCGACCTCGTCGCCGAACGGGTCGAACACGCTCAACCCGTTCAACCGGGCGACGAAGACGCGGGAGGTGCTCACGGGTGCAGGATACCGAGGGGAAGGGCGAGCAGGCGTTCACCGCGACCAAGTGCGACGTGTGCGTGCCGTCCACGGCTCGGGTGAGCGAGGTCACCCGACGCACGAGGAATGCTGCCGCCCTGGTCAGCGCTGAGACGAGTGTCAGCACATCTGCTCTCTCGAAAGGTCTTGATAGGCATGGCCATCCCGTCCGGGATCGTCTACATCCCCAGCGCAGGTCGGGCGTTCCGCCACGACCCTGCCGGTGACGTTGCTCGTCGCCCCGTGAAGCCCCGTCGCAGGACACGGCGCGGCTGAGTCGCCCCGTTGCACAAGCCTCCGCCGGCACTGCCGTGCGGAGGCTTTTGTCATGGGTGGCAAACTGTAGGGTGTGAGTGCATCTATGTCGCCGGGCAAACCGGGCCGCCGCGTCGGGCTGACGTTGAACTACCCGAAGTCGCTCGGGGTGTTCGAGCGGTACGACGAGGCGCAGCGGGCGGTCGACTATCTGTCTGATGAGGAGTTCCCGGTCGAGAACTGCATGATCGTGGGCACCGACCTGCGTCAGGTGGAGCGGGTCACCGGTCGACTGAGCACCGGTCGAGTGGCTGCCGGAGGCCTACTGTCCGGGATCTGGCTGGGGCTGTTCGTGGGGTTGATCTTCGCGCTGTTCGCGACCTCTGGTGACGCGTTGACGACGGTGTTGGCCTGCGTCGGATACGGAGCGGTCTTCGGCCTGGTCTGGGCGTTGATCGGCTACGCACTGACCAGGGGGCGCCGCGACTTCACCTCGGTGTCACAGGTGGTGGCCACCCGCTACGAGGTGCTCACGGAGCATAAGTATGCCGAGCAGGCCCGGGAGCTCCTGGCCGGCATGCCGGCGGCACCGGCTCAGCGTTGACCCCCTGAGCGCACCCACGCCTCGACCTCGTCCGCTGTGCGCGGCAGCATGCCGGACAGGTTGTCGCACCCCGAAGCCGTGATCACGATGTCGTCCTCGATCCGCACGCCGATACCCCGCAGCTCCTTGGGCGCCAGCTCGTCATCACTCTTGAAGTACAACCCGGGCTCGACGGTCAGCACCATGCCCTCACGCAGCTCGCCGTCCATGTAGTCGGCCTTGCGCGCCCGTGCGCAGTCGTGCACGTCCAGGCCGAGGTGGTGGCTGGTGCCGTGCACCATCCAGCGCCGGTGGAACTGTCCGTGCTCGGCGTCCATGGTCCCCTCCACGTCGACCCCCTCCGGCAGCAACCCCCAGTCGTGCAGTCGCTGCGCGATCACCCGGATCGCCGCGGCGTGGATGTCGCTGAACGTGTTGCCGGGACGGGCCGCTGCCAGTCCCGCGTCCTGCGCCTCGAGCACGACGTCGTAGACCCGGCGCTGCGCCTCGGTGAACGTGCCGCCGGCCGGCAGTGTCCGGGTGACGTCGGCGGTGTAGAGCGAGTCGGTCTCGACGCCGGCGTCGAGCAGGACCAGCTCGTCCGCCTTGATGTCGCCGGTGTTGCGGATCCAGTGCAGCGTCGTCGCGTGCTCACCCGCAGCACAGATGGAGTCGTAGCCCACCCCGTTACCGCGGTGCCGCGCATGGAGACCGAAGATCCCCTCGACCCAACGCTCGCCACGACCGCGGCGCACGGCCTCGGGCAGCTCGGCCACGACGGCATCGAAGGCCTCGGCCGTGGCCTGCACCGCCGCTCTCATCTGCGCCACCTCCCACTCGTCCTTGACCAGGCGCAGGGTGGACAGGTGGCGGGCCAGCTCGTGCTCGTCCTCGGCCTGGCTGTCGACCTGGACGCCGGCCTGGGCGCGGACGGCGTCGACCAGGGCAGCCACGTCCGGGTCGGCGTCACGGACCACGCGCAGACCGATCAGGCCAGCACCGACGTCCTTGGCCAGGGCGTCCGGGAGGTCGTCCAGATGCCGCGTGGTCAGGCCTAGCTCGCCGGCGGTGCTCTCCAGCGTCGGCCGGGCACCCACCCAGAACTCTCCGACCCGCGAGTCGACAAAGAACTCATCCGTGTCCCGCGTGGCGCTGGGCCGGAAGTACAGCACCGGGTCGTGGCCTCCGTGCTCACGGGGCTCCAGCACCAGCACCGCGTCGGGCTCGCGGTCCGCCCCCAGACCCGTCAGGTGCGCAAAGGCGCTGTGCGGGCGGAACACGTAGTCGCTGTCGTTGCTGCGCACCTTGAGGCCACCGGCGGGCACGACCAACCGGTCCCCCTCGAAGGCGGCGGACACCTGGGCGCGGCGTGCCTCGGCATACCGGGCCGCCTCGGTCCGTTGCGGGAGGTCAGCGCCGACGGGGGCCCAACCGGTGCCCATGAAGGCACGGAACGCTGCACCGGTGGGGCGGCTACGGTGCTCTGCGGGGGTCTGCTTCTCGCTCACCCGGCCATCGTGGCACGCCGGTCCGGTCTCGGCCTCGTCCGCCCCTACGCTGGTCCGGTGACATCCCCGACCGTCGACGACGGGCAACCCCGGCGCTCCGGCCGGGAAATCACCGGACCGCAGGTGCGCCCAGCCACCTCGGTCGGCCGGATCTGGCGCGAGCGGGCCGGCTGGGCGGTGCGCGGACTGGGCCCCCCCACCGTGCCGATCGCCCTCCCCGGCAGTCATGACGACGTCTCGCAACGCCATGCCCGGTCGGTCCTCGACCTGGCTCTGCGGGTGGGCGAGGCGCTGCTGACGACCGGGGGGTCATCGGCCGACGTGGTGGCCACCGTGCTGCGCCTTACCTCGGCCTACGGGGTGCGCTCGACCTCCGTCGACATCACCTACACCTCGATCTCTGTCTCGATCCAGCGGGGGATCGACCAGGACCCGTTGTCGGTCATGCGCGTCATCAAGGTGCGCTCACCCGACTACTCCCGGCTGGAGGCCCTCCAGCTCCTGGTGGACGGGATCGTGGATAGCGCTCGGCAGGGCCAGGACCCGACTCATCCGGAGGATGTCAGGGCGGAGCTCAGTGGCGTGCTGACCGCGCCGCACCCCTACCGACGATGGGTGGTGACCTTCGGATACGCGCTGATGGCGGTCGGTGTGGTGGTGTTGTTCGGGGCGGCGCCGGGCATGTGGGTGGTAGCGGGACTGAGCGCAGCGCTGGTCGACCGCGTCCAGCGGTGGCTGTACCTGCTCGGCATCGCCGCCTTCTTCCGTCAGGCGATCAGCGCAGCGATACCGGCCACCGTCGCGGGCGTCCTGTTCGTGCTGGACTCCGCCGGCGTCGAGGTGCCGGGGGTGGACTCGCCCTCGCTCGTGGTCATCTCAGGGATCATCGTGCTGCTCGCGGGACTTTCGCTGATGGGTGCGGCTCAGGACGCGATCGATGGCTACTACGTCACGGCGGGTGCGCGGGGGTTGGAGGTCGTGATGATGACCCTGGGGATCGCCCTGGGCATCTCTGGGGTCCTGGCCGTGGCCGGCCGTTTCGGTGTGGTGATGTCGGTCGCGCCGTTCGTGACGCTGGGCGGGTCACCGGTGAAGGGCACGATCGGCGCGACGATCGTAGCCGTCGGCTTCGCCTTGTCCACCTACACCGGTGCCCGCGCGACCGGCGTCGCGGCAGTGCTGGGGGCGACAGCGTGGATCGCGTTCGAGGTCGTGGGCCCGCTCGGTCTGGGCACCGCCGTCACGGTGACCGCTGCAGCCACCGTGGTGGGGGCGCTGGGTCACGCTGCGCACCGGATCGCGCGGGTCCCCGAGCTTGCTGTGACCACGGCCGCAATCGTGAGCCTGCTGCCCGGCCTGGCCTTCTACCGAGGGCTGTACGAGATCTTGCAGCAGTCCACCCAACTGGCTGCTCTCGGGGCGTTGGAGCTGATCTCGGCAGTGGGGACCGGTCTGGGTCTGGCAGCCGGACTGTCGATGGGCGCGTATGTCGCACGACTGCGGTTCGGGCTGGACCGTGCGGCCATCCGGTCACGACGTCGAGCCGTCGGCGGCTGGCAGGAGTGAGCGGCGCGGTGCTGTGCCTGCGTCACTGCCAGGACCAGGACCGCACGATCTCCTCCAGCGTGTCGGCGGCGACGCGCCGCTGGTCACGTGCGGATGACAGGGTCAGAATGTAGAGCACCTCCTCGTGCTCCACCCAGCGCTGGACCTGGACGATATCGGTGTCCTGCACCGTCCGGCGGAGGCTGAAGCCGTAGGCAGGCTCTGCGTCGATCTCGCTCTTCGCAGCCATGGTGTAGGCGCCATCGGCGCCGGCGATGGTGGCCGCAGCCTGCTGGATGGACGTGCTCAGATCGTCGATGGGCTCCTCGGTCACGACGACCAGGTTGGTGAAGAAGCCACCGGCGCGGTCGTCGGCGCGGGCCGCGGCGACGGCATCGGCCCCGGCCTCGGCCGTGGCGTCGCTCCACCCCTGTGGCGTCTGGAACGAGAAGGCGCCGTCCGCGGAGGTCAACGGTGCGGAGTCCACGTCCTGCGTGTCGGCTGCGACATCACCGGGCGGCGCGCTGGTCTGCCGGCCGTTGTCGCCCGATGCATCCTGCGGCGCCGTCTCCTTGGTGGTGGGCGTGGCAGCGGTGGTGCCGGTGGCATCGGATGCGGTGTCCTGCGGGGCGGAGTCGGTCGTCGCGGGAGCCACGTCGCCCCCCTCCGGTGCGACCTGCTCCTCAGCGCCACTGCAGCCGGCGAGCAGCAGCGCAGCGCCGAGGCCTGCGACGAGCCGGCGACGAATGCGGTGCGTCATGATCACTCCTGGTTTCGAGAGGGGCGAGGGGCTCGAGGGGGTGCCGTGGTCCGTGCCGCCGGTGCAGGAGTCCCAGTATGCCGATGTGCGTGACATACGGTGCGTCCATGGCCGCCCGTCAGCAGGTGATCGACCTGCATACCCACTCGTGCTGCAGCGACGGGACCCAGTCGCCCGCGGACCTCGTCCGGACCGCCGCGCAGGCAGGGGTCGACGTGGTGGCGGTGACCGACCACGACGTGACGACAGGGTGGGACGAAGCCGGGAAGCAGGGCGAAGAGCTGGGGGTCCGCGTGGTCCCCGGGATCGAGCTGTCGTGCCAGGCGGGTGGGATCTCGGTGCACCTGCTGGCCTACCTGCCCGACCCGCAGCATTCCGATCTAGCGACCATGCTGCAGCGCGTCCGCCAACAGCGCAACACTCGGCTGCGCACCATGGTGCAGCGACTCGCTGAGGACGACTACCCGGTCGACTACGACGAGATCGTCGCGCACTCCGGTGCCGGCGCGACCTTGGGTAGGCCGCATGTCGCCGACGCACTGGTGCGGGCGGGCGTCTATCCCGACCGCGACGCGGCCTTTGCTGAGGTCCTGCACGGTCGCAGCCGCTACTACGTGCGGCACTGGGCGCCCGACGGGCTCGATGCCGTGCGCACGGTCCGGGCGGCTGGTGGCGTCCCCGTCATGGCGCACCCCTTCGCCTCGGCGCGCGGGCGCACCGTCTCCGAGGGCGTCATCCAGGAGATGGCGCACGCGGGCATGCTGGGGCTCGAGGTCGATCATCGTGACCACACGGACGCGGACCGGGCCCGCGGCGCAGGGCTGTGCGACCGGTGGGGGTTGATCCCGACCGGTTCCAGCGACTACCACGGCACCGGCAAGCCCAACCGGATCGCCGAGCACACGACCTCTCCGGAGTCGCTGGAGCGGATCGTGGCGGTGGGCACCGGCACCCAGATGCGGGGGGCGTCGTTGCCATGACGGCATCGCCGACGCGCTCGTCACGCGCGGTGAGCTGCAGGTGCGCTCACTCGCTGGCAGAGGTCCCCGCGCCTCGACTCTCACGATCGTCGGCTCCCTGACCCGGGCGGCCCCCAGAGGTGCGCCGTCGGCGACGTCGGCCACCCTCGACCGCGGTCCCGCCGCCACGCTCACCACGGCCGGAGCCGGCGCTCTCTCGGGAGGGGCGCCCGCCCCGGGTGCCTCCGCCGCGACCGCCGGTATGGGTGGGTGACTGCCGTGGGCGCCGGCCAGCCGGGCCCTCGATGTCCTCCAGCTGCTCAGCATCCAGACCTTGCCTGGTCCGGGACGACCTGGGCAGCGAGCCGCTGATGCCCTGGGGGATGTCGAGGTCGGTGTACAGGTGCGGTGAGGAGGAGTAGGTCTCCTGTGCGGCGGGGATGCCGAGGTCCAGCGCCTTGTTGATCAGCGTCCACCGGTGCAGGTCGTCCCAGTCGACGAAGGTCAGCGCTACCCCGGTCGCCCCAGCCCGGCCGGTGCGCCCGATCCGGTGCAGGTAGGTCTTCTCGTCCTCCGGGCATTGGTAGTTGATGACGTGGGTCACCGCCTCCACGTCGATGCCACGCGCGGCAACGTCGGTGGCGACCAGGACGTCGACCTTGCCGCTGCGGAAGGCGCGCAGCGCCTGCTCGCGGGCACCCTGGCCGAGGTCACCGTGGATGGCCGCGGCCGCAAAACCACGGTCGGCCAGGTCGTCAGCCACCTTGGCCGCAGTGCGTTTGGTGCGGGTGAACACGATGGTCAGACCGCGCCCGTTGGCCTGCAGGATCCGGGACAGGAGCTCGACCTTGTCCATGGCGTGCGCCCGGTAGACGAACTGCTCGACGGCAGCCACGGTCTGGCCCTCGTCGCCCTCGGTGATGGCCCGTATGTGGGTGGGCTGGGTCATGTAGTTGCGGGCAAGGGCCACTACGGCACCGGGCATCGTGGCGCTGAACAGCATCGTCTGGCGCCCGGCGGGGGTCATCGCCAAGATCTTCTCGACATCCGGTAGGAACCCGAGGTCGAGCATCTCATCGGCCTCGTCGAGCACGACGGTGCGGGCGTGGGCAAGGCTGAGATGACGCTTGTCGGCCAGGTCGATCAGTCGACCGGGGGTGCCGACGACGACCTCCACCCCCGTGCGCAGGGCCTCGATCTGGGGCTCGTAGGCGCGTCCCCCGTAGACGGTCAGCACCCGGATCCCACGACGGCTGCCCGCGCGGGTCAGGTCCTGGGCGACCTGGACCGCCAGCTCCCGGGTCGGCGCGACGACCAGGGCCTGGGGGGCCCCGGGGACGGCCAAGGCGGAGAATCCGGCATCCCCGGGGGCGACGACCCGTTGCAGGATCGGGAGGCCGAAGCCGAGGGTCTTGCCCGTGCCGGTCTTGGCCTGGCCGATGATGTCGTGACCGCTGAGGGCCACCGGCAGGGTCATCGCCTGGATGGGGAAGGGGTGGGTGATGCCGTGCTCGGTCAGGTCCGAGACCACATCGGGGTGGATGCCAAAATCGGCAAAGGTGGGCTGGTCTTCCATGCTGAAACCTCTGGGTCGGATGGGCGCCACCAGGTCGGGGGCTGCGGACGGGCCGATCGGGTGCTGTCATATGCGAGCCGCTGTGGGCTTCCCTCGTCCGTGCCGACCGGGCACCGTACGCCAGTGTAGGCGGCGCTACCGTGAGCCCATGCACCCGGAGGCCGTGGGCGAGGCGACATACCAGCAGGCGGTCATCGACGTGCTGGGTGCACTGGCCTATGCCGAGCTCAGCGGATCGTTGCGGCTGGCTGCCGATGCCGACCGTGCACCCACGCTGTCCGCGCGGCTCACCCTGGCCCGGATCGGGGCCGGCGCGTGGGACAACTACACCCTGATCGAGTCCCGCCTGGTCGAGCTCGACTGGCTACCCGAGCAGGCCATGCAACCGTTCACCGCGGCGGTCGATGAGTTCCACCATCGCAGTCAGCCACGGGACTGGTTGGAGGGGATGGTCAAGGCCTACGTCGGCGATGGGATCGCCCGTGACTTCTACCGAGAGGTGTCGCGTCGGGTCGACCCGCAGACCCGAGAGCTGATGAGCACCGTGCTGACCGACCGTGGCCGGGACGACCAGCTGGCTCAGAGCATCGGCGACGCGCTGGACGACAGGGCCGACCAGGCTGGTCGCCTGGCGTTGTGGGGCCGCCGGCTGGTGGGTGAGGCCTTGGCTCAGACTCAGCGCGTTGCGGTCGAGCGGGACGCGCTCGCGGCTCTGCTGGTGGGGGCCTGGGAGGTGCCTGGGGCGGAGGCTGATCTGGTGGAGCTGGGGCGGATGCTGACGCGGTTGACCGATGCGCATGCGGTGCGGATGCGCCGGATCGGGCTCAGTGCCTGAGCTTTCAGCAGGTCAGCGCCTTCGGTCGCCGGCCACTGCTGTGTAGAACAACACCAGCAGGGTTGCGACGACGACGCCCGCGACCAGCGCCCAGATGTTGAACCCCGTGCGCGAGCTGACCGCGGAGACGAAGATCGCCCCCACCAGGGCGCCGACGGCGCCGAGCAGGACCGTCATGACCAGGTTGACGTCCTGCTTGCCGGGCAGGAGCAGCCTGGCCAGCGGGCCGACGATGATGCCGAGGATCAGCGCCGCGATGATGGTGGTGACGGTGACGTCCATTCATGACTCCTGGGAAGTGGCCTTCAGCGGGTGCCGAAGCCTACGCGACCCTTCTCGCTGGCGCCGATCTCGACATATCCCAAGGACCGCACCGGCACCAGCACGGTGCTGCCGCGCTCGTCGGTGAGCGTGAGAAGTCCGTCGTCGGCGCTCAGCGCCGAGGTCACGGCATCGTGAACGGCCGCAGACGTCTCGTCCGACTCCAGCGTGATCTCACGGGCGACATCGCGTATGCCGATACGAATCTGCACCTTGCTCCTCCTGAGTGTCCTGCTCGTCACCGCTCGTTGCCGAGTCGGCGCTTGCGTCGATCGTGCCCCTATCGTGCCGCGTAGCCCGTGCGAGCACGACACCGGCCCCGGGCTCGTGGGCCGGGCGCCCTACTCCGGTCGGGTGAGGGGGAAGGACTCGAGCCCACCCCAACCCAAGGAGCGAACCAGGGCGCCGGCCCGGGCCCGTGGCACCGGCCGGCCCAGCGCCACCCACCTGGCGGCGCAGGCCTGGGCCATCGCGGCGAGGCAGACACCGAGCAGAAAGGCGTCTTCGGCGTTGAGCCCGGTGTCCTCCTGGATGACCTCGGCCACCGCACCGGCGCAGGCGTCGGTGACCGACTCGACCCGGCGCTTCACGGCGGTCTCGGCCACGAGGTCGGACTCGAAGACCAGCCGGTATGCCCCGTCGGGGGTGTCGACGAAGTCGAAGTACGCCTCCACGGTTGCTGCGATGCGTTGGCGGTTGTCCGTGGTCGACTGCAGCGCCTGCTCGATGAGCTCGACCAAGGTCGAGGCCTGCTGGTCCAGCAGCCCGAGATAGAGGTCGAGCTTGCTCCCGAAGTGCTGATACAGCACCGGCTTGGAGACCCCGGCGCGCTCTGCGATGTCGTCCATCGCCGTGGCGTGGTAGCCGGTGTCGACGAAAGCGTCCCGTGCTGCCTCGAGAAGCTGCTGCCGACGCTCGCCGCGGGTCAACCGTCGACTTACCGTGGTGTCCGTGCTCACCGCTTTGTCCTCCTCGCTTCGGACTGATCCTAGGACGGTCGGTCGGCGCAGGGCTGCACCTGAGTGTCGGCGGCGGCTGATCTGATGGGTGCCATGAGCGAAGAGAAGGACCTGCCAGCGGGGCGCGGTGCCCAGGAGCAGGCTCGGCGGGTCGGCGATGCGCTGCGTGAGACCCCCGGTGGGGTAGTGCTGCTGACCGGTGCCCCAGGCACCGGGAAGACGACCACGGTCCTGCGCACGGTGCAGCAGCAGGTCAGCGACGGCATACCCCTGGCTGGTGCCGTGGTGCTGGCGCCCAGTCGTGTCGCGGCCGCGAGGCTGCGCGCCGCGCTCGGCTCGGCGCTGGGCGGGACGCACACCGAGCCGTTGGTGCGCACGCCGGCCTCGTTGGCCTTCGCCGTGCTGCGCAGCGCAGCGGCTGCGCAGGGCCTGCCCGAGCCGCGGCTGCTGACCGGCGCCGAGCAGGATGCCATCCTGCGGGAGCTGCTGCAGGGACATGCCACCGGTGACTCGCCTGCCCCCGGCTGGCCCGATGACCTGACGGGAGCACTGGGCACCCGCGGCTTCCGTGACCAGCTGCGCGATCTGCTGATGCGAGCCGTTGAGCACGGGGTCGATCCTGAGCAGCTGAGCCGATGGGGCCATGAGCACGACCGGCCGGCCTGGGTCGCGGCAGCACGAGTGATGCAGGAGTACGACCAGGTGAGCGCCCTGTCCTCACCAGGTGCCTTCGACCCCGCGTGGATCTGTGCCGCGGCGGCCTCGGTCCTGGAGACCGACCAGGGGGGGCCGGCTCAATCGGTCCAGGCGATCCGGCTGCTCGCCGTCGACGACGCCCAGGAGCTCACGGCCTCGGCTGCCCGGCTGGTGGCCGCGCTGCACCGCCCCGGTATGCGTGTCGTCCTGGCCGGAGACGGCGATGCGGTCGTGCAGGGCTTCCGGGGAGCCGCCCCCGAGCGCTTCGGTGCCCTGGCCGGGGCGCTGGCTGAGCGAGCGCCCGGCGGGGCTGTGGCTCGGATCGTCCTGCGGGAGAGCCACCGCCAGCGAGCTCTGCCGGCCGCCGCCACCGCCCGCGTGGCGGAGCGGATCGGGGTCTCCTGTGGAGCTGCACACCGGGCGCCGCAGGTGAGCGTTGAGGACCCCGGGGGGGTTGATGTGGTCGTCCTGCACACACCGGCGCAGGAAGCCGCCTATGTGGCCCAGGCTCTGCGGGTCGCGCACCTGCGCGACGGTGTGCCATGGTCCGGTATGGCGGTGCTCGCCCGGTCGGGGGCGGCACAGGAGGGTGTGCGCCGCGCCCTGCGTGCTGCGTCGGTGCCGACCCAGCCGGGCGCAGGAGAGCTCCCCCTACGCCAGGATCCCGCGACCCGCCCGTTGCTGCTGGCCTACCAGGTGGCGCTGGCTGTCGTGGACGGGCATGAGCCGGCGTTGACCCCGGAGCAGGCCGTTGAGCTGGTCACCTCACCGCTGGGCCGGGCCGATCCAGTCGCCCTGCGACGACTACGCCGGGCGCTGTCTCGTCACGTCACACCGGAGTATCCTGCAGCCCTGCCCCCGACGGCCGACGAGGCCCTCGTGGCCTCGCTGCTCGACCCGGTCTGGAGCAGCGACCCCTCGGTGAGTCAGGACCCGGACCTGCGGCCGGCCAGACGGCTGGGCCGGGTCCTGCAGGCGGGCATCGCCTCGCTACGCGACCCGGAGGCGGGCCAGGACGCGCACCAGCTGCTCTGGTCCCTGTGGTCAGCCAGTGGGCTGGCGAAGCGCTGGGAGGCTGACGCCGTCGGCGCGGAGGGCCACAGCGGTGTCCGCGCCGACCGGCAGCTCGATGCAGTGATGGTGCTGTTTGCGGCAGCCGAGGACTTCGTCACCCGGCTAGGCCGCAGCGACCCGCGTGGGTTCCTTGAGCACGTGAGTGGCCACGACATCGCCCAGGACAGTCTGGCGCCTCGCTCCCGGGCCAGCGACGTGGTCGAGGTGCTGACCCCCTTCGCGGCCGCGGGGCGTGGGTGGCACACCGTGGCGGTCACCGGAGTGCAGGAGGGTGCCTGGCCCGACCTCCGGCTGCGTGACACGCTGTTGGGAGCGCAGGCCCTGGTCGAGGTCGTGCACGGCAGAGCGATCCAGGGAGCCGCGGGTGTGCGGGCGGCGCACCAGGAGGTGCTGGCCGACGAGACCCGCCAGTTCCACACGGCGGTCAGCCGGGCCGGCACGCACCTGGTGGTCGCCGCTGTGTCGAGCACCGATGAGCAACCCTCGGTGTTCCTGCGCCTCGTGGATCCTGATGCCGACACCTCGAAGGTGGCGCACGTCCCCCCGGCGCCGACGTTGCGCAGCCTGGTAGCGGCGCTGCGACGGGACCTGGTCCGGGCCCATCGCAGCGGGAGGGTCGCAGAGCGAGACCGGTGCGCGGACCTGCTGGCCGCACTGGTTGTCCACGACGCGCCCGGTGCCGACTCCGCATCGTGGTGGGATGCCCGAGCCGCCTCCACCACGCAACCGCGGGTGGCTGAGGGGCCCGTGCCAGTGTCGCCATCCAAGGTGCAGGCCTTTGCCGAGTGCGCACTGCGGTGGCTGCTGAGCAGCCACGGAGGCGACACTCGTGACGGGGTGGCCAGCTCCGTGGGCACCCTCGTGCACCAGGTGGTCGCGGCTGAGCCCGAGGCCGAGGCAGCGGACCTCAAGCGCGCCCTCGCCGCCCACTGGCCGCAGCTGCGGATGGCCGCCTCGTGGGTGTCGGACCGTGAGCGCGTCCGGGCCGACGCGATGATCGACGCCTTCGTCACCTATCGGTCCACCTCCACCAAAGCAGGCCGGGAGCTGGTCGGGGTCGAGCTCTCCGGCGAGGTCCCCGTGGGGCGGGCCATGGTCGTCGGTCAGGTCGACCGGCTCGAGCGCGACGCGCAGGGCCGCTACCTCGTCGTCGACCTCAAGACGGGCTCGCGCAAGCCCGCTCGAGAGGAGGTGGCCACGCACCCGCAGCTGGCCGCCTACCAGGTGGCCCTGCACGAGGGTGCCTTCGCGGACGTGACAGGTCCACAGCCTGAGTCGGGGGGAGCCGCCCTCGCGCACCTGGGCAAGCGCGCGGTTCGCAGCGGGGCCCCCCAGCTGCAACCCCCGCTGAGCTCCAGCGACGACCCGGGGTGGGCCCATCAGCTGCTGCGCGACACGGCCGAGGGGATGGCGGCAGCGAGCTTCCCGGCCACGGTGGGCGAGTGGTGCCGCACCTGCTCCGTGCGCTCGTCCTGTCCACTGCAGTCCGAGGGGGACCAGCAGTGACCCCCAATGCCAGCCCCACGTGGCGCCGATGGTCCGCCGCCGCGCTCGCCGAGGCACTGGGTCTGCCGGTGCCGACCGATGAGCAGACCGCCGTCATCGAGGGGCCCCTGAAGTCGACCCTCGTGGTGGCCGGAGCCGGCTCCGGCAAGACCGAGACCATGGCCGGCCGTGTGCTCTGGCTCGTGGCCAACGGGCTCATCCGACCCGAGCAGATCCTCGGGCTGACCTTCACCCGCAAGGCGTCGTTGGAGCTGAGTGGCCGGTTGAGCGACCGGCTGCAACTGCTACGTGAGCACGAGGCGGCGCCGCGCTGGGCACCGGACTCGGACCCGATGCTGCCTCCCACCGTCTCCACCTATCACGCGTATGCCGGACGCCTGGTCGGCGAGAACGGGCTGCGGATCGGGGTTGAGCCAGATGCGCGGTTGCTCTCGGAGGCGGCGGCCTGGCAGGTGGCGCACGAGGTGGTGCACCGACATACCGGCACCATGGAGGGGCTCGACCAGGCGGCGAGCACGGTGGTGCATGCGGTGCTGCACCTGGCCGGTGAGCTCGCCGAGCACTTGGTGCCTCCGGACTCGATGCTCGACTGGCTCACCAGCACGGCTGACCGCGTCGAGGCGCTGCCCGGCCGCGACGGGGCGCGCCCGTCAGCCGAGGCCCGCAACACCGCGACGGTGCTGCGCACCAAGGCCCTCCTGCTGCCGTTGGTTCAGGACTACCAGCAGGCCAAGCGGGATCTGTCGGCACTCGACTTCGCCGATCAGATGGCGCTGGCCGCCCGGCTGGCACGGGACCTTCCCTCAGTAGCTGACACCGAGCGCAGCCGCTATTCCCTGGTGCTGCTCGATGAGTTCCAGGACACCTCCGAGGCGCAGATGGTGCTGCTGTCCTCCTTGTTCGCGGACAGTGGGGTGCCAGTCACGGCCGTCGGGGACCCGCACCAGTCGATCTACGGCTGGCGAGGCGCCAGCGCCACCACGCTGAGCAGGTTCCCGGTGGTCTTCGGCGACGACGGCGGGCGCAGCCCGGTGCTGCCGCTGAGCACGTCGTGGCGCAACAGCCGACGGGTGCTGGAGGCCGCCAACGCGGTGGCAGCCCCGCTGCGGTCGCACGCCGTGATCGACGTGCCACGGCTGGAGTGTCCCAGCGGCACGCCGACCGGAGCCGTGCACGCCGCACGGCTGCCCACCCATCTGGACGAGGCCGAGCACGTCGCAGGCTGGGTCGCGGCACGCTTCCACGACTCACGACATCAGTGGACCGGCACCAGTGCTGCGGTGCTGTGCCGCAACCGCGCGCAGTTCGATGCCATCGTTGCCGCCCTTCGCCGGCACGGTCTGCCGGTCGAGGTGGTGGGGCTGGGTGGCCTGCTCGACGCGCCGGAGCTGGTGGACCTGGTCGCCTTGTTGTGGGCGGTGCAGGAGCCGGGGCGCGGCGACCACCTGATGCGGTTGCTCACGGGGCCGGCCACCCGGCTGGGTGCCGCGGACCTCACCGTGCTGTGGTCCTGGGCCCGGCACCTGGTGCGCAAGCACGACGACGAGGAGCCAACCCTGGGCGAGGCCGTTGATCACCCGCCACCGGCGGGGTGGGTCTCCTCCGACGGGGCGATGTTGTCCGAGGAAGGTCTTCGACGCGTCCGAGTCCTGTCGCGGGCTGTGGCCGGTGTCCGCGCTGCGATCGGACTCCCGTTGCCCGACCTGCTGGTGGAGGCCGAGCAGACGTTGGGGCTCGACATCGAGGTGCTCTCCGACCCCGATCTGGTTGACGGTCTGGGGCAGGGGTGGGCTCGGGCGCACCTTGATGCGCTGATCGAGGTCTCGGCTACCTTCGCCGCCACGGCCGACCGGCCCACCCTGGGCGGTTTCTTGGACTGGCTGGAGGCAGCCCGCGACCACGAGCGAGGATTGGAGGACGTCGAGATCCCCGAGCTGGCGGAGGTGTCTGTCAGCTCAGGTGCCGTGCAGGTGCTGACGGTGCACGCGGCAAAGGGTCTGGAGTGGGACGTGGTCGCCGTGCCCGGGCTGGCCGAGGGCACCTTCCCAGTGCTGCGTGGCAGCGCCGGTCTCGGGCCGCAGGGGTGGTCCTACGCGTCGCACCAGGTCAAAGGGTGGCTCAGCGGCATCGGTGCCCTGCCCTACCCGCTGCGTGGTGACGCCCCTGGTCTGCCCACCCTGGCCTGGGAGAGTGTGCGGAGCTCGCACGACCTGAAGGACGCGCTCACCGATCTGTATGAGGCCGGTGTGGTCCACCGGGTCGAGGAGGAGCGCAGGCTGGCCTACGTCGCCCTGACCCGGGCCCGGCGCGAGCTGCTCCTGACCGCTCCGGTGTGGTCAACCGGCAAGCGGCCACGCGTAACCTCCAGATTCCTGCAGGAGGTGGTGCCCGACTGCTCGGTCCACACGTGGGCGCAGATGCCCGACGACGAGAGTGCCGACAACCCGATGCTCGCCCACGACACGACTGCACCATGGCCCGTGCTCCCCGGGGCGCGTCGAGCAGCGGTGGCCGAGACCGTCCAGGCTGTGCTGGAGGGCCGGGCGCTGTCCCGGGCACAGCCAGATGACCTGGCAGAGCTTCGCGACCCGCGGGCCGAGCAGATCAATGTGCTCCTCGCCGAGCGGGATGCGCAGCGTCGCGACCCGCAGCGCAGCGATCTGCCTCAGCATCTGTCCGCCTCCGCCGTCCTGGACCTGGCTCGTGACCCCTCCGGGTTCCGCCGCCGGCTACGCCGTCCGCTGCCTCAGCCACCCGCACCGCACGCTCGGGTCGGCACGCAGTTCCATGCCTGGGTCGAGCACTACTTCTCCGCGGCGAGTCTGGTCGATCTGGACGATCTCCCAGGCAGCGCAGACGAGGGAGTCTCGACCCCGTTAGCCGGATTGCAGGAGAGCTTCCTCGCCAGCGAGTGGGCGGGTCAGACGCCCCTGCACGTGGAGCTCGGTATCGAGACCATGATTGCCGGTCGGGTCGTGCGGGGGCGCATCGACGCGGTATTCCCCCGCCCCGAGGGCGGCGTCAGACTGGTGGACTGGAAGACCGGCACACCGGGCAACGCCGGGGAGCGGCGGGTCAAGGCGCTGCAGCTAGCGGTTTACCGGCGTGCCTACTGCCGGCTGCACGGGTTGGCGCAGGACCGTGTGGACACAGCGCTCTTCTACGCCACGACAGGTCAGACGGTGCGACTGAGCCTTCCCGGCGACGACGAGCTGGATGCCCTGGTCGGCGAGCTCCTGCTCATCGACGCTCATCCACTCCGGGGCAGGTCAGGTGCCTCGTCGGCCGGCACGTCGTAGAGGTCCGCCAACCGCGTCCGCTCATCCAGATCCTCGCCCAGGCGGGAGACCGACAGGGCCACGGTTGCTGGCTCTGTCGGTGACTCCGTCGGTGGCTCGCTGTCGGAGGGGTCGCTGCCGAAGGCGTGGCTGCCCGATCGTCGAGTGTCAGCTGCCTGGGTGTCCGCGTCGGTGGGCTTGGCGACGGCGATCGGGACGGTGGCTGCAGCCAGGTCAGCAGTCGCGTCGCGTCGAGCCTGGTCCGCTGCATGGTCTTCTGCGGTGGTGCCGGTGCTGATTGTGTCGTCGGGACGGTGCTCGACGTCGGCGTCGGCGTCATCGGTGTCCTCAGCGAGGTCGTCATCGGTCCCGGCGACCGGCTGGAGCGGAGTGGGGTCGTGGCTCACCTGCACGACGGCCCCCGCGGTGGCCGGCTCTGCCGGTACGAGGGAGTCGTCGGCCGAGGTCAGCCGGTCGAGCTTGCGCAGCTGGTCGACATACCGACGGACACTGTCTTCGTCCGCACCGGCCATCGCGGCTACGAGCCCGTCAACCAGGCGCATCTCCGCGGCGAGCCTGGCCCGGGACAGCAGGTACGGGTCCGGCCGCTGCGAGCGTGCGAGAGCGTAGCTCTCGAGCACGCTGTCAACCGCGGGTGCCGGGGCCTGGTCGACCAGGACTGCGAAGTCTTGCGCCGGGTCGCTGACCACCGCGTGGGCCCAGCCGGTCATCGCGACCACCCGCCCGGTCGCTGCGTCGTCGTCGGCGAAAACCACCCGGAACGCGTGACCGTCCAGCGAGCCGTGCACGGCCGTCGGGGTGAACTTCCACAGGACCGGGGTGTCAAAAGCCTGCTCCCAGCGAGCCAGCAGTCCGGTCGGCACATGCCCGGTCTCCGCTGCCCGGTCCAGCACCGCAAGGCGCCGCTCGCGGTGCTCGGACGCCTCGAAGACGGGGGTGCCGAACTCCTCGAACAGCCCGGCAGGGACGTTGTGGACCGCTGCGACGGCCCGACCGACGGCGCTGGCCAACCCAGGCCCGGCGGGCAGCCGGTGCAGGTTCAGCGCCGAGCCCTCGACGTAGGGGAACACGACGGCCCTCCCGCTCTGGCCGAGCGGGACCGAGCCCGAAGCCACCGGCACCTTGAACGGGAGGTGCTTGCCGAGCTCCCGGACCAGCGGGTCGTGGTGCTCGGTGTCGGCCTCCAGTGTGCCGGACCGGGGAGCCAGCACCTCCCACTGTCGCCCCGTCGCGTCCTCGACGAGGGCGTGTTGGCGCAACTGCGGTATGTCCTCGCTCTCATAGCGAGGACGCCACTCCTGCACGGTGACGGGCCGCATACCAGGCACGGCGGCGCTGGCGAGCGCGGCCAGGGCCAAGTCGCTACGGGTCACCGTCCCACCGTATGACGCGTGCCCGCCGATTGTCCGCAGGCGTGGCCGCCGGAGTCGGTGTGCCGTCCTACAGTGTGGGGGTGAGCAGCACAGCCGAGACCCTGTTGGACCTCTCACTCTCGCGTGGCACGTTGGATCGGGACGGCAACAGGCGACGAGACCAGGATCTCCTCAAGCGCGCGCTCGGCGACTCCACCAGTCGGGTCTACGACCTCGTCGAAGGCAGGATGCGCACGTGCCGGGTCGACGGCGAGCTGAGGTTGGTGCCCCGTGCCGCCGAGATGGCCGACAGCACGCGGACGACGCTCTATCTGGGCCGCAGTGAGCAGGGGCATGACCACGTCGTCGTCGTGTGGCAGGACGACGAGCCGGCACGGCCCGATCCTGGGGTCAAGGGGTGGCGCACCCTGCGCGAGGCCGGCGCGGAGCTGGGTGATACCGACGCTGGGGTGCTGACCAGCGCCGTGGCGTTGGCCAACTGGCATGCCCGGCACCCGTTCTGCCCTCGGTGCGGGTCTGCGACCACACCCGCTCAAGGAGGCTGGGTCCGGGTGTGCCAGGAGGACGGGAGCGAGCACCACCCCCGCACCGACACCGCGATCATCGTGGCGGTCGTCGATGACGAGGATCGCATCCTGCTGGGCCGGGGTCCGCACTGGCCGCAGGGCCGGATGTCGGTGCTGGCTGGGTTCGTGGAGGCGGGGGAGTCCCTGGAGGCAGCCGTGGCCCGGGAGGTGCACGAGGAGGTGGGGCTGCAGGTGCGCGAGCTCACCTATCGGGGCAACCAGCCGTGGCCGTTCCCCGCCTCACTGATGATCGGCTTCACCGCTCGGACCTCGCAGACCCAGCTGCGGCTCGATCCGGACGAGATCGCCGAGGCGGCCTGGTTCAGCCGTGGCGAGCTGGGGTGGGCGGCGCGGTCCGGTGCGCTCGCTCTGCCGCCGAGGGTCTCCATCGCCCGGCGCCTGATCGAGGACTGGTACGGCGGCGAGGTGGAGCAGCCGAGCGAGCCGACCGGACCCTTTAGGGGCCGGGACGCCTCGTGAGCGCGCGGGAGGGCTCCGAGGTCACGATGCCGCGCAGCGCCGATGACGTCCTGCTCGGCCTGGACCCGGAGCAGCGTGAGGTCGCGCAGCACCCGCTCGGCCCGATGGTGGTGCTCGCCGGGGCCGGCACGGGCAAGACCCGCGCGATCACGCACCGGATCGGCTACGGCGTGTGGTCCGGCGCGTTGGCGCCACCGCGGGTGCTCGCGGTCACCTTCACCGCGCGGGCGGCCGGAGAGATGCGGACCCGGTTACGAGCCCTGGGAGTGCCCGGCGTGCAGGCGCGGACCTTCCACGCCGCGGCCCTGCGCCAGCTCCAGTACTTCTGGCCGCAGACGATCGGAGGGCCCCCACCGCAGATCCTGCCGCACAAGGCCTCGGCGATCGCCGAGGCCGCCGGGCGGCTGCGACTGAGGCTGGACCGCACGGAGCTGCGCGATGTCGCCGCCGAGGTGGAGTGGGCCAAGGTGGGCATGATCACGGCGGAGCGCTACCCGGCGGTCGCCCGGGAGCAGCAGCGGCAGCCTGCCGGACTGGACGGCACCGCGATGTCGAGGCTGATGCAGACTTACGCAGAGATCACCGCGGAGCGGCACGTCATCGACTTCGAGGACGTGTTGCTGCTCACGGTCGGGATGCTGGCCGAGCACCCTCAGGTCGCCCAGGCCATCCGCGAGCAGTACCGCCACTTCGTGGTGGATGAGTATCAGGATGTCAACCCGCTCCAGCAGCATCTGCTCGAGCTGTGGGTGGCAGAGCGTCCCGACGTGTGCGTGGTCGGGGATCCGGCGCAGACCATCTACTCCTTCACCGGCGCCTCGGCGGACCACTTGCGCGGGTTCGCCGCCCGGCACCCCGAAGCCCGCACGGTGCGCCTCGTGCGCAACTACCGCAGCACGCCGCAGGTGGTGCAGCTGGCCAACCTTGTCCTGCCCGGTGACGCCGGCAGGTTGCAGTCTCAGCAGGCAGCAGGTCCGGCCCCCATCCTCACGGCATACCCGGACGACGAGGCGGAGGCGCGCGGAGTCGCCGAGGCGATCGTTACGGCGGTCGCCTCGGGCACTCCCGCCGGCGAGGTGGCGGTGCTGTTCCGCACCAACGCCCAGTCCGAGGCGGTCGAGGCGGCGCTGGGGAGGGCGGGGGTGCCCTACCTGGTCCGCGGTGGTGAGCGGTTCTTCTCCCGGGTGGAGGTCCGCCAGGCGATCGTGCTGCTGCGTGGTCAGGTGCGTGCCGAGGACACCGGTATGCCGTTAGGCGACCGGGTCCGCGATGTGCTTTCGGGAGCAGGCTGGACGGCGCAGCCTCCCACCGGCGGGGGTGCGACCCGGGAGAGGTGGGAGTCGCTGCAGGCACTAGTGCACCTGAGCGACGACCTGGTCACTCAGGATGCGGCGACTGCAATGGGCGACCTCGTCGTCGAGCTCGACCGCCGCGCCAGCGAGCAGCACGCGCCCGCGGTCGACGGCGTCACGCTTGCCTCGTTGCACGCCGCGAAGGGCCTGGAGTGGACCCAGGTGTTCCTCATCGGGTGCAGCGAAGGTCTGCTGCCGATCTCCTTGGCCGACACCCCGGCCCGGATTGAGGAGGAGCGCCGGCTGCTCTACGTCGGTCTGACCAGGGCCCGCGAGGTGGTCTGCCTCAGCTGGGCCGCTGCGCGCGGCGCCGGGGGACGGGCCGGGCGCAAGCCGTCCCGGTTCCTGGCTGCGGCGGCCCCGGTCCTGGGTGCCGGGGCACGTCCCGCGGCGCCCACCCAAACCCGGCAGAGCACCCGGCGTCGAGCGCCCACCCCCCGGGTGTGTCGCGGCTGCGGCGCCGACCTGGCGGGTGCAGCCCAGCGCAAGGTCGGTCGCTGCGATCGCTGCCCCGCGACGTATGACGAGGCGACCTTCGAGCGGCTGCGGACCTGGCGCCTCAGCACCGCGACCGAGGCGAAGGTGCCGGCGTTCGTGGTGTTCACCGACGCCACGCTGACCGCCATCGCCGAGCAGCGACCCGCCGACCGGGAGGACTTGGCGGCGGTCTCGGGGGTGGGCGCCCGCAAGCTGGAGCTCTACGGCACCGAGGTGCTGGACATCATGGCCGGTAGGTCCGTGAGCGAGCCCTCGTAGCAGAAGCAATAAAACCGTTGCGCCCCTCGGGCGGTGGGCGTAGTGTCCAACAGGTCCAGCCCACAGGCCATCTGGTCATGGGGTCGAGCACCAGGTGTGCGTGAGCAGCGGGAGGAGGGTGGAACCCATGGAGAAGATGAGTGACGTCAGCCAGACACGCTGTGCCGGCGTGCGTGGCGGGTCCGCCCTGGGACTCGCCCGTTCACGGCGTCCGCGCGTCGCCGGGATCGCCGCGTGCGATCACCACCCGACGTTTGCACGCTCCCCCCACCCTGCCCAGGACCAGGCTTTGTGCCTTCGTGGCGGAGGGGTCTCGATGAAGTCCTAACCGACTGAGACCGCCTTCCACGGCCGCGGAAGCCTCGTCCACCACAGGACGCGGATCCGTGGCCGTTCTGTCTGCTCAAGGGCCCTCAGGCTCGAGCCGGCGGCACCGATGGATCCGCCCCAGCACTCCGGAGACCTCGATGCTCACGCCCCAGCTCACCACCCCAACCCTTGCACCTGCAGCCCAGGAAGGACTTGGCATGTCCGGCTACGCCGACGCCACGGATGCGGACCAGCACCGACATAGGGCCCTGCTGCCCTGTCATGACAACCCCGCGGACCTGTGGTTCGCCGAGCTCCCGGAGCAGGTGGAGGCAGCCAAGGCGCTGTGTGTGCCCTGCCCGCTGCGCGAGCAGTGTCTCGCCGGTGCGCTGGAGCGCGCTGAGCCGTGGGGAGTCTGGGGTGGTCAGCTGGTGCTGGCCGGTGTGGTCGTCCCACGCAAACGGCCTCGCGGGCGGCCCCGCAAGAGCTCCGTCGCTGCCTGACCGGGGTCAGCATGGGGCACCGGGCACAGCGGGTGCACGCTCCACCGGCGGGTGGTGACGGCAGGGGACGGCGGAACGACCTCCCACGTCACCCCTGCCGGCACCGGTATGCAGTCCAGGTGGGCCTGGACCAGCATGGCCACGGCGCCGGCCAGCGTCGTCGCCAGGGCGGGGTCGGCCCGGACCGGCCCCCCGCCGGCCGGCGCCAGGCCGCCCAGCTGGTCCAGCAGGCGCGGCCAACCCGGGTCGTGGTCGCGTCGCAGCAGGTCAAGGCAGATCAGGCAGGGGCCTGCCGCTCGTCCCATGAGCGGACCGACGAGACCGGCGTCACCGCGGACCACGACGGGCAGGTGGGCGATCCCGGAGTGCGCCCACGACGTGGAGTCGTGGGCAAGGATGGCGTCCGAGGCGACGAGCACGACCAGGTCTGGAGGATGGGCAGGCACGAAGGCGGGCTCGACCCGGCCGATGCCGCATCGGCGCAGCGCACCACGCAACAGGGCCGGCACCGGACCGGCGCCCAGCACGACGACGTGGCCGGTCCGGCGCCGGTGCTGCGCCTCTGCGAGCGGGAGGAGGCCATGCGCGGCCAGCACGTCGGCGAGGGCAATGACCCGCAGCGGGTCTACCCCCCACCGGAGGCCGGAGCTGATGAGGGTGGCCCGCACCGGCCCTGCGCTCAGCGACAGCAGCCAGCGGACCTCAGTCTCGCTGAGCCCGCCGAGGACCATGCCGCGACCAGGGTCGAGCCCGAACTGCACCTCGTCCTGGCCACGACGAACGGCGCGCGGCCAGGCGCGCGCAGGTCCATCGCGCCCCCGGTGCAGCAGTCCACCGGCCACAGCCAGGGGCGGATCGTGGTCGGCGGTCGGCGAAGCCATCCGCCGAGACTGCCAGGACTGGGCCCCGCCCGGGTCGCGCTGTCCACAGGCGGGGCGGGCCTGTGCACAAATGCGGGGCGGGCCGGACAGCATGATGCTGTACGGCCCACCCCGAACGGGTCACGTCCAGCTCAGCTGGCGGCCGCCTTGCCGAGGATGCGGTTGAGGTTGGTGCCGCAGACCGGGCAGACGCCCTTGGCCATCCGGCGGCCGTTCGTCTCGACGACTCGACCCTCCGCCTCGCGCTTCTCCTTGCACTTCACGCAGTAGAACTCGCCCTGATAGGTCTCGTTGCTCTCCGCCATGCGGATGTACCTCCTGGTCCGGGCCGGGCGATGGTCACCCGGCGATGCGCGGGCCCGCAGGGCCCGACCGTCGGCACCACCCTAGACGACCCCGTGCTCCTGCGAGCGTTAGCCGTCGCACCTGCCCGTGCGTGTCGCCTCCCCGGTCACCCGGAGGGCTCACCGCCGTCCTGCAGCATTCGCTCCAGCTCGGCGGTCAACGCGCTGTCGCGGTCATCGGCGCTCGAGGTGCCCCGCCGCTCGACGTAGCCCAGGGGGTCGTCGAGGTCGCTCGCGGTCGGTGCGAGGTCGGGGTGCGCCCACGCCTCGTCACGCGCTTGCGCACCGTGTGCGGACTCCACTGCCGACCACAGGTTGGCCGCGTCCCGCAGTCTTCGGGGCCGTAGCTCCAGGCCGACCAACGAAGCGAAGACCTTCTCGGCGGGGCCGCCGCTGGCGCGGCGGCGGCGCACGGCTTCGGACAGGGCCGCGACGTGGGGCAGGTGATCGGTGCAGGCGCGGTCGCAGACGACGTCGACCCAGCCCTCGACCAGGGCCAGGTAGGTCTCCAGCCGGGTGAGCGCTGCCCGTTGAGCGGGGCTGGGCTCTGGTGAGAACATCGACCCGGAGAGGGCCTCCTGCATCGCCGCGGCGTCGCCGGGACTGGCTGATCGCACGGCCTCCTCGACGGCATCGGTGTCGATCCGGATGTCGCGGGCGTAGTCCTGCACCGCGGAGAGGAGCTGCGGGCCCAGCCAGGGCACACCAGCAAAGAGCCGGACCCGGGCCGCCTCCCGCACCGCGAGATAGAGGTGCACCTCGCCGGCGTCGACCTGCAGCCCGTCGGCGAAGGCGGAGACGTTCGCAGGGACGATGGCGACGGTCTGACCGGGCAACAACGGCAGCCCCACCTCGGTGCCGCTGACGATCTCGCCTGCCAGCGTTCCGACCGCCTGACCCACCTGAGCCCCGAACATTGCACCGCTCATCCGGCGCATCATTGGCTCCATCTGACCCATCAGGGCCGCGGGGTTCATCCCTGGCGGCACCCCGGGCAGGGCGATCGGCGTGCCGGAGTCGGTGCCTGCGTCACCGAGCTCAGCCAGCTGATCGCGCATGGCGCCGGTCAGCGCGGTCCGCACACCTTCCGCCACGGGCAGGGTGAGCGAGCGCCATACCGGCAGGGTCGCCTCCACCCACTCGGCGCGGCTGAGCGCTGTGCCCACGCCTTCGGCAGGAGCAAGGTCGGTGACGGCATCGAGCCAGAGGTTGGCCACCTGGACCACCTGACGGACATCCGCACGAGTGCTCTCGCCGATCGAGGCGTCGCCGTGCTGGGCGACCACCGCGCGGGCGGTGTCGTGAGCCAGCTCCTCGTTGATCGGGCTGTCGTCGGTGCTGCTCATCATGGCCTGCACCTGGGTCTGCATCTGCCGGACCGTGTCGGGGTCGAGGTCGCCCAGGCCCATCGACTCCAGGGCCTCGCGCATCTCCGGTGGCACGGAGCCGCCGAACAGGGCGGCCAGCGGATCGTCGTCGGAGTGGTCATCGGGCCGTTGGTCGGGTGGCGCCACGATCGCGGCTCCTTCCTCATCAGGTGGTGCATCGGCCTGTCGGTCCTGACAGGATGGGCTCTCATCCAGACAACCACAAGGAGGGCCCGTGAGTTCCCAGGTCGGTCCGCTGCGCTCGGCACACCGGGTGGGATCGCAGCGTGTGGCGGTCACCCGCGCCACCTCGTCGGTGGGCGCTGTCTTGGCCCGCGAGCTGGCCAGTGCCGGTGACCTCGTGGTCGGCCTGGACGAGCGCGCTGGCACGGCGGGTGACGTCGACTGGCGGCTCACCGACATCGTGTCACCCTCCGTGGTCAACGCTCTGGGTGACATCGACGCCCTGGTGCACGTGGCCTACGACGCCGACCTGCAGGGAGCGCTCGGTGAGGACCCAGCAGCCCGCCGAGGACGGTTGATCCGCGAGATCCAGACGCTGACGACGGCCGCCGCTGCCGCGGGTGTCTCGCACCTGGTGGTCATCAGCAGCGCCATGGTGTTCGGTGCCCGTGAGGACAACCCGGTGCCGCTACCCGAGGACGCGGCGGTGCTGGCATCCGACACCGAGGGCATCGTGGCCGACCTCGTGGAGGTGGAGCACCTGGTGACGGTGGCCCGCGAGGTGCACCCCGGGCTGCGGGTCACCTCGGTGCGGCCCGCAGCACTCGTTGGGCCCGGGGTCGACACCATGGTCTCCCGGCACTTCGAGGCCCCCCGTCTGCTCACCCTGCGGGGCCGCACCCCGGCCTGGCAGTTCTGCCACGTCGAGGACCTGGCCAGTGCGGTATCGGTGGTGATCCGGGGTGAGCTGGGG
>JAABUN010002357.1_pt1 | contig 34052 bp, 37 predicted proteins | sample 5559311 | NCBI WGS metagenome assembly JAABUN01 (sample SAMN10711877, study PRJNA513370) | rock metagenome | isolation source: Antarctica rocks | place: Antarctica: Victoria Land, Siegfried Peak sud | reverse complement strand
CCTAACCTCGCGCTATGAGCGGGCCGGTCCGTTCGGCCGACATCACGGAGCTGCGGGCGTTCTGCGCCGCGGTGGACCTGGGCAGCCTCGGGCGTGCCGCTCGGCTCCTGCGCGTGAGCCAGCCCGCCCTCTCCAAGCGCCTGCGCGCGCTCGAGGCCGTGGCGGGTGCCCGCCTCCTAGAGCGATCATCCCGAGGCGTGGTGCCGACGCCCGCCGGCAATCGCCTCTACCTCGAGGCGCGCAAGCTGCTGACCCAGGCGGAGGCCGTCGACGCCCTGATGACCGGCCTGTCCAACGAGGAGGCGCCGGTGCGCCTGGCCGCCAGCCATACGGTGGCCGAGTTCGTGCTCGCGCCGTCCCTCGTGGAGCTCGAGGCGCGCCACGAGCGCCACTTCTCCGTCGAGCTCTTCATCGCCAACTCCCTGGTGGTCCGGGAGCTGGTGCGGGAGGGCCGAGCCGAGGTCGGAATCGCCGCGGTCGAGCCCGGCGCCGCGGCCGGGGGAGCCGGACCGGAGCTGCCGTTCTGCCGGGACGAGGTGATCGTGGCCGTGCCGACGGGCCACCCGTGGGCCGGCGTCGAGAGCATCGCGCTAGATCAGCTCGTGGCCACGCCCCTGATCATGCGCGACCCGGGCGCAAACACCCGACGCACGGTGGAGGTGGCACTGGCCCCCCTCGGCCTGTCCCTTCACCCGCCGCTGGCCGAGGTGGGAAGCACCAGCGCCGCCATGGCCGCAGCCGTCTCGGAAGGCGCCCCGGCGCTCCTGTCGAGCCTGGCCGTGCCCCCCGTCGAGAATGCCGCACTGGTGGCCCGGCGAATCGACGGGCTCGACCTGTCGCGGCGCTTCGAGCTGCTGCTGGGGGGAGGCGACCCCCCGACCCCGGCGGCGCGTGCGCTCGCCAACCATCTCCTGCACGCCGGCGTGACCTCCGCCGTGGCCATAACCACTGGTTAGCGGCGTCAGAGCCATGTTGGGCTAGCCGCGCCCGACCGTCGCGCCTAGGGTCTGCGGCAATGGCCTTCTCTCTGGCGGCGCGACGTGGCTCTGAGGCCGGTTCGGGGTCCGAAGCTCCGGCCGACCGCGGACGCGGCAGGGCGGCGCTCGGCGTGCGCGGAGTGTCGGCGGCCCTCTTGCTGCTCGGCCTCTACCACGTGGGGCTCGGACTGCTGATGGCGCTGAGCCCCGGCACGTTCTTCGACGTGATCGCGAGCTACGGGACCCGGAACGACCATTACATCCGCGATGTCTCGACCTTCTACCTGGCCATGGGAGTCGTGCAGCTGGTGGCCGTGGCGCGCCTGTCCTGGCGACTACCGGTTCTTGCCTTCACCGCCCTGCAGTACGCACTGCACGTGGTGAATCACGCCCGCGATGTCGGAGAAGCGGATCCCGGCTGGATTGGGCCGGTGAACCTCGTGTCTCTTATGGCGGTCACCGTCGTGATCCTGGCCACGCTGCGCTCGGCACGAAGGGCGAGGCGTTGAGGATCTTCGTGGCCGGAGCCACGGGGGCGATCGGACGGCCGCTCGTGCCGATGCTCCTCGAGGCGGGACACGAGGTCTGTGGCATGACGCGCACCGAGCGGGGCGCCGAGAGGCTGCGGGCTGCTGGAGCCGAGGCGACGGTGTGCGACGTATTCGACGCCGCGGCCGTGCGCCGTGCCGCCGAGGCCGCGCGGCCGGAGGTGGTGGTCCACCAGCTCACGGCCATCCCCGACCGGATCCGCCCGCGCCACTACGAGGAGGACCTGGGGCTCACCAATCGCCTCCGCACCGAGGGCACGCGCAATCTGATCGACGCGGCCCGCGCCGCCGGCGCCCGGCGCGTCGTGGCCCAGAGCATCTCCTTCGCGTACCGGCCGCAGCCCGGGCGGTTGATGGTCGAGGACGATCCGTTGTGGTTCGACGCGCCCAGCGCGTTCACACCGGTCGTCAAAGCTCTGGACGAGATGGAGCGCGCCGTGACCGGCACCGAGGGGCTCGAGGGCACGGTGCTGCGCTACGGCTACTTCTACGGCGCCGGCACGTCCTACGCCGCCGATGGCTCGATCGCCGCCGACGTGCGCAAGCGGCGCCTACCCCTCGTAGGCGGGGGAACCGGCGTGTTCTCCTTGATCCACGTCGAGGATGCCGCTGCCGCCACGGTTCGGGCCCTCGTCACCGAGTCGACGGGGATCTTCAACGTGGTGGACGACGAGCCCGCCCCGATGTCGGAGTGGCTGCCCGTGTATGCCCAGGCGCTGGGCGCGCCCGCGCCGCGGCGCGTGCCGGCCGTGCTCGCGCGGATCGTGGCCGGCGAGTTCGTGGCGCGCATGGCCCTCGAGCAGCAGGGGGTGTCCAACGCCAAGGCCAAGCGAGAGCTGAGCTTCGAGCCGCGCTACCCGAGCTGGCGCCAGGGGTTCGCCGAGACGCTCTGAGGCTTCCCGCTCGGCGGGCCTCCAGGTCTGCGGTGGCAGACCTACCTGCTCTTGGCCGAGGTTGCGCGGCCACCAGCCGCTCGGTTACGGTGCCCCCGCGCGGAGGCGTTGATGCAGGTCTCATCAACCCGAGACTTCATGAACACCAGGAGCACGTCCGTCCTCGACGGCGGCGAGTCGCTCGTCACCGACCTCGACCTCAAGAAGGGCAAGAACGTCCTTCTCTGCTTCATCAGCGACCGCGCCGGTGGCCCGCCGCACGTGGCCAAGGGCATGGTCGCCGAGGTGGACATCCCCTGACGTCATTCCGAAGCGGGGGGCGCCGGTGCTACGGCCCCGGCGCCCCGAGGGTGGTTGCCTGAGCGCCCGAGATAGCTGGTTCGGCTCCTGCGTGTAGCGAATACCTACAGAGGAATCTCCCACAGCGGCAGTCGCCGGTCGATCTCCTGCTCGAGCGGCAGCTCGTTGCCGACCTGTGCCATCAGCCGCAGCTCGTGCTCGGTGTCGCGCTCCTGGCGGCCCACCGGCACGAACGGGTAGTAGGACCCGCGCTTGAAGTTGTAGATGAAGTAGACCTGCTTGCCGCTCTCCTCGAAGACGAAGACGGCCGCGAGGATCCGGTCCCCGTAGCCGCTGCCCTGCAGCTGGGTGGACACGAGATTCAGGGACACCACGAGGTCCTCGAAGTCGACGTCGCGGAGGATCATCCAGCGGTAGCCGAACTCGTCGTCGGCGCTCTCGACGGTCGTGCCGGTGTCCTCGGCGGCGCCCCGGAGCAGCTCGTTGGTCTCGGTCACGATCGAGTTGAAGTCCGCCGTCGCCAGTGGCTGGAACACGATGCCCGCGACGTCGCGGTGCTTCAGCCCGAGCGAGGTCTCGAACGCCACCTGGGCGGTGGTCATCGCGAACAGCCGATCCGGGGCCGGGCCCTTCAGCTTCTTCTTCCCGCCCAGCAGGGCGTCGAGGAAGCCCACTCGCTAGGGGGCCGCGGGGCAGGTAGGGCTCACGCCGTGCCCTGGAGCTGCTGCTCGAGCTGCTGCAGGCGGGCCAGGCGCTTCTCCATCGGGGGGTGCGTCGAGAAGACCGTCTGCACCGCGCTCTTGACGCTCGTCGGCACGATGAAGAAGGCGTTCATCTGGCCTGCGGCCCGCAGGTCCTGCTGAGGGGTGTGCTCCATCTGATTCTGGATCTTCACGAGCGCCGATGACAGCGCGCTCGGGCGACCCGTGACGAGCGCCGCACCACGGTCGGCGGAGAACTCGCGGTACCTGGATAGGGCGAGGATCAGGAAGAAGGAGATGGCGTAGACGAGGAACGAGATGAGGATGATCGCGAGGAATGGCAGCCCGCCATCGTCATCGTCGCCTCCGCCGCCACCGAAGCCGCCGCCGAAGAAGAGCCCGAACTGGCTGATCATCGAGGCGATGGTCGCGAAGAAGCTGGCGACGGTCATGACCAGCACGTCCCGGTTCTTCACGTGCGAGAGCTCGTGGGCCATGACACCCTCCAGCTCACTGGGCGACAGGGTGTTCATGATCCCGGTGGTGGCGCACACCACCGCCTTCTTCTGGGAACGGCCCATGGCGAAGGCGTTGGGCACCGGGGTGTCGGCCACGCAGATCTTCGGCTTGGGAAGGTCGGCCTGGATGCAGAGGCGCTCGATCATGGCGTGGAGGCCCGGCGCCTGCGCGGGGGCGACCTCCTTGGCGCCCATCGAGGCCAGCGCGAGCTTGTCGGAGGTGAAAAGCTGTGCCAGCGCGAGGCCGCCCACGATCACGACCATGAGCACCGCGCCGACGCCCGCGTAGAGGAGCGCGCCGACGAAGGCCGCGTACAACAGGCCGAGCAGGAACATCGTGAGGAGCATTCGGGTCTGCAGCCCGGTGTCGCGTGCGAAGGCGGTACGCGTCTTAGCCATGTGACCAGTCTAGATGGCGGCCTGTGCGGGCCATCGTTGCCGAGTGATGTTGCAGGCGGCGAGCGGTGGTCTGATATCTTGGCCGCGTCGCCGGGGCAGAAAATGCCTGCATAACTACGGTAAACCGTGGCGAGGTGGTTGGGCGCAGGAAGCGCTCCCCGAGGCCACGGCGCACGCCGATGAGTGCGGCAGACACTGACGATGGAACGACTCCTGCGGGTATCCATAACGCTGGCCCTCACGGCCCTGATCGCCCTGCCACTGGCCGGGGTGTCGCTCGGCGCGCCGCTGTCCTCTCAGATCGAGGGCACGCGCCAGCAGGTGGAGGAGAAGAAGCAGAAGGAGGGGGTCCTGTCGACCGATATCTCCTCCTACAACGGGCGCATCGAGCGGCTTCAGGGCCAGATCAGCGGGCTGCAGTCGCGGCAGGACACCCTGCAGGCCTCGCTCGACGCGAAGCTCGCGGAGCTTATGGACGTCCGCCTTCGCCTCGACCGCGCCCGGGAGCGCCTGGCCAAGCTGCGTTCGGACCTCGGCTTCGCGGAGCGCGCGCTCGGGGACCGGCTGGTGGAGCTCTACAAGGCCGATGAGCCCGACGCCCTCACCGTGGTGCTCGAGGCCGACGGCTTTGCAGACCTGCTCGAGCAGACACAGTTCCTGGAGCTCGTGTCCGAGCAGGACGGAAGGATCATCAGCCGGGTGCGGGAGATCAAGGGCGCGGTCACCCGCAAGGCCGTGGAGCTGTCCGAGCTCGAGGGGCAGGCCGAGAGCGCGGCGGAGGCCATCGAGGCCAACCGCGACGAGATAGCCGCGGCCAAGGCGGGCGTGGAGAGCTCGCGCGACGAGCTGGCGTCCGCGCGCGACGTGCTCAACGGCTCGCTGGCCCGCATCCGCGAGAGCCGCGTCCGGCTCGAGGGCAACCTGGACGCACTGCAGGACGAGCAGCGGGAGGTCGAGGCGCGGCTGGCCGCGCAGCAGGCCCGGCAGGCCGCCGCCCCGGCCTCGTCACCCGCCGTGCCGCCGCTCAGCGCGGGCGCCATACGGCAGGGCTCCGGCTCGCTCATCTTCCCGGTCAACGGCCCGATCGTCTCGCCCTTCGGGCAGCGCTGGGGGCGCCTGCACGCCGGCATCGACATCGCGGCGCCGGGCGGCACGCCGATCAGGGCTGCCAAGTCCGGTCGCGTCGCGCTTCTGGGGCCGACCGGCGGCTACGGCAACTACACCTGCCTCGACCACGGGGGCGGATTCTCCACCTGCTATGCCCACCAGTCGGGCTTCGCCACCTCGGCGGGTGCCTCGGTGAAGCAGGGGCAGGTGATCGGTTACGTCGGTAACACCGGGCACTCGTTCGGCAACCACCTGCACTTCGAGACGCGCGTGGGCGGCTCGCCGGTGGACCCCATGGGTTACCTGTAGACCCTCGGGCCGCTGCAGGGCGCGCGGTACGCTGGCGTTCCAATGCAGCCTGAGATCGATCTCGGGCCGGTCGAGCTCCAGACCTTCGGGATCATGCTCGCACTCGGCTTCATCGCGGCCGGAGCGCTGATCGCGCGCCGGTTCGTCGAGCTCGGGCGGTCGGCGGACTGGGCCTACGAGCTGATCTTCGCGGGGCTGATCGGCGGCCTCGTGGGATCGCGGCTCGACTACGTGATCCAGAACTACGACGACGTACGTGACGACCTGCTCGGCGGCATCTTCGGCGGAACGGGGCTCGTCTGGTTCGGCGGCTTCCTCGGGGGCGCCATAGGCGTGCTCCTCTGGGCCCGCTTCCGCGGCTACCTCCGCCTCGAGGTGCTCGATGTATGCGTTCCGGGACTCGCCCTCGGGTACGCGGTCGGCCGCATTGGCTGCCAGCTCGCGGGTGACGGCGACTACGGAGTGGCCTCCGACCTGCCGTGGGCGATGGCCTACCCCGACGGGACCGTGCCCACCACCGAGCAGGTGCATCCGACTCCCATCTACGAGTTCCTCGCCATGGGGGCGGTGGCCTTCGCCCTGTGGCGGCTGCGCAACCGCTTCCGGCCGGGCATCCTGTTTGCGTTGTATCTCGTGCTCGCGGGAGTGGAGCGGCTGCTCGTGGAGTTCATCCGGCGCAACGACGAGGTGGCCGCGGGCCTCACCCAGCCGCAGCTGATCAGCGTGGCGATGATCTTGGCCGGGGGTGCGTGGCTGGCGGTCAGCCGTGGCCGGCTGAGGCAGCCCGCCACGGCCTGATCAGGCGGGCACGACCGTGACGTCGTAGCGCGCCATCCTGCCTTAGTGGTCCAGGACACCTACAGGGCAGGACAGCGAGCACTTCGGAAGCGCAGGGCCGGCTCGCCGCAGGCGTGGGCGCACTCTCGCCGCGCCGCGAAACGACGGCCTCCGCGCGTCGGCGCCCTACAGGTCCCGCCGCCTGAACCCGGCGATCGCCGCCGCGCCGATCAATCCGAGGTAGCCAAGCGCCCACGGCCACAGCAGCGGACCGAAGTCCTGCGCCCCGCCGAACGGCCCGAGCTCGACCACGATGCCCGTGACCCCGCCGATGTCGGCGGTCAGGGCGCTCAGTCCGGACTGGTAGAGCGCCTCGAAGGGCAAGGCCCACGACGCGGCTTGGGAGACCGACTCGAGGCTGGGCGAGTCGAGCGCTTCTCCGATCTGGCCGAGCAGGCCTGCCGTGAGGCCGGCGCCAAACAGCATGAACACGGCTATCCCGTTGGCGGTGGCCGACAGGAACACCGAGCCGAGCAGTGACAGGCCGGTGAGGATCGTCACCGCGGCAGCTAGCGCGAGGCCGGGGGTCACCAGGCGATCCGGCCACCAGTCGCCGATCGCGCCCGTGATCACCACCGCCGCTGCGAACACCAGCATCACGTAGATGGCGCACACCGCCGCGGCGCCCGCGAAGCGCCCGAGCAGGAACGTGGCGCGGCCCAGCGGCCGGACCACGAGCGGCTGCAACAGCCCGCGTTCGGCGTCGCCGCGGATGGCGCCCAGGGTGAGGAAGACGGCGAGCACCGTGCCGAGGAACAGCGTGGCGAACATCGACAGCCCCACGAGCGTGGACCCGATGATCGCCCGAGCGTCGACGATGTCCTCGCCCTCCTCGAGCGCGAAGCTGTCGACCTCGCCGTACACCTGAGCGGCGCCGAGCCCGTAGAGGGCGAGGAACGCCACGGTGAGCAGCAGGACGACCAGGAACACCCTGCGGCGCAGGCTCTCGCGCAGCGCGTAGCCGGCTACGGCGAGTGCTCCGTTCACTCGCGCGGTGCCTCGACGGCCTCGATGTAGACGTCCTCGAGCGTGCTCCGTGCCACCGTCACGCCGTACACGCTCTCGCCGGCCGCCACCAGCTCGGCCACGATGCCGGGGGCCTCCTCTCGCCCGGCATCCGCGAAGTGGCGCACTCCGGAGCCGGTTTCGACATCCACCCCCCCGGATCGGGCGAGATCGTCCGGGCGGCCCTCGCGCACGACGCGACCGCCGAGAAGGATCACCACCCGGTCGCACACCAGCTCGACCTCGCTCAACAGGTGCGAGTTGAGCAGCACGGCGACCCCGCGGCGGCGGAGCTCCTCGAGCAGCTCGCGCACTGCGCGCCGGCCCACCGGATCGAGGGCGCTCGTGGGCTCGTCGAGCATCAGCAGACGTGGGCTCCCTACGAGCGCCTGGGCGATGCCGAGGCGCTGCTGCATCCCCTTCGACATCCGCTCGATACGGCGGTCGCGGGCGTCGGCGAGGCCCACGAGGCCGAGTAGCTCGTCGCGCTCGCGCTCGCCGCCACGGGATCCGGCCAGCCGCTGGTGCAGCGCGAGCAGCTCGTCGGCGTCGCACCAGCCGGGAAAGCGGAAGAGCTCCGCCAGGTAGCCGATGGCCCGGCGCGCCTGGGGCGATCCCGCCGGTGCCCCGCACACCTCCACCCGGCCGCCACTCGGGCGCACGAGCCCGCAGGCGATCTTCACGAGCGTCGACTTGCCGGCACCGTTCGGGCCCAGTAGACCGACGAGCTCGCCCTCGGCCACCTCGACGTTGACGCCGCCGAGGGCGGTGGCTGCTCCGTAGCGCTTCTCCACCGCGTGGGCGGCGAGGGCGGAGCTCATGAGCGGGCGCGCTCGCCGGTGCCGCGGGCCGCGGCCCGGGCGATGAAGCGCAGCGACTCGGCCTGCAGCTCGCCGTCGTGCTGGATCGAGCGGTGATGGCCGCCGGGGATCACCAGCAGCCGCTTGGGCTCGCCGGCCGCGGCGTACAGCAGCTCGGACTCGGTGTAGGGCACCTGCTCGTCGCCCTGAGCGTGAAGTAGAAGCAGTGACGTGCGCGGTGTGAGCGACGCCGTGAGGTCACGCAGCCGCACGGATTCCAGCCACGGCTCGAGCGCCGGTCGGTCGGCACGGAAGCCCTCGAGGCGGCCGCTGGCCAGGCCGCGCCGCACGAAGTCCTCGGGGGCCGGGCAGATGGCCACGACCGCGGCGGCGTGCCCGTCGAGCGCTGCTCCGCCAATGGCGCAGAAGCCCCCCAGGCTCGAGCCCCGGACCGCCACCGCGCCCGCGTGCGAGCGCAGCAGCTCGAGCATCGTGGCCACGTCGTCGAAGGCGCTCGGCCCGAACGCTCCCTCGGATCGCCCGTGCCCCCGGGCGTCGAAGGCGAGCGCGGCCATGCCGTTCGCCCGGGCCGAGCGCGCGAAGTCGAAGTGGCTCTCCTTGCGCGAGCCGGCGCCGTGGGCGATCACCACGCCGGCGGCGGGCTCGGCGTCGGGAAGGAACAGCGCGTAGGAGAGGCCGCGGTGCGTGCCCAGCGCGGGCGCCCCCGGGAGTGGGCGGTCCTTCGCGGCGGCGCGCAGCCGCCCGGCGGTGGTCAGCCTCGGCCGGCGCACCCCCGCAACGGTAGTAAGCCCTTTACCGGGAGACCTTCATAATCGCCGGGTCATGGCCGTCGGCACGCTCTCGCACGTATACCCCCTCGGCTCGCGCCTGAACGAGCGCGGCCGGCTCGAGGTGGGCGGCTGCGACGTGGAGGAGCTCGCGGAGGAGTTCGGCACGCCCGCCTACGTATACGCCGAGGACGACCTGCGCGCCCGTGCCCGCGCCTACGTCGAGGTCTTCACGACGCGCACCGAGCGCTCCGAGGTCGTCTACGCCAGCAAGGCCTTCCCGTGCGCGGCGGCGCACCGCATCTTCGTCGACGAGGGGTTGTCGTGCGACGTCGCTTCGGGGGGCGAGCTGCATATCGCCCTCGCCGGCGGGTACGCACCCGAGCGCATCTACATGCATGGCAACAACAAGACCGAGGCGGAGATCGAGTACGCCGTCTCCCAGGGCGTCGGGCACTTCGTGGTCGACTCGTTCGACGAGATCGCGCGCCTCGAGCGCCTGGCGCCCGGTCAACCGGTGATGCTGCGGGTGACGCCCGGAATCGAGCCCTCCACGCACGCGTTCATCTCCACCGGGCAGGTCGACTCGAAGTTCGGCTTCGCGATCGACGACGTGCCGCGCGCCATCGACGCCATGCGAACTCTGCGCCTGGACGGCCTGCACGCCCACATCGGCTCGCAGATCTTCGACATGGACCCGTTCGAGCAGCTCGGCGAGCTGCTGGCCGCGATGGGCGACTATCCGTTGCTCAACCTCGGCGGCGGCCTCGGGATCGCCTACACCGCCGACCAGGAGCAGCCGTCGCTCGAGGCCTACGCGGAGGCCCTCACGGCAAACGCGCCTGACGGAGTCAAGATCCTGTGCGAGCCGGGGCGCTCGCTCGTGGGCAACGCGGGGGTCACGATCTACCGCGTGGGCACCGTCAAGAGCATTCCCGACGTTCGCACCTACGTGGCCGTCGACGGCGGCATGTCCGACAACCTGCGGCCGATGCTCTACGGGGCGCGCTATGAGGCAGCAATCGTCGGCCGCCCGGGTGGGGAGGACCTGTGCACGGTGGCGGGAATGCACTGCGAGTCGGGCGACGTCCTCATCCGCGACGTGCCCCTCGACGATCCGCGGCCCGGCGACCTGCTGGTGGTGCCGGCCACGGGCGCCTACGGCCACGCCATGGCTAACAACTACAACGCCATACCACGCCCGCCCGTGATCTTCTGCTCGGGGGGCGACGCACGGGTGGTCATACGCCGCGAGCGCTACGAGGACCTGATGCTGCGTGACCAGAGCCTTTGATGGGCTCTAATTCCGTCTTCCGCGTCGGCCTGCTCGGCCACGGGACGGTGGGGGCCGCCTTCCACGCACTGCTCGAGGAGCGAGCGGAGGCGATCGAGGCCGCGGTGGGGATGCGCCCCGAGCTGTCCGGCGTGCTCACCCGCGGCCGGGGGGACTTCGACGACATCGTGGAGCGCAGCGACCTGGTGGTCGAGCTGATGGGTGGCCTCGATCCGGCGCTCGAGTACGTGATGCGGGCGATCCGGGCGCGCAAGCACGTGGTGACCGCCAACAAGCAGGTGCTCTCCCACCACGGAGAGGAGCTCTACGCGGCCGCACGCGAGCACGGGGTGCAGCTGCGCTTCGAGGCCGCGGTGTGCGGAGTCGTGCCGGTGATCCGGGTGATCCACGAGACGCTCGCGGCGGCCCACATCGAGCGCGTGCACGGGATCGTCAATGGCACGACCAACTTCATCCTGTCGGAGATGACCGTCACCGGCGCCTCCTACGAGGATGCCCTGGCCGAGGCCCAGCGGCTGGGATACGCCGAGGCCGACCCCACCGACGACGTGTCGGGGCGGGACGCCGCCGCCAAGATGGCCATCCTCGCGCGGCTCGCCTTCGGGGCGCCGGTGCACATCGACCACGTGCCGCACGAGGGGATCGAGAACCTCTCCGTCGAGGACATCGCCTACGCCAAGGAGCTCGGGCTGTCCCTGAAGCTCGTCGGCTCCGCCGAGCGGGTGGGTGGCGGCATCGCGGTGCGCGTGTTCCCGACGTTCCTCTACGCCCAGCACCCGCTGGCGGCTGTGAACGGCTCGTTCAACGCGGTCACGATCGAGTCTCCGGCGATCACCGAGATCACCCTCTCGGGGCCGGGGGCGGGGGGGTCCCAGACCGCCTCCGCCGTGCTCGGCGACGTGGTCTCGGCGATGATCCCGCCGCCCACGCTGCCCGCACCGGCCCGCGAGCAGCCGCTCGTGACCGACGTCGAGTCGGCCTTCTACCTGCACCTCGAGGTGGCCGATCGCCCCGGAGTGCTGGCTCAGGTGGCCGAGATCCTCGGCCTTCAGGGCGTGTCGGTGAAGTCGGTGGTGCAGCGCGGGCTCGGCGACGACGCGCGCCTCGACATGGTGGCCCACCGCGTGCTCGAGTCCAAGTTCCTGGCCGCCGTCGACCTGATCGGGCGGCTCGACTTCCTGCGCGCGCCGCCGCGCTTCATTCGGGTGATCGAGGAGACGTTCTGAGTGAAAGTTGGCAGTTGGCAGTTGGCAGTTGACAGGGCTAGGGCTCGATCCTGTGCGAGCGGCCTTCTTTCGTGAGCCTCTGGCGCTATCGCGATCGTTTGCCGGTCGATCCCCATGTGACGCTCGAGGAGGGCGACACGCCGCTCATCCCCGCTCCGCGACTGTCCGAGCGCACGGGATGCGACGTGTGGCTCAAGTTCGAGGGCGCGAACCCGACGGGGTCGTTCAAGGACCGGGGGATGACCGTGGCCGTGTCCGCGGCGATCGAGCAGGGGGCGGAGGCCGTGATCTGCGCGTCCACGGGGAACACCGCGGCGAGTGCCGCCGCGTATGCCGCGCGCGCCGGCCTGCGTGGCGCGGTGATCGTGCCTGAGGGCAAGATCGCCACCGGCAAGCTCGCACAGGCGCTGATGCACGGCGCGCGGGTGGTGGCGCTGCGAGGCAACTTCGACCAGGCGCTCGCGGTCGTGCGCGAGCTGGTGGAGCGCCATCCGATCGCGCTCGTGAACTCCGTCAACGACTTCCGCCTCGAGGGTCAGAAGACCGCTGCCTTCGAGATCTGCGACGCGCTCGGAGAGCCGCCCGACGTCCTGGCCATACCCGTGGGGAACGCGGGCAACGTGACGGCGTACTGGAAGGGGTTCCGCGAGTATGGCGTCGCGCCGCGGATGCACGGCTACCAGGCGGAGGGGGCGGCGCCGCTCGTGCACGGCACGCGCGTGGAGAACCCTGAGACAGTGGCGTCGGCGATCCGGATCGGCAATCCCGCCCGCTGGGAGGAGGCCATGGACGCCGTCACCTCCTCGCGCGGCGAGATCCGGGCGGTGTCCGACGCCGAGATCCTCGAGGCCTACCGCTACCTGGCCGGGCGGGAGGGCGTCTTCTGCGAGCCGGCGAGCGCCGCCGCCGTTGCGGGCCTACTCAAGTACGGCGCCGAGGGCCGTGTGGTGTGCGTGCTCACCGGCCACGGCCTGAAGGACCCGACCACGGCTCTCGACCAGGCGGCGCCCGTGACGCCGAGCGAGCCGGAGCTCGAACGCGTCGAGCAGGCGGTGCTGGGGTGATGGGCCACGCGCGTTGCTCGCCGCGGCTGCCGGCTTCTTTTCTCGGCGCTTTGCTCCCTGGGGGCGGCAGTGCGACCCAACGGGAGCAAAGCGGAACCAGGGTGAGGGGGTGAACCGCCGGCGCGTGGTGCGCGTGCCGGCCTCCACGGCCAACCTCGGCCCGGGGTACGACGCGTTGGCCGCGGCGCTCGAGATCTCGATGGAGCTCGAGGTGGAGGAGACGGGGGAGTTCGGCGTCGAGTCCGACCAACCGGGCCTGCCGCTCGACCGCACGAACCTCTGCGTGCGGGCGTTCGAGGCGCTGCACCCGGCGGACGGCTTCAGCTTCCGAATCCGGTCCGAGATCCCGGTGGGCGTGGGGCTGGGATCGAGCGCCGCGGCCATTGTCGCGGGCCTCGTGGCGGCCGATCACATGTACGAGCTGGACGCACCGCTGCTGACCCGCGCGACGGAGCTCGAGGGCCATCCCGACAACGTCGCGGCTGCGCTGCGGGGCGGCTTCGTGATCTGCACCGATGGCGGCGCCGACCGCTTCGACCCCCTGCCGGGGCTCGAGGGCGTGCTGGCCACTCCGCCGCACGCCGTGCCCACCGATGAGGCGCGTGCTGCGCTGCCCGCCGAGGTGCCGATTGCCGACGCCGTGCACAACGCGGCCCATGCCGCCCTGTTGATGCTCGGCCTGGCCCGCGGCGACCTCGATCTGGTGGGCCGAGGGTTGTCTGACCGCATCCACCAGCCGCGGCGGGAGGCTCTCTATCCGCGCTCCATGGAGCTCCTGCGGCGGGCACGCGAGCTCGGCGCGATCGGCGCGTCGATCTCTGGCGCGGGGCCGTCGGTGCTCTTCTGGTGCCACTGGGAGCAGACCGGGAACCTGTTCGAGGCCCTGCGCGCGGCGGCGCCGGACTGCCAGATCCGGCGCGCGCCGTTCAGCTCGATGGGTGCCGACGTCCGCGCCCTCTGAAGCCACTGTGAGCTACGCCGTGCTCGGACACGTGGAATGGGTCGATTTCGCGCGCGTGCCCGAGCTGCCGGCCGCCGGGTCGATCGTGCATGCCGACGAGTTCTGGGCGGAGGCGGCGGGCGGCGGCGCCGTCAGCGCCGTGCAGCTCGTGCACATGGCGGGGGCCGCCACCTTCTACACGGCGCTCGGCGATGACGAGCTGGGTCGCCGTTCTCGCGCCGAGCTCACCCGGCTGGGGGTGCGCGTGGAGGCCGCCACGATGGACGGACCGCAGCGGCGCGGGTTCACCCACGTGGAGCCCTCGGGAGAGCGCACGATCACCGTGCTCGGAGAGCGCGCCGGTCCGCGGGGCTCCGACCAGCTGCCCTGGCACGAGCTCGACCACGCGCCCGCCGCCTACTTCGTGAGCGGAGATGTCGAGGCTCTCAGGGCAGCCCGGCGCGCGCGCGTCCTCGTGGCCACCTCACGGTCGCTGTCCACGCTGGCGGCCGCTGGGGTGGAGATCGACGTGCTGCTCGGAAGCGCCACGGACCGGGGCGAGCGCTACGAGGTGGGGGATATCGACCCCGAGCCAGGCCTCGTCGTGCGCACGTCTGGGGCCGACGGTGGTACCTGGAGGCGTTCGAGCGGCGAGAGCGGAGACTGGGGAAGCGGCGCCCCGCCCGCTCCGATCCGCGACGCCTACGGTGCCGGCGACAGCTTCGCCGCCGGCCTGACCTACGCGCTCGGCGAGGGGCACGAGCTGCCCGAGGCACTCGACTTCGCGGCCGCGCGGGGCGCCGAGGCGCTGACGAGGCGCGGGGCGCACGGCGAGCCCGCCTCCGGCCACGAACGAACTAGACGACTCTAGGGTTGACGACAATGCGACCTCCTGTCGGCCTTGCCGCCGCGCCCCTGCTCCTGTCCTTGGTGCTCGCCGCCTGCGGGGGCGGCATGAGCAAGGAGGAGGTGGTTCGGGAGGGGGACAAGATCTGCCAGCGCACCACGGACGAGATCAACAAGATCGAAGAGCCTCAGAAGGTCGAGGACGTCAAGACCTACGGACCGAAGGTTTCCAAGGTGATAAGAGCGGCAATCGATGACCTGAAGGACCTGGACCCGCCGGACGACGGCAGGGATGACTTCGACACCTTCATCGAGGCCGCCGGTGAGCAGGCGGGACTTGCGGACCAACTCAAGGCCGCCGAGGGCGAGCAGGAGGTGCAGACGCTGCTCGCCAAGTCAGCCGAATCAGACTCGAAGGGCAACACCGCCGCCAAGGCCTACGGCTTCAAGACCTGCGCCCAGGCCGGGTAGTCGAGCGGCTCCATCGGAGCCGCAGCCTCAGGCCGGGACCAGCTCCGCGCGCAGAGCCGCCAGCCGCTCGCGCTCGTCATTCCAGCCCAGCCGGTCGAGCACCTCGTCGGCGAGCGCCAGATAGTCGGCCCCGAGCTCGGGGCGGTGATCGAGGATGGGGATGCCACGCTCCGCCGACTCGGCGTAGCGGATCGACTGGCGGATGGCGGTGTCGAACACCGAGTCCTCGAAGCGTTCCTTCAGCTGTGTCAGGGCCTCACGCGAGTGCACCGTGCGCAGGTCGGCGATGTTCAGCACCACTCCGAGCCACTGCAGGTCGGGGTTCAGGTCCTCGCGCGCTGCGTCGAGTAGCTCGAGCGCCTGCTCGACGCCCTGGAGCGAGAAGTACTGGGCCTCGGTGGTGAGCAGCGCATAGTCGGCGGCCACCAGCGCGTTGACCGTCAGCAGGCCGAGCGAGGGAGGGCAGTCGATGATGATCACGTCGCGCTTGCGCTTGACCTCGCGCAGCGCGCGGCGGAGCGTCATCTCGCGGCCCATCTTGCCGCCGAGCACGAGCTCGGACTCGGCCAGGCTCAGATTGGCGGGAATGACGTTTCCGTGTACGGCGTCGACCGCGCGGGCCCGGCCGGCCAGGACATCGGCGATCGTCGGATCGGCGTCGGAGGGCACGTCGAAGTAGTCCGACAGGTTGCCCTGTGGGTCGAGATCGACCGCCAGCACGTCGAGCCCGATGCGCGACAGCACGTCGGAGAGCGTTCGGACCGTGGTCGTCTTCCCGGTTCCGCCCTTTTGGGAGAGGACTGCGATCGTCGTGGCCACCGGCCGCGACTATAGATGCACGCGGGTCCGTGCCGATCAGGGGCTCGGCGGCATGCCCCCGATCGGTTCTCGGACCTCCAGCCGGAGGGGTCCGACGGGACTCTCGTGCTCGACCTGGAGGGTGGTGTGGCGGATCTCGAAGCGCTCCTCGAGCAACCGCTCGAGCGCCCACCGGGCCGCGTGGCAGTCCTGCTCGGCGCCCACGATCACGTGGGCCGACAGTGCCGGAAAGCCCGAGGTGACCTCCCAGACATGTAGATCGTGCACCTCGGCCACGGGCGGGTGCGCGACCAGTGCACGGCCGACCTCCTCGGGATCGATTCCCTCGGGAGCGGCCTCGAGGAAGACTCGCCCCGAGGCCTTGAGCAGTCCGTAGGCCGAGTACAACATCAGCGCCGCCACGACCAGCGAGGCGATCGGGTCCGCCCGGTCGAAACCGGTGGCGAGGATCACGACCGCCGCGACCGCGGTGCCCAGAAAGGCGTAGAGATCGGTGACCAGGTGCCGGAAGCTGCCCTCGACGTTCAGGCTCCGGCGGTTGGCGCGGGCGAGCACCGCCACGGCGAGGACGTTCACGGCCGTTCCAGCGATGGCCACGGCCAGCACCAGCGGCGCGTCGACCTCTGGAGGCGAGAGCAGGCGCTGAACCGCCTCGTAGAGGATGAAGCCGGCCAGGACGAGCAGCGTCACGCCGTTTGCCTGAGCGCTGAGGATCTCGACCCGCTTGAGTCCGAAGGTCATCGCGCCAGCGGCCGGTCGGGCGGCCAGGCGAAGGGCCACGAGGGACAGCCCGATGGCGGCGGCGTCGGTGAGCATGTGGGCCGCGTCGGAGAGCAGCGCGAGCGAGGAGGCGGCCACTCCGACCGCCAGTTCCACCACCATGAAGCCGAGGATCAGCCCAAGTGCGATCCCGAGCTGGCGACGGTCTGCATCGGCCGCCGGAGCGTGCGAATGTCCGTGATGCGAGTGGCCGTGTTGCCCGTGACCGGCGCGCCGGTCACCCACTGCCTCTGCGTTGCGGGCCACACCCAGACGATAGGGCGGTCCGGTGCCACATCCGGCGGTCTAGCTGACGGCCTCGCCGATCTCCTGATCGATCGCGGAGGCGCGACGAGCGCCCGAGGCGCGCAGGAAGTGCAGGCGGAAGCGACCAACCGCGACCTCGTCGCCGTCCTCGAGCTCGTGCCAGTCGACACGGTCTCCATTGAGGAAGACGCCGTTGAGGCTGCGATCGTCCAATACCCGACCCTGCTCGCCATCCCGGTGGATGAGCGCGTGGCGTCGCGACACCGTCGGATCGTCGAAGCGCACATCGGCGGACAGGCTGCGGCCTATACGGGTCCAGCCTTCCGCGAGCGGCAGGGTGCGCACCTCCCCGTCCTCCCACGCCAGATGGAGGCCGTCGCCGTCGAGCTTGTCGCGGATGCCCTCCAGCCAGTCCGGGTGTTCGACGCCATGATCTCCAGAGGGGGCCGACGGACCACCGGCGAAGATCGACGAGCGGCGAAAGCGGCCACCGCTGCAGTGGGGGCAGGCCGGAAGCTCGTCGCGCTCTTGAAGGGCTACGGCGTAACCGCACGCGTCGCATCGGAACGAACCCGCCCCGGCCAAGGTTCCGGACCCGAAGGCCTCAGTGCTGTGCTCCCCTCCCCTGATTGGGCGGATTCTAACGAAGTCGGCCCGGAAAGGCCAACCGTAAAAACCCGCTACTTGCGGGAATGGGTGCGGCGATGGCTGGCCTGGACCGCAACTTCCTCGAGGGAAGGTGATTGCCGCCCTGCGCCGAAACCCGAAGTCTGATGTCTGGCGATTTGGCTTCCGTGCTGTTGCGCAAGAGCATCGGCTCGATGACCGGCCACAGGGTGCGCTGTTCGACTTGCCGCCGGACCCCTCTGGGGGGCGAGCTGATGCACCGCTTCGAGGATGAACGCTCGCTCTGCACGCTGTGCCTCCGACAACTTGGCGATCAGGCGCCCGCGCCGGTCGAGTCGGAACGAGTGCCCGCCGGGGAGCGCCGCGTGGCGCTCCTCAAGTCAGCCGCCTGACGCCTCGCCCACTGCTCGCGGTCAGAGCGCGAGGGGCACAGGCGTAAGATCGCGGTCCTTGCGACCGGTCTCGGTGCACACCCACATCTCTGCCGCGCGCGAGGAGGTCTTCGACTACGTCGCCGATCTGGCGGGCCGGCCCGCCTACTGCGACCACTACATGGGGGACTTCCACCTGACGAGGCCCAATTCCAGCGGGAAGGGCGCGGCCGCCCGATTCCGGCTCGATGCCCCACTGGCTGCCCAGTGGGCCGAGATCGCAGTGGCCGAGCACGACCGGCCGCGGCGCGTGGCCGAAGCGGGCGCCATCGGACGGCTCGGCCGCACCAGGTTCGGGGCGGTCTACGACCTCACGAGCGAGAACCCACACCTGACGCGCGTCGACCTGACCACCTGGAGCGAGCCGGGCACTCGTGGCGACGCCCTGCGCGAGAGCCTCGGCGTGCGGCGCTGGTTGAGGCGGCAGAGCCAGGTGGCGCTCGAGCGGCTCAGGCTGATCTTCGAGGAGACACCCAACGAGCCCCTCGCCCGCGTGACCGTGGCTGGCTTCGAACCACTCAAGTCGCCTCGCTTCGGTGCCTCGGTGAGCCGCGGGGACCTCGACCGAGCCGTCAAAGGCGACGGGTAAACTCCCGGCCCGAATGCACCTGCGCCCCCGTCTGCGCGCCCTGGGCGTGATCGCGTGCGTCCTCGCCCTTGCGGTACTGACGGGGTGTGGTGAAGCGACACCGACCGGCGGCGGTAGCCAGGGCAGCGGGGAGGGGGAGGCTCACCGAGAGGGCCTCGCCATCCCCTTCGAGGGGGTTGAGTACAACGTGCTGATAACCCGCCAGCTGAACGTCATGGACGCCGAGGACCGTGGCTACCTGATCGGCAACGAGCCGGGCCCCGGGTACGCGGCGTACGGCGTGTTCCTCGAGGCCTGCAATCGCGGCGACGAGCCGAAGGCCGCAACCTCGACCTTTCGCATCGTCGACAGCCAGGACAACACCTACGAACCCCGGGTCCTCGAGGACGAGAACGTGTTCTCCTACGAGGCTCACGAGCTGCAGGCGGGCCAGTGCATTCCGGAGACGGGGAGCCTGGCCGACTCCGCGCCCACGAGCGGCGCCCTCATGGTCTTCGACCTCCCGCTGGCGGCGGTGGAGAATCGGCCGCTCGAGCTCGAGATCGAACAGGGCTTCGACCTCGAGGCCGGCGCGCCGAAGACGGAGCACATCGAGCTCGACATCTGAGGCCGTGCCCGGCTTCGGCGGACGCGAGCCGAGTTAGATCGAGGCGCGGGAATGACATCCACCGACCTCATCATCGGCGGCTTCACCGTGCTGATGGCACTGTGGGGCTACGCGCAGGGGCTCATAGTCGGAGCCCTGTCGCTCGTAGGCTTTGCGGCGGGCGCGCTGCTGGGCTCGCGCGTCGGGCCGCTGCTGCTCGAGGAGGGGTCGAGCTCTCCCTACGCCCCGCTGATGACGCTCACGGGTGGCCTGGTGATCGGGGGCCTGATGGCCGCCGGAGGTGAGCTGCTCGGCTTCCGCCTGCGTCGCCGGCTCCCTGGCCCGCTCAACGCGTTCGACGGGCTGGGCGGGGCCGTGCTGATCGCCTGCGTCGGGCTGGCGCTTGCCTGGGTCGCGGGAGCGGTCGCGCTCCAGACCCCGGGGGCGCGGACCCTTCGCCCGGACATACAGCGCTCGAAGATCCTCCAGACCCTGAACAGCGCCCTGCCGCCCTCGGGCCCCATCCTCAACGCGATAGCCCGCTTCGATCCGCTGCCGCAGATATCGGGGTCCGCGCCCGACGTTCCCGCACCCAACCCCCGGGTGGCACGCGATCCCGAGGTGCGTGCGGCCGCTCGCAGCGTCGTGCGGGTGCTCGGCACGGCGTGTGGACTCGGTGTGCAGGGCAGCGGCTGGCTGGCCGGTGACGGCATAGTCGTGACCAACGCCCACGTTGTCGCCGGCCAGGACGACACCACGGTGCAGCCCGGCGGCGAGGGGCCGCGCCACGACGCCGAGGTGATCCTCTTCGACCCTCGCAACGACGTCGCCGTGCTCCGTTCCTCGGGCGTGCGCGGGCTTCCCGCACTCCCGGTCCTGGGCAAGGCGCCACCGGGCACGGCCGGCGCGATCCTCGGCTTCCCCGAGAACGGCCCCTACGACGTCAGGCCGGGACGTGTGGGCCAGACGCGCACGATCCTCAGCCAGGACGCCTACGGGGAGGGCCGCTTCAAACGGCTCGTGACCTCCCTGCGCGGGCTCGTGCGGTCGGGAAACTCGGGCGGGCCGATGGTCGACGAGGAGGGGCGCGTGCTAACCACGATCTTCGCGTCCACCGTGGGCACCGGCGGCTCCAGCGGCTTTGGAGTGCCGGACGAGCTGGTCGGCCCTGCCCTGCGGCGGGCCCGCGAGCCGGTCGACACTGGACCCTGCGCCCCGGACTGAGCTGCGCGGGCGCTTCGCCTACATCCCCGTGCCGACCCAGAGCGCCTACCCTGGGGCCCCTGATGTCCAAGACTCTCGTCATAGCCGAGAAGCCGTCGGTCGGCCGCGATCTCGCCGGCGCGCTGCCCGGATCGTTCAAGGCCAGCAAGGACAAGACCTACATGGAGGCCGAGGACTACATCGTCTCCTGGGCGGTTGGCCACCTGGTGGGGCTGGCCGAGCCGGACGCCTACGACCCGAAGCTGAAGAAGTGGCGCTTCGCCGATCTGCCGATCGTGCCCGAGGTGTTCAAGCTGGTGCCGAACGACGAGCGGGCCAAGAAGCAGCTGAACGCCGTTCACCGCCTGATGAAGCGCGACGAGGTCGAGCTGATCATCAACGCCTGCGACGCCGGGCGCGAGGGCGAGCTGATCTTCGCCTACGTGTTCGAGACGGCGGAGGTCGACAAGCCCGTGCAGCGCCTGTGGCTCTCCTCGATGACCCGCAAGGCAATCAAGGACGCCTTCGAGCAGCTGCGCCCCGGCGAGGAGATGCACGAGCTCGAGGCGGCGGCACGCTCGCGCTCGGAGGCCGACTGGGTGGTGGGGATGAACGCCACCCGCGCGGCCTCCATCCGCCTGCGCTCGGCGTTCGACGGCGCGGTGTCGCTCGGCCGTGTCCAGACCCCGACGCTCGCCCTGGTGGCCCGCCGCGAGCAGGAGATCCGCGACTTCAAGCCAGAGCCCTACTGGCTGGTGGAGGCTCGGTTCGCCGCGTCCGAGGAACGCGCCTACGACGCCCGCTACCTGGGCGGCAAGCGCATCGCCGAGGACGAGGCGGCCGCGGTGGTGCGCGACGTCGAGGGCAAGCCCGGTGAGATCACCAAGCTCGAGAAGAAGGAGGAGCGCGAGCTCCCGCAGCTGCTCTACGACCTGACGACGCTCCAGCGCCACGCCAACACCCTCTTCGGGTTCTCCGCCCGGCGCACGCTGGGCGCTGCCCAGAAGCTCTACGAGGAGCGCAAGGCGCTGACCTACCCCCGCACCAGCTCGCGCTTCCTCACCGGCGACATGGTGCCCGAGATTCGGCCGACCGCCGAGCTCGTGGGCCGCAACCACGCCTACGCCAAAGGGGCGGCGTACGTGACCGGCCTCTCCGAGCTGCCGCTCGGGCGCGTGGTGAACGACGCCAAGGTCGAGGACCACCACGCGATCATCCCCACCAAGTCCGAGCACGAGATCGGCAAGTTCTCCGACGACGAGGCCAAGATCTACGACCTTGTGGCCAAGCGCTTCCTGGCGGTCTTCCACCCGGAGGCGGTGTTCGAGCGCACGCGCGTGGAGACGACGGTGGCCGAGCGCGTCTTTCGTACGAGCGGCCGTGTGCTGCTCGAGGCAGGCTGGAAGTCGGTGTACGGCGAGGAGGTCGGGGCCGACCGGGCCGACGACGACTCGGGCGGAGACCAACTCCTACCGCGGCTCGAGAGCGCCGAGGCCGTGGACACGCGCTCGGTGGAGTCCTTGCGCAAGGAGACCCAGCCGCCACGGCGCTTCACCGAGGCCTCCCTGCTGGGAGCGATGGAGACCGCCGGCAAGGACATCGAGGATGTCGAGATGCGCGAGGCCATGAAGGACTCCGGCCTCGGCACGCCGGCCACGCGCGCGTCGATCATCGAGCGCCTGATAGCCGCCGCCTACATCGAGCGCGAGGGCCGCGCCCTGCACGCGACCGACAAGGGGCTGCAGGTGGTGCGCCTGCTGGGCTCGCACCCGCTCACCTCGCCGGAGCTCACGGGCAACTGGGAGCGCCGCCTCGAATCGATCGCCCGCGGAGCCGACAGCCGGCCGGCATTCATGTCCGACATTAAGCGCTTCGCCACCGACACCGTGGCCGAGCTCGACAAGCTGAAGGACGTGAAGATCGAGCGGGCCAACCTCGGCCCGTGCCCGGTCTGCGCGCGTGATGTGATCGAGAACCGCAAGGGCTACTCGTGCTGGAGCAAGGACGATCCCGGCTGCGGCTTCGTGATCTGGAAGAAGAAGGCCGGCAAGATCCTGCCGCCGGCGGTGGTGAAGGAGCTGATCGCCACTCTGCGCGCCTCGCTCGAGAGAGGCGACGAGAACCCGATGGGCAAGACCGAGAAGCCCGTGACCGGCTTCAAGGGGCGCTCGGGCCGGACGTTCCGGGCCAAGTTGAGGTTGGAGCGGACCGAAGAGGGCAAGTGGCGCGTCGAGTTCGACGAGGATTGGGCCAAGGAGCCCCCGAAGGGCGAGTCCGAGGAGGAGCGCGCGGAGGCCGCCGCTGTCGCGGGAGGTGGGAACGGCGCCGCCGTGCCGGCTACAGCCGGTGAGACGGCGGGCGACGCGGACCCCGGCGAGCCCGTGCCGGCGGTAGCGAGCGGCGGCTAGCCGGCGCTGTCCGTCGGCGGGCCGTCCAGGACGCGCTATGACCACCGAGCCCGACCACCTGCGACCCATCCTTCTCTGCTACGACCGCTCCGACGACGCCCGGCGGGCGATCGAGCACGCCGCGCGCCTCTTCGCCGGCCGCCCCGCCATCGTCCTGCACGTGTGGGAGCCGGTGCCCAACCCTGAGCCGGCGGCTGCGCGGCGCTCGCCGGCCGCCGCCAAGGACGCCATCGTTCAACTCAACTCGTTCGCTCGCGAGGTGGCCGAGGAGATCGCTATCGAAGGTGCCGCGGCCGCGCACCCGGGAGGCGTGCGGCCGGGGGCGGGCGGCACCGGCTACCCCGAGCGGGTGCTCGAACGCGCCGACGGCGGAGTGGCCGCGACGATCGCGCGGGTGGCCGAGGAGCGCGACGTGGCCGCGGTGGTGCTGGGGTCGCGCGGCCTGTCCGGCGACTCGTCCGGAGTGGGCAGCGTGGCCTACGCGGTGGTGCGGGACTGTCGGCGGCCGGTGGTGATCGTGCCGGCGCCGGTAGGTGGGTAGTCGGGCAGCCCGAGCTCGGCCCGCTAGGCCGGTTCGAGGCGGCCACCGGGCTCACGCGACCTGAGCACGCGGCGCAACTCGGGCGGTCCCTCGTCCGACACCAGGGCCACCGTTCCCGGCAGGTAGGGGCTCTCCGCCACAGACTCGGGAAAGAAGGTGGGCTCGTAGATCCAACTGCCGGTGTTGAGCATCTCGCCGCCTCCGGGCAGCGCCCAGAGCGCGCGCGAGTCACCCTCCAGCGGCCCCGGGCGATGGGTATGGCCGAAGATCGCGTGGGTGGGCTCGATCCCCAGCAGGGTGAGCACCTCGCGCATCGCGTCGAGGCCCGACCTGAGCAGCTCCTCTCCGGAGAGGTCGGCCGAGAACTCGCGCGGCAGCAGTCGGTTCAGCGCCGCCAACGCGGTGGGCACGGCCACCGTGCCGAGGGCGAAGCTCCGCATGGCCCCGCCCGGTCCTTCGCCGTGAAGCAGCTGCCAGAAGCGGAGCGTAGGGTCGGGACCATGTCTGCCCAACGGTCTGCGCGTGCCCTGGGCCATGCTGAAGGACAGCGAGTAGAGGGGGGACAGGGCGGCCTCGTAGTCGTCCGGGGTGCGGGGCGCCCCCTTCGGTGGGAGCCCACCGACCAGGCGCTCGCAGGCCGCGGCGATGAGGCATTCGATACGCGGCATGGTCATGTGGCAGTCGAGGTAGTGGCCATGCGCGGCGTAGACGTCCGGGCGGATCCACAGTCCCGGGTAGGCGACCGACACCTCCGTTCGCGCATGGTCGGCGAGGGCAGCGGCGAGGGGACCGCAGTCGTGGGCATCCGCCACCTGCTCGAGCGACAGGTGACCGCCGCCCTCGAGCCGCCGGCGGTCGAGCCAGGGGGCGATGAGCGGGTGGTCGTGATTACCGGGCACAAGCACGATGGGCACGCCGGGAAGGGCGTCGGCGATGGCGCCGAGCACGGGGCCGGCCGCCGCGAGCACATCGCGTGCCGGCGACTGGCGCAGCTCGATCACGTCTCCACACAGCACCAGCCGGTCGATGCCCTGGAGGGCCTCGAGCAGCCAGCCGCGCACGTCGTCTCGGCGGAGGAGGTCCCGCTTCATGCCGTCGCCGAGGTGGAGATCGGAGATCACGGCGGTGGTCACGGGGCGCATCTTGGCAGCGGGGCCGCCTGCGGGTCCCGGGGGGTCGGCGATGTCTAGTCTCGGCGGTGGCCATGTCCGGTCTCTTCTGCCGCCACAACCGCTTCACGGCGGACTGTCCCATCTGCTCGAAGGGGACCGTTCTGGCGTCCGGGCGCTCGACGCCCCGGCGCTCCGCGCCCCGGACGGCCACGCCAAACGCCAAGCCGCCGCCCGCCGGCGCGCAGTTTCGCGGCCCGTTCGCCTCGGTCGGACCGTACGAGCGCGAGGACGGTGAGCGGGTGCAGGTGCGCCTCGAGCGCGTTCCCGGCGGGCTGCGGCTGGCCGAGTGGTCGAACGGCGCGCTGCAGCGGCGGGCGCCGGTCATGCCGGGCGACGATCTGATCGCCCTGTTCCGGCAGGCGCTGGAGCTGGATGTGTTGCGGGGGTCGGACCTGCGTCGGATGGAACAGGCGCTGCCGCCGTCGGACGTGTCGGGGGCGCCCGCGGTCGCCGGCGACGGTGTCAGCCCGGGCCGCACCGGCGACATGCGCGAGGAGCTCCGGATCGAGCGGCTCTCCGGTGGAGGGGTGCGCGTCGCGCGCTGGGTGTTCCGTCCGGGGTCGGGCTGGCAGCTCCAGGATGCGCCGACGATGCTGCCGGCCGGGCGGTATGCGGAGGCGTTCGGCGCTGCTCTCTCGGAAGCCCCCGCGTAGGGCCGCCTTCTTCGCCGCCAGCTCCGCGAGTAGCCTCGGTCGCGATGGAACCGCTGGTAGGACAGCCCACGGCCTCGGAGGGCTTCGACGGCTACCACGGCCCGCATCCCGTCGGGCGCTACGCCGCTGCCCTGCGCGAGAGGGTGCGAGCGTTCGCCGGTGTCTCCTTGATCGGGGAGGTTTCAGGGGCGCGGATGGGGCGCGGCCCCAACGTCTACTTCGAGCTGCGTGACGGCGACGGCGCGGTGCCGTGCGCCATGTGGCGCAACGAGTTCGACCGGCTCGGGCTGCGGGCGGACGACTTCCGTGACGGGATCGAGGTGGTTGTCGCCGGCAGCTGCGACTACTACGTCGGTGGTCCGAGCGCCTCACCGCGCTTCACCTTTCGGGTCCGCGACCTGCGGCTCGCGGGCGAAGGGGACCTGCTGGCCCGGCTCGATCGCCTGCGTCGCCAGCTCGCCGACGAGGGCCTGTTCGAGCCGCAGAAGCGCCTCGCCGTGCCGCTTCTGCCGAGGACGATCGGCGTCGTAACCGCCGAGGGCAGCGCCGCGCGGCGTGACTTCCTGGCCGGCCTGGCCCGCCGCTCCTGGCAGGGCACGCTCGTCTGGGCCTATGCACCCGTGCAGGACCGGCGGGCCGCGCCCGCGATCGCGGCGGCCATCCGCGAGCTCGCGGCCGTTGGAGACGTCGAGGCCATCGTCGTCACCCGGGGGGGCGGCAGCATCGCCGACCTGTGGGCCTTCTGCGACGAGACGCTGTGCCGGACCGTCGCGCTCCTGCCCGTACCGGTGATCAGCGCCGTGGGCCACGACGTGGACCGCACGCTGATAGACGACGTCTCGGCGGTGTGCTGCTCGACTCCCACCCACGCGGCCGAGGCGGCTGTGGGCATCGACTGCGCGCACGCCCGGGCGCGGCTCACCGACGCGGCGGTGCGGATGGACACGGGCGCTCGGGCCGCGCTCGTGGCCCGGGCACGCACGCTGGCCGCGCACTCGCGCGCCCCGCGCGAGCACGTGGCCGGGCACCGGCGCCGGCTGCACCAGCAGACTCGGGAGCTCCGGGCGGCCACCCGCCGGGGCGTCGCCACCCGCGCTGATGTCCAGCGGCGCATCGGCAGCACGGTGATCTCCCGCAAGCTCGAGGCCGCACGGGCCGACGCGGAAGCGCGACGTACGGCGCTGCAGGCGCTGGCCGGTCGCCTCGAGCGCGCGGGGCACACGGCCGCCGCGAGCCGGGCGGGAGCCCTGCGCGGTCAGGGTGCGGCGCTCGCCGCACACGATCCCCAGCGTGCCCTCGAGCGCGGCTACGCCCTCGCTCTCGACGCCGCCGGGGAGCCTCTGCCCGGCCCTGCGGCCGTGCGGAGAGCGGGCTCGTTCGAGCTGCGCATGGCGGGGGGCAGTGTTCCCGCGAGAGTTCGCGAAGGGAGAGAGGGAGGCGGGTCGTGAGCGCAGGTCCCGCAACCTACGAGTCGGCCGTCGGTCGGCTCGAGGAGATCATCGCCCGGCTCGACTCGGGTCAGGCCGGGCTGCGTGAGACGTTGGAGCTCTGCCGCGAGGGCAAGACCCTCATCGAGTACGCCGCCGGCGAGCTCGAGGCAGTCGGACGAGGCCTCGAGGAGCTTCGGTTGGACGAGCTGATCGCTCGACTGGAGGCTCAGGGCCCAACGGCGGATTGAGCCCGGCGGCGAGGGTCCGGCCCACGGGGTCAGGCGGTGAACCGGCGGGCTGAGGTGCGAAGCGGTCATTCCGTCGGCGGCGACCCGTACCGTCGGGTTCGTTCCGCAGCCTCAACAAGGAGCGCCACCGCATGCCCCTCTGCTTCATCGAGCCCCAGGAAGCCATCCGCGTCATGGCGGACTCGCTTGGTCGTGAGGCGCGCCGGCAGCTCCTGGGGGAGGTCGTGCACGCGTGGGTCGACGAGATCCCCGAGGACGAGCTCGAGGTCCATTACGCCAAGGCGGTCGAGGATCTCGACGACGACGATCTGTCGATGCTCGCCGCGTGGCACGCGTCACTCGACGTCGGGCGGCCGATCGCCAACAAGGAGTACCTCCTGCGGGCATTTCCGAGCCTCGGGGAGCTTCGCCGCGAGGCGCTCAAGATCGCGGCGGGCTTCCGCGGCGAGGAGGCCTTCGACGCCGGCGTGAGCGAGGAGCAGGCGCTCGACACGGTCCTGCCGTGGCTGTCGCGCGAGCGGATGTCGCAGCTCGCGGCGGAGGCGGTTGAGCTGTACTGCTGGGACCGCCTCGGAACTTCCAATTAGGGCTCTCACAAGCGTCGCTATACGGGGTCTCGGGATTCGCCTTACTCAGTAGGGCTTCATCCCTGCTTCCCCCGTCTAGCTCGCTTCTGAGAGCCCTAAGGCCGTTATGCGGGCTCGGTGGTGGCTGGCCCTAGGCCGGGGCGCCTGCTTCGTGGTCGTGATCGGCTTGGCGGCCTGCGGTGGGGGTGGCCAGCCATCCGCGCCGAACCCGGTTCCGTCCGCTCCTGCGCCCGGCCTGGCGCCGAGACCCCCGGATACACGCGGCCCTGACGCCTCAGCGTTCCCGCATGAGCGCCGCCCCGACAGCTCATCGCCGGCCGGGGCACGTCCACCGACCTTTCCCGGTCCGCGCGGGGCCACGGTCGCGAGGGTCGTCGAGGTCACCGACGGCGACACCCTGGTGCTCTCGGGTATCGGTCCGACCCGTTTGATCGGAGTCGATACACCGGAGGTGTTCGGCGGCGAGGAGTGCTTCGGCCGGGAGGCGTCTAAGTTCGCCGGAGAGGTCCTTAGGCCCGGGCGACGGATGTCGTATCGCCTGGGCACGGATCCGCGTGACCGGTACGGGCGCGCGCTCGCCTACGTCTGGCTCGGCGACGGACGCCTCTTCAACGGGCTGCTCGTTGAACGGGGGTACGCGGTGTCGCTGACGATCGCGCCGAACGATGAGTTGGCGGCACGGTTTCGCGCCGCCGCGCGGCGGGCGCGCGCCCGTTCGAAAGGTCTCTGGAGCGCATGCGGCGGTGATCCTGACCGCCCGCTCACAGGGTCCGCGCGAGTACAGGGCCGCCGGGGGCCCGACCGCGACTGCGCGGACTTCGAGACCTCGACCGCGGCCCAGCGCTACTTCAACCGCGCGGGGGGCGGGCCGGGCCGCAACGTCGACGACCTCGACGCCGACGGCGACGGCCGGGTGTGCGAGTCGCTCCCGTAGACCCCTAGCCGAGCGCCGCCTCGATCTCCGGAATCCCCCGATCGTTGTCGACGAACCGCACCGCTCGCATGCCGAGCTCCCGGGCGGCGTCGCAGTTGACCTCCAGATCGTCCACGAAGACGCAGTCCTCGGCCCGCACGCCCCGGCCCAGGCGCTCGAGCGTCAGCCGGTATATGGCCGGATCCGGCTTGCGCATGCCGACGAAGGCGGAGTCCACCACGAGCTCGAAGATGTCGTCGAGGTCGGGCAGCTTGGCCCGCCACAGCGGCTCCCACTCGCGCACGTTGTTCGTGAGCATCGCGATTCTCAGCCCGCGCTCGCGCAGGCCGCGTAGGTAGTCGACCATCGGCTCGTTGGCGTGCAGATGGGAGAAGTAGGTGTCGCGGAATCCCTCCAGCCCGATCCCGTCGCCGAGCTCCGCCTCGAGCCGACGCTGGAACTCCCGCTCGCTGATCGCGCCCTTCTCGAGCTCGTAGAGAGGGTGTTCGCCTGCGTACCGCTCGGTGGCACCCGCCATCGCCCGGCCGAGATCCCCCGCGGTGACCCCTGATGCCTCGTGGTACGCGGTGAAGGCCTCGACCAGCGGAACGGTGAGCACGCCTCCAAAATCGGAGATCACGACGCGTGCGGGCTCGTCACGTGTCGTCACGCCAGCCCGGCTTCCGCTCGCACTGTCAGCTCGTACGACCCGGCCCCCTCGCGACCCTCCATGCGCCAGTCGAAGGCCGCGGCGTTTACCGAGAGCCCCTCCAGCTCGAGCGTGGTCCCGGCGGTTGCACGGCCGGATGCGCGCAGGGGGAACTCCTCCCCGGGGAGCCACAGCTCGAGCCCCACGGTGCGCTGACGCCCCGCGCCGTCGTAGACGGTCGAGACGCGCGCGTCCTCGACCGCCCGGAGCTCGCCCGCGGCGAGCACCGCCGCCGTCGCGAACTCCCCTCCGTGGCCTTGCGCTCCGCGCGGGCGGTGCGCCACGGCGAACACCGCGTGCCCCTCGTCGAATACTGCGGTGATCGTCCTCAGGACATCGATCTCCGCCCACGCGGGGGCACTCACGACCTGGGTCGTTGTGCCGAGGCATTCGACCGGCCGTCCGTCCATGGATCCCTCCACGCGGCACAGCGCGACACGTGCCCCGGCAAGCGGCAGCTGCTCACTGACCGGCGTGAACTCCAGGTCCAGGCGACCGGCGAGCGTTGCCCGGTACCCCATCTGGGTCCGTGTTACGACGGGCCCTTCGTCCACCGCCGCCGAAGCGCCCCCTTCGAAGAGCAGCGTCAGCCCCGCCCGCCAGACGCCGTGAATGCCGTGCGCGGGGTCGAAGAAGGAGAGTGCCGAGAGCGCTTCGCTCACCGCTCGAGGCGCGGCAGCGGTGGCTCGCCGGGGGCGCTCGGAGCCTCGGTCGCCGAACCCTCGACGTCATAGGCACGGCCCGCGGGCCTACGGCGCCGGCCACCCCCGCGGCCGCTCGTCAGGCCGACGATCACGCGGCGGGCGAGCGCCTGGGCCACCACGCGGCGCGCCACGGCGCGAGTCGGTGGGAGCAGCAACAGGAGCCCAACGATGTCGGTGATGAAGCCGGGGGTCAACAGCAGCGCTCCGCCGAAGATCACGAGCGCGCCGTCGAGGACCTCCCGGTGGGGCACTCGTCCCGTGGTGGTGGCCTGCGTGAAGCGCCGCCACACCGCCCGGCCCTGGGAGCGCAATAGCAGCGACCCGAGTATGGAGTCGACGACGAGCAGCAGCAGCGTCCACCCGATGCCGATCGCGTCGCCGACCACGGCGACGATCACGTACAGCTCCGCGATGGGCACGGCGATGAACAGCAGGACCAGGAGCAGGAGCGGCACCGGGTTGAGGCTACTATCGATGTCGTGCCGACCGTTGACGAGGTCACCGAAGCGCTCACCAACGTGATCGACCCCGAGCTGGGACTCGACTTCGTCGATCTGGGCCTCGTGTACGAGGTGGAGGTCGAGGAGGACGAGGTGTACGTGACCTTCACGCTCACCTCGCCCGGCTGTCCGATTGGCCCCCAGGTATCCGATCAGATGAAGGAGTACGTGGGGGAGCTTGAGGGGGTGGCCAAGGTGCACCCGAAGATGGTCTTCACGCCCGCGTGGACGCCCGAGCTCATGAGCGAGGACGCCAAGTTCGCGCTGGGCTACTAACCAGCCCCCCTCGAGCAAACACGCGTAGGAGTGCAGCCCTCCGGGGCTAAAGGAACGGCTCAGACGAGCCGACGCCGGTACCGAGGCTGATGTCACCCGAGACCGGCACCCTGATCAGCGAGGGTGAGCGCGCGCTTGCCGGACGGGTGGCAGGCGTCCTATGGCTGCTGGCCGGGGTGAGCCTCGTGGTCCCGCTCGTGCTCCCGGGCGCGTTCACCGACCACTGGCCCGGGATGGTGGCCCTCGCCAGCGTGGCGGCCGCCTGGGGCCTGGCGTGCTTACGGATCGACTTCACCAAGGCCGGGCCGCGGCTCTTCTACGTAACGACTCTTCTCGCGTTCGTGGTGGTGGCCGCGGCGGTGGCCATGACGGGGGGCAGCGACTCGCCCGAGTGGATCCTCCTCTTCTACATCGCCGCCTTCTGCGGCTACTTCTTTGCTCCCCGAACGGCCCTTCCCTACCTCGCCGGCTGCGCCGCCGTGCACGCGCTGCCGTTCCTCTACGACGACAAGGCCATCGACGAGGATCTGGCCGACTTCCTTCTCGCAGCCCCCGCCTTCTTCGTGGTCGGGGGGGTCGTGGTGATCGGGAAGCGCCGTCTCGAGGGCCTGCGCAGGGAGGCCCACGAGCTCGCGGTTCGTGACTCGCTCACGGGCCTCGCGAACCGGCGCGCCCTCATGTCCAGCGTGGAGGCCATCGGGGGGGATCGCCAGAGCGACGCCACCGGCCTACTCATGGTCGACCTCGACGACTTCAAGGATGTGAACACCCGTCATGGCCACCCGGCGGGGGACAGCGCGCTGCAAGCCGCGGCCGGGGCGCTTCGGAGCTCCGCCCGCGCTGAGGATCTGGTGGCCCGGCTGGGCGGAGACGAATTTGCGATCGTGGTCGAGACGGCAACTCCGGAGACGATGCGGCGGCTCGGGGATCGCGTTCGGGCGTCGCTCGGGCAGGCCGGGCTGGACCTCGACCTCGCGGGCTGCACCCTCACCGGCAGCGCCGGTTGGGCGCTCTTCCCCGATGACGCGCGCGACGGCGAGGCGCTCGTACGTGCGGCCGACGTCTCCCTACGGCAGGCGAAGGCGAGGGGGAAGAATCGTGTCAGCGGCGCCAGCGACGATGGATCGAAGGAAACCGACGCCGGCTGAAGGCCGGCCGCCTACTGACCGCGCGAGTTGGTCCGGCGCTTGCCCTTGGCCTTCGACCGGCCCGATGAGCCGTTGCTCGCGGCTCCGTTCCCGGAGCTGCCCGGCGACGCACGCTTGCCGCGCCTCGGTGCCGCCCGCTGCGCCCGCTTTGGCTTGCCGGCGGCCTCGAGCAGCTCCGCGAGCGACTCCTCGAGGAACTCGGCGAAGTCGTCGATATCGGGCATCGCGTCGTAGTCGGCCAGCAGCCCGAAGTCGACGTTGCCGTTGTAGCTCATGATCGCGATCGCCAGCGCATGGTTCTCGGGAAGGAAGGCGATCGGCACCATCTCGAGCAGCTGGCGCCCGTGCATGTAGAGCGGGAACTGCGGTCCGGGCACGTTGGTCACGATCAGGTTGAACAGGCGAGTCGAGAAGTTCACGCGCGTGGCCTGGGCGAGCAGCGTCGGCGGTGCGAACCCCTCGATACCGGCGATCACCTCGGCGCCGAGCGCCTGCTTCGACTCCTTGAGGCCCTTCATCGCCTCGCTCACGATGCGAAGGCGCTCCACCGGGTGGTCCACGTAGACGGGCAGCGGGCCGCGCATCGCGGCGATCTGGTTGCCGAGCGAGCCCTGCCCGTCGTCGGTGCGGACCGACACGGGCACGAGCGCCCGCAGCTCGAGGCCCTCGGTGCGAATTCCGCGCGAGCGCAGCCAGCGGCGCAACGCGCCGGAGACCACCGTGAGCACCACGTCGTTCACGGTGCCGCCGAACGCGTCCTTGACGCGCTTGAAGTCCGCGAGCTCGCTCTGCACCCAGCGCACGGTCCGGTGGGGGCCTATGGGGGTGTTCAAAGGGGTCTCCGGCGCGGGGTTGAGGCCCGCCCAAATGAGCTCGCCCAGGCCCTGGGCGGCTTCGAAGGCGCCCGCGGCCGTCCGGCCCGGGTCCTGGAGCACGCGACTGGCGCGGGAGGCGACGCCCAGAGGTGTCTTGGCGAGATCCTTCAAACCTTCGAGGGCGAGCTGCGCCTGGCCGGGCTCGGGCTGGGGGTGCCACGGCTTGTCGGGTGGCGGCACCTCGGTCGGCTCGGGCGAGAGATCGAAGAGCACGGTCGCGATGTCGACCCCCGATATGCCGTCGATCAGCGCGTGATGGGTCTTGCTCACCAGGGCGAAGCGGTTATCCGTCAGACCCTCGACTACCCAGATCTCCCACAGCGGCTTGGACCGGTCGAGTCGCTGGGAGAACACGCGGCCGATCAGCTGCCGCAGCTGATCGTCGCTCCCGGGCGAGGGGAGCGCCGTGTGGCGCACGTGGTACTCGAGGTTGAAGCGAGAGTCGTCCACCCAGAACGGCCGCCCCGTGTCCATGCGCGGAAAGGACAGCTTCTGGCGATAACGCGGGACCAGGTGCAGCCGCGAGTCGATGCCGGCCAGCACGCGCTCCCGGGTCGGTGGCGGACCCTCGAAGATCATCAGCCCCCCGATGTGCATGTGGGAGGCCTGGTGCTCCTGGTGGAGGAAGGACGCGTCGATCGCCGACAGTCGGTCCAGGTGCTCGGTGGGCATGGCCCGAACACTAACTCTCCTTGTGTCCCCTGTGTCAGTCCCAACCGCCACAATGGGCTAGATGACTGATCCCACGACCCCGCCCGCGCGGATGCCGATTATCTAGTGCGCATGCTCACTGTGGTCCTTCTCGTCCAGGTGGCGATCGGCATCGGCCTGGTGGCGGTCGTCCTGTCCGGCGACGTCCCGCTCGTGGGCGACCTCGGCATCGGCGAGTCCGCGGAAACGAGCGCTCCGGTCGAGGCCGCCGAGGCGCGCACGCCGGTCGACCGATTCGACGAGGCGCGCGCCTTCGGATGGCTGCGCCGGCAGGTGGAGCTCGGCCCGCGTCCGGCCGGCAGTCCCAAGTCGCGACGGCTCGCGCGGCTGCTGCGAGCCGGGCTGCCGGGCGGCCGCTTCCAGGCCGTGCCCGGACGCCTGCGCAACGTGATCGGGCTCGTGCCGGGCCGGGACCCGGCGCGCACGGTCGTGGTCGGGGCCCACTACGACACCAAGGACGACCCCGACTTCGTGGGCGCGAACGACGCCGGGTCCGGCACGGCGGTCGTGATGGAGCTCGCCCGGCTCATCCGGCCGCGCACGCTACGGCCGACGGTCGTCTTCATCCTCTTCGACGGCGAGGAGAGCCCGCGCGGGAGCGACGACGAGGACTTCGAGACGGCCGGGCTGCGCGGCAGCAGGATCGCGGCCCCGGCCTACCGCGGGGCCGAGGCGATGATCCTGCTCGACTTCGTGGGCAATCGCAACCTCTCGATTGCCCGCGAGGCCAACTCCGATCCACGGCTCTGGTCGCTGCTGCGCCAGGCCGCCGGGAGGGTGGGCGCGGCCCGGGCCTTCCCGCGGCGGGTGGAGTCCCCGGTCTCCGACGATCACCTGCCGTTCATCCGCGCCGGCGTGCCGTCGATCGATCTG
>JAABUN010002356.1_pt1 | contig 34057 bp, 36 predicted proteins | sample 5559311 | NCBI WGS metagenome assembly JAABUN01 (sample SAMN10711877, study PRJNA513370) | rock metagenome | isolation source: Antarctica rocks | place: Antarctica: Victoria Land, Siegfried Peak sud | reverse complement strand
TCCTCAGCCTGCTGCGCGTGCGCGGCTGGACCAACATCGCCGCCGCCTTGCGCCACTACGGGGCCTATGCCACGCGCGCCCTCACCCTCCTTGGCGCACTCCCCGCCCGACTTTGACATCCCCCTGCTCCCCCATACGTATCCACTTGCGATCACGCGGCGGCCATGCTATCATCTATGGCTGTCGCGTCCCCGATCGCGCGGGCATGGTGCGTCTGCCGACTAGGCGCTCGTGCGGCGTGAACGATCGAGTGGTGGGTTTGCTGCCCGCGACCGGCGCGCTGCTCGCGCACGTAGTGATGATAGCGAATAGCCGGTACGGCGTAAAGGGGAGAAGCGATCATGGCGATGTGCGATGTGTGCGGCAAGACCAAGCAGTCCGGCAATAATGTCAGTCACTCGAATGTGCACACCAAGCGGCTGTTCCGTCCGAATATCCAGAAGTCAACCGTGATCGTAAATGGTACACGGAAGCAGTTGAAGATTTGCACGCGCTGCATTCGCACGATGGCGAAGGCACCGCGCGGCTTCTAAGTGTCGGGCCATAACCACTCCGCGCACGATCAGGGGCGTCGCTTCAAGGCGACGCCCCGGCCATTTCCCCTCTCCGGCAGACCCCCCGCGCCGAAGCTGCCGCGCCCCATCGCGCCCGCGATCCAACAGTATGAGGCGGACGTCGCCGACGGGCTGGAAACGCTGGCGGCAGCGGAACTCCAGGCGCTCTTCGGCATGCATGTGACGATCGAGCCGCCGGTCGCGCAGAGCGGGGTCGTGCGTTTCAGTTATAGCGGCTCCCTTCGCGACCTGGGCCGTCCGCGCACGATCCTCGCCGTCGCCCTCCGCCAGCATTTCCCGGTGCCCCGCCCGCGTGCCCTCCTCGGCGATGAGCATCTCCGCGCCCTGCTGCGCCAGATCGCGACGGTGCGCGCGGTCGCCCCGACCGATGCCTTCGGGAGCCTGTATCTGAGCGCCGCCGGGGCCGAGTCATCGACCATGCAGCGCCTCAAAGAGACGCTCGTCGAGGCAACCGGGCTCGCCCTCGCCGCACCCGAAGCGCACGAGGGTGATCTGCAACTCCGCCTGCGCCGCCCGCCGGGCGGCGGCGAGGGCTGGGATGCGTTGGTGCGCCTCACCCCGCGCCCCCTCAGCGCCCGCCCCTGGCGGGTTTGCAATCGCGAGGGGGCGCTCAATGCGACGGTGGCGCAGGCGGCGATCCGCCTGGCCAATCCCGACCCGCGCGATCACTTCCTCAATCTCGGGTGTGGCTCCGGCACGTTGCTGATCGAGCGCGCCCTGCACAGCCCGGCGGCGCACCTCCTCGGCTACGATCTCAGCGCCGAAGCGCTCGACTGCGCGCGCGCCAACGTGGCGGCGGCGGGGCAGACGGACGCGATCGAACTGTACGAGGGCGACGCCCGGGCGCTGCCACTCCCCGATGCCAGCATCGACGCCCTCTGCGCCGACCTCCCCTTCGGCCACCGCGTCGGCTCCCACGACGAAAATCTCGCCCTCTACCCGGCGCTCCTCGCCGAGGCGGCGCGCGTCGCCCGCCGCGACGCCCCTTGCGTGCTGATCTCCCACGAGGTGCGCCTGCTCGAAGGGCTGATCGCCGCCGCGCCGGAATGGCGATTGGTCGAGACTTTGCGCGTCTCGCTCGGCGGCCTGCACCCGCGCATCTTCGTCCTGCGGCGAACCTGACCGGGGCCGTGCCGCATTTCTGCGGTGCCCATCGGTGCCTCGCAGGGGGGGCCGATAGGGCCACGCCACACACTATCGGCAACTCCCCAACGAAGAGCATTCTGGCGTGGAACTTGCTCCTCTGATCCGCGTAGGGCGTAGCGTGTGGCCGCCTTGCAGCGGATCATCCCCACAGGGAAGGGGTTCTCCGCGATGGCACAGGAGCAGAACCAGGAGCGGACCGTTAGCGATCAGATCGTGGCGCGCCTCACCGATTGGGGTGTGCGGCGCATCTACGGCTATCCCGGCGATGGCATCAACGGGGTTCTCGGGGCGATCCGGCGGGCGGGCAACCAGCCAGAATTCATCCAGGTGGCCCACGAAGAGCTGGCGGGCTTCATGGCCTGCGCGCACGCCAAGTACACCGGCGAGGTCGGTGTCTGCCTCGCCACGTCCGGGCCGGGGGCGATCCACCTGCTCAACGGCATGTACGACGCGCGCGGCGATCATCAGCCGCTCGTCGCCATCATCGGCCAGCAGCCGCGCGCGGCGCTCGGCGGACACTTCCAGCAGGAGGTCGATCTGCTGAGCCTCTGCAAGGATGTCGCGCGCGACTTCGTGGAGATGGCGACGGATCCGGCCCAGGTACGCCACCTGATCGACCGCGCCTTCCGCATCGCCCAGGCGCAATGGGTCGTCACCTGCGTGATCCTCCCGCACGACGTGCAGCTTCTCCCGGCGGTCGAGGAGTTGCCGCGCGAGCACGGGAGTATCCCTTCCGGCGTCGGCTACAGCGCGCCGCGCGTCGTCCCGACCGAGGCCGATCTGCGCCGCGCCGCCGAGGTGCTCAACGCCGGGAAGAAGGTCGCTATCCTCGTCGGGGCCGGGGCACTCGGCGCGACCGACGAGATCATCGCGGTCGCGGACGCGCTCGGCGCGGGGGTGGCGAAGGCATTCCTGGGCAAGGCCGCCGTGCCCGATGATCTCCCGTTCGTCACCGGCACGGTCGGCTGGCTCGGCACCGCCGCCAGCAATACGATGATGCAGGAGTGCGACACCCTGCTGATGGTCGGCTCGACCTTCCCCTACACCGAGTATCTGCCGCGCGAGGGGCAGGCACGCGGCGTGCAGATCGACATCGCGCCCCAATTCCTGGGGATGCGCTACCCGATGGAGCTGAACCTGACCGGCGATAGCGCCACGACCCTCGCGGCGCTCCTCACCCTCCTCGAACGCAAGACCGACCGCGCGTGGCGCGTGCAGATCGAGCGGAAGGTCGACGCGTGGTGGCGGCTGATCGACGAGCGCGCCGAGCAGCCGGGCGACCCGCTCAACCCGCAACTCCTCTTCCGCGAACTCTCCTCACGCCTCCCCGATAATGCGATCCTCAACGCCGATTCCGGCACCGCCACGGTCTGGCTGGCACGCAATGTCCGCCTGCGCCGGGGAATGATGTCGTCGGTCTCGGGGCGACTCGCCTCGATGGGCTCGGGGGTGCCCTACGCGATCGCCGCGAAGTTCGCCCACCCCGACCGCGTGGCGATCGCCCTCGTCGGCGACGGTGCGATGCAGATGAGCGGTTTTAACGCGCTGATCACCGTGGCGAAGTATTGGCGACGCTGGCAGGACCCGCGCCTGATCGTCCTGGTCCTCAACAATCGCGATCTCAATTATGTCTCCTGGGAGCAGCGCGCGCAGGACGGCGAGCCCAAATTCCCCGCCTCGCAGGATCTGCTCGACGTGTCGTTCGCGCGCCACGCGGAGTTGCTCGGTCTGCGCGGCGTCCGCGTCGAGACGCCGGATGCGATCGGGGCGGCCTGGGACGCGGCGCTGGCCGCCGACCGTCCGACCGTGATCGACGCGGTGGTAGACCCGACGATCCCGCCCCTGCCGCCCGAGCTGACCGAGAAGCAGCAAGAATCGCTGTCGAAGACGCTCGCGGATGGCGACCCGGAGGCCGATGCGATCAGGGAGCGGTTGCGACAGCAGGGCTATCGCCTCGCCCCTTCCTGACCAGTCCCATACCACCCCTCATACCCGGCAAAGCCGAGCGGCCCCGCCCATCTGGGCGGGGCCGCTCGCACTCCCATCCGGTGGCTCGCAATCGCGACCGCACGGTCCATCCGACGGTGCGATAATGCCGCCTCACGGGGAAGGGGGGCGACGATGACCGACGACACGGTGCGAGTCGAGGCGGAGGCGCGGGTACTGATCGGAGCGTTCGCGGGCGAGGCGGCGTTCTTCGCGCGCAACCTCACTACTGACGCGACGATCGGGCACGAGCCGGATCGGGTCATGCCGACCGCCTCGACGATCAAGTTGCTCGTCCTGGCCGAGTTCTTCCGGCAGGTCGCGGCGGGCGCGGTCGATCCCGCCGCGCCGCTGCCGATCGCGGACGAGGATCGGCGCGGCGGCTCCGGCATCCTCAAGGATCTCGCGCCCGATCTGCTCCTCAGCGCACACGACCACGCGACGCTGATGACCGCCCTCTCGGACAACAATTCCACTGCTATCCTGGTCCGACTCCTCGGACGGGAGCGCATCCTGGCGTCGGGGCGGGCGTGGGGCCTCACCGCCACCACCGCCGCCTTCGCCGGACAGGAGCGCGAGTACGGGGCGAGCACCCCGCGCGATCTCGTGCGCCTGCTGGCGCTGATCGGCACCGACGCGCTCCATAACCCCGCCACCAGCGCCGCGATCCGCGACGTGCTGGTGACGCAGCAATACCACGACCAGCTCGGGCGCTACCTGCCCTATAATCAATATCTGCGCGAGGGCGCGGCGCACCCTGGCCCGGTCGTCGTCCGCGCCAAGAGCGGCTTCTCGTCCGGCCCGACCGGCGGTGTCCGCGCCGACGCGGGGCTGATCGACGCGCCGAACGGCGTCCGCTACGCCATCTGCACCATGACGGCGAACAGCCCGGAGGTCGGCTTCGGCCCCGAGCATCCCGGCGCGATCCTCAACGGTCGCCTCTCGCGCCTCGTCTTCGATGCCTGGGCATCAACGGCAAACGGATGACGCAGCAGGAACGCGGTGGGGGCGCAGCATGTTCCAGGACTTCCCGGTCGGGCCACAGTGGCAACTCACCGCCGAGGACGTGGCGCGGATCGCCGGGGATTTCGGGCTGCGCCTGACCGGCACGCCACCCCAGCCGCGGGCCGGGGCGACCAACGGGATCGCTCGTATCTCTACCACGACCGACGACTGGATCGTGCGCGTCCATCGCCCTTGGACCACGCCGGAACGACTGGCGGGGGTGCATCGGGCGCTCGCCTCCCTGCGCGAGGCGGGACAGCCAATCCCATCCATCCTCGCCACGCCAGCCGGGCAAACCTGGACCGTCTTACACGATCGTCTGGTCGAGGTCAACGCCTTCGTGCCGAGCAACGCCAGCGCCGACAGCGGCGCGCGCCTCGGTGTGGCACTGGCCCTCCTCGCGCGCCTGCACGCGACCCTGGCGACCCTCGCGCCCGACGCGATCCCGCCGCCGCTCTACAGTCCCCACACGACCCCTGACGCCATGCTCGCGGGACTGGCCGAGACAGACAGCGCATTCGCGGCGCTGCGGCATCACGCCTCCTACCCGCAAGCCGCCGCGACCCGCGAGGCCACGCGCGTACTTCTCGCCACGCTCGATACGGCCCGCGCGGGATACGCCGCACACCTGAGCCGGGCCTACATCCACGGCGACTACGGCGGCGATAACATCCTCTTCCGCGACGGCCAGATCGTCGCCGTCCTCGATTTCGACTTCCTCGCCTACCGCGAGCGTGTCGCCGATCTCGCGCGCACGCTCTACTGGGGAAGTGGCCCTTTCGGGAGTGTGCGGCCCGACGAGCCCGCGCCCGACGAGATCGCGCAACTCGCCGCGCTGCTGCGCCGCTACCAGCACGCCGCAACGCCCCCGCTCGCCGACGACGAGTTGCGAGCGTTGCCCTACGAGATGGCCCGTATCCCCCTCTTCTTCATCGCCGAGGCCGGGTATCTCCCCGCCGACGCGCCCGATCCCGCGCCGTTACATCAGACACTCGCGCTGAGGCCGCAACTCGGGCGTGCGACGTGGTTGACGGCGCACGCGGGGACATTCGGGGAACGGCTCGTGAAGCTGCTAGACTAGAGCCGTGGCTGAAGGTTGGGCGGGCGGACCCGCTGTAGGGAGGGATATTACGTATGTACGCGACACTGAATACCGGCGCGATCGGCGTCAAGACGAACGGGGTACGCGAGGCGATCGTCGCGGCGAAGCTCGGCGGCTTCGCCGGGGTCGAGTTGCGCGCGCCGGAGGTGGTGGACCTGATCGAAGCGCACGGCTTGGAGACGGTGCGCGCGCTGCTGAGCGACGCGGGGGTGCGAGCGGCAGTCTGGGGACTGGGGATGGACATCCGGGGCGACGACGCGGCCTGGAACGCGGCCCTGGTTGCGCTGCGCCGCAACGCCGCCGCGATGGCCGCGATCGACTGCACGCGCGTCACGACGGTCCTCATGTCCGGCAACGATGAGCGCGACTACGACGTGAACTGGCGCTTCCACGTCGAGCGCCTGACGCCGGTCGCGGCGGTCCTGGCGGAGCATGGCTGCTCGCTCGGCCTGGAATACCTCGGGCCGCAGACGATCCTCAACCGCTTCAAGTACCCCTTCGTCCACACGATGGCGAAGGCGCTGGAACTCGGCGCGGCGATCGGCCCGAACGTCGGGCTGTTGCTCGATTGCTGGCACTGGTACACCGCCGGGGACAATCTGGACGTGATCCACGCCGCGCGCCCGGAGCGGATCGTCCACGTCCACATCAACGACGCGCCGACGGGCATCCCGCTCGCGGAGCAGATCGACAACCGCCGCGCCCTCCCCGGCGAGACCGGCGTGATCGACATCGCGGGCTTCTTCGGGGCGCTGCAAGGGATCGGCTACGACGGCCCGGTGACCGCCGAGCCGTTCAAGCGCGAACTCGGCGACCTCCCCAACGACGCCGCGCGCCTCGCCACGATCCGCGAATCGATCGCGAAGGTGTTCGCGGGGGCGGGCATCGCCTGAACCGAAGCGCTTGTGGGGGTACACGGCGGGCGTGGGATGCCGATGGACTGAAGTCCCGGCTGAAGGCGGCTCCGCCGCCACGAAGTCCACCTTCGTGGACTGGGCGGAGTCGGTGCGGGGGGTGCTGCCCATCGGTGCCCCGGTTTAGTCCCCTTCATTATTGGAGAATGGGCGGTGACCACAGCGGTCGTCGCCCATTTGCACTTCAGCCTCCTACGGACTGCCACTCAACACTTCACGGCGCATCGCGCGAGGCAACGGGTACAAGGGAAAAGGCGAAATGCTCGCAGCTAACCGCAAACTCACCAGAGGGCCATAAAATCATTCGCTGCTCGAACCGCCCAGCTTCGGTAGCATCTACCTCATCATAGAGCACTTCGACACCAGCGGTAGCCACAAGACCTGACAAACGATACGGCGTGTGGTCGATCACCATTGCCCCGGTATAGTGCAATGAGAGGTCATAGTAACCATACTGCAACTCGCCGCAGCGCAAGCGCAGAAGAAGCTGTTGGTTCACATGATCGAACCGCACTGTCTTGAAAAGCGCGTCATTCAGCGACCACCTTTACGATAGCTCCAAGACCCCCGATGGTAAGCGCGAGGCGATCACTTCAAGGTGCCGCCGATATGCCCTGACAACAGTATCCGACTCCTCCTCGGTGAGATCGCCATCGACCCATGCCCGCGTGAAGCAGCGCATCAATGACACCGAAGTATCCTCAACATTTCATTTTCACGGCATCACTGAAATATCAGCGAAACGAGCGCGGCGGCGCGGTGGAGTCACGAACGATGAACGTGGTGGGGAGCAAGGTGCGCGCGGGGGCATCCTCGCCGCGCAGTTGGGCGATCAGCAGGCGCGCGGCGCGCAGTCCCTTCTCGTGGTGGTCCTGCCGGATCGTCGTCAGCGCGGGCTGCGCCAGCGCCGCCTCCGGGATGTCGTCGAAACCGACGATCGAGAGGTCATCTGGCACCGTCAGGCCAAGCGCGCGCGCCGCATCGAGCGCGCCGAGCGCGTACTGATCGCTCATCGCCAGGAGCGCGGTCGGGCGTGGCTCATGCGCCAGCAGCCGCAGCGCCGCCTCGCGTCCGGCCTCGCGGGTGTTGTCAGCGCAAGTATAGACCGGGACCGTCGCCCACGGGAGGCCCGCAGCGACGAGGGCGGCGGTATAGCCGTGCAGGCGCTCCGCCGTGACGTGGAAGGTGGCGGCGTTCTGCTGTCGCGCGTCGGCGTGGCCAGCCGTGTGCTCCGGTCCTAGACCGAAGGCGATGACCCCGAAGCGCCGATGCCCGAGCGCCAGGAGGTGCATGGCCACCTCGCGCGCCGCCCCCAAGTCGTCGATACCGACCACCGGACCGCCCACGCCATGCGCCACATCGACCAGCACCGTCGGCAGGCGGCGTACGAGCGCCGCCGCGATCTGCGGGTCGCCCTGCGCCAGCGAGTAGATGATGAAGCCATCGACCACCGCCTGACTGGACGTGGGTCGCACGCCGCCCGAGCGCCCGGGCAGGAGGAGGAGGCCCAGGCCCTCCTCCTCCGCCGCGCGCGCGATCCCCTGCAAGAGGAGGATCGCCGCCGGATCGGCGAAAGCATAGGAGAGGCGATCGGTGTACAGGAGGCCGATCGCCCCGGCTCGCCCCCGGCGCAGGCTGCGCGCCGCCGGATCGGGGCCGGCGTAGCCGAGACGCGTGGCGGTCGCCATGATGCGCGCGCGCAACTCCGCCGAGAGTTGGTCGGGGCGATTGTAGGCGTTGGAGACGGTGGAGGGGGCGACACCGAGGGCGGAGGCCATCTCGGCGAGCGTTACGCGGCGGCGGCGTTGGTCGCGCGGCGTCTCATTCATCGGCCCAGTATACCGCACCGTGCTCGGCTCCCGAGCGCGTATACCGACGGGCGGCGGGAAAAGTGGGGCGAATACTACGACGACATAGATATGGGATCAGGCTGGCGACGCCCCTACTCGTCCCTCCCGTCGGATCGGCGTTGATCGGCTTCGCGGGGGTCGGTATCTCGATCATCTTCTCGCTGATCCTCGGTCTCGCCGCGCGCAGCCGCGAAGTGCCGAGCGGCACCGCGCTCGCAGCGGTCTCGACTCTCGGCTCCCTCGGCTTCCTGGCCGGTCCGCCGATCCTCGACATCGTCGCGCACAGCACCACGATCGGCGTCGCCCTCTGGCTGGTTGCACTCTTCTACGTGAGGATCGCCGCCCTCGTTCGATCGGTGGGCGGCGGGGAAGGGGGTGCCGCACACGAGCAGATCGTCTCGTCCGGCAGCCGATCACGCTGGAAGCAGCGCGCGAATGCGCCGCTGCAATGCCGATAGCGTGGCGATTTCAACTGCTCAATGCGCAACCCGGCAGCAATTGAAGCCCTGTGGCTGGATCGCCCGACGCCGAGGAGGCCACGCCACCGTACATAGCTCGGACGATTCCCCGCGCCGCTAGCGCCGAGCATCCACGTAGCCATCGATGAGGGCGAAGGTGGCCGCAGGTTGTTCGATCTGCGGGAGGTGCCCGGCCTCCCGCACGATCGCGAGGCGGGCGTCATGGAACGCGGCGGCGTAGGCGGCACCGTAGGCCGGGGTCGCGATCCGGTCGCTGTCGCCCCAAACAGCGAGCACGGGGATGCGGATCCGTCCGAGGCGTTTCAGGAGCGTGGGCTCGTGCATGTACGGGTCGCCGGCGATGGCGCGCATCGTGGACATGTTGGCCCGCTGACGGGCGACCTGTTCGGCGGGGGTCGCGGTAGAAGCGGTCGGCGTCGTGGAAGGAGTATTCGGCGACACCGCGCGCGTCGAGGGCGAAGAAGTCGCGGATCGGCTCGCCGTCGACCGCTATCCCGACAGCGTCGATCAGGATCAGGCCGGTGATGCGGCCCGCGCCATCGTGCAAGGCCATCTCGGCCCCGATCCAACCGCCGAGCGATGAGCCGACGATCAGGACATCGCGCAGATCGTGCTCCTCGAGGTAACGCAGGTAAACCAGGGCGAGGTCGGCGATGCCTGTGAGCCATGTGGGGCGGGGCGTACCGTCCCAGCCAGGGTGCGTGGGGGTGATGGCTCGCATCGTTGTGGCGAGGTGGCCCGCGAGACTGGCCACGGTGAAGGGTCCGCCCCCGCCATGTAGGATCAAGGCGGGGCGCCCGGCACCAGCCTCGGCGAGCGTCAGCGGTACGTCGGGGCGGGGGGTGGCCGGGTGGGTCGGGGTGCCGGTCATGTGCAGGCTCCTTCCAAAGTTGCGCCGATGATGGGCGACGAGCCGCTTCTGTGCGTGGTATCCTCCATCTCGAACAGAGTATCACAGTTTATTTATATAAACAAGTTTATACAAGTAGCGAGGTGCTGGTATGTCTATTGAGTTGCAAATCTTGGGACGCGCGATCAAGCAGGCGCAATATCGGCATCATCGGGCGCTCGACACCGCGCTCGCCGCAGTCGGCACAACGCTCGCTCAGTGGGATGCGCTGCGGGCCATCGGACGATCACCCGGCACCACCGCTCACGCGCTGGCGGTCGCGACCTTCCAGAGCGACCAGGCGTTCGGCACGCTCGCGAACCGACTCGCGGCCCAGGGCCTGATCGAGCGTCGACCGGGCCGTGGCCGACGGATCGAGCACCACCTGACGCCGACCGGTGAGAGAACGCTCGAGGCCGGACACCCGATCGCCGACAAGGTGTTCGGAGCCTCGTTCGCCGACCTTTCCGAGGAGGAGCGCGCCACCTTGCTCGCACTCCTCGTCCGCATCACAGGCGAAGAGCCCGACCCGCTCGCCCTAGAACCTACGCTACCCAGCGCGACGACACCTTGAAATCGGTTCTCTCCATGACTTCAAGGGACGCGGTTCACCATCCTGCGTCCCTTGGTAACGCCGCGTGCTGAACACAAGCAAGAACGCCAGCCGTTCGATCGCGGTCCGCAGAAAGAGACCGCACCTCGCGTTCGGTGGCGCGAGCCCCTGTCGATGACCGATACGCCACTCTTGTCACCAATTCGAATGCTGTCTCATCGCGATCGCCTCCCTCGCGGGGTCGGTCGATGGCGGGAAACTGGCGGGAAACCGAATACGGCTGACGAGCAGCTGCCCGCGACCAACCGATCGCGGGCAGCGGAAAAACACCTGATGTACTTCTGGTACAGAACCTCAGACCGGCGCGCCGGTGACCAGCAGCGCCGATTCGAGGATGCGCCGCCCGTCGGCACCGCCGAGGATCGCCTCGGCCCCGCGCTCGGGGTGCGGCATCAGGCCGACGACGTTGCGGCGCGCGTTGCAGACCCCCGCGATGTGGTTCAGCGAGCCGTTGAAGTTGGTGTCGTCCGTTAATTCGCCGCGCGCGTCGCAGTAGCGGAAGACGATCTGCCCGTTCGCTTCGAGCGTTGCCAACTCTTCCGGCGTGACGAAATAATTCCCCTCGCCGTGCGCGATCGGCAGGCGCAGCACTTCACCGGTGGTCAGCGCGCTCGTGAAGGGGGTATCGATCCGCTCCACGCGAACGTGGACCCACTGCGAACGGAACTCCAATTCGGCGTTCCGCAGGAGCGAGCCGGGGAGCAACTGCGCCTCGGTCAGCACCTGGAAGCCGTTGCAGATGCCGAGGACCGGCTTGCCCGCCGCCGCGAACGCCTCCACCGCCGCCATGATCGGCGAGAAGCGGGCGATCGCCCCGGCACGCAGGTAGTCGCCGTAGGCGAAGCCCCCCGGCACCACCACGCAATCGATGCCGTCCAACGAGGTCTCGCGGTGCCAGATCGCGCGCGTCGGCTGCCCCAACACCTCGCCGAGCGCGTGGAGGGCGTCGTGGTCGCCATTGCTTCCCGGAAAGACGATCACGCCGAAGTTCATCCTTCTTCCTCTCTGCCCCAGGCAATAGTCAGGCGGGCTTGTCTGCCCGCTGCGATGATCGGGCGGGCGCGGCCTAGCGCGCCGGTTCGATCACGCAGCGATAGTTCTCGATCACCGTGTTCGCCAGCAGGCGGTCGCTCATCTCCTCGGCGAGGCGCTGCGCCTCCTCGACGGAGGGGGCGTTGAGGCGCACCTGCAAATACTTGCCCGCGCGCACATCCTCCACCCCGGCATAGCCCATCGTGTGCAGGCCGTCGGTGATCGCCAATCCCTGTGGGTCGTTGACGACCGTTTTCAGGGTTACGTAGACGTGCGCCAGCCAGGTCGCGCCGTCCGTGCCGTTCGTCACGCTCATCGCCTTGCTCCTCATACCTCGCCTTGCGCGGCAAAAACGGGTGCGTGGGACGTACCTGGGGAGCGGCGATCACGCCGCGCGCCACGTCCCGCTCAGTCGGTCAAGGGCTGGCCTACCAGGCGCTCGTAGGCCTGGTGATATTTGGCGGACATCCGCGCGATCACTTCCTGCGGCAGGGCCGGGGCCGGTGGCTCGCGGTCCCAGCCCTCCGCCAGGAGCCAGTCGCGCAGCGGCTGCTTGTCGAGACTGTCCTGCGGGCGACCCGGCTCCCAGCGATCGGCCTCCCAGAAGCGCGAGCTATCGGGGGTCAGCAACTCATCGATCAGGATCGGCGCGCCATCGAGCAGGCCGAACTCCAGCTTCGTATCGGCGATGATGATCCCACGCGCCGCCGCGTACTCGACCGCCGCTGCGTAGATCGTCCGCGTCAGCCGCTCCAACTCCACCGCCAGCGGCGCGCCGACCAGTTCGGCCATCCGCGCGCGGCTGATATTCTCGTCGTGCCCCTCGTCGGCCTTCGAGGCGGGGGTGAAGATCGGCTCCGGCAGGCGCGCACTCTCAGTCAGGCCGGGTGGCAATGGCTGGCCGCAGACCGTGCCGTCCCGCTGATACTCGACCCAGGCCGACCCGGCCAGATAGCCGCGCACCACGCACTCGATGTCCACGCGCTCCGCCTTGCGGACCAGGACCGCCCGACCGCGCAGGAGATCGGCGTGTGCCCTTAGCTCGGCGGGGAAATCGGCGGGATCGGTGGCGATGAGGTGGTTCCGCACCAGCCCGGCGACCCGCGCGAACCAGAAGTTGGAGAGCTGCGTCAGCACACGCCCCTTGCCGGGAATGCCGTTCGGCATGATCACATCGAACGCCGAGACGCGATCGGACGACACCATCAGCAACCGGTCGCCCAGATCGAAGGTGTCGCGCACCTTGCCGCGCCGGAACAGCGGCACGCCGGGGAGATCGATCCGCAGGATCGGCTCGGTCATCGCCCTTTCACCTCATGCCTCTCGCGCCAGACCGGGCGCACCGGGAGGGGCGGGCGGCGTTCGCCCCGCCCGCATCATTTCACCAGCGCCCGCTCCGGCTTGGCTTCCGCAACGCTCGGCAGGAGGCCGACGCGCCGGAACGCCTCGTCCACAAAGCGCAGATGGTAGGCCGGATCGAAGAGCGCGCGCAGCTTGTCCGGGGCCAGCCGCTCGGTGACCGCCGGTTCGGTGGCGAGGATGTCGTAGAGGGGCGTCTCCTCGGCCCAGGCGCGCATCGCGGCGCGCTGCACGATCTTGTACGCCGCCTGCCGGTCCATCCCCCCCTCGGTCAGCGCCAGCAGGGCGCGCTGGGAGTAGACGATCCCCTGCGTCGAGTCGAGGTTGCGGCGCATCCGTGCCGGGTAGACATCGAGGCCGCGCACCACCCGCTCCGACAACCCGAGCAGATAATCGAGGAGGATGCAGGCGTCCGGGAAGATCACGCGCTCGGCGGACGAGTTGGAGATGTCCCGCTCGTGCCAGAGCGGGACCGTTTCCAGCGCCGTGACCGCGTGCCCGCGGATCACCCGCGCCAGGCCGCTGATCCGCTCCACGAGGACTGGGTTGCGCTTGTGCGGCATCGCGGACGAGCCCTGCTGCCCTGCGCCGAACGGCTCGGCCACCTCGCCGACCTCGGTGCGCTGCAAGTGGCGGATCTCGGTCGCGAAGCGATCGAGCGACGAGGCGATCACCGCCAGGGTGGCGATGAAGGCGGCGTGGCGATCACGCCCGATGATCTGCGTGGAGACCGGGTCGGGGCGCAGACCGAGGCGGGCGCAGACGCGCTCTTCCACGCTCGGCGGGACGTTGGCGTGCGTGCCAACCGCCCCGGAAATCGCGCCCACGGCCATATCCTCGCGCGCGGCCAGCAGGCGCCCCCGCGAGCGCGTCAATTCGTCGTACCACCCGGCCAGCTTCAGCCCGAAAGTCAGCGGCTCGGCGTGGATGCCGTGCGTGCGCCCGATCTGCGGCGTGTCCTTGTGTTGCAGCGCCAGCGCCCCGACCGCCTCGCGCAGCGATTCGATGTCGGCGAGGAGGAGATCGGTCGCCTCCAATACCTGCAAGCTCAGCGCCGTGTCGATCACGTCCGACGAGGTGAGTCCGAGGTGAATCCAGCGCGACGCCTCGCCGACCGTCTCCCCGGCGGCGCGCAAAAAGGCGATCACATCGTGCTCGGTCTCGCGCTCGATCTCCTGCATCCGGGCGAGATCGACCGTGGCCGCGCGGATCGCGGGGAGCGCCTCGACCGGCACCACCCCTTCCTCCGCCCAGGCCTCACAGACGGCGATCTCCACCTTGAGCCAGAGGGCGATTTTGCGTTCTTCGCTCCAGATCGCGCCCATCGCCGGGCGGGTGTATTTCTCGATCATCGCCTGTCGCCTCGCGTTCGTACACTCTGGGACGCGCCATCGAGCTTCATGCGGGCGATTGTACCACAGGGCCGAAGCCCTCCCTGCTCTGCCGCCATGTGTCGCACGATGGTGGCCTCGCCCCTGGGGGGCCGCTCGCGCCTGCTGCGGGCGTCGCCACCCCCTCGCGCAGCACCAATGCCGCCGCTCGATCGCAGCGAACGACATGCTCCTTCATCGAAAATCCATCCGCTCCCGGCTGAAGGTTCAAGGAGGCCCGCTATCGTTGGGAGCGTGGCACGATACGAGCGCGCAAAGGTGCCCGATACGGCAGCCACGGCGGCACCGACCCACGCGAGGCAACGGCGGCATGGAGCACAGCAGCGAGAAACCGGCACGCAGCGCATAGCGCGCCCGGCGGGGCAGAGCGAGAATGCTCCCCCGCTCCAACGGGCATGGGCCACGGTGCGCGGGGAGCGCGCCGCCTTCCCGACCCGCACCGGCGCGGCGACCGACGCCGAGACGAGCCAGCTACTCCTGGCGCTGGGAGGGTCCGGCGCTGGTGGTGGTCCTCGCCCTCTCGGCGGCGCTCAACCTCTACGGCCTCGCCAACGAGGGCTACGCCAATGCGTATTACGCCGCCGCCATTCGCAGCATGCTCCAGAGTTGGCCCAACTTCTTCGTCTCGTTCGATCCGGGCGGCTTTGTCACGGTCGATAAGCCGCCGCTCGGCTTCATGCTCCAAACGATCAGCGCCAAGATTTTCGGCTACCACGGCTGGAGCATCCTCCTGCCGCAGGCGCTGGCCGGGGTCGCGGCGGTCGGCCTCCTCTCTATCTGGTGCGGCGCGCCTGGGGAGCGCTAGCGGGGATCATCGCCGCATTCGCCCTGGCGGTCAGCCCGATCAGCGTCGTCACGAGCCGCAACAACACCATCGATAGCCTGCTGGCGCTAACGAGCCTCCTCGCGGTCTGGGCGACCGGTCGCGCGATCGAGAGCGGGCGGCAGCCCCTCCGCTGGCTGCCCCTGACGGGGACGTTCGTCGGGCTCGGCTTCAACATCTCGCGGCGGCACGCCGCCACAGGGCCAGGCTGGCACGACCGGCACCGCACGCACGCAGGGCGCCGGGGGCCTCGGCGGCGGGAATCAAGCGATGACCTACGCCGGGGCGAACTGGAATCCGCTCAACGCCGGCCTGACCCACTATCTGGTGGCGAATCAGGGGAGCGCCGCGTATCTGGTCGCGACCACCACGTCCTCCTACGCCAGCGTCTTCGAGCTGGCGACCGATCAGCCCGCGCTGGCCCTCGGCGGCTATCAGGGATGGGACCGCATCCTCACCCCGGCCCAGCTCGCCGCGCTGGTCGATTCAGGTGAGATCCGCTTCTTCTACCTCAGCGGCAGCACCGGCACCACGGTCCAGCGTACCGGCACAAACGGCGCGAACGGTGTCAACAGCGTCAGCAGCACCGATGGCACCTCCGACTTAACTGCCTGGGTGCAGTCGAATTGCAAGGTCATCCCGGCGACCACCTACACCGCGACCGGCGCGACGCCCGGCACCGCGACGAACGGCGCGGCGGCGGGCGGCAACGCCTTCGGCGGCGGCGGACAGCCGCAACTCTACGATTGCGCCAGGTAACAGATCGGCATCGCCCGCGCAGTCGATATGACGATGGCGGGGGCGGGCAGAGGTCCGTCCCCGTCACGTATACTCCGCAACCAATGCTCGTAGGGCACCACTGAATCGTTCCATCGCCCGGTCCCCGAAGGGGGACTTCGTGGCGGAGCCTTCAGTTGGGAGTAGCTGCCCCTGGGGTACTTCAGTCCACCGGCAAACCGCGCCCCACAACCATGCCAGGGCGCGTTAACGAGCCGGTCCAGCATCCGGCTGATCGCTCTCCGGCGTCGGCACCGGAACGGTACGACGCACCAGGGGGCACGGCGACAGACAGCTCCGCCGACAAGAGGGGGTGACGATGGCACGCAGGGCGGCGGGGGAACGGCGCGGGCAACAGGATCGCGGCACCACCCAGCGGCGCGCGCCGCTGGCGCTGTCACAGGGCGAGGTGGCGGAGCGCGATCACGCGCGCGACTGGCTCGGCCTGCTGGCGCACCCCATCGTCGCGGGGCTGCTCGCCCTCGCCTTCTACCTCTGGCGGGCGAGCATCGCCCCCTGGGGTCTCGGACAGACACGCTTCGCCGACTTCAATTGGCTCGCCGATGCCTTCCTGCACGGGCAACTCGCCCTGCGGAGCGCCCCGATCGACACGCGCGACCTGATCGACTACAGCGGCAAGCTCTACCTCTACTGGCCCCCTTTCCCGGCACTCGCGATCGCGCCCCTCGTCGCGTTCTTCGGCCTCGGCGTCAGCGATGTCCTCTACACCGCCGCGATCGGCGCGCTCGGCGTGGGGCTCGTCGCGGCGACCCTGGCGACCGCCGACCGGATCGGCCTCGCCCCGCTCGACGCGCCGCGCCGCGCCCTGCTGACCCTGACGATGGCCTGCGGGTCCGTGCAGCTGATCCTCGCGCCCGCCGGGACGGTGTGGTTCACGGCCCAACTCCTCGGCTGGGTCTGCGTGCTGGCGGCGGCGCTCGCCGCGTTCGCCCTGCGCGGGCCGGGGGGCTATTTCCTCGTCGGCCTCGCCCTCGCCGCCGCCACAAGCACCCGCAACGCGCTGCTCTTCAACGGCCTCTGGCTCGCCTACTATCTCCTGCGGCGTGATTGGGCGCAGCCGCTCCGCTGGCGGCTGCGCACGGCGGCCAGCGGCCTCGCGCCGGTCGTCGTCGGCCTCTTTCTCCTCGGCTGGTATAACTGGGCGCGCTTCGGCAGCCCGCTCGATGTCGGGCTCGCCTGGCACCAGATGGATGCCTCGTTCGCTGATAACTTCGCGCGCTACGGCGTCTTCAACATCCATTACCTTCCCACCAATCTCCGCTACCAATTCCTGGCATACACCGTCTTCTCGGACGAACGCTGGCTCGGCGGCGGCATCTTCTGGATGACCCCGCTCCTCCTCGGCGCGTTCGGCGGCCTCTGGCTCGGGCGACGGGAGCCGCTCACCTGGGCCATGCTGGGGAGCATCATCCTGATCTATGTGCCGATCGGCCTGCTGCTGGGGAGCGGCTACCTCACCTTCGGCCCCCGCTACCTCCTCGACCTACTGGTGCCGCTCCTCCTCCTGACGGCGCAGGGGATACGCCGCTGGTCGTGGACCTTGCTCGTTATCCTGACCCTGATCGGCATCGCGACCTACGCCTACGGTTCGGTCCTCTGGCAGGGCCTCACCTACGCGATCCGGTAATCCCTCCCCCCGCTTTCTCCTTAGCGAGACCGCGCGCCAGGGCCATCCGAGGCGCGGAATGTGCGAGCGCGCTGCTTCGGGACGCTAATCTGGCACACCGCCGAGCGCGAGCCATCGTGGTCGCCATGCGAATCCTGGGACGAAGGACATGGCGTTCGCGTGCCGACGACAATGAGAATAGAGAGGCAGAAGCGATGCGACGCCAGTTAGCCACCGGGGCTGCCATTGTGGGCGGGGCCGCGTTCATCCGCTGGGCTCTGGCGAAAACGAGTCCGGGATGGGATGCCAAAGCGCCGCACGCCCGACAGAGCGAACAGGCCTATCGCGCCGCCGAGCACCGCGTCCTGATCCTCGGTGCGGGCTTCGGTGGCCTCTCCACGGCGCTCGAACTGGACCGCCAGTTGCGGCGGGCCGGTCGGAAGGATGTCAGCACCCTGGTGATCGACCGCGACAACAGCCAGGTCTTCACTCCCCTCCTCTGGCTGGTCGCCAATGGCCGCGCCAACCCGAGCAACGTGGTCGTACCGATCCGCGCCTTCCAATGGGGTCGCTCCTTCCACGTCCTCCAGGCGCAGGTGCAGAGCGTCGATCTCGAACGGCGCGAGGTCACGACCACGGCGGGCGCACGCCCGTTCGATACGCTAGTAATCGCGCTGGGGAGCATCACCGCCATCCCGAAGCTGCCCGGACTCGCCGAGCACGCGCGCGTCTTCCGCACGGCGACGGATGCGCTGGAACTCCGCAATCATCTGATCGATGCCATCGAGACGGCCCACCGCACCGACGACCTCGCCGTACGTCAGGCGTGGCTCACGTTCGTCATCGGCGGCGGCGGCGACACCGGGATCGAACTGGCGGCGACGGTCCACGAGTACCTGCACTACGGCCTTTTCGCCGAGTATCCCTGGCTAAAGGACGCCACCCCGCGCGTGATCGTCATCGGGCGGGCGGAGCGACTGGTGCCGCTCAGCCCCGAGCAGACCTCCACCGAGGTCAAGCGGATCCTCGAGACGGAGGGGATCGAGGTGATGACCGGCGTCGCGATCACCGGGGCGACCGCCGACGCGGTGCAGACCTCGCAGGGCGACATCCCCGCGCACACCTTCTTCTGGGCCGCCGGGATCGCCGCGCCCGCCGTGGTGCGCGACATCGCGGTGCCACACGCCCGCAACGGCGCGATCCTGGTCGATGAGCGGCTGCGGGTACACGGCAAGGAGCATGTCTACGTGGTCGGCGATGCGGCCTGGGCGACCGACGCCGCCAACAACGGGGTGCCGCCGACCGCGCAGGCCGCCGAACACGAGGGGACGTACATCGCCCAGGCGATCGCGGCGCAACTGGCCGGGGAGACGCCGCCGCCATTCGAGTTCAAGCCGCGCGGCCATCTGGCGCTGCTCGGTCGCGGCACGGGCGTGGCACAGATCGGGAAGTACAATATCACCGGCTTCCCGGCCTGGTTCCTCTGGCACGGCTATTACCTGACCCACATCGGCACGGTGCGGAATCGGACCCGCATGATCGCCGATCTCGTCCTCTCTGCCCTCACCGGGCGCGAGACCGGGCAATTGCGGATCGATCCGCTGGAGAACCACGAGGCGAACTGATCCCGGACACGTTGAGCACGAAACAGGGGGTGGGTATCACTTGTACCCACCCCCTGTTTCGTGCGCGCGACACCCCATAAGAGGATCGGCGCACAGTTGGCCCGATCTTCACCGGAGATTCATCGGCTTCCCATCATTCCCTCAGGTACGGCGCGCATACTGGATGCATCGAAGCAGCGCCGTGGGCCCCGCACGACTGACGGATCGGGGACGAGCGTGGTAGCAGAGTAGGGCGACCAGCACCGTTTGCGCGGAGGAGGGTTCCGATAATGCTGTACACGATCCGCTACCGTTGCTACCGCACGTCACACGATACGGCGTCGATCGTCGAGGACCGGTGGGGCACGAGCTACCTCTTCAGCGGGGGACACTTGCAGCCCCGCCTGCGCGTCCCCGACGCGGGCGCGCGCCTGGCGGGTCTCCTGGCAAAGCACGGTACCTGGAATCGTGTCCCGCTCGCCGTTCCCTACACGCTGGCAGAACTGACACAGTTGCTGCCATGAGCGCGCATTCTTGCATCCCTGCGTTTTCGTGCCTTGCGCTCGACAGCATCGGGGAAGGGGCCAGGGCACGCCATTCGTGCCCTGGCCCCTTCCAGGAAACCACGCCGCTCGACGACAGTCAGCGTCGTCTCGGGGTTGCCTGACGGGATGCTGTGGCCGATCCTCATGAGGGCTGATCATCCGGTTCGGCTTCCCCAGGGGAGCGGTCAGCGGTGTAGATCTCGCGCACCACCCTTGCTTGCGGGGTCTTCTCCCTCTCGCGCTCGTCGTCTCCGTCGACCACCGATGACGTGTCAATTCCGCTTTTCTCGCCTGGTAGCGCCTGTTGTTGGTCGCGTTCGTCCATGCTCGCCATCCCTTTCGTTCATTCGGCAACGCAGCCGATACCGCTGTCGGTACTCGCCGGCCCGTGCAGCCGCGTCCTCTCCCGATCGCCACTATGCACGATCAGCGCCAACCACCAACGAGTATGCCGCTACAGCGAGAACGATATATCACCCCTTCGACATCGCTTGAGTCGGTGGTTCGTGCCTCTGCCCATATTCGCGGCGCGAACCATGCAATACCACGCACGATGACTGACCGCGAGAATAACTATCGCTGCGGGCTGAGCAGCGACAAGGGGGGGCCGATGAACGAGGGGCAACGGGCAGTGTATGGCGGCGCGATCGCGGGGATGGTGGCGACTGCGACGATGAGCGCAACCATGCTGGTGGCGCATCGGTTCGGACTGATGCACGAGCCTCCCCCACAACGAATCGCCGATGCGGCCCTCGCGGTGGCCGGGGGGCGGCAGGCACCGGACTGGCTGCGGAAGAGCACGGCGGCGACGGGGCATTTTGGTTTCGGCGCGGCGCTCGGCGCGGCCTTCGCGACGCTGCAGCGTCATTACCCCGCGCCGCTCGCCGCGCCGGTGCGCGGGATGCTCCTCGCCAGCACCGTCTGGTTCGTCAGTTATCAGGGCTGGGTTCCGGCGCTCGGGATCATGCCATCGGCGCGACGCGATCAGCCCGGACGCCCGCTGACCATGCTCGTCGCACACTGGATTTATGGCGCGACGCTCGGATTCTGCGTCGGGCGAGCGCGGCGTACGGCGCGCGAAACGACGGCCTCGCGGTGAGCGCAAGCGGGCCGGGGCAATGCCGAGCGCGGTCGCGGCCAACCACATGCCCACAGCGGCAGGGAACACCGGGGCAGGTGATCCTGTTTTCATGCGCGTAAGGTCATAGCCTCGATCACCGCGCCACTCGTCTGGTACCCCGCACAATCCGCTGCCGCTGCGGTAGCGCGATACGGGATACCGCGCCGGTCGTCGAGGAACGGTGGAGCGCGGCATGACGCGGCGCGGACAGGATGTTCGGTCATGCCTGTTCGGGCCACCGGACACGATCGGCCCTTGCCCCCCGCCATACCGCTTCCAGATCCGCACACCCTATCGGCTCTGCCCCGATCGGCGCGAGCATCACCCACCGATCGACGGCAGATCAGGGGGACCGGAGATTGTGGAGGAATGGTAGGCTACTCTAGCCGCACCGGGACGATGCACCCAGTTGAGCGCATTGCATCGAGCGACCCCACATCCAGGGGTGATGCGTGGTGGATGGAGACAGTTTGCGACAGGGTCGGAGCAATTCGCTCCCAGCCGCCGGTGAGAGCCATTACGATCGAATCGGTCGGCGTTAGCTCGCTGCCGCCCAAACCGGTTGCGGCAGCTACGTCGGCGAGACGCCGCGAATCGTCACGCGTGTGCCGACATTGGCGAAGTTCCAGAAGTATTCGGCGTCCTTGAGCGTCTCGCTGACGCAGCCGTGGCTGGATGGCGTGCCGAAGCTCTGCGGGGTTTTCCACCAGGAGTAGTGCAGCGCGTGGCCCTCGTCCGTGAAGTATTGAGTGTAGAGGACGTTCTCGAGGCGATAATACTCCTCCGCTCCGATACTCTCGCTGGTCATCGTCTCGTTCTCGACGCGGTACATGATGTGGTATGTGCCGGCCGGCGTCTCCCACCCCTTCTTGCCGCTGGAGATCGTGGCGGTGTAGATAATCTTCCTCCCGATGACCGCGTTCATCCGCTGCGTCGTCAGGTTCACATCGACCCAGCGTTCCGGCTGCAACGCGGCGACATCCGCCTCGGTCACCTTGGGGCGAACCTCGCGCACGGTCAGCGGCAGCGCTCGCGCCGCCGCGTTGCTCTGCAACGCAGCCAGAGTCGTCTTGAGGGCCGCATCGCCATCGAGCGCACGCCCGACCTGGCTCGCCCCGGTCAGCCGATAGACGTCAGCGCCGTCATCCATCGTGTAGGTTGCATCGACCGCCGCCCGATCGATCTGGCCGCGCAGGGTGCCGAGGTACGCGGTCAGCGCCCCTTCATCGAAGACGAGGCGCGGCCCCGCCCCCGGCGTCTGTCCCGGCGCGATCGTCAACCAGCCCGCGAGCTGCGGCACGCCGACGAGCCAGCGCTGCCCTTCCCAACTGAAGAGGAGCGGCCCGGACAGGAAACTCCGGGCCGCCAGCCCGTTCGCCGCCGCGATATCGCCGTCGGTCAGCCCCGGACGCCAGCGATCGGTGACCGGGGCGACCGTGCGTGCGTCGGCGGTGTCGAGCGCGGCGATCGTCGCGGCGACGGTGCCGTCGAGGTTCAGCTGCCGCCCATCGAGGGCCGGACTCGTCACCACGAACGCACGCCGCCGCTCGTCGTAGTCGTAGGCGGCGTTCCGCGTGTCGCGCCGCGCCGCCGGGGCGAGCGGCGCGAGGGCGGCACGCACTCGCGCGGTATCGACCGTGACCGTCAGCGGGTTCTCCTCGCCGCTCCCCTGCCGCACGGTCAGCCAGGAGCCGATCGTCGCGGGCTCGAAGCGCTGATCGAGCCCCTCGCCGCGCAGGGTCAGCGGCGCGGCGAGCAGCCCCTCGGCGCGCGCCTGCGCCGTCGCCAACGCATCAGCGTCGATTGCGGGCTGGATCCTTTCGGCCACCGGCAGCGTCACGCCCGTCGCGCCGCTCGCCGCCGCGAGTTGGAGGAGTTCCCGCGCCTGCACCTGATCGAGGCCGCGCCCTTCGAGCGCCGGGGTGATTACGACGCGCCCATCGATGATCCGCAGCGCGCCATCGCGGGGCTGCACATCGGTTGCCCCGGCCATCTCCGCGATCCGGGCGGTCAGGGTCGCCTCATCGATGGTGTAGGCGACCGGCAGATCACTCCCCCGCCACCAGAGATCGAGGATCGCGCCGAGGCGCGCGGGGAACGCGCCCGTATGCCCCGCCGCGAACGCGGCGTTCAGGGTGGCGTCGCGCTCGTAGCGGAAGCCAAGCGCCTGCCGAGAGATCGCGCTCGTCCCCGCCGGGCCGCTGACCGCCAGCGGGATCTCCTCCCAGTGGGTCGCCGCAACCGCCATGCGCGCTGCGGCGTCCGCGCGATCCGCGCCGCCGAGATCGACGCCACCGACCCGCACGCCCGGATAGACCCCCGGCCACAGCAGCGTCAGCGCCGCGAGGAGCGCGCTGGCGAGGGCGAAGGTGAGGAGGAAGAGTCCAACACCGAAGGAGCGCTGGCGAAACGCGAGGCTAGAGCGCGCCCCAACGGGTGGCGGCGCTCCCTCGCGCGGCGCGATGAGGCCGGTCACGCGGCGTCTGGCATGGCCGAGCACGATGATCCTCCCGCGAATGCTGGCGAATGTACGAACATCCGCTCGCAGCGTATCGCACACCGTGGGCAAATACAAGTACAGTGTGTCCGTATATTACCCTGGCGCGTACTCCGTGTTCTATTGCCGCTATAGAAGATAACGCGCCGGGCGGCGAAATGTCGCAAGGGCATAGGCCATGCACCGTGCGTGGCGTACAATGGACGGATAACGGATGGGGCTGGTGCGCGATCCGGCGCGACGATGGCGCGGGCAGTGATGGAGGATGACGATGATCGATGGCTCCGAACGGAAGCATGTGCTCCTCCTCCTCTCCCCCCTCACCTACCGCGCCGGGGCCTTCCTCGATGCGGCGGAACGGCTCGATCTGGCGGTGACCAAGGGGGTGGATATGCCGCGCTCCCTGGCCGACTACTGGCAGCAGCCGTTCGGGCTCGACTTCAACCGCCCAGAGGAGACGGTCGCCACGATCGCCGCGCAGGCGGCGACGACCCCATTCGATGCGATCATCTCCGTCGATGACAGCGCCAGCCTTCTCGCGGCGCAGGCGAGCGCCGCGCTCGGGCTGCCGCACAACGCCCCCGCCGCCGCGCTCGCCGCGCGCGATAAGCGGGTGATGCGCGAGGCGCTGCGGGTGGGCGGGGTGCCGGTGCCGCACTTCACCCCCTGCCATCTCAGCGCCGATCCGACGGCGCTCGCGGCGACGGTCGACTACCCCTGCGTCATCAAGCCGGTCCTCCTCTCGGGCAGCAGAGGGGTTATGCGCGCCAACGATCCCGCCGAATTCGTCGCCGCCTTCGGTCGGCTGCACCGGCTGCTCGTCGGCGAAGGAATGGACCCGGCCCAGACGACCGTGCTGATCGAGGAATTCATCCCCGGCGTGGAGGTCGCGCTGGAGGGGTTACTGACCGATGGGGAATTGCGCGTCCTCGCCCTCTTCGACAAGCCCGATCCGCTCGACGGCCCCTTCTTCGAGGAGACGATCTATGTCACCCCGTCGCGCCTGACAGAGGCGACGCAGGCCATGATCACCGAGGCGACCGTGGCGGCGGCGCGCGCGCTGGGACTCCGCACCGGGCCGATCCACGCGGAGTTGCGCGTTAACGAGCGCGGCCCCTGGCTCGTTGAGATCGCGGGGCGCTCGATCGGGGGGCGCTGCTCCTCCGTCCTCGAATTCGGCGCGGGGATGAGCCTCGAAGAATTGATCCTGCGCCATGCCGTCGGCTTGCCGCTCGATTCCCTCGATCGCGCGGGCGACGCCGCCGGGACGATGATGATCCCGATCCCCGCCGCGGGCATCCTCGTCGGCGTCAGCGGCCAGGATGCGGCGGCGGCGGTGCCGCACATCACCGGCGTGGAGATCAGCGCGCAGATCGGCGGGCGACTGGTGCCCCTGCCGGAGGGCGCGGCCTATCTCGGTTTCATCTTCGCGCGCGCTGCCGACCCGGCCACCGTCGAAGCGGCGCTACGCGCGGCGCACGCGCAACTCCACTTCGCCATCAAGGCGGAGATCCCGCTCCGCGCCGCCGCGCTCGGTCGCGGCGGCGCATAACCGCCTGCGATCGCGTCCCGCCCTGCTCAACTTGTTTTTGCTCATTGCCGCGCCAAATCGCGCCTCTCCTATCGGGTCGAGCGACCCTTTCTCCGCCTTGACACCCTCCGCTCGCGGTCGTATCATTTGTTTCAGAAATTCGTGAAATAGGGAGACGCGCCGTGACCGCGATACCGACCACCGATGGCAACGCCGCCCGGCACGAATTGGAAGATCGCGTCCTGCAAGACTGGGCCGAACTGGCGACCGCCTGGGGGGCCAGCCCACTTCTGGGACGCATCCACGGCCTGCTGATCCTGCACGGCCAGCCGATGACCGCCGAGGAGATTTGCGAACGCCTCCAGATCAGCCGCGCCTCGGCCTCGGTGCAGCTCAATTCGGCGCTCGATTGGGGGCTGGCGCGGCGGCTCTTCGTGCCCGGCGACCGCCGTCAGTATTATCAGGCCGATCAGGATCATTGGAGCTGGTTCCGGCGCGCGGCGATCATCCGCAAGCGCCGCGAGTTCGACCCGATGGTCACGCGGCTCGGCGAGGCGGCGCAGGCCGCGCGTGAGGGGGCGCAAGGCGATCCCGAGCTCGCCGGACTCAGTGATCGCCTCGATAGTCTGCACCGTTTCGTCGGCGAACTCTTCCGCGGCGTCGGCCTTGTGCTGGAAGAGGAGGAGGCGATCCTCCACTACCTCCTCAGTCTCTCCCCGAAGGACACCGAGGAGTTGCGCGAGATCCTGCGCCTCGCCCTCGGCAACAACGATGAGCCCGCCGCCACAGACGGGCAGCCCGCCTGATCCTCCCGCTCATAGACAGCGAGGGGGCGGAGGCGAAGAAGGATGAGGAGCATGAACCTTGGGCAGCTGCAAATCTATAGCCCCACCCTGCAGCGGCACGTTTCTTTCTCCTTTCGCTTACCATCCAGCGCGGAGGCCGGACCGGGGCCATACCCTGCGCTCCTGCTGCTGCACGGTGCGGAAGAAGACCATACCGCTTGGCTCACCCGCACGATGCTGCCAGTCCACCTCGAAGGGACACCACTGATCGCGATCATGCCGGACGGCGCGCGTAGCCAATGGCTCAATCGCAACGCGCACGAGCGTTATGAGGATTTCCTGATCCACGATTTGTTGCCCGCTTGTGAAGCCTTCTTCCCGGTGCGCGCGGGGCACTGGGCCATCGGTGGCCTCTCGATGGGTGGGCAAGGAGCGCTGCACCTGGGGCTGAAATATCCGACGCGCTTCGCCTCAATCTACGCGCACAGCAGCGTCATCCCCGACCGGGAAACGCTACACCGCTGGCTCCCCGAACTCAACCCGGAAACGCTTGCCGACGCCGATTTGTACGAGCGTGTGCGGCACATGGCGGCGCGCCCTGAGCGCCCTGCCCTGAGCTTCGATTGCGGCACGGAAGACCCGTTGCTAGAAGAAAATCGCGCGTTCCATCGCCATCTTCAGCGGATCGGCTACCCCCACCGCTACGCGGAACATCCGGGCGGACATACCTGGCACTATTGGGATGAGCATGTGCGCGAGGCACTCAGTCAGCACCTCGCGGTGCTCGCGCCGTAGCCTTGCGCGGCCTCATTATCGAGCAGTTCCTGAGCCCGTTAGCCGCTCCACATGTGAGCGACCGGCGGCGTGCGTGCCGATCCTCACTTGGCCAGACTGACCAGGGGATCGCTGGCGAGCAGCGCCGCCAACGGGTCGGGCAATCCAGCGTGCGCGGCCACGAGTCGTAGCGACTCTCGCCGCAGCAGCATCGCCCGGAGCGGCTGTCCCTCGGCGTGGCGCAGGAAGAGTGCGTTCTGCGAGCGGTGGGCCAACGCGCCTCGCTCCTTGCGATCCAACGTCGCATCGTCGAGATCGAGGAGCCAGTCGGCGGGTTCGGCGGAGTTCAGCAACCGTTCCAGGCGGAGATCGCCCCCGGTCGGGTAGCCCGCCGCCCAGGTATAGAGGGCGGCGACCGTGTGCGGCGGCCCCGCCTCGGGGAAGCGCGCGCCGTCCGCCGCCGAATCGAACGCGCGCCGGACGATCTCGTGCGTATAGACGTGCTGCGGGTGGCCGTACTCGCCCGACGCCCCGTGCGTCAGCAGGACGGCGGGACGTAGTGCGCGGAGCACGGCCACCACCGCACCCTCGAACTCGTCCGGCGTGGCCGCGATGCGGAAGAGGGCGCTCGCCGGGGCCGGTTCGGGGCCGGTGTGCTGCACCAGCGGATCGTGGAAGGGCAGGAAATCGACCCCCGCCAGCCCCAACGCCGCCACCGCCGCGCGCAGCTCCGCCTCGCGGGCCGCGCCCAGCGCATCCTGCGTCGTCACCGGCGGATCGCCGACCTCGCCCCCCTCGCCGCGCGTCACGCTGAGGACGCGCACCTTTAACCCGCGCTCGGCGGCCCGGGCGAGGGTGCCGCCCGCGAACATCGTCTCATCGTCCGGGTGCGCCCCGATGGCGAGCAGGGTGGCGGACATGGTGACTCCTGTGCGTGATGACGAGTGCCGAATAGTAGGCGAGCGGGGAAGTAGCGAAGGACGAAGGACGAACGATGGATACGATGGGTGAGCGATAGAACGTGATCGCGGGCTGCTTATTCGTCGGGCAGATCGACGCCCAACGGTTCGCGCGATGGTTGTCCACCGCCACGCGGGTAGTGCGGCGGCGTGTATTGGACCTTCTCGATCGGCACGATCGTCCGCCCTGGCAGTTCCGGCAGGGTGATCGGTAGCGGCGCGCGCACCCGCCCGCCCAGGATCGCGGCGGCGCGCTCCCCTTCGGCCAACTCGGCGGTCAGGTCGCCTGCCTTCGGGCTGAGGACGAGGCCGCCGACCCGCGCGAAGGGCAGGCACCATTCGAGCAACGTCGGCAGGCGAGCCAGCGCCCGCGCCGTCACCAGATCGTATTGCTCACGCCAGTCGGGATCGCGCCCGACCTCCTCGGCGCGCCCTTGTACCGCGCCGATCCCTTCCAACCCTAGCGCGACGATCGTCTCTTGCAGGAAACGAATCCGCTTGCCGGTCGCGTCGAGCAGGGTCACGCGCAATTCGGGCAGGGCGATCTTCAGCGCCAGACCGGGCAGGCCCGCCCCGCTCCCCACATCGAGCAGGAGCGGACTGGGGCGTTCCGCGCGCGTCGCCCACTCCCGGATCGGTGCGAGCAGCGTCAGTGCGTCGAGGAAGTGCAGCGCCTGCACCTGCTCCGGCACGGTGATCGCCGTCAGGTTCATCCGCTCGTTCGTCGCCAGCAGCAGCTCGCCGTAGCGCCGGAAGCGAGCGAGTTGGACGCTATCGAGCGCGATCCCTAATGTCGCCGCGCCCCTTTCGAGGAGCGTGAGATCGGCGAACGGTGCGCCCTGTTCCTCGGTCATCTTACCCCCTCCCCCATCCTACCCCCCCTCTCGCACCCGCGTGCCCGCACCGATCACCGTTATGATTGCTCGCGCGCCAACCGCGACTCCAACGCCACGGCAAGGCGCGCAAGCACCGTCGCGACGGGGAGCGTCGTCATGCACGGATGCCCCGGTACCAGACAGTCGCGGTTGCGGAAACGCTGCTCGACGCAGACTCGGCACTTGGTCGGGCTCAACGCGAGGTAGATATGCGCCCCGCGCGGTGCCCAGAGCCGGAGCGGGCTCGCCCCATCGCCCTCCCCATCCACGCCGAAGACCGCGACCGTGGGGCAGCCGACCGCCGCCGCGATGTGCATCGGCCCGGCATCGACGCAGACCGCCGCCCGCGCCTGGGCGAAGGCCCCCGCGACCTCCGTCAGGCGCGTCTCGCCGCGCAGATCGCGGACCGGCGCATTGGCGATCAGCCAGTCCTCATCGCCACCGGCATTATAGAGTTGGCGCTCGATCTCGGCGCGATGCCCCAACAGCCCCACACTGAGCCCGCGTGCGGCGCACCAGCGCGCGATCTCCGCCCACCCCCCGATCGGCCAGAGCTTCGCGGCGCGCGTCGTCGTGACGTGCAGCAGCACATCCGGCGTCGCGAAGGGCGGCGGTGCGGTCGGCACCTCCGTGTGGAACGGATCGGTATCGTCGTCGGTCAGACGCGCGAGACGACAGAAGATCTCGCCGATGAAGTTGCTGCCGACGAGCGGCGCATGGCGCGCGACGAAATCGGCCCCGTTCCAATTCTCGTCGGCCAACAGGCGATCGACCGGATCGTCGCGGCGCGGGAGGCGGCGGCGGAAATCGCTCGTCAGCCCGCCCCCCGCGACGTACCGCGGGTCCACCGCCGTCACCAGCACGACATTCAGTTCGCTGAATTCGTCGCAGTTGATCGCCAAAGCGTAAGGCCCAGCCTCGGTGCGGCGTTCCTGCAAGAACGCGGCCAATCGCCCCAGGAAGTCGGCGGGCGGGCCACCGTAGAGGGAGAAGCGGGCGTCGATGAAGGGCGATCTTTCCTCGAAGTCGCGCGTGATCTCGCCGCCGAAGAAGTCGATCGCGCAGCCCGGATACTTGCGCCGCAGACCACGCAGCAGCGGCGTGATCACCACGAAGTTGCCCACTTTATCGGAGGAGAAGACGGCGATGTGCGGTCGGTCCCCCAGCGGCTGATCGTCGAACCGTTCCATCGTCTCCTTGTGCCACACCCGACAACATACTATGACGCATACCGGCGCGCCCGCTCATACACGCCGGGCCGGAAGCAAGCCACCACACCGGCGCGCAAGACGACGCATTATGGCAGAGGGCGGCGTGCTACGTCGACTATCGCGTATCTTCGCTGAACGGACCGTGTAGGTCGTGACACGGCGCACACAGCAACGCCGGGACGGCCCGCAAAGGGCCACCCCGGCGCGCGGTCGGCGCTATTTGGTCGTGTCCTCGGTCGGCAGCCCGGCTTCCTTCCAGCCGCGCGTGCCCCCCTCGACATAGCTGACGTTGGTGAAGCCCATGTCTTTCAGCATCTTCGCGCCGAGGGCAGCCTGGCCGCCCGCCGCGCAGGTGACGACGATCTCCTGATCGCGATCCTGGAGCTGCGCCTCGCGCATCCCCTCCGGCAGTTCGTTGTCGGCCTTGATCGGCAGGACACCGAGCGGGATGTTCATCGAACCGGGGATCGCACCGTTCGCCTTGACGCCTTCCGGCTCCTGCACGTCGATCACCAGGGCACCCTGCTGCTGACGGGCCTGGACCTCCGTAGGTGCGGCGCTCGGCACTTCCGCCTTCGCCTCGCCGACCATCTGCATGAATGTCTTCGCCACCTGTTGCCTCCTCTACCCTTGCCACACAATGCAATACCGAAGCGCGTTGTCGCTCATCTCGGGACGACGCGTTGAGTGGTGTCCTTTAGCGCGGCTCGCTATTGATCGCCGACACCGGGCGATCCGGGGTGATCTCTTTGCCCTCGATGAACGAGCGGAGCATCCAGGCCATCAATTCGTGCCCGCGAATCAGATCGGTCAGGAAATCCGCCGTCCCTTGATCGCTATAGCGTTCGTCGGCCTGATCGATGTGCTGGCGCAGATTACGGATCACCTGCTCGTGGTCGTCCTGCAAGCGGGCGACCATCTCATAGGCGTCCGGCACATCGCCGGGGTGCTCCTTTAGCGAGGCATACTTGATGAACGTCTCCGCCGTCCCCGCCGGATATCCGCCGAGCTGCCGGATCCGCTCGGCGATCAGATCCTCGTTCTCCGACAGCGTCGCGTATTGCTCGTCCCAGAGGAGATGCAGCGAGCGGAACTCCGGCCCGACCACATCCCAGTGATGCTTCTTCGTCTTGATGATCAGGATATGCGTATCGGCGAGATCGTGATTCAGGAGGTCGATCACCCCCTCGCGCTGCTCATCGGTCAGCCCGATGTGTATATTCGCGCCGCGTCGCTTCTGTGTCGTCGCCATCGTCGTTTTCACCTTCTTCCATCATTCCGCTGTCGGCATTTCGCCACGGCAATCGGGCGCAAGAAGCTTGCCACAACGCCCATTCGCGGGTGGTGAAGCCGCTGGCGACCTCGTACCGAGGGACAACGGGCAAGGGGCGGGGCGACGCTCGCTGCGTCGCCCCGCCCCCTGTTGATCGACCCGAAGAGCGCCCTACGCGACGTTCCCCGCAGCGGCCAGCACGGCGCGCTTGGCGAAAACCCTGACCAGGTGCTCGCGATACTCCTCGGAGGCGTAGATGTCGCCGAGGTACATGATCTCGCCGCCGACGTTCTGTGTCGCCGCCGCGACATTCTCCTCGGTCAGCGCCTTGCCGACCAGCGCGTCCTCGACATCGGTGAGGCGCACCGCCTTGGCACCGGCACCGGTGACCGCGACCCGCGCGGCGGAGCAGTTGCCTGCGTCGTCGAGGGTGACGACCGCCGCCACACCCACGACCGCATAGCCGGAAGCCGGGTGGGCGAACTTCTGATAGGACTGACCGACCTTGCCGCTCGGGATCGGCAGATCGATCGCGGTCAGCAGTTCGCCCGGTTGGATATCCGAGGTGAGGATGTCGATGAAGAACTCGTCCGCCGGGACGGTACGCTCACCGCTCTGCCCGCTGATGTGCATCGTCGCGTTGAGGGCCAGCGCCACCGCCGGCCAGTCGCCCGCCGGGTCGGCGTGGGCGAGCGAGCCGCCGAAGGTGCCGCGATTGCGGACCATCGGGTCGCCGATCACCGTCGCGGCCTCGCTCAGGATCGGGAAGCTCCCCTTGAGGCTGCTGTCCGATTCGAGATCGCCGTGCGTCGTCAGCGCACCGATGGTGATCATGTCACTCTTCTGCTGGACACCCTTGAGTTCCTTGATGCCGCTGATGTCCACCAGCACCGCCGGGCTGGCGAGACGCAGCTTCAGCAGCGGGATCAGGCTATGCCCCCCGGCCAGCACCTTCGCGTCGTCGCCGTGCTGCTGGAGCAGGCTCAGGGCCTCCTGAACGCTGCCCGCCTTGATGTAATCGAACTCTGATGGAATCATATCTGTCGTTCCCTCCATCGCTCATCGTGCCATCGCGGTCGTGCCATCGCTGGTCGTGGGCGCGCGCCGCAACTAATCGGCGGCGGCGGCATTCTGCTGCATCTTGTTGGCCGCGTACTGGATCGACTTCACGATGTGCTGATAACCGGTGCAGCGGCAGAGATTGCCGTGCAGCGCATGGCGGATCTCGTGCTCATCCGGGTTGGGGTTCTTCTGCAAGAGGTCATAGGTGCTCAGGATCATGCCGGGCGTGCAGAAACCGCACTGCAAGCCGTGCTCCTCCCAGAAGCCTTCCTGGATCGGGTGCAACTCGCCATCCTTCGCCAGCCCCTCGATCGTCATCACATCCGTGCCATCGGCCTGGACGGCGAACAGCGTGCAGGACTTGACCGCCTGGCCGTCGAGCATGATCGTGCAGGCACCGCACTGGCTGGTCTCGCAGCCGATGTGCGTGCCGGTCAGGCCGAGATCGTCGCGGAGATAGTGGACGAGCAAGCGCCGCGATTCGACCTCGCCCTGCTGGACCTTCCCGTTGAGCGTCAGACTGATCGGATGGGTAGCCATGATGCTTCGTCCCCCTTCATACACCTTGCCAGCGATCACCGGGCGGTCACAAGTCCGCCGCGCTGTCGGCTAGTTCCCTGTCCCCGCCCCTTCGGTCTGGCGAGACTTGAGCTTCCCGTCCATGCAACGGAAGAACTGGCCGACCACCATGCGCGCGGCGGGGGCCATCAGACGCTGGCCGACCGACGCGAGCGGCCCGCCGACCTGACCATCGCCGAGATAGGAGACCTTGGTCTTGCTGCCATCGCCTTCGGGGGCGAGGCTGATATTGCCCACACCCTTAACGAAACCGCCGGAGAAAGTGCCCTCGATCGTCAGCGTGTACGACTCGGGAGCCTTGGCATCGCTGAGGGTGACCAGACCGGTGAACGTGCCCTTGACGCCGGCCACGCCGGCCTTGAGCACCGTCTCGTAGCGCCCCTCGGAGATCTCCTCGAACTTCTCGCAGCCGGGGAGGCATTGGCGCAATACCTTCGGGTCGGAGAGTGTATCGTAGACCGCCTGCTGGGGGCCACTCATGGTGACATTCCCGTCGACCTTCATCCATCCTCCTCTGACTATCCTACGCCGTCCGGGCACCCACCACCCTGCGACGAACTTCACCTATCCTAGCACCGATCGTGGTCGGGTGCGACAGCACCAGGGCGGCACGATGTCGCGCCACGGCTGGCACGGATATCTCGCCTGCGAGCATAACACGGCACCTTAGGGCGGGCAAGCATTCTGCACAGTCAGGTGTCGCACGCGCACGACGACGGATCGATCAGAATGCGCCGCATCGTCTCCGCCACCACATCGAGGTCGAAGGGTTTGGCGATGATCGCGTCGTAGGAGCACCCCGCGAGGCGCATCGCGAGCGTCGCCGACGGGAGCACGGAGATGCAGACGATCGGCACGGAGTTGTCGACAGACCGCCGGGCCATCGAGCCCGGGCAGCACATTCAGTAGCACCAGCCGGGCGACGCGGCGAGCGCCCGATCGATTACCTCCGCCCCTCGACCGCCTCCGCGCGATAACCCCGTATCCCGATCGCCTCGGTGAGCAGGCGCGCGATCAGCGGGTCGCCCCCGTTCGGCCATCGCCACTCTGTCGCTGTCCAGCTCTCGCGATTCGGCGCTCCGAATCAAGCAGATCGCGTGCCCGGATGCGACGATCTAGCCGCGCCGGACGGGTCATGTTACCATTATCAATGGAAAAGGTTGCAAAACTCCGCCCCGGCTGGCCCGGTGGCGAGGCACCGAGTAGCTGCGTAAGGAGTGGTGGGCAATGACCGCAACGACCCACATCGACGACGAGCAGGTTATCGAGGCGTTACGCCTCGTCTACGATCCCGAACTCGGTGTCAACATCGTCGACCTCGGCCTCGTCTATGGCCTGGATATCGACGACACCGGCAATGTCGAGGTGATCATGACCCTCACCTCGATGGGCTGCCCGCTCGGCCCGGTGATTGAGCGCGACGTACGTAGCAGCGTCGGCACCCTGCCGGGTGTCAAGAACACCAAGATGACCCTCACTTTCAGCCCGCCGTGGGATCCCTCCCGCATGAGCGAGGACGCCCGCATGGAACTCGGCTACTGGGGCTAGCGAGTGGGCGAAGTGGCCTAGTTTTACAACGTGACTTGGTTCAGGAGGAGTCGAGCAAGCGCTGGAGCAGGCGCAACCGCCGCTTGCGATGGGCGCAGGCCGCCGCGTAATTGCGGCGTTGCACGT
>JAABUN010002354.1_pt1 | contig 34079 bp, 31 predicted proteins | sample 5559311 | NCBI WGS metagenome assembly JAABUN01 (sample SAMN10711877, study PRJNA513370) | rock metagenome | isolation source: Antarctica rocks | place: Antarctica: Victoria Land, Siegfried Peak sud | reverse complement strand
GCCGACGCAGCTCACGCTCCTCCACCTCGCTGATCTTGAGAGCCTCGACCGCCACCGCCCCGAAGTTCGCCGCCGTTATGACAACTCCTTCAAGACCCAGACATATTTCCGGGACCCGGTACTAGGCATCGAGGACGTCGCGCTCCCGCCGCCGCGGATCGGCTCGCCGTACTCGAGCGACGCGCGCGACCGCATCACGCACGCCTGCGGCTCGAGCTATCGCGACACGGTTCGCGCGTTCCGCGGGCGCATCGACCACCCGCCGGACGCCGTGGCCTTCGCCCGCTCGGAGGCCGACGTGGAGGCGGTGCTCGAGTGGGCGGCGGGGGCGAACGCGGCGGTGGTGCCCTACGGCGGCGGGACGAGCGTCGTCGGCGGCGTCGAGTGCCCCGTGCCGCCGGGCTTCGACGGCGTGGTCTCGCTCGACCTCTCGGGCCTGGACCGGGTGCTCGAGGTCGACTCCGTGTCGCGCAGCGCGCGCATCCAGGCCGGGCTGCCTGGCCCCGAGCTCGAGCGCCAGCTCGGGGAGCACGGGATGACCATGCGCTTCTTCCCGCAGTCCTTCGAGCTCTCGACGCTGGGCGGCTGGATCGCGACGCGCGCGGGAGGGCACTTCGCCACGTTGTGGACTCACGTCGACGACCTCGTGGAATCCGTGCGCGCCGTCACGCCGATCGGGACGTGGGAGAGCCGGCGGCTGCCGGGCTCGGGCGCGGGCGTCTCCCCGGACCGCATGCTGCTCGGCAGCGAGGGAACCCTCGGCGTGATCACCGAGGCGTGGGTGCGCGTGCAACCCAAGCCGGAGCTCCGCGCCGGGCGCAGCGTGCGCTTCACGGACTTCATGGCCGGCGCGGAGGCGGTCCGCGCGATCAGCCAGAGCGGGCTGCACCCCGCGAACTGCCGGCTGATCGATGCGGCCGAGGCCCAGCAGTCCGGCGCCGGTGACGGGCGCAGCGCGCTGCTCGTGCTCGCCTTCGAGTCGACGGACCACGAGGTCGACGCGCCGCTCGACCGCGCGCTCGCGCTCTGCCGCGAGCACGGCGGCGAGGCCGACGCGGAGAAGACCAGCACTGCCTCCTCGTGGAAGGACGCGTTCATCGCGCTGCCCTACCTGCGCGACGCGATGGTGCAGTGGGGCGTGCTCTGCGAGACCTTCGAGACCGCGGTCACCTGGGATCGCTGGCCGGCGTTTCACGCCGCCGTCCTCGGCGCCACGCGGGAGGCGGTCGGAGAGCCGTGCCGCGTGACCTGCCGCTTCACCCACGTCTACCCCGACGGCCCCGCGCCGTACTACACCGTCCTGGCGCCGGCCCGCCGCGGCGAGGAGCTCGAGCAGTGGGACGCCGTCAAGCGCGCGGCGGGGCAGGCGATCGTGGACGCGGGCGGCACGATCACCCACCACCACGCGGTCGGCCGCGACCACCGCCCGTTCTACGACCAGCAGCGCCCCGAGGCCTTCGCCGCGGCGCTGCGCGGGGCCAAGGCGGCTGTCGACCCGCGCGGCCTGCTCAACCCGGGCGTCCTGATCGATCCCGCGTAGCATCCCGGCATGGCGAGTGCAGAGGGCAAGAACTTCGAGGCGATCACCAAGGGCAAGGAGCAGCACAACAAGAACTGCCCGTTCCCGCCGCACACCGTGCGGATGAACCCGTTCGAGATCGAGCGGATGCAGTGGGAGGAGGGCGACACGATCGCCGGCCTGCTGCTCGAGGGCGACGGCAAGGTCGGCACGGGCTCCTTCCGGCTGATCTGCGACGGCATGGAGCCGCCCGAGCTCGAGATCGAGGAGGTCGAGGCCGTCTCGGGCCCCGCCGAGCCGCTCGAGGTCCCGGTGCCCGTCGGCCCCGGGCGCGAGCGCGAGGAAGAGCGCCCGCTGGAGCCCCGCGTGTGGTGAAGGCGGGGTCTCGGCGTCTCGACCACCCCGCAGCGCAGGTCAAGCAGACCCCGCCTCCCAGTCGATCGCCGCGAACTGGGTGCGCAGCCGGGCGCCCCGCGCGGGGTTCAGTGACGCCGCCCAGGCGACGCGGCCCGTGAGGTGCGCGCGGAAGTTGGGGACCCCCGTGCGGTTCGCGCGCTCCGGGCCGTGGGTCGCAGCTTCGTGGAGCACCGCACGCAACCGGTCGAACTCGTCGCGCGCGAGGTTCGGCGCGACGTTGACGACCATCCCGCAGACCCGCTGGCGGCCGGCGTGGTGCATGAGCTGCGACTTCTGCGGATGCAGCACGAAGCCCTCGTCGGCGACGATGGCCGCGACCGCCGCGCGGACGGCCGGCAGCCGCCGCTGCAGCTCGCGGTCGCCCGACAGCACGAGGTCGTCGGCGTAGCGCGAGTACGCGGCTCCGACGCTGCGCGCGAGGCCGGCCAGGCGCCGGTCGAGCCGGTGGGCAACGAGGTTGGCCAGCGCGGGTGAGGTCGGTGCGCCCTGCGGCAGGTGTGGGGTGGCCAGCCGCCGGCCCAGCCGGTGGCGGGCGGCGATCGCCGCGGGGCCTTGCGCCCCGGACGGCGCCTGCAGACCCCGCGCAGACGGCACCGCTGCCCACTCGTGCACCGGGACGACGTTCGTGCACAGACCCGTGAGCGCGTGCGCCACCGCTTCCGGGTAGCCCGCCGAGCGGAAGATCGCGAACACGCGGCCAGCGGTGACCGCGGCGAAGAAGTCCTCGACGTCGAAGCGCAGGACGACGCGGCGCCCGGCGTGCAGCGCGGCGTGGGTCGTGGCCGAGCGGCCCGGGACGAAGCCGTGCGCCGCTGGATGCGGCGGGATGCATGCGAGCAGCTCGCGCAGCACGAGGCGCTGCACGGCCTTCAGCCGTTCCTTCGGCCGCTCGATCACCCGCGGCGGCGCTCCGTCGGTCCGGGCGATCCAGCTGTAGCGGTAGTTGCGCAGCCGCTCGTCGCTCGCGCGGCGCTCGAGCGAACGCACGTCGGCCAGCCAGGCGAGCGTCCCGTCGGAGACCCCGAGCAGCGCCCCGAGCTCCGCGGTGCTCTCGAGGTCGGGGACGCCGAAGCGCCGCCGTCCCATCGTCGGCGCGAAGGTCCGCACGCGGACGACACGCGGCGCCGGGGCGCTTGCGGGCTGCGGCCGCTCGAGCATCGCGGCGATCCGCGCGGCGAGCTCCCGCGGGGCGTCGAGCGGCGGCCGATGGTGCACGCGCAGGACGCTGCGGACCACGGAGCGCAGCCAGCGTGGCCTCGGCTCGAGCACCGCCGCCCCGCGGCGCACGAGCGCCGCTTCGCTCCACGACCCCGCGAGGAACGCCGCGGCGAGGGCGTGACCGAGCGCGGTGCGGGTGCGGGCGGGGTACATGAAGGCGTGCGACGACGCGGCCCGACGGTTCCTGCGTCGTACGTGCCCTGCGCTGCCGCGTGCTGCAGGAGCGGGCACGTGGTGCACTGCGGTGGTCCTGCGCGTTCCCCCGGGGGTGCCCCGGAGCGACGGGCGCACCGCCTGATGCGGCGCGCGATCGCCGGCTCGGACCACGCCGTCGCGCCGCAGAGCCTACGCCCGCGGGCGGCCGGTCGCCACCACCGGCGGCCGACGAGCTCGCAGCCCCAGCCGGGCCGTCTTTGGCCGGGCTGCCGCCATGACCCGCCTGGCCGCCACGAGCGGCCGGCCGGGGTCGCTCAGACCGCGAGCGTACGCCCGAACGCGCGCTGGAAGAGCTCGACCTCACGCCGCGCCGCCCAGCGCGGCACCGCGGTGTCGTCGTCGGAGACGAGCGCGAGCGTCGCCGTGTCGCCGTCGACGCGCACGTGCGCCTCGCGGACGGACTGGTCGCGGGAGCGCTCGAGATCCTCGGCCAGGCGCAGCAGCGCGGCCATGCGGTTCAGGCGCGCGCGGTCGCGCCGGCCCGCGAGCAGCCCGGCGAGCGGGCCGGGATCCGGCGTGCCCTTGCGGTGGTAGCGCGCCGCCTGGGCGACCAGCGCGAGCTCGGCCGGGCTGAAGCCCGGCAGCCCGGCGTTGAGGATCAGGTAGCGCGAGTGCTTGTGGTGGTCGTCGTAGTCGACGCTCATGCCGATGTCGTGCAGCACGCTGGCGGCCCAGAGCAGCTCGCGCTCCTGTGGGTCACCGGCATGCAGCCCGGCCGCGGCGGTCTCGTCGAAGAGCCCCAGCGCGAGGCGCGCGACGTGCTCGGTGTGCGCGACGTCGACCGCGTACTGCCCGGCCAGCGTGAGCACGGACCGGCGGCGCACGTCGTCGAGCAGCCCGTCGGAGCCCGCGCGGTGGCGGGCGAAGAACGCGCCCTCGCGCAGCCCCGCCTCCGTGGCCTCGAGCGCCGCGAAGCCGCCGGCGCGCATCGTCGCCTGGATGACGACCGCCCCCGCGAGGATGAGGTCGGCGCGTGCGGGCTTGATCCCGGCGACCCTCGCGCGCTCGGCCGGCGGCAGCGCGGCCAGGCGCTCGACGAGCTCGGCGAGCGCCGCGGCGCTGACGCACTGCCCCTGGACGCCGATCGAGGGCAGCCCGGCCGCACGCTGCGCGGCGTTGGCGAGGTTGCGGACGGTGCCGCCCACGCCGACCAGGCGCGGGCCGCAGTCGTCCAGCCACGGTGCGCGGGCGAGCTTGTCGGTGACGTGCCTGCTCAGCTTCTCGAGCTGCTTCTTCGAGGCGGCCCCGTCTCCTGGCAGGAAGCGCTCCGTCATGCGGACCGCCCCGAGCCGCCACGAGGCCGAGGTGACCTCCCGGCGTCCGGCGACTTGCACGAGCTGCATCGAGCCGCCACCCAGGTCGAGCACGCAGCCGTCCTTTAGCGTCGTCGAGTTGACGGCGGCGAGGTAGCCGTAGCGGGCCTCCTCCTCGCGGGAGAGCACGCGGATCGACAGCCCCGTCCGCTCTCGCGCGCGCGCGAGAAACGCCTCGGCGTTGCTCGCGTCGCGGATCGCGCTGGTCGCTACGGCGTCGACGTCGCCCGGGCCGAGCCCCGCGGCGGCGCAGAAGTGGGCGAAGACGTCCAGGGTCGAAAGCGCCCGCTCCATCGGCTCCTCGCCCAGCGCGCCCGTGGCCGCCAAGCCCTCGCCGATGCGCACCGGCTCGTAGATCTCGTCCGTGCGCCTCCACCGCTCGCCGTCGGCGGTGAACACGACGAGCCGGAAGGAGTTCGACCCGAGGTCGATCACGGCGAGCTGCATCGCAGCGCATCGTAGGCGCCGGGTCAGGCGAGGCGCGCGCGGCTACCCCGCGCGCTCGATGAGCTCGATCCGGTAGCCGTCCGGGTCGCCGACGAAGCAGAGTCGCGAGCCGCCGTCGGAGACGGTGTACGGCGGCTTCTCGGGCTCGATGCCCAGCTTGGCCAGGGCCGCGAGCGTCGCGTCGAGGTCGTCGGCGGTGATCGCGACGTGGCCGTAGCCCGAGCCGACCTCGTAGCCGTCGACGCCCGGGTTCTTCGTCAGCTCCAGGCGCGCGCCGTCGCCGGGCAGGCCCATGAAGACGTTCGTCGCGCCGTCGGGCAGGTCCATCCGGCGCAGCTCCTCGAAGCCGAGCGCCTCGTAGAAGGAGATGGAGCGATCGATCTCGCCGATGCGGTAGCAGGTATGTATGAGTGCTGGCATGGCGCCATAGGCTAGGGGCGTGATCATCGAGCGCTCCCTCCTCCCGAACTTCCTGACCAACACCTTCCTGGTCGGCGCGCCGGACGGGGAGGGCTTCTTCGTCGACGCCGGCGGTCCGATGGAGCCGCTCTTTCAGAAGGCCGAGGAGCATGCGATCATGCCGACGCACGTGCTGCTGACCCACCACCACTACGACCATGTGGCCGAGCTCGCGAAGGTCCTCGAGCGCTACCCGGGCATCGAGGTCCTCGCCCATCCGGAGGAGCGCGACGGCGTCGGGGGGGTCACGGGCGACATCGGCTTCGGCGACACCGTGACGGTCGCCGGCTTCGAGGTCACCGCCCTCGGCTCGCCCGGCCACACGAAGGGGATGCTGAACTTCCTCGTCGAGGGGAACGTCTTCACGGGCGACACCCTCTTCAAGAACTCCGTCGGCGGCGTCCGCGCCCCCGGTTCCACGACGTACTCAGACCTCAGGCACTCCGTCATGGAGGTCCTCATGACCCTCCCGCCCGAGACGAAGGTGCTGCCCGGCCACACGGACTGCACGACGATCGGCGACGAGTGGGAGACCAACTCGTTCGTTCGAGTGTGGCGCGGCGAGGACCCCGAGGGGACGGGGGAGTGCACCGCGCTCGGCGAGCCCGCCACGCTCGTGCTGCTCGGAGACGACTACGACGGCGGGCACAAGGCGTGGATCCGCTGGCCCGACGGGCGCGACGACATCGTCCCGGGCTCGAAGGTCGAGGTCTCGTGAGCCCTCCCGAACGGCTGCCCGCCCACCTCCAGCGCGGCGTCGTCGCCGGCCTCGCCGGCACGGCGGTGATGACCGCCTTCCAGCACCTCGTCGAGATGCCGCTCACCAAGCGCGACGAGAGCTACGCGCCGGCGGACCTGGCGATGCGCCTCCTTCCGCTGCAGCCCAAGGGTGCGGTCGGACGGCGCCGTCTGAACTACGCCATGCACTTCGCGCTCGGCGTCGGCTGGGGCGTGGCGCGCGGCGTCGCGGCCCACCGCGGGCTGCGCGGCCAGCGCGCGACGCTCATGGTCTTCGGTGCGATGTACCCCGCAGACGCCGTCGGCGCCACCGCACTGGGCGTGTACCGACCGAGCCAGTGGTCCGCGCTCGACGTGGCGATCGACATCGTGGACAAGCTCGTGCTCGCTGAGGCGACCGGCATGGCCTACGACGCGCTCGAGTCCCGTCCCTAGGCGATTGATTCCACGGGGCGGCACCGAACCCGTGGAATCAACCGTCTAGGCGAACGACGCTCGGGGTCCGACGCGCGGGGCGGCGGATACCCTCGAATCCATGGCCCGCCGCTCCAAGGACGCGATCCCGACCTCGCGGGTGGCGCGCAGCGCGAAGCTCGGCGGCCTGGCCGCCGGGCAGGCCGTGCGCCAGATGGGCACACGCGCGGCGAACCTCGCGCGTGACGAGGAGGCCTCCGACGCGGCGATGGGCGCGCGGCAGCTGCAGGCCGCGGAGCAGATCGTCACCGCGCTCGGGACGATGAAGGGGGCGGCGATGAAGGTCGGCCAGGTGCTGAGCTTCCTCGACGTCGGCTTCGTTCCCGAGGAGCACCGCGAGCAGTTCCAGGCCAAGCTCGCCGCGCTGCGCGACTCGGCGCCGAACGTCTCCTTCACGGACATGCGCCGGGTGGTCGAGCGCGAGTACGGGGAGAAGCTCGGCACGACCTTCGCGGCCTTCGACGAGACGCCGATCGCCGCTGCCTCGATCGGGCAGGTCTACCGCGCGACGCTGCACGACGGGCGCGAGGTCGCCGTCAAGGTGCAGTACCCGGGCGTGGCGGCGGCGGTGCGGGCCGACATGCAGAACCTCGGGATCATTCTGAGGCTGCTCAAGACGGTCGCGCCCGGGCTCGACGTGCGCGCCGTCGGCGACGAGATCCGCGAGCGCATCGAGGAGGAGCTCGACTACGAGCTCGAGGCCTCCAACCAGACGACCGTCGCGCGCATCTACCGCGACCACCCGTGGGTCGTGATCCCCGCTGTCGTCCGCGACCTCTCGCGCGAGAAGGTGGTCGTCTCGGAGTACGTGACGGGCCGCGGCTTCGAGGCGATGAAGGAGTTGCCGCAGGCCGAGCGCGACCGCATCGGGGAGATCGTCTTCCGCTTCTACTTCGGCTCGATGTACCGCCACCGCCAGTTCTCGGGCGATCCGCACCCGGGCAACATGCTGCTGCTCGACGACGACCGGATGGCCTTCTTCGACTTCGGCCTCTTCAAGCGGATCGCGCCCGAGATCGCCGAGTTCGAGCTGCAGGTGGCGCGGCTCGGCGTGGAGCGGCGCGGCGCGGAGATGATCGCCCACCTCCACGCGGGCGGCCTGATCGCCGACCCCGCCGCCTACACCGCGGAGGGCGTCCTCGATCAGTTCGACGACTTCTCGCGCTGGCACACGCGCGACGCCGAGGTCGCGCTGCGGCCCGAGGTCGCGACCGCGGTGATGCTCACGATGAGCGACCCGCGCTCGCCCTACTTCGGGCAGATGCGCAAGGAGACGATGCCGCCCGACCACATCTTCGGGCGGCGCCTGGAGATGCTCACCCTCGCGGTCATGAGCCAGCTGCGCGCGAAGGGCAACTGGCACCGCATCGAGCGCGAGTGGCTCTACTCAGAGCCGGCGGTCACCGAGCTGGGTCGCGCCGAGGAGGCGTGGAGGCGGACCACCTAGCGCCGGGCTCGGGCAGCGTCTGCACCTGGAAGAGCGACGTGGACCCCGGCCCGCCGCTCGGGAGCCCGGCGGTGACGCCGACCCGGGCGCCCGGGGGCAGCCAGCCAAGCTCCACGATCCGCCGACCCGCGTCGGAGATCAGGTCCTCCGTCACGTTGTGGCGGCGCATCGAGGCGGCCTGGACGCCCCACATCAGCCCGCAGCGCCGTACCGTCTCCTTGCCCGGGGAGAGCGCGAGGATCGGCACGTTCGGGCGGTGGGCGGAGACCAGGCGGACCGAGCGGCCCGAGAGCGTCGGGATCACCAGCGCGTCGAGCTCGAGCTCGCGCGCCGCGGTGCAGGCGGTGTGGGCCAGCGTGTAGGCCGGGTCGCGACCGTCGCGCGAGACCCGCTCCTCGTTCCACCTGCGGTACGGGAGGCGCGGCTCGGTCGCGTTGGCGATGGCGGCCATCATCTTGATCGCCTCGACGGGGTACTGGCCGACGGCGGTCTCCTGGGAGAGCATCACCGCGTCGGTGCCGTCGAGGATCGCGTTGGCGACGTCGGCGACCTCCGCCCGGGTCGGGCGCGCCGAGCTCACCATGGAGTCGAGCATCTGCGTCGCGGTGATCGACGGCCGCGCGAGCTCTCCCGCGAGCGCCAGCAGGTCCTTCTGCACCATCGGCACCGTCTCGATCGGCAGCTCGATGCCGAGGTCGCCGCGGGCGACCATCACGCAGTCCGCGGCGCGCAGGATCTCCTCCGCGCGGTCGACGGCCTGCGGCTTCTCGATCTTCGCGATCAGCGGCGCGCGCGTGTGCTCGCGGACGAAGGAGACGTCCTCGGGGCGCCGGACGAAGGAGAGCGCGACGAGGTCCACGCCGATCTCCGTGCCGACGCGCAGGTGAGCGAGGTCCTCTTCGGGCACCGACGGAAGCTCGGCCGTCTCGCCCGGGAGGTTCATGCCCTGGCGGCTGGCGACCGTCCCGCCGACCTCCACCACGGCGTCGACCTCGCCGTCGCCGGCGCGCACGGCCAGGCAGCGCAGGCGGATGCGGCCGTCGGCGAGGTACATGACCTCGTCGGGCTCGACGGCGCGGACGAGCCCCGCCCACGGCATCGGGATGCGGCGGTTCACGCCGGGCGCCTCGCCGTGGCGGCAGGCGAAGGTGACCACGTCGCCGACTCTCAGCGGCATCGTCTCCTCGGCGAGCGCGCCGATGCGGATCTTCGGCCCCGGGAGGTCCTGGAGGATCGCGACGGGCCGCCCCGCGCGCTGGGAGGCCGCGCGCACGAGCCCGGCGACCTCGTGGTGCTCCTCGTGGCTGCCGTGGGAGAAGTTCAGCCGGGCGACGTCCATGCCCGCCGCGACCATCTGGACGAGGACCTCGGGATCACGCGACGCGGGGCCGATGGTGGCGACGATCTTCGTGCGGCGCATGTGCCTGCGCAAGCTAGCGGCGTCGATATTGCTCCCCGCAGGCGACGGGTACGTTCCGATGCACCACAACCCTTTTTCAGGAGGCAAGCACATGGCAGACAGCGTCGCGGTCGGTCGAGGGGCCAACACCGACAAGCAGAACAAGGACGGCCGGACTCCAGCCCAGTGGTACTGCTACCTCGCGGGGGCGGCGCTGCTCCTCGGGGGCATCTTCGGCTTCCTCGCCGACGCCACGTTCGACACGGGCGGCGGCACGGACAGCGCGGGCGGCAACTCCGGCGGCGCGCTGCAGGGTGATTCGTTCCTCGGCTTCGAGGTCAACGGCTGGCACAACGTCGTGCATCTCCTCTCCGGGCTCTTCCTGCTGGCGCTGGCCGGCAAGCGCAAGACGGCCAAGACGGCGGCGCTGGCCTTCGGCATCATCTACGGCATCGTCACGATCATCGGGCTGATCGACGGCAACGACGTGCTCGGCATCATCCCGGTCAACCCGGCCGACAACGTCCTGCACATCGCACTCAGCCTCGCCGGCATCATCTCCGGCCTGGTCTCAGACGCCGACGACCGCGACCACGTGGGCGCGGGCGACGGGGGCGGCAGGAGCCAGACCGGAACCGGCCGCGCCCGGGCGCACGACGTCGGCACCGCGGGAACCGCCCGTACGGGCACGACCCGCACCGACGAGGTCGCCGGACGCGGCGCGACGCTGCGTCCCGAGGACCACGACGAGACGAGCGGTCGCCGCTCGCCGCGCCTCACTGCTTGAGGTCGACGCCCTGCGGCAGCGTGAACGTCGGGAACAGCTTCCTGTTCTTGACTGTCTTGCGGACCTGCGTGCCAAGGCGGTAGACCGACGAGGTCTGGCCCTCGGGCGCCTTGACCGTGATCGAGAAGCGGCCGTCGGCCTTCGGCTTGAAGCGAGCGACGACCTCGCTCTTCTTGCACGAGACCCGGCGCGTCAGCGTGATGGTCTGCACCGGCGTGCCGAGCGGGCGGATGACCCGGCCGACCACGGTGACCTCGCCGTTCGCCGAGCTCAGGCGGTCGACGAACATGCGCCGCACTAGCTTCAGGTTCAGCGACTTCTCCTTGCCGAGAACGGCCTGGTAGCGGGCGCGGTTGCTCGACCGCAGCTTAGTCGAGGGCAGGCGTGCGCTCGTCTCGAACGTGCCGTTGGAGGCGACCGTCGCGCGGCTGGCGGTCGAGCCGTCGGCTTCGAACCTGATGGTCACCGAGCGGCCGACGAAGCGCTTGTCGGCCACGCCGGTGATGGCCACCCGGCTGCCCTTGCGCAGGACGTCGGTGAGCACCAGGCGACGCGTCGTGCAGGCCAGCGGCGCCTGGGCGGCTGGGGCTGCCGCCTTCGGAGCGGCGGGCGGCGCGACGACCGGCGGCTTGGGCGGCGCGGGCGCAGCGGGCGGGGCGGGCGGTGCGCAGTCGACTCCGGCGGTGCCGACCTTCGCCTCGCCGAGCACGAGGTCGACGGCGTTCATGCCGAGCGCCGTGACCTTCACCTCGAGCGCGGTCTGGGTGAGGGAGTCGGCTGTCTTGGTCTGCGTGCCGGGCTTGACGGTGACGCGCAGGAGGTCGATCGGCAGCGCGACCGGCGGCAGCGCCTTGACGGCGGCGGCGACGGCCGCGTTGACCTGGTCGACGAGTGCCTGCGGGAGCCCGGCCAGCAGGGCGTCGAGCGTCGGGCTCTTGATCTTGCTCAGGTCGATCTGGGAGGGGTCGATCATCTGCGTGTCGACGATCGGCTTGTCGCCGAACGTGTCCACGTCGATGACGTTGCCGAGGACGCTCACGCCGGCGACGGTGCGCTGGCCGGCGGTGACGGGCTTGCCCGCGACGCAGCTCGCTCCCGCAAGGGCGGAGGCGGCCTTGACGCCGAGCAGGTCGGCACTCGGCAGCTTGACCAGCTCGCGTACGGCGGCAGCGATGTCGATGGTGACCGAAGGCGGCAATGTGGGAACGACCGGCACCGTGCCGGTCGGCAGCGGGAGGCCTCCGACGATGCCGCCGATCGTGCCGGTCACGGGAGCGGTCACGCCGGCGACCGGCGCGGTGGGAAGCGGGACGACGATGGTCTGAAGCTGTGCCGGCAGCGGGATCTGGTCGAGCGGGAGGCTCAGCCCGAGCGAGCCGAGGCTGCCCACGGAGAGGTCGGCGATGCTGGCGGCCGCGACGTTCTGCTGCTGGTCGGGGCGGTCGGCCGCCCCCGTGCGCTTGGTCGCTGCGTTCAGCGCCGCGGCCTTCAGCGCGAGGGGCAGCGGCGCGGCGAGGTTCGGCAGGCCGGCCAGCGAGTCCGCGCAGGCCTTGCCGCGGTTGGCCACGAGCGGCTCGATGGCCGGCCCGGGTCCCAAGGTCGCCCGCAGGACGCTCGCCTCGCAGGTGAACGGCGCGCCGGCGGCGGCGGCCTGGGAGGGCGCGAGCGCCGCAGAGGCGGTGGCGAGCACGAGGCCGGCGGGCAGGAGCGAGCGCCGACGGGAAGCTTGGGGTGAGAGTCGCATCTCGTCCTTGATCGTCGGCGCGCCCGCCTACCTTGAGTCGGATCGCGTCGCTTCATCTGCGGGCAATACGGGCAGGCCGGGCGCATGGCCTCCTCCTCCGCCGGACTGCCGGAGCCGCACGTGGTCGTGCTCTTCGGCGCGCGCGGCGACCTCGCTGCTCGCAAGCTCTTCCCCGGCTTCTTCCACCTCGCCGGCGCGGGGCTCATGCCCGAGGCGTTTCGCATCATCGGCTCGGGCCGCCACGCGCCCGAGAGCCACGACGCCTTTCTGGAGCAGGTGCGCGAGGCGCTCGAGGCGCACGGTCCCGACGAGCTCGACGAGAAGGCCTGGAGCGAGTTCGCAGAGCGGCTCTCCTTCGTCGCCTCCTCAGCCGACGACGCCGGCGACCTGGCCGATGCAGTGCGCGCTGCCGAGGAGGAGCTCGGCGGCGACGACGTGCGGCGTCTGCTCTACCTCAGCGTCCCGCCTGGGGCAATGCGGCCGATGGTCGAGCAGCTCGGCGCCAGCGGCCTGACCGAGCGGGCGCGGCTGGTCATGGAGAAGCCGTTCGGCACCGACCTCGACACGGCGCAGGAGCTCAACGCCGCTCTGCACCAGGTCGTCGGCGAGGAGCAGGTCTTCCGCATCGACCACTTCCTCGGCAAGGAGGCTGCGCAGAACGTGCTCGCGCTGCGCTTCGCCAACGGCTTCCTCGAGCCCGTGTGGAACCGCGACCACATCGCCTCGGTGCAGATCGACGTGCCCGAGGAGCTTGGCCTAGAGGGCCGCGCGGCCTTCTACGAGCAGACGGGCGCCTTCCGCGACATGGTCGTCACCCACCTCTTCCAGCTGCTCGGCTTCGTGGCGATGGAGCCGCCCGTGCGGATGGACGCGGGTGCGCTGCGTGACGAGAAGGCCAAGCTCTTCGAGGCCGTGCGGCCGCTCGATCCGGCGCAGGTCGTCTTCGGCCAGTTCGAGGGCTACCGCGAGGAGGACGATGTCGCCGACGACTCAGACGTCGAGAGCTTCGTGGCCGTCCGAGTCGCCGTGGACACCTGGCGCTGGGCCGGCGTCCCGTTCTTGCTGCGCACGGGCAAGGCGATGGCCGCGGCGCGCCGGACGATCACCATCGCCTTCCGCGAGCCGCCGCTGCGCATGTTCGGCCTGGGCGACGGCACCAAGGATGCCGCGCGCCCGAACGTCCTGGTCCTCGAGCTCAAGGACACACCGCAGGTCCGCCTCGAGCTGCTGGCCAAGTCGCCAGGTCCCGAGCTCGAGCTCCAGCCGGCCGCGATGGAGCTCGGCTTCGTCGACTCCGCCGGCGAGGACGACCGCCTCGAGGCCTACGAGCGCCTGCTGCACGACGTGATGCTCGGCGACCACACGCTGTTCACCCGCGCCGACGAGGTCGAGCGGCTGTGGGAGGTCGCCGCGCCGGTGCTCGATCACCGCCCCGAGGTCCACGCCTACGCGCAGGGCTCGTGGGGCCCGCAGGAGGCGCTCGACCTGCCGCCCGCGCCGGGCTGGCGGCTGCCGGACTGACGGCGGCGTGTGCCCCAGTGCTCCTCATGGGAGCTTTGGAGCACACGCCGACTCAGCGCGAGAGCATCTTGCGCAGGCGCTGGGCGGTGTGGAGCTGCCGGGCTTCGTCGAAGTCGTCCCACAGGAAGCGCAGGATGCGGTGGCCCGCCAGCTGGTAGCCCTCGTCGCGGAGCCGGTCGGCCTCCATCTGGAGCCGCGTGACGACGCCGCGACCGGCGCGGCCGGGGGCGCGCCGCTGCGCTGCCCGCAGCTCCGCGGGAGAGAACGAGTGAAGCGCGTCGACGGCACTCCGGACCTCCTCCCACGGCACGACGTCGGCGAGGTCCACGACGGCGCGCGAGATCTGCGTGATCCTCAGCAGCCGCGTCTGCTGAACGTCGGCACGCTCCAAGCGGCTCACGCGGTGCACGACGATGCCGGGGCGCGAGTGGATCGAGCGCTTGATCGTCGAGACGTGGACGTCCGCGCCGACCTCCTTGCCGATGCCGTGGAACGCGGCCGCCGTCCGGTGGGAGAGCACGACGCCGTCCCCACAGGCCCACAGCGCGGCGAGCCAGCGCCCCTCGCGGATCAGCGCGCTGTGGCCCCACGAGAAGATCCCGTCGTGCAGCCGCGTCAGGCGCCCCGTCTGCACCCGCTTGTCGATGGCCTTGCGTGCCAGCCCGTGTCCGGTGAGCTGGTCGTCGCGGACCATCCCGTGCTGGCGGTTGGCGAGCGTCAAGAGGGTGATCTCGCGCGGCGTGTGCTCAGATGCTCCCATGAGGAGCACTAGGGCGCACGCCGCGTGTCTCGCCCCCCTTGCCGACGCGCCAGCTTCGCCTGATTTCGCCAGCCGCTGTCGAGCACGCCGCGGGAACTATTACGAATGGGTTGCAACAAGGAGGCCGTCTGACTAACTTGCAGGATGTCGGGACTCCCGGGTTCTCGGGCCGCTCGGCAACCCAAGGAGGCACGATGAGCGCCGCATCACGATCGCACGCCGGCAGTTCGCGACTCGCGCAGCTGAGGAGCTCGCTGACGCCCGCGGAGTGGCGGCGCGCCGCGGGCCTGGCCTTCGTGATCGTGGCCCTACACGTCGTGGGCTTCGGCCTGCTCTTCGGGGTGGTGGTTCCCGCGAACCTCGATCTCGGAGCCACGGGCGTCTTCGGCGTCGGTGTCGGCATCACCGCCTACACCCTGGGAATGCGCCACGCCTTCGACGCCGACCACATCGGCGCGATCGACAACACGACGCGCAAGCTGATGACCGACGGGCAGCGGCCGCTCAGCGTCGGCTTCTTCTTCTCGCTCGGGCACTCGACGATCGTCTTCCTGCTCGCGGCGGGGTTCGCGCTCGGCATCCGGGGGCTGAGCGGCGCGGTCGAGGACGACGGCTCCTCGCTGCAGCAGACGGCCGGGCTGATCGGGCCGTCGGTCTCCGGGGCGTTCCTGGTGGTGATCGGGATCATCAACCTGATCGTCCTGGTCGGGATCGTGAAGGTCTTCCTGCGCATGCGCCACGGCGAGTTCGACGAGCAGCAGCTCGAGGAGCAGCTCAACTCGCGCGGCTTCATGAACCGCTTCTACGGGCGCGCCACCCGTGCCATCAAGCACCCGTGGCAGATGTACCCCCTCGGGCTGCTGTTCGGCTTGGGCTTCGACACCGCTACCGAGATCGCGCTGCTGGCCACCGCGGGCACCGCGGCCGCAGGTGGCCTGCCGCTGTACGCGATCCTCTGCCTGCCGATCCTGTTCGCCGCCGGGATGTCGCTGCTGGACACGATCGACGGCGCGTTCATGAACTTCGCCTACGGCTGGGCCTTCTCCAAGCCCGTCCGCAAGGTCTTCTACAACATCACGATCACCGCGCTCTCGGTCGCCGTCGCGCTGGTCATCGGCGTCATCGAGCTGCTCGCCGTGTTCGCCGACAAGCTCGAGCTCAGCGGCGGACCCTTCGGCTGGGCCTCCCACGTCGACCTCAACTACGTCGGGTACGCGATCGTCGGCCTCTTCGTCGCGACTTGGGCGATCGCGCTCGCGGTCTGGCGATTTGGGAGGATCGAGGAGAAGTGGACCGCCCGCCTCCAGCAGACCCAGCCCGAACCCGCCTAGCGCCGCTTCCACGATGACTCTGGCCCCGCGCCGTGCGCCCTTGTCCTTCGCCGGGCTCGACGACGTCGCCGCCGCGATTCGTGAGAGCGGCGGTCGTCTCACGTCGGCGCGCCGCGTCGTGCTGACGGCGCTGTTCGCCGCTGACGGCCCCGTCTCCGCGGAGTACATCGCCGACGGCCTCGCGGGGCGGACGATCAGATCGGAGGTCAGCTCGGTCTACCGCAACCTCGAGCGCCTCGAAGAGCTCGGCGTCGTGCGCCATGTCCACCTCGGCCACGGGCCAGGGCTCTACGTGCTCGAGGACGGCGTCCAGCGCGAGTACCTCGTCTGCGAGGGCTGCGATCGCGTCGACAGCGTCGAGGCGTCGAAGCTGGACGACGCGCGGGCCGCGATCCGCACCGCCTTCGGCTACGAGGCGCGCTTCGAGCACTTCCCGATCGTCGGCCTCTGCTCGCGCTGCGCCGAGGGCGGCGAGCTCGACCGTGCGCACACCCATCGCGACCACGCGCACACCCACGGCGATCACGTCCACACGCATGCCGAGCCGGGCTCCGGCGCCCCGCGTGGCGGTGCGGCCTGACCGGCGGACCGCGCTCAGGGAGCTGCGGTGATCGGGGTCACCGTCCCGTCGGCCGCGTCGGCCACCCAGGTCCCGCCCGCACCGACCGCGACGGCGAACGGCCGGTTGCCCGTCCGCAGCGGCTTGCCGGCGACCGCGGGGCCGCCGGGGGCGATCCGCGTGACCGACCCGGGGCGCGGCGGTCGCGGCGGCCGCAGGCCGCCGACGTCGGTGGCCCACACGCTTCCTGCTCCGGCGGCGAGATCGAGCGGGATCGCGCCCATCACCGCGACCGCGCGGCCGGTCAGCTTGCGTGAGCGCGGATCGAGGCGGACGACCTCGACCTGCTCGGCGAACGCGCCGCGCGCCCGTCCGACCCACAGAGCGCCCTCGCCGGCGGCGAGCGCCAGGAGCTCTCCGCCGACGCGGATCGGACGGTCGGCGCGGCGGGCGCCGCGAGCCACGCGCGAGACGCTTCCGTCGGTCGCGTTGGCGACCCACACCGCTCCGTCGGCGATCACGACGTCGGCGGGGTCGGTCCCGACGCGGATCGGGGGGTCGGCCCGACGGGTGCGCGGGTCGATGCGGGTCAGCGTGCCGGCCCTGCGGCTCGTGACCCACACCCCTCCGAGGCCGACGGCCAGCCCATTGGCGCCCGAGACGCGGACAGGACGCCCGACGGGCGCGGAGGTACGCGGGTCGATCGCGCGGACGTCGCCCGTCTGGCCGGCGACCCAGACGGCACCCTCGCCGACCGCGACGGCGAACGGCGCCGCCCCGACGGGGATCGGCGCGCCCGTGCGCCGGCGCCGCTTCGGGTCGATCCGCAGCAGGTTGCCGCGCCCGGCATCGGCGACCCAGACGGCGCCGGCGCCGACCGCCACCGCCACGGGCATCCGGCCCGCCGGGATCGGCGCGCGGGCCTTGACGGTGGCGAGGGGGGCAGGAGCAGGCCGCGGTTCCGTTCTACCCCCGCAGGCCGACAGGACGGTGGCGAGAACGAGCAGGCAGGCGGCAGCCCGGGCGGTCAGAAGGCGATGCACCACTCCGGGTGCTGCGTCTCGACGCGCAGCGGATCACTCAACCTCGCGACAACACAAGGAGGTGATCCGCCCCGCGGCCCCCTCCGCTACTTGTTGGACCAAGACCTCCCTCCGACCGTCGTCGAACGCAAAGGTCCCCCAATGAAGAAGCTGTCTGCCTTCGCGGTGCTACTCGCCGCACTCATCGCCGTCTCCCTCAGTCAAGGCTCGAGCCATCGCGAAGCGCCCAACGTGATGCTCGACCCCGCGGCCGACAACACCGACACGTACGCCTTCACGGCCAACAACGCGCCCGACGCCCTGACGGTCGTGGCCAACTGGGTGCCCGGCGGCAATCCGGCCAACGGGCCGAACTTCTTCCGCTTCGACGACCGCGCGCGGTACTACATCTCGCTCGACAACACGGGCGACGGCAAGCCCGACATCCGCTACCGCTACGTCTTCAAGACTGTCGTGAGCAGCACGTCCTACCGTCACTCGCAGCCCGGCGTGCAGTCCTTCGAGGATCCGAAGTTTCAGCAGCCGCAGAGGTACTCGATCGTGCGCGAGACGTTCTCCGACGGCAAGGCGACGGGCGAGAAGACCATCGCCACCGATCTGCCCGTGGCGCCGAGCAACTCCGGCCCCAAGTCGTTCCCGGACTACAACAAGGTCGCCAACGAGGCGATCCGCACCGTCGGCCCCGCGAAGTACTTCGCCGGCCAGCGTGACGACGCGTTCTTCATCGACCTCGGGACCGCGTTCGACAACGTGAACATCCGCCAGGGGACCGGCAACGTCGGTGGCGGCATCGACACGCAGGCGGGGACGTCGATTCAGAGCATCACGATGCAGGTGCCCGAGGCCGAGGTCACCCGTGACGGCAAGTCCGTCTCGGGTCCGGACGCGGCCAACGCCGTGGTCGGCGTGTGGGCGTCCACGGAGCGGCGCAAGATCGAGGTCGTCAACTCGGACTTCGATTCCAACTCGAAGTCACGTGGCTCGTGGGTGCAGGTCTCGCGTCTGGGCACGCCCCTGCTCAACGAGCTGTTCGTGCCCACCCGGTTCAAGGATTCCTTCAACCGGCGCCGGCCCAGCGACGACGACCGGCTGTTCAAGAAGTACGTCCTCGAGCCGGAGTTCGCCAAGCAGATCAACTCGCTGCAGGCCCCGGTGGGCCTCAATGCACCGGAGAACGACCGCACGGATCTCGTCCAGGCGATCCTGCAGGGCATCCCGGGCCTCAACCAGATCGACAAGGCAAACCCGACGCCGACGGACACGCTGAAGATCAACCTCGGCACGATGCCGACGCAGACGCCGAACCGCTTCGGGGTCATCGGTGGCGACAACGCCGGCTTCCCGAACGGGCGGCGGCTCGAGGACGACGTGACCGACATCTACGTCCAGCTCGCGGGCGGGTTCCTGAAGGGGAACAAGCTGCCCGCGGGGGACGGTGTGGATCAGAACGACAAGGCGTTCCTCGACACGTTCCCCTACCAGGCGGTGCCGACCTCGGGCTTCGATCAGTCGGTGAGCAACCGCAAGGAGCCGACGCACGTGCCGACGCCTCCGGGCAACGACCCGCCGACGCCGATCGGCCCGCGGTAGCCGAACCGACGGGTGGGGCGGGAGCCGACGCTCCCGCCCCGCGCGTGGGCCTCAGTCCGTGCGGACCGTCAAGCTCCTCGTCCCGCTGGCCGTGTTCGCGGCCGCATTGACGCTCTTCGGGGCGCTCTACGGCGGCGGCGGCGACCGGCGGGCGGCCGGCTCGTCGCGGGCAGCCCTCGCCGTGGCGGGTCCGGGGGCGAGCACCGACGAGCAGATCGCCGCGCTGCAGCAGAACCTGCGTGCGCGGCCCGACCGCCCCAAGCTGCTCACCGCACTCGGTGCCGCCTACCAGCAGAAGGTGCGCGAGACCGGCGACTTTGCTTATTACGCACGAGCCCAGGCGGCCTTCGAGCGCGCACTCCACCGCGATGGCCGCGATATCGCGGCCACGGTCGGGCTCGGGACGCTGGCGATGTCCCGACACGAATTCCAAAAGGGACTCGTCGCGGGGCACCGAGCGTTGGCGCTTGCACCGGAGTCGGTGGCGCCGTTGCCGCTGCTCGTCGACGCGCTCGTGGAGCTCGGTCGCTACGACGAAGCCGAGAAGACGCTGCAGCGGCTCGTCGACCGCAAGCCGGCCCTCGCCGCGTACGCGCGCATCTCCTACCTGCGCGAGCTTCGCGGCGACGTTCGCGGTGCAGTGACCGCGATGCGCCTCGCGGTCGACGCGGGCAGCTCCACACCGGAGGGCGTCGCGTACGTGCAGACGCTCCTCGGCACGCTGGAGCGCAATCGCGGTCGGCTCGGTCCGGCGCGCACGGCCTACCGCGCGGCGCTTCGAGCGCAACCCGGCTTCCCTGCGGCCGACGCCGGCCTGGCGCGCGTCGAGGCGGCGGAGGGTCGGCTTGCACCGGCGATCACGCGCCTGCGCGGCGTCGTGGAGCGGCTGCCGCTGCCCGAGCACATCCTCGCCCTCGGCGAGCTCGAAATGGCCGCCGGTCGCCCGCGCGCAGCGCGCGACGACCTCGAGCTCATCCCCGTCCAGCGCCGCCTGCTCGGGGCCAACGGCATCAACACCGACGCGGAGATCGCGCTCTACGAGGCCGACTTCGGCGATCCCGAGGCGGGCGTGCGGCTCGCGCGGCGCGCCTGGAAGGCGGCGCCGAGCGTGCGCTCCGCCGACGCGATGGCCTGGGCGCTGACGCGCGCGGGCCGCCCGGCCGACGGCTGGGCCTACGCCAAGCGGGTGCTGCGACTCGGCTGGCGCGAGCCGTTGATCCGCTTCCACGCCGGGATGACCGCGAAGGCGGCGGGCGAGCGCCGCACGGCCAAGCGCGTGCTCGGCCAGCTGCTCGCACAGAGCCCGAGCTTCTCGCCCCTCTACGCGCCGCGGGCGCGGCGCGCGCTGGAGCAGCTGCGATGAGACGTGGCGTGTTGGTGATCGTGGTCGCCTGTGCGGCGCTGCTGGCTTCGGCCGGTGCCGCCGTCGCGCACCCCCTTGGCAACTTCACGATCAATCACATCTCGCGCGTCGCGATCTCCGAGGACGCGGTCGACGTCGGTTACGTGCTCGACATCGCGGAGATCCCGACCTTCCAGGAGCGGCGGCTGACCGACGAGCAGTCGCTCGCGCGCAAGACCGCCAGCACGCTCGCGGGGCTCGAGTTGACGGTGGACGGCCGTCGCGCGGAGCTCGCCCCGACGGGACCCGGCCGCCTGGAGAAGGTCCCGGGGCAGGGAGGGCTACAGACGACTCGCTTCGAGCTCGACCTCCGCGCCGCCGTCTCCGATCCGCGGAAGGTGCGCCTGAGCGACAGCGGGTACGCGGGTCGCATCGGATGGCGGGCGATCGTGGTGGAGCCCGGCCGCGGGACCGCGGTGCGGACGACCGAGGCGTTCTCGAGCGATCCGACAGACGGCCTCCGGCGCTACCCGACGGCACTTCTTCAGACGCCGCTTGACCAGCGCGTCGCGGACTTCACGGTCAGGTCGGGCGACGGGAGCGTCGCCGCGCCGCCCGGGCCGGGTGCCGGCCAGACGCGCAACGTGAGCACCGCCCGCAGCGGCGACGGCTTCGCCGACGTGTTCTCCAACGCCGCGGCCGGCCAGGGAGTGCTCGTGTTCTTCCTGCTGGCGGCGTTCGCCTGGGGCGCCTTCCACGCGCTCTCCCCGGGGCACGGAAAGGTGATGGTGGCGGCCTACCTCGTCGGGACGAAGGGTACGACGCGTGACGCCGTCGCGCTCGGAGCGATCGTCACGGTGACGCACACCATCGGGGTCTTCGCGCTCGGCCTGGTGACGCTCGCGCTGTCGCAGTACATCCTCCCGGAGGATCTCTACCCGTACTTGAACCTCACCGCGGGGTTGCTCGTCGTGGTGCTCGGGCTCCAGGCCCTCGCGTCCCGGGCACGGGACGGGCACGGCCACGGACACGCGCACGACCACGGCAACCTGCCTGCGCACGGCACCGCGCACGACCACGAAGACGCGCACGCGCACGGGCACGGGCACGGAAGCGCGCTCGCCCATCGGAGCGGGCACCAGCACGACCACGACCACGACCACGACCACGAGCACGACCAAGAGCACGACCACGACCACGACCACCAGCACGACCACGAGCACGACCACGCGAAGTCCGGCCGCGGGAGGTTCGGCCGCCGGAAGCCCGCCCGCGGCCACTCGCACCTGCCGCCCGAGCGGCTCACCCCGCGAGGCCTGCTCGGGATGGGCGCCGCGGCGGGCCTGATCCCGTGCCCCTCAGCGCTCGTCGTGCTGCTCGGCGCCATCGCCCAGCACCAGATCGCGCTCGGGCTGCTGCTCATCACCGTCTTCAGCCTCGGCCTCGCGGGCACGCTCACGGCAGTCGGGTTGCTCATCGTGCACTCGAGGGCGCGTATGCCCACGGGCCGCGGCGGCGGGCTGGTGATGCGGGCGCTCCCCGTGGTGTCCGCGCTGCTGATCCTCGCCGTTGGCAGCCTGTTGACGATCCGGGCGATCCCGACGCTCTCCTGAGCGCGCCCGACTGCTCCGGGTAGGAGGTGGGGCATGACCGCAGCCGCCGATCTCGGGAGGATCTCCTTCTCGCCGGGAGCCGAGGAGTGGATCGAGTACGGGCCGGCGGACGATCGTCGTCGCGTCGGCTTCCACGACTACGCCTCCCTCTACGCCGTTCCTGGCCTCTACGAGCGCGTCTTCCACGACGAGCTCGGGATGTGCTCGGCGCAGGTGGTGGTCGGCCTCTACGCCGACGCGCTGCGCTCCCTGGACCGTACCGGCGGCACCGAGCGGGTCTTCGACTTCGGCGCGGGCAGCGGCATCGGTGGCAAGCTGCTCAAGCGGGAGGTCGTCGTCGGCTGCGTTGTCGGCCTAGACCTCGAGCCTGCCGCACGCGGCGCCGCCGAGCGTGAGCACCCAGGCGTCTACGACGACTTCGTGATCGCGGACCTCGCGGCCTCGCCGGAGCTCCTCGAGCGCCTCGCCGGGCAGGGGTTCACGGCGGTGGTCGCGGTCTCGGCGATCGGCGCCGGCCACATCCCTCTCGAGCTCCTGGCCGACACGGTGCAGCGCCTGCTGCGCCCAGGCGGGCTGTTCGCCTTCGCGGTCGCCGACGAGCTCGTCCCGGCCTTCTTCGACGACTTCTTCGCGCGCGTGGACGCCGAGCGCATCGCGTCGGTCGACTACGTGCACCGCAGGCAGGCCGACGGGTCGCCGCACGCGGCGACTGCCGTGGTGGCGCGGCTGCGCTGAACGCTCGGCAGACGCCCTCACCCGCGCGGACGGGGTGGCTAGAATCGCCGCCCCGGGCGTCAGGCGAAGGGCTTGGTCGTCATGACGAAGACGGTCACGACGACCAGCGCGAGCGTCAGTCCGGTCCAGGTCTTGGCAGTTGCGAGAACACCGGCGTAGGCGCCCTCGTCGGCGGCCTCGGCGGCTGCGACCAGCCGCTCCTCGCTGCGGCGCAGGACCGTGGCGCCGAGCCCCGCGATGACGATCAGCAGCAGGAAGGAGATCGTCACCCAGGGCTCCGACCAGAAGTCGCCGTCGCTGGCGAGGTAGATCCCCGCCACCAGGACGACGCCGATCGCGGGGCCCGTGACGCGCTTGCTGAAGGCGATCTGCAGGCGGTGGAACGTCGAGCGCTGGCCCAGCGGCGCCTGCGCGTTGACGCGGAGGAACACGGGGTACGCGAACAGCGCGCCGAACGCCGTCACCACGGCGGTGATGTGGACCCACAGGACGACTTCGTAGAGCCGGATCGCGAGCATGCGGCCAACCCTACGGAGCGCCGCTGCCGGAGCGCAGCTCCCCGACGGTCACGACGGGTGTCGAACCGGGGAGGCGCTCAGCGCGCGGGGCGGACGGCGCGCCAGCGCGAGGGGTTGCCGGCGCCGTCGCGGACGCGGACGTACAGGCCCCGCCGGGTCGCGACGTGCACGCGGCTGCGGTACCGACGCAGCTTGCCGGGGCGCCGGCGGTCCCGCGTGACCCACAGGCCGCTGAGGCCGGAGCGCTCGTCCCGTGCCCGCAGGCGCACGACGGGGCCCGCGGCGGTGAGCGAGGTCGTCGCGGCCGCGATCGTCGGCGGGAGCTGGTCGAGGATGATGTCGTCGCTGAAGCTCGGGTGGCTGCCGGCGTTCGACGGCGTCGGGGTGACGACCACGCGGCGGGTGGTGCGCCCGGGCGGCCCCGCGGCCAGCAGCAAGGGGTAGGCCCCGTCGAGCCGCGGGCGGATCGGGAGCTGCGCCGGCGTGCCCTCCTCCGTGAGGCTCAGGCTGGCGAAGCCGAGCGTAGGCCGCTGCACCGACACGGTGACCAGCCGTGAGTTCGTGAAGGCCGCGCCGCCGTTGATCGTGGTCACGAAGGGCGCGAGGCCGCTCGGCGTCCCGCTGCGCTCGAAGGAGACCCGGCCCGGCGTGGCGCCGACGGGCCGCAGCGCGCCCGAGGCGGGATCACGGGAGAAGGTGGCCACGCCGCCCTTGACGGAATCGTCCCGGTCGGCGCCCACGGTCGCGTGGACGAAGCGCCCGTCCGGGCTCAAGGCCAGGCCGGCGCCCCGGGGGAGGCTGACCGTGCCGGCGCGCTCCTGGGTCCCGTCGTCCTGAAGCCGCACGTGTGAAAGCTCGTCGGCCCGGTCGTCCACGGCGTAGACCGACGTGCCCGTGTCCAGGATCGCGTGACCCGAGTGGCAGCCGTTGCACGCCTCACGGGACATCACGACGGGCGCGGGATCGCTGAGGCCGCCGTCGCTCGACCGGCGGTAGGCCGTGGCGTCCGCGTCACCGACGAGGAGCCGGCGGGCGGTCACCGCCAGCGCCGCGTGGCCCGTGCCGTCCGGCGTGGCGACGAGCTCGCCCGGCGCCAGGGCGCCCGTAGCGGCGTCCCGGCGGAAGACCCCGACCCCCGACCGCGCGGCGACGTACAGCGCGCCGCCGTCGGGCGCCATCCCGAGGTCGCGCGCGTCCTCGGTCGCCGGCCCGACCCGCGCCTGGCGGAAGGCGAGAAGCCCGGTGGCCGGGTCGCGGTCGAAGGCGAACAGGCCGCTGTGCTGCGCGGCGACGTAGACCTGGCGCCCGTCCGGGGAGACCTCGATGCCGGTGACCGTCCCCAGGCCGTAGCGGGGGTCCTCGCCGTCGAAGAGGGAGCCGAGGTGCGTGAGCAGCCCGGTTCCAGCGTCCCGGGCCAGGACGTGGAGCGCGGTGCGGCCGCCGACGTACACCGAGCGGCCGTCGCGGGACATGGCGATCGTCGTGCCGATGGGCTCGATGTCGGACACCTCCGCGAGTGCGCCCGTCGCCGGGTCGCGCGCGAACGTCAGCGTCTGATCGCCCGCGGCGTAGAGCTGGCGGCCGTCCGGGGAGACCACGAGCTCGCCCGGGTCGCTCCACGGCCGTGACTCGACGGCGGCGCCGGCCACGCCGGGCAGGAAGAGCAGGAGCGCCATCGCGCAGCCGACGAGCCGCCTCACCGGCCGATCCTCCGCCACGCCGAGCGGTTCCCCGCACGGTCGGCCACCCGCACCCAGCGCGCCCCGCTCGTGAGCGGCACCACCGCGCGGGAGCTGCGGACCGGCTGCCAGGCTCGCGGCCGCCGGGTCGAGCGCGCGAGCTGGACGCGGCGGACGCCTGAGGTCCGGTCGCGCGCCACGACGCGCAGGCGGCGCGCGGCTTGTCGGCCCGTCGCCGCCCGCAGGCGCGCCACCGCGGGTACGACCACGGCCGAGACGATCGTCGGCCGCGTCTCGTCGAGGACGATGTCGTCGGCGACGACGGGCTCCGGGACGACGCCGTGCGTGCGGACGTACACCGACTTGGGCTGGCGCTCGGGGCCCGTCGAGCGCAGGGTCCAGGCGTACTGCTCCGCGGGCGCCGGGGCGAAGCGCGTGGCCGAGCCCATGCCGCCGTCGTTGTCGACGAAGAGCCCGTCGATCTCGACGCCGGGGTCGACGGTGAGCGTCACGTGCGGGTCGTTCGTGTAGGCCGCGCCGCCGTTGATCGTCACCGTGGTGCGGCCCGAGCCGTTGCCGCAGCCTGACCTGCACGGCTCGAACTCGGGCGGGCGCTGCGGCACGAACGTCGGTCCCTCGAAGTCGGAGGCGAAGCTCAGCGTGTTGGTGGACGCCTCGCGGCGGAAGACGACGACGCGGCTCGGGCGCTGCTGCGTCGGCGGGCCGCCCGCGGCGACGTAGACGAACGCGCCGTCGGGCGAGACGGTCACGCCGCCGGCGTCTGCGAGCCCCTGGGCGTCCTCGTAGTTGGCGTACGTGCGTCCGTCGGCGACGCCGTCGGACGTCACTGTCGCCTGGTGGAGCGCGCCGCGCCGGTCGGCGGCCCAGACGACGCGCCCGTCGGGCGCGACGGCCAGGTCGCGGGAGGTGCCCTCGTCCGCGCTGGTGCTGGGCCGGGAGCTGCGGGCGGGAAGTGCCGTGAGCCCGCCCGTCCCTGGGTCGACGCTGAACGCCCCCACACCGTAGGGCCCGGCGTACAACCGGGTTCCGTCGGGCGCGAGCGCGATGCTGTTCGTGTTTGCCCCCGGGCTGCCCACGCTCTGCACGACCTGCGGCGCGTCGGCGCCGAGCGCCAGCACGTGCACGGCGGAGCCGTCGCCGACGTAGGCGAAGCGGTCGTCGGGCGAGATCGCCAGCGTGCGGGCCCAGCCGGAGCCCGCAGGAGGGACCGGGGGGAGCGCGACGCGCCCCAGGCTGGTCAGCGTGTCCGTGGCCGGGTCGCGGCGGAGCACCAGGACCGATCCGGTCATGGGGTATCCCGTGTCCTCGGCGGCCAGCAGCGTGCGCCCGTCGTGGGTGAAGGCCAGGGCGAGCAGCCGGCGCTCGACGCGCAGAGAGGGGCCGTCGCGCAACGTCCCGTCCGAGTTGCGCAGCTGCGCCTCGAGCGCCCGTCCGGCGCGGTCGGAGGCCACGTACACGGCGTGGCCGTCCGGGCTGAGCTCGTAGGCGCTGCCTCCGGGCCGCCGCTCGCCGGGCCCGCCGTCGTAGCGCAGGGCGCCCGTGGCCGGGTCGCGGCGGAGCACCAGGAGGCTGCCGGCGTCCGCGGCGTAGGCGACGGTCCCCTCCGGCGCGACGAGGACCCCGCTGGTCTGCTGCCAGGCGTTCGCGTAGACCTGGGCACCCGCGCTCGCCGGCGCCAGCGCGAGGGCGAGCAGGACCGCGAGGAGGACGGGACGCAGCATGCCCTCGGAGGGTAGATGTTCCGCCACCCCGTCGTGCCTGCTTCACACGAAGCGCCCGTCCTGCTGCAGCAGCTCCCCGTCGACGGTGAACCGGCCGCCCTCGCGGAGGTCGCAGATGAGGTCCCAGTGCAGCGCCGACTCGTTGGTCCCGCCCGTCTCGGGGTAGCTGCGACCCAGCGCCAGGTGCACCGTCCCGCCGATCTTCTCGTCGAGGAGGATCGTGCCGGTCGGGCGGTCGATGCCGTAGTTCGTGCCGATGCCGAGCTCGCCGAGGCGGCGGGCGCCCGCGTCCGTGGCCAGCGCGCGCTCGAGGTACTCCTGGCCGGCCTCGGCCGTGGCCGCGATGACCTCGCCGCCGCGCAGCTCGAGCTCGACACCGCGCACCTCTACGCCCGCTGGGCTGCTCGGGACGGTGAAGCGCACGCGCCCGTCGGCGCTCGTCTCGTCGGGTCCGGTGAAGACCTCGCCCGAGGGCATGTTGCGCTTGCCGTCGGAGTTGACCCAGCTGCGGCCCTTGACGCCCAGGGTCACGTCGGTGCCGTCGGCCTCGATGCGCACGGTGCTCGCCTTCTCCAAGCGCTTGGCGAGCTGCGCCTGGAAGGCGCCGAGCTCGCGCCAGGCGGCGACGGGCCCCGCGGGCCGGTCGAGGAAGAGCGCGCTCGACACGAAGCCCGCGTACTCGTCGAGGGTGAGCCCCGCCTGGTCGGCAAGCGCCTGCGTCGGCCACAGCGTCGAGCACCAGCGCCGCTTCATCGTCGCCTCCTGGATCGGGCGGCGCGCGCGACGCGCGCGCGTCAGCCGCTCCGGGGCGATGCCCGCGAGCGCGTGCACGTCGTCGGGCGCCTGGATGCCCAGCACCGCCTCGCACTTCTTGGCCTCGTGCAGCGCGAGCGGCGGGAGCTCCTCGAGCTGCCACTCCTTCGCGTGCTCGTAGAAGCCGCGCGTCTGACCCGGGACCTCCACGCGCAGGTGCGGCCACGCGTCGGCCGCGAGGATCGCGCGCTGGAGCTCGAGCAGGAGCGGCGCGGCCAGCGAGGTGGAGCGGACGAGCACCTGCTGGTGCGGCTCGACCGCCAGGCAGTAGCCCACCAGCAGGTCGGCGAAGGCGGCGGGGTCGGGGACCATGCGGCCAGTCTCGCAACGCCCCGCCTGCCGCCGGGTGCCGTCTGACTTCGGAGGGTCGGAGCCACACGGCACTCAAGGAGCGGTGAGCTCTGGGAAGTGCTCGAGCAGATGGGCGCGCAGCGCCTCGCGCACCGCGGCGCGCTCCTCCCGCGTGGCGGCGCGGAATCGCGCGAGCAGCGCCGCCTGGCCCTCCGTCGTGACGCCGGCGACCGTCCAGCGCACCGCCAGGCGCTCGAAGAGGAACTCCCCCGCGCGCTGCCAGAGGTCCTCGCGAGCTGCGGCCGCTGAAGAGCGGTCCCCGCGCAGCAGCGCCGCGTACTCCGCGCGGGTGCCGGGAGACATCGCCGTGCGCAGCTCGAGCTCGCCGGCTGCGGCGTGGGTCGCCGTCAGCGGCCCCTCGGGCGCGCTGAGCTCGAGGTCGAGGCCGAGCTCGGCGAACGATCCCGCGCCGCCGCCACCGGCTCCGCCCGCCCGCCCGGTTGCCCTGCGCTTGCGATCACGCCTGCCCATGCGGTCGATCCTAGGACCGCCCGCGGCCGGGCGGCGCGGCCCACGTAGAGTCCGTCGCAGATGCCCGACCACATCCGCAAGCGCGAAGTCGGCCGCGGCGAGCGCGTGCTCCCCGGGGTCTGGCGCCTGCGCCTGCCGCTGCCCTGGCCGGGCGTCCCGCACTGCAACGCGTGGGCGATCGCGGCCGGCGACGGCATCGTCATGGTCGACACGGGGATGCACGAGCCGGGCTCGGAGGGCCACCTCGACCGCGCGCTGGCGCAGGTCAACCTCAAGGTGGAGACGACGCGGCTGCTCGTCTGCACCCACGCGCACTCCGATCACTACGGCCAAGCCGCGACGGTCGTCGAGCGCGCGGGCTGCGAGCTGTGGATGCATCCCGCCCACGACCACATGCGCGCCGCCGCGACCGACCCGGAGGCCGCGCTGCGGCAGCGCCTGGAGATCGCGCGCCAGTCCGGCGTTCCCGAGGCTCCGCTGGAGGCGTACCGCGAGGCGCGCAAGGGCCAGGGCTACGGCGTGGCCGCCTACGTCGAGCCCGATCGCGAGCTCGTTCCCGGCGTGCAGGTGCAGACCGACCTCGGCGCCTGGGACGTCGTGGAGACCCCGGGCCACGCGCCCTCGCACGTCTGCCTCTTCCAGCCCGAGCGCCGCCTGCTGCTCTCGGGCGACCACCTGCTCGGCCGCGTCTCGCTCTACTACGACTACGGCTGGTCGGAGGACCCCGCGGGCGAGTTCCTCACCTCGCTGGACCGCGTGGAAGAGCTCGACGCCCGGCTCTGCCTGGCAGGGCACGGCCGCACGTTCGCAGACGTCCAGGGGCACATCGACGCCAACCGCGCGCTCGTGCACGAGCGCCTGGCCAAGGTCGAGGAGGTCGTCGCGGGCCACACGCTCACCGCCTTCGACGCCCTTCCGCTCATCTACGGCGAGGCCGTGACGCCGATGACCGCGAACTGGTGGCTGTCGGAGACGCTCTGCTACCTGCGCCATCTCGAGCTCACGGGCCGCCTCGCGCGGATCCCCGGGGAGGACGGCGGCCCCGAGCGCTGGACGAGCGCGTGAGCTCGCATACCCTTCCGTAGCGATGCGCATCGACGATCTCCTCGCCACGCAGGACCGCCCGCTCTTCTCCTTCGAGTTCTTCCCGCCCAAGACGCCGGAGGGCGAGACGAACCTCCAGAAGGCGCTGCGTGAGCTCGAGCCGCTCGCGCCCGACTACGTGTCGGTGACCTACGGCGCCGGCGGCACCACGCGCGAGACGACGATCGACATCGTCACCAACCTCAAGGAGCAGTTCGGGATCGAGGCGATGGCGCACTTCACCTGCGTCAACGCCACGCGCGACGACCTGCGCGGGACCCTCGACCGGATGCGCGACGCGGGCGTGGAGAACGTCCTCGCGCTGCGCGGCGACCCGCCGCAGGGCCAGGAGCGCTGGGCCAAGACCGACGGTGGCCTCGAGTTCTCGCGCGAGCTCGTCGAGCTCATCCGCGCGGAGTACCCCGACTTCGTCGTCGGCGGTGCCGCGTTCCCCGAGACCCACATCCACGCGAGCTCGCCCGAGGACGACGTGCGCTTCCTCAAGGCGAAGGTCGACGCGGGGATGCAGTTCCTCATCACCCAGCTCTTCTTCGACAACGCGCACTACTTCGACTTCGTCGCCCGCGCGCGGGAGGCCGGCGTCGACGTGCCGATCATCCCCGGGGTGATGCCGATCACGAGCTTCGAGGGGATCAAGCGCATGACGAAGCTGAGCGCCGCCGAGTTGCCGGAGGGCCTGGAGCGTGAGCTGGAGCTCCGCAGGGAAGACCCCGAGGCGGTCGCGGAGCTCGGCGTCTCCTACGCGACGCTGCAGTGCGCCGATCTGCTCGCGGGCGGCGCGCCGGGCATCCACTTCATCACGCTCAACCGCTCCCCGGCGACCCGCGCGATCCTCTCCGCGCTGCGGCTGATGCAGCCGTGGCGCACGGCAGACCGTGTGTAGCGCCGGCGTGCGCCCGGCGCGCGCAGCGGCCAGGCACGCCAGGATGCACTCGCCCATGCGCCGCCTGATCTCACCCTGCCTGCTCACCCTGCTCACCGCCGCGGCTTGCGCCGCACCGGCGCAAGCCGTCATCGGCGGCGTCCCGACCGCGGCGCAGCGCGGGAACTTCGTGGTCGCGCTCGTCGACAGCACCGAGGGCCGGCGCACCGTCGCCGCCGGGCAGTTCTGCGCGGCCACCCTCGTGCGCCCGGACGCCCTTCTCACCGCCGCCCACTGCCTGCAGGACGACGCCGGCCGCACCGTCGATCCCGGCGACGTGAGGATCTTCGTCGGGCACGTGCTGCCGCTGCGCGAGGGTCGGCTCACGCGCGTGCGCTCGCTCGCCACCCACCCGGACTTCGACGACGGAGCCGGGGAGGCCGACGCGGACGTCGGCGTCATCCGCCTGCGCGCGCCGCTGAAGGGCGCCACCCCGATCGCCTTGGCGGCGCCCGGCGACTTCGCGGCCTGGCAGGCCGGCTCGGAGCTCGGCCTGTGGGGCTGGGGCAACCGGGCCACGGGCGACGGGGAGAACTTCCCGCGGCAGCTGCACGATGGGACGGTGCAGCGCTACACGGACGCGCGCTGCGACGACCTCTACGGCCGCTACTTCAACCCGGCCTCGCAGCTGTGCGCCGGCCAGCCCGACGGCCGCGTCGACGCGTGCCAGGGAGACTCGGGCGGCCCGCTCACCGCTGCTCGCCCGGACGGTGGGCTCGTCCTGGTCGGCGTCGTCTCCTACGGCGAGGGCTGCGGCCGCCCGGAGTTCCCCACGGTCTACACGAAGCTGTCGCGCTACCGCACCTTCCTGGCCAAGGCGCTGGCACCGCGGAGCCCCGGCCCGGGTCACTCCTCGAGGCGCACGATCTCGAGGCCCTCGGCCAGGCGCGGGCGTCCGTCGAGGTCGTAGCGGACGTCGATCGAGTCGTGCTGGCGGTAGGTGCCGACGCCCCAGGCGCCGAGGAACCAGCGCCAGCCGCTGATCTTGTCCTTGCGCAGCTCCGACGCGAACTCGAGCGTCCTGTCGCGCACGGCGTAGTCGCTGCCCTCCGCCTGCAGGACGCCGTTGCGGTAGACCGTGAACGGCGGTGAGATCTGCCGCGGGAGGGCCACACGGGAGCCGGGCACGCGGCCAGCCTAGCCTGGGGGACCCGAGCCGGTGTCCACGCGCTGCCGCCTGGCGCGGGCGTACGGTACGCAGCGCATGGCAGAGCCGCTGACCCAGGGTCCCATCGCCTACGCGGTGCGTCGAGCGCCGCGTGCCAAGCGCGTCCGGGTGTCGGTGGAGGCCGACGGCGCGGTCGTGGTCCTCCTGCCGCCGCGTGCGGCCGAGCGCGAGGCGGCCGCCGCCGTGCGCGAGCTGCGGCCGTGGATCGAGCGCCGCGTCCGCGAGGCGGCGGCCCGGACGCAGCGGATGTCACGCCCCCCGGGCGTCGTCACCCTTCTGGGCGGGGAGCTGCGGCTGCTGCCCGAGGCCGGCCGCACCCGCGTGCTGCGCCGCGGGGACACGCTGCTCGTGCCCCAGGACGCCGCGCTGCACGCCGAGGCGGTCGAGCGCTGGTACCGGCGCACGGCGCGCGCGGAGATCGCTCCGCGGCTCGACGAGGCGGTGGAGGCACTCGGGCGCTCGTACACGGCGCTGACGATCCGCAACCAGCGCACGCGCTGGGGCTCGTGCAGCGCCACGGGGGCGATGAGCTTCAACTGGCGCCTGCTGCTCGCCCCGGAGGAGGTCCTCGACTACGTCGTCTGGCACGAGGCCTGCCACCTGGTCCACATGGATCACTCCCCGCGCTTCTGGGGGCTGCTGGAGCGCCACCGGCCGGGCTACCGCGGGCCGCAGCGCTGGCTCAGGGCCAACGGTGCGGGCCTGGTGCCGTAGGTGGCCTTCGGGGTCGTCGGGCACACGGAGTGGGTGGACTTCGCGGTCTGCGCGAGGCTGCCGCGGGCGGGGGAGATCATGGAGGGCCACGAGGCGTTCTCGGCCGCGGCGGGCGGCGGCGCGGTGGCCGCCGTGCAGATGCGCAAGCTCGCGGGCGAGGGTGCGTTCTTTATCACCGCCCTGGGTGACGACGCCGCGGGCCGGTGGGCCGAGGAGGACCTCGGCCGCCGCGGGCTTCGCCTCGAGGTGGCGCGGCCGCCCGGCGTGCCGCAGCGCCGGGCGTTCACCTTCCTGACCGACGATCACGAGCGGACGATCGCCCTCCTCGGGGACCGCCTCGTACCCGAGCGCGACCGTGACGCGCTTGCCTGGGAGCGCTGCGCCGGCGCCGAGGCCGTCTACTTCACGGGCGGGGACGCCGCCGCGCTGCGGGCCGCCCGCGGGGCGCGGGTGCTCGTCGCCACGCCGCGGGCGCGCGACGTGATCCGCACCGCCGGGGTCCAGCTCGACGTGCTCGTCGCGAGCAGCAGCGACGCGGGCGAGGCCCTCGAGGCGTTCGAGCCTCCACCGCGGCACGTCGTGCTCACCGCGGGAGACGCGGGCGGGCGCTGGAACGGGGTCGACGGCGAGACGGGCGAGTGGGGGGCGGCCGCCCTGCCCGAGCCCGCGGTGGACGCCTACGGCTGCGGCGACTCCTTCGCCGCGGGCCTGACCTACGGCTTGGGGATGGGGCTGGCGATGCCCGCGGCGCTCGAGCTCGCCGCGCGCTGCGGCGCGCACTGCCTCACGGGCCGCGGCCCCTACGCGGCGCAGCTGGCGCTGGAGTGAGGCGGACGGGGCGCGTGCGAACGGGGGGGTGATGCGGGCGACGACGACGGCGGGTCGAGACAGCCCGGTGAGCCTGCGCCGAGCAGCGGCCGGAGCTGCGCCGGCCGTCTTCGTCGTGCTGTGGAGCACCGGCTTCGTGGGGGCGAAGTACGGGTTGCCCTACGCCGAGCCCTTCACGTTCCTCGCCCTGAGGCTGGCCGTCGCCAGCATCCTGCTCGCCGCGCTGGCCGTGGTGACCCGGTCGCCGCTGCTCACGTCGCGCGAGCAGTGCAGACGCGCCGCCGTGACCGGGCTGCTGCTGCACGCGGGGTACCTCGGGGGCGTCTTCTTCGCCATCGCCGAGGGCCTGCCGGCCGGCGTGGCAGCCGTTGTGGTGAGCCTGCAGCCGGTGCTCGCCGCCGCCCTGGCCGCCTCGCTGCTCGGCGAACGGCTCGTCGTCGTGCAGGTCCTGGGGCTCGCCCTCGGCGTCAGCGGCGTCGCGCTGGTCCTCGTCCCCGGGGTGGCGGCCACCGAGGGGGCCTCCTTCCCGATCTCCGGCGTCGCCGGCTGCCTCGTGGCACTGAGCGCCGGCACCGCGGGCACCGTCCACCAGAAGCGGTACGGCGACGAGCTCCCGCTGCTGTCCGGCACCGCCGCGCAGTACGCCGCCGCCGCGCTCGTGCTGCTGGCCGCCGCCGGCGCGACGGAGACGATGACGATCGCCTGGACACAGCAGTTCATCGCCGCACTGGCGTGGTTGGTGCTCGCGCTCTCGCTGGGCGCGGTGCTGCTGCTCTTCCTCCTCCTGCGCCGCGGGAGCGTGGCCGGGGTGTCGAGCCTCTTCTATCTCGTCCCGCCCGCTACGGCGGTCGAGGCCTACCTGCTCTTCGGCGAGGTGCTCCAGCCCCTGTCGCTGGCTGGGATCCTGCTCACCGCCGTCGGCGTCGCCCTCGTCCTTCGGGACCCGCGGCGCCGTGGACGTCGCTCCCCGGCGCCGGCCGAAGCGCGACCCTGAGAACCGGTTTCGAAATGAGGCGCCGTCGTGAGGGAGCCGGATCGTGGATGACAGGCGCCGCGCGATACCTCGACCAATCCTGGTTGGATCGGTCGTGGTGTCG